>Ga0114922_10007194_pt1 | contig 10192 bp, 9 predicted proteins | sample AartaG_FD_100975 | JGI IMG/M metagenome (GOLD analysis project Ga0114922, IMG submission 100975) | Deep subsurface microbial communities from Aarhus Bay to uncover new lineages of life (NeLLi) - Aarhus_00045 metaG | ecosystem: Environmental > Aquatic > Marine > Oceanic > Sediment | place: Aarhus...
GGCTTCACCGACCACCATGTCGCTGAGGTTCTATTCGGCACAGTAACCATTCTATTTTTGATTATGGCGGTTAAACGGGCCAGGGAAAGGGAAATATCCTTCAGTCACTTGATAAACAAAGACTGGGCGGTTATCAGGAAGCCGCTTATCTATACTTTATTGGCGGGCATTTTCCTGGGTATTCTCTTTCTTGCTTGGTCGGGTGCGCCGATGTTGCTGTTCATCATCTTTGCCTATCTCGGAATTCAGTTCATCGTAGACCACCTGAGAGGCAAATCGACTGACTATCTCTGCATCATCGGCCTGTTCACCTTTACCATCGCCGCCATAATGTCCATGCCCTTTCTGCCTAAAACAGGTATAACGGTTGTGACACAACCCTCTCTGGTAATCGCCATAATTGCCCCGCTGGCATTAAGCGGTGTTTCCCGATTCATGGTGGGCAAGGCGTTGAAACCTGCTTACTATCCCTTGGCATTGCTCGGAATTGCCGGCATTGGGCTTCTCATTTTCTGGGCCATTGACCCTTCGCTGCTTCATTCAATGCTTAACCAACTGGGTTATTTCACTCCACGAGCAGGTGGTGGCCTGACTATCCAGGAGGCGCGACCTTTGGACTTTGCCATGGCATGGTCTAATTTCACCACTTCGTTGTTCATCGCTTTTGTTGGGTTGGGATTGATCGTTTACCGTGCTGTTAAGGAGAGGAGCGCCGATAAGACGCTGTTCCTGGTATGGTGCGTGGTAATAGTGGCGCTAACGTTCGCTCAGCGCCGCTACAGCTACTACTTCGCGATAAATGCTGCCTTGCTCACCGGTTATTTCTCCTGGAGGGTCCTGGACTTCGCTGGATTGAAGAAACTGCTGACCAAACCTAAAGAAATAGTGAAAACATATACCACAAAGAAGAAAAAGAAAAAAGCAAAGGAAAAAGTAAGCGAAAGAAGGTTCTTACAGCCAAGGGAAACCTGGATAAAGGTAATTGGGGTTGGAATAGCCATCTTTTTCCTGGTTTTCTTCCCCAATATATGCCCTGAACAGGGCTTTTCCTTTGGAAAACTGGAGGCATGTGCCAGCAGGGGACCGATTGGGGTTGGCGAGTGGGGCGATGCGCTGGTATGGTTAAAGGATAATACCCCTGAGCCTTTCGATGACCCTGATTACTATTATCAGCTATATGATTTCCCTCCTAAGGCGGACGGCGGCTTTGAGGATTATGATTATCCTGAGACGTCCTATGGCATAATGTCGTGGTGGGATTATGGTCACTGGATAACTCGTATTGGGCATCGCATACCGATTGCGAGTCCGTTTCAGGCACTAGCTGCCCCAGTTGCAGGCAAGTATCTTACCTCCCAGAACGAAACCGCGGCTAACCAGATAATGGATGAATTAGGGGTAAAATACGTAATGAGTGACTATGCTATGCCCGTCTACAAATTCTATGCCATGTTGACCTGGGCGGGTAAAAGCGAAAGCGATTTTTATGAAATATACCATGTGCCTGTGGAAGGTGGGGTATTGCAGCCGTGGAGGCTCTTCTACCCTTCTTATTATAATTCCACTGTTGTCAGGCTTTATAACTTTCATGGTCAGGCAGTGGTTCCCTCCGAGAATGCCACCGAAGTCATTTCCTTTAGGGAGAGAATAAGTCGGGAAGGCGAGCCATATAAAGAAATCAGCGGCTTATGGTCTTTTTCCACATATGAGGAAGCCACGGATTTTATAGCGAGCCATGCTTCTGAGAACTATCGAATAGTAGGGAGAGACCCGTTTAACAGCCCTGTGCCGCTGAAGAAAATGGAGCATTACCAGCTGGTTTATGCGTCATCATCACCATATTCCGTGAAGATATTTGAGTACACTGAATGAGGTTGTCCGATTTTCCCCCCCTTAAGGTAATCGCCGAAGCCTTAGATGTAATCACCTCCAGAGAAAAGCTGGAGCAGGCTACCACTACTCCGCTTTATAGCAACGCCTTTTATCTGATGCTCAACACTGGGGTTATGGCTCTTTTCGGCTTGTTCTTCTGGATCGTAGTGGCTCGATTTTACACCGAAGCTGAGGTGGGACTTGGTTCGGCCATAATATCAGCCATGAGTCTCCTTAGCATCATAAGCCTGGTTGGCTTGAATATCTCCCTTGTTCGCTTCCTGCCCCACTCTGATAAACCGCGGGAATTGATAAACTCCTGCTATACCCTGGGTAGTATCATCAGCCTGGTGGTAGCGGGCATTTTTCTTGCTGGCCTGGGATTCTGGTCTCCAGCATTGGCTTTCGTTACGAAAAATGGCATCTTCGCCTCAGCCTTCATCGTTTTTACCATATTGTGGACGCTACACGGCCTGGTGAATTACACCTTCGTAGCTCGGCGAAGAGCCGGCTTTGTGTTATCCAAAAACACCATTTTCTCGGTGGTCAAGGTTCCCTTGCCCGTTCTTTTTGTCCTCTTTTTCCATACCTTTGGCATAGTTGCCTCCTGGGGCGTTGCTATGGCGGTGGCTCTGGCTGTTTCCATTTTCATGTTTTTGCCCAGAGTTCAGCATTCCTACAAGCCAGTGCCGACCCTAAAGCTAAACTTGCTCAAGGATATGTGGCGCTATTCCGGCGGCAATTACTTGGCCGATCTATTTTCGACTTGTCTCCCATTCATTCTGCCGCTGATGGTGGTAAACCTCCTTGGTGCCGAACAAAATGCCTACTTCTATATTGGCTGGATGATGGCTGGCTTGCTCTTCGCCATCCCTGCGGCAGTTTCTCAATCATTGTTTGCTGAAGGCTCCCACTTTGAAGACAGGTTAAAGGAAAATGTCACCAAATCATTGAAATTCACCTATCTATTGTTGGTTCCCGCAGTCATCGTGCTTATTTTGGTAGGCAAGTGGGTGCTGCTTGCCTTCGGGCAAAGCTATTCGCTAAATGCCTTGCACTTGCTCTGGGTTTTGAGCCTCTCCTCGTTGCCGTTAGCGCTTACTCATATCTATACCGGTATACTTCGGGTAACAGGTAGAATAAAGGAACTGATAGCAATCTGGGGGTTCATCGCCCTGGGTACGCTTCTAGCCAGTTATTTGATTATGCCGGTAACTGGCATAATCGGCATCGGCTACGCTTGGCTTGGCGCTCAGACCATAGTGGCTGTTTACATCCTTGCCCGCAGGCTTTCCGTATAGCTGCCATTTCTTCGTGCCATTGCGAGCACCTTTTTAACTGTCATTGCGGTGAGCTGAAACCCCGAGCGCAGCGAAGGGGCCAGGGCGTGGCAATCCCGAAAAGCAAAATTCTAAATCCTAAATCCGAAATACTAAACAATAGCAAATGACCAAAATCCCAATGTCCAAAAGGGTTTCGAACTTTGAATTTAGATGTTTGGGTTTGTTTAGGGTTTAGTGCTTAGAGTTTAGGATTTGCCCGAAGGGCGTCATTGCGGTGAGCTGAAACCCCGAGCGCAGCGAAGGGGCCAAGGCGTGGTAATCCCGAAAAGTCTCCTCTCCCTTGATGGGAGAGGAATAAGGTGAGGGTGAAATGGTATAATAAGCTGGCTATGGATGACGAAACATTGAGCCGAAGGAGAAGGGAATATAAAAAACTGCTCCAGGATTCTATTGGGGAGATTATCGCCAAGCTTTCACGCCTGGGTGTGAATAGACTAAGCCTTTTCGGGTCATATGCCTCGGGAAAGGCTGACCTTTTTACCGATTTGGATATTCTTGTAGTGATGGATACCGATAAGCCGTTTCCAGAGAGGGCACCCAGCCTTTGTTCCCTCCTTTCCTTGCCAGTGGACGTGGATATCCTTTGCTATACACCGTATGAGTTCAGTAAGTTGAAAGATAAACCGTTTTTGAGGCGAGTCCTGTCGCAAGAGGTAGTGTTGTATGAGAAGAAGTCAAATTGATGAGGGGAAGAGGTGGCTCGAGCAAGCTTCAGAAGACCTGAAGTGGGCTAAAGACCTGGCAAATAGAGGTGGTTATCATATTTCCTGCTTTTCTCCAACAAGAGTAATATATGGGGTCTGCTAGCTCTCTGAGCGAAGCGAAGGGTCTGTGAGATTCTGTGGCTGCCACGCTCCCTTGGGATGACATTGGGGTGAGTAGGCACTACAGATCTTAAAGCGAATGTGCAGGGATCCCGTCCTTAGCTTTTTTTGGTCATCATGTCTGGCGACCTGGTCTAGTCACGCTTTTCTGGCGTGGTAGTAATCCTTAATATTAGCAATTGGCGTAAGCGTAAAGCCATGCCTTCCGAGCACCTCCCGGCACTTTGCCAGGTTATTGCTATCTGTAGCCTCAAAAATGATCTTCAGGTGTGGATTCTCGGCTAAACTTTCCTCAGCCCCTTCAAGAACCTCACCCTCTGCTCCTTCGACATCTATTTTCATGAGATCAACGTGCTCTATTAGAAGGTCCTTCAGAATGTCATCCAGCTTTGAGGCGGTGACCTCAATGAAATCCTCTGATCTATGGTACTTAACTGAATGAGCGCCCGTTCCTTTGAAGCCAGGCCCCAAACAGAGCTTAAGTCTCTCATTCTTATTCCAACAAGCTACATTGAGAAGCGTCGTATTTGATAGACCGTTTAGTTCAACATTAGCCGTTAGCATTTCAAAGTTAGAAGGTTCTGGCTCTATCGCTACTACTCTGCCGTTAGTTCCCAGTTGGTTCGCAACCTTTATGGCATATTTCCCGATATTTGAACCCACATCTACAAACACGCCCTGTGTTATTTTGTTAAAGTATTTTTGAAGCGGGTACTCGTAGGCCTCGGCTGCAAATCTGGCATCATCGGTGCCTTTTCTACAAAGAAATTTGCCATCATGATTTTCCATTATCACATCAAAGACAGGCCTTGATAGGATACAGTGAACCTTTGATATAGCACAATAGGCGTTAGATATGAAAGGCTTCCTAGTAGACCGAATTGTGTCAAGTCTGTCAGCTACTGACGGAGGGCGTAGCAGATAGCCGGCAATTCGGAAGATTGTCCCAGGGAATAATATCAGCTTATCTCGAATTCGTTGTCCCTCCGTGAAGATTTTAAGCCAATACCAAAGGCGTATGATTACACCGAGGGATTTGCCAAATTTTCCTTGGCCTTGCCTCATCTTTCCTTCTTTCTCACTAGCCACATTGCTACCGCCTGGGTTACACCATCTGGCTGGTTATCTTCTCCCATACCCTCAAAACCTCTCTGCCGTCTTCTGCGGTAACAGGTGGTTCGGTGCCATTCTGGATGCTCTCCATGAATTTCCTGATCCCGGTGGGAATTCCGCGATGCTTTCCCTGAATGAAGTTGACACCACCAGCAAAGGTATCCGTTAATATCCGGAAGCTTCGCTGCAGATTCTCCCTGACGTATAGAGAGGCAATGCCCTTTCCCATGTCTGTTTTTCCTCCATATGTGATTACTACTGAATTATGGAGGTTCGCGTGTATATTCTTTTTTGTCCCGAAAATATCAATCATCCAGAGACTGGGCCAATTGCATGATGAAATAATTGTCCCCACACCTTTCCTGCCTTGCAAAATTATCTGGACTTCATCAAAACGCATATGGTCAAGGTTGCCCATTTTCTTAGGATACACTGCTACAGGCTCTATCTCGCCCAGGAATTCCCTGGCAAGATATATTGGGTGAGGTAAGGTATCGCCAAATACTCCTCCAGGCAATCTATGCCACCAGTGGTTTGGGTCTGCAATTATGGGGAAGTCCTGCGGCGGACAGCTCTGCTTAATTTCCACCCTTACCAAATCTCCTATAGTGCCTTTGTTCAGGATGCGTCTTATCTTCTGAACCGGAGGTATAAAAAGCAGGTGATGATTGGTGCCCAGTTTCACATTATTTTTCTTCGACACCTGTATCATTTGATCAGCATCCCTGGTATTAAGCGCCAAGGGCTTTTCTGTAAAAACATGGCAGCCAGCTTCCATCGCCTGGATGGCTAAAGAGGCATGGGTATCTATTGAGGTGCAGACATTCACCACGTCAAGTTTTTCCACATCCAGCATTTCTTTGAAATCAACATAGTACTTGCCAATCTTGAATTTTCTGGCAACGTCGCTTGCCAATTCTTCGTTCCTGTCACAAATTGCTGCTAACCTGACGTTTCTGCATTTGAGGAGCGAAGGTATGTGGGCATTCTGGGCTATGAACCCACATCCAACTACTGCTACTTTTAAACATCTTTTGCCCATGTTTCTCCTTCCACACTCTTGCTAAATTTCATATCTAGGTTTAGATTATGTTGCACTCAAGGTTCTAGTAATTCCTTTTATCAAGATAAAAATTTAGCTGGTCTTTTATTATGTCCTGCAATGTGTATTTTATCTCAAATTGAAGTTTCCTAATTTTTGAAGTGTCGGAAAGTAGTATTGGAACTTCTGCAGGCCTAAATCTAGCCGGGTCGAATTCTATTGGAATCTTGCCCCTGTCAGTATAAACGCTGATTCCTTTGTCTTCTAGAGAATATTTTAGCCTATCTTCGAGCATCAGCTGATCCACCTTTGTTCTTTCAAATTCTACACCGAACATTTCAGTAACTATCTTTTCTGTCGGATTATCTACGATCTTGTTTTTCGCCATGCTCTCAATTTTTTCTATTCGCCAACCAGCATTTTCTATAGCCAATAAGATGTAGCTTAACACGGAATTTGTCCTGCTAGAGCCTTGATTATAAACTTCCCCGTATTCTCCTCTTTCTGCCAGCAAACAGTATCCTTTTACAATGTCCAAGACGTGACTCCAATCCCTGAACGCGTTCACATTGCCTATGGAAATATTGTCTTTTTTGCTAAGCTTTAACATCATAGCCTGTCTGGCTATTTCCGATGTTACAAAAAGGTTACCACGACCAGCACCCTCTGTATTGAAGCCTCTCGAAACGATTGTTTTCAGGCCATAAGACGTATAATAATTTCTGAATAGATAATCGCACGCAACTTTAGTAACTGCATATGGGGACATTGGCCTAAGGGCATTTGTCTCACTTATGGGGAGTTCTGGTATCGCTTTTACCTCTGGAAATAATACTTTGTATTTTTTCTTGATTTCCTGATATTGCTTATCCGAACCTATAACTAATCCGTATTCCTCACTAGAGCCAGCAAAAATCACTTTAGGGTCATAATCCTTTATTCTGATTGCTTCTAAAAGATTTTGTGTCCCTAATATATTGGTTTCTGTTGTCTCGATAGGCTCTGTGAAAGATCTGGGAATGTAACTTTGGGCGCCAAGGTGAAAAATTACATCGGGTTTAGACACATCTAACGCGTGAGCTAAACTAGAAATATTTGTTAGATCTCCATCTATCAATCTTACTTCAGTATGAATGCGTTTATCCTCCAAATTTTTAATCGGGCTGTGGACTGTCGTCCATCTTACTAAACCATAAACATTGGCTCCTCTCTCAATCAGCTCTTTTGCCAAATAAGAGCCAATAAAACCAGTAATACCGGTAATCAATACGTTTTTGCCTTTCACCTTTTACCTCCTATACAAGCTCATTTATTATCCTTATTAACTCAGCTTCTCTTTTTTCTAGTGGAAAGTTCTTAACAATTCTTTCTCTCGCCATTTTCCCATCCGTATTTAAAGCTTTCTTGACGGCTTCCGCAGTTGCCTTTGGATCTCCGTATGGAACATAAAATCCAGCGTCTCCAGCAACTTCTGGAATAGCGCCCCTGTTAGTAACCACTGGAACACACTCGCATGACATCGCTTCTGCCATAGCAAGGCCAAACCCTTCATGCGCGGACACTTGGACATACACCTTTGCTCGCTGGTACCATTCTACCAGCTGTTCATCCGAAGCGAATCCAGTGAAACTGACATTTGATGGGGCTATAGAGGTCAAATGATGTATCGAATTGTCCTCATGCCTTCCAATTAATACAAATTTTGCCTTCGGCAAGTACTCAGCCGATTTAATGAACGTTTCCATTCCTTTTCTCTTCAAATTGGACTTTATTACACGTCCGGCACTTATGACTAGCTCCTCCCTTTTTTCATTACTAACATTAAACCTTTGTGTATCTACACCACAGTATAACGTCTCCACTTTAGCCTTAGGCGCATTCTGTAGCACGCTGTTTTTACTTGAATCGGACAATGCTAGAATCTTATCAGCGTGTCTTAAAGTAAATCTTACCACCATCGCAGCTGTTGATTTTGTAGATTTCATTACCCCATAGCCTATATCTGGCTCACTTGCCACATCGTAACCACCGGCAACTACGATGGATTTCTTCCTGAACATCTTTGAGAATAAAACTGCCAAAAAAGCGTGCGTGTCAGCAAACCAGGAGAAAGTCACATCTGCCCATAAGGTTCCTTTCAGGATTTTAAAAATGCTCGGGAGGGTTGTAATGGGCTTTTTGCGGTTGAAAGTGGGGGCAGTCCTTATCTCGAAATGTTTTTTAAGTATTTCCAGGTCTCTCTTGAGGAAAATATCACCCTCTGGAACTGCCAGTATCTTCTTCTTAGCCATCACAATTTTTCTTGTCCTTTTGCGCAATCATAACAATACCACGTGCTGCTGCCACGTCTCATATCTTCCTTGCCTTCACTATCAGGTAGGCTGAGTGTCTGGGGTCAATGTGCGACATGGGCCGACTCGCCATCCCCCAGAAGGGATAATAACCCGCACCAGCTATTTTTTCTACCTCGAACCTGTGATATTGCAATAACTCCTTTAAAGCTCGGAAGGTAGGAATTCTAAGGTGTAAAGGGTATTCACCGCCTGCAGGATTCGTCCTATAACCATAATTTAGCGGATTACCCAACACAATCTCATCACTTACATTTGTTGGAAAGGGCTGCCAGCCCCAGAGTAAGCAAAATATGTTATGCCATGCTGCCAAATTTGGTACCGTAATCACAGTATATCCTCCCCGTATTAGCACTCTATGTATCTCTCTAAGGAAAAGGTCAGTGTGGTGAAGATGCTCCAGGATTTCCTTAGCGTGCACTACATCGATGCTCTCGCTATCGATAGGGAAAGGTGCGTTCAAGTCACTTCTATAAATCCTTATTCCCTGTTGTTTAGCTTGCTCAATAGATTCCTCCACGATCTCTATTCCATAAAGCTGGGTTGTGCTAATTCTCTTACCTAGCTCTCGAGTAAAGCTGCCACGGTCGCAGCCAAGGTCTAAGAGACGGCAATTTTTGTCTTGCTCCAAAAAGCTAAGGATAACCCTTTGAACTTCAGACTCTCTAGGTTCTCGAAGTTTTCTGAGCTTAGTCCGCAGGCCACTGAACATGTCTCAACCTCGTTTTGCTGCCACTGCAAGTATAGTCGTAGGACTTTTAAATACGTTGTCCTTAACAGGAATTACTTCGTAATTTCTATCCGCTGTCTTTGCACCTTTACCGGCTGAATATGTGGTTCCTGTACCTGAGCCGCAGGCTATGTCAAGCACGACCTTGTTTTCAATGAACTTTGAAGCGAAGATGTAGCTATTGATATGTCGTTGGTATTCAGCGTGGGGAATGCCTTCACCAAGATTGATATACTCTGAAATTGCTGGCCTGGCTTCAGTCATTTTGAATTGTTTATGGCTTGGCCTTCAGGCTGTCTTGTGGGTACAGCTAATTCATGCAAGAAACCACAAGACCAGGCAATCGCTAATATCAATGTGGCTAAGGGCATGTTTAGCGCCACTCGACATGACTTGGTTTTAAGGAAAGCAAAGCCCGCCGAGGATACAGCCACAAGCGATGCCCCACCGAGAATAAAAATCAGGGGAAACCAGGGGTTCAAAATTGCCAGTACGATGCAGATTGTGATGAGGATTGGAATAGTGAGGCCAAGTGCAACTTGTGTGGGAGTGATGGTCCCTGATATCTTTCGCTTCATTAATATCTTTCCTAATCCATACCTATACATCTGGGACCACCACTTTCTGGGCGTGGCCCTGCGATAATGATGAACAATTACGTCGGGGACATAAAGTAATTTGTAGCCCAGACGTGTGATTCTTTGGTTCATCACAACGTCTTCTCCCTCAAACATATCCTCGTCTATTGGCATTACTCTTCGAAGCACATTGGCTCGATAGATAGCGTTGGAACCATGAGCTCGGGATTCAATGACTTTATCATATACCCTTGTGGGAGCGCCCCCGCCAAAGGAGAAAGCATAGTCGAAAAGCAAACCCGCAGCTTTACCAAAAGCAGACTCAGTTTGTGGAATCAA
>Ga0114922_10007195_pt1 | contig 10191 bp, 6 predicted proteins | sample AartaG_FD_100975 | JGI IMG/M metagenome (GOLD analysis project Ga0114922, IMG submission 100975) | Deep subsurface microbial communities from Aarhus Bay to uncover new lineages of life (NeLLi) - Aarhus_00045 metaG | ecosystem: Environmental > Aquatic > Marine > Oceanic > Sediment | place: Aarhus...
GCCGATTCGAAGGCAAGGCAATCAATTACAAGAAGGACGGTACGCCGTTCATCATGTACTGGAAGGTCTTGCCGATTAAGGTCGGCAAGACAATCAAGGCGTGGGTGGCAATCCAACGTGAGGGCTCCGCAATTTAAGCCGTGTACTGGGCATTGTCAGACAAACCTGAACGGGTCTGCGAAGGGTGCTGATCTGAGATGTTCAGGCCGCCAGCTGACGCCTGTGTGTACCGAAAACCCCATCCGCATTGATTGGCTGGGCGTTGTCGCATTAAGTCAGACTGAGCCGAATTTGCCGACAACCGCCAATCTTGATCCAAGAGATTTCATAGACTTAGCCTGTTGGTTGATCGTTCAAACTGGGCCAATTACACTTAATGTGACAACGCCGTCAGAATTTAGGTTTTCGGTACACACAAGGCTGTTGCCCGTCCAGGCAACTAACACTCGACTGACAGCGGAGCGCCTTAGGGTCATGACCTGACATCGGGCTGTCGCTGGGGCACGACCGCTTTGCACCCGTAAGCAGACATCATCAGCCTCCGCATTGAGGTCTGCTAAGTGCCGATGCTGTCGATAAAGGAATTTCGAAGAGCGTATCGGCAACATTGAATCAAAACGGCAGGCTGTCGCGCAAGATTGATTCATAGAACGCCACACTAGGATTCGATTGTTACCAATGCGCTGGTCGACGGCGACTTTATCGACAGCATCTGCCAAAAGCGGTCATCGTGACCCCCGTTAGGGCGTATACCAGATCGGTGAGGTGTAGGCGCGCTCTTGGATGCTTGCCGGGACATCCTCGGGCCGCTTCACCCCGAAGAACTTCGCATCGTAGGTCGTCCAGCGCGGGGTAGGTATTTCGAGAACGCGAACATAATAGAACGCACGCTCGGAAGCGTCGAAGTCAGGGTCGGTCCAGAACGCCTCCAGCGCTGGTGCGCCAATAGAATTTGCATAGCGCGCATTCTCTACATCGACCGTGTTCCCGATCGGCGGGAGCACGCCGTTGGTATTCGGAGTACGGTCGCCCGACCAAGCGAGGTCATAGACGTTTTCCTGGGCTTCGCCGCCGGTATCGATCCATCCTTTGATGATCTGGATGCGGTCGAGGTTCGCGCCGTCAACATCGCGAATTGCACGTATCAAGAATGTTGGCATTTTTCCTTCTGGGGCCGAGCTAAGATCGCCTCCCATAGGGATGCCCTTGTCGTAGCCGTGCTGGGCGAAGTCGGAACGGTCGAGGTCGTCCTCCGTGAAGTCCCATCCACCGAAAACGCGCACCTTGAGTCTTGTGCCCGTAGTCGCGAATACCTCCTTACGAGCCAAAGCGTCCCAGATGGCTTCGCGAGTGTTCTCGCGAGCCCATACGCCAGCAAGTCCAGAGGCAGATGTCTGGCGCGCATATTGAGCAACCTCGGGCTTCCCGCCGATCCCGCCGATAACCTCGTCGAAGCGGATGGGGTCGGTTGTGGGTTCTACGGCCGCGACCTTGCCAAAGAAGTTGTCTTCCGTTGTTGTCGCGAGAGAAGTGTGCGAGTCCGTTGAGCCGATCAGGCCAAACTTGAATGGGTTGACGCCGAGCTTAGCATCGTAGGCCAAGCCACGTTTAAGAGCCTCCCTCGCATACTCTCTCGGCAGCATGTCAGGCGTCTTGGGCGCGGGACCAAGTTGGCCCTTGTCCCAAACCTCGAAGTCCGCAAACTCGTCCGTCGTCGATAGCGACGGGTGTGCCTCGCTCGTCCCTTTCATTTGCGTCACTTCGTATAGAGGTTCCCACCGCGCGCGTCTTTCGGCGTAGCTCCGATCCAATGGCTTCTTCGAGGTCAGGGTGACGTCATCGAACATCAGTCCGTTTGATAGGTTGCCGTTGTGCGGAATTGCGAGAAGCCTATCGCCGGTATTCTTCTCGTAGGTCTCCATCCACGTCCACAGATCCTCAGGATCAAATGAGTCGAAGTTCGAGAAGGGGATGATCGTGTCTGCTGTCTCTTTGCCACCGCGGAATATCACATTCCGGTGCAAGTTGTTCCGATCGGGGTTAGAGGTCCACTCGAAGCCGATCAAGGCCGTAAACTGGCCCGGCTGGTTGTGGCGTTCGGCAAGCTCAGTGATATGCGACCAGGCACTGCGGTAGATCTCCTCTTGCCCCGCAAGGGGGTCTTTCCCCGTCGATTTTGCCTTGGACCAGATGGCCCATGCGCCAGCCGCATCGCCAGATTCCACGGCTGCGCTGAGCTCTTGGCCGAAATCAGTTACAAGCAACGCAGGATCTTTCGCAGCGAGTAAAGGAGCCAGCCCAAGGTTCTCCGCATGGTCGGCAACGACGAGAAAGTCGAGGGGCCTCGCAAGCCGCGTCGGGATACCCGTAGACGAGGTGACCAACTCACCTTTCGCAAAGCGATATGCCTGGTCGGGTCCAAGTGTATTGCCGACCATACCTGCATCGGCTGAATACGATGTATGCAGGTGCGTGTCGCCGAAGAAGACTTGGTTCGGAAATTCTTGCTCCGGATAGGGCGAATAAGATCGGTCAGCGGGGAAGACTCCGGGCACATCTTCCTGGGCCATGACCGTACTGCTTGTAACGCAGGGCAAGACCAGCGCTAGGAAGGTCAGCTTGAATCGCCAGAGATGGCGTGTGAACTCGTCTGTCGGTGAAATGGCCGTTCGCACTCTTTCTCTGTCTCCCTTGCTCATGATCAGCCCCACCTGAGTGGTCCAGTTTGATTGTTAGTGCATGACCGCATGTCCGTTGACAAATTTCGAACCCCCGGGAAAGGATATGAGCGTCACGCACCGAAAGGCTGTTTCAGGTTCAGTCGCAGAGGGATTATCAAAAAAAGTTATGAGCGTTCAAGGTCCTGAGATGGCAAGCCGTATGCCTCTAAGCGCTGTGGGATGCCATGAGGCTGTGGGATGCCATGAGTAAGGGCGCGGCCACATCCGAGGAGCAATCGCCACATTCCGCTTCGGTCTTGAAGCCCGTGGAGTTCTCGACAAGGGGGATGGACCCCGCCAGCCAGTTTGAAGTCTGGCGTGATCATTTCAGTGCAGTCCATCAGGTCGAGGTCGAGCGCTCCTGTCGACACAGCTTTGAGGCCACTGGGCGTCATTGGATGCTCGGTTCAATCCTATTTGGAGTATACGAGACACCAGCGCGCAAAGTGTTGCGGACGAGGAAACAGATCGCGCAGGACGGTCTAGATCATTGGTTTCTTCGAGTGTTCCGCAGTGGAAGAGTCCGCTCTAGATCCGAGAACAGCGAATTTATCTTGGAGCCCGGCCAGCTGTCGATCGGTACCTACGCGCACCCTTATGAAGAAGACCAGACTGCGGATACATGGCTCGTCGCAATCATTCCTCGAAACGCAATCCTGCATCTCCGAGATGTTATTCCGGAACCCCGTGTTCTAAGCGGTGCGCCGGCGGACTGTTTGGCAGATTTTCTGCTTTCGCTAGGACAGCGCCTGCCGAAGGCCAACTCTGCGGAAATGCCGCAGTTAAGTGAGTCACTGCACAGCGTGGTCTCGGCTTGCATCCCGACGTACGAAAAAGTGGAAGGTGTAACGACTTCGGGCAGAGACGTCCTCTTGCGTGAGCGTGTGGCAAGGATCATCGCAATGCACATTTCCTCGGCGCGCCTGACGCCGGACCGTATTGCTGAATTGGCCGGTGTTTCCCGGTCCAGCCTCTACAGAGCCTTCGAAGGGCGAGGCGGCGTTGCCGAGTACGTCTCTCGCCTGCGGCTTGAGTTGGTGCGCCGAGACCTTAAATCCGCCAATCTTGCGGAAGTGCCGATCTATCGGATCGCTGAACGAAGGGGTTTCTACAATGTTGCATCATTCAATCGGGCCTTTCGCTCCTATTTCGGCCAATCGCCCAGCGAGGTTCGTGTGGCAAGTCAGCACACCACAGTATCAGGGCTCAAAGATGCACCCCGAGCAAGCGTCCCGATCCATTTTATAGATCTCCTCCGAAGCGAAGAAAGATGAAAGCGGCCACGAGGAGGGCGGGACGAGCAGAGGGTGTAGGTTCAACGGTTCAAGTGGGGCGCGCTACCGACGAGGCGCATGTGGGTGGTCCGAGTGCGCAGAGCGCGATGGTCATGCCGCCGGGAACTGACCCGGGCAGCGCCGCAAGGACATTGATCGCGACAGCCAAGATCTGAGCCGTCCGCCGACGATCAACAGCCCAATTGCCGACGAGGCCGAGGCGGGAGGCAGCGCAGCGATTACCGTAACCCCCGTCGGCTCAGAGATCACCTTGATGCCTATGCCCAGCGTCTCAGGCACTTTGCTCCCTGTTCCTGGCCTCTATCTCAAGATTTGGCAGGTCGCTATTATCAAGGGCCCGGTTCGAGCCAAGTGCGCTTGAGCCAAAGTCTGATTCGATGTCGCAAGCCGGTATCGACGACCAGCAAACCGTTGAAGTCGCCCTATCTCGAGCAAAATCCCAGGAGGAGATAAAATGTTCAAAGCATTCACCATGTCCCTAGTCATGCTGCCATTGACCGCCACATGCGCGCTCGCACAGGCGAACACCATGACGTCTGGTCGCCCCTCTGCTTCTCTAAATCCCGAGCAGTGCGAAGCGATTTGGAATAATGCTGTCCCATCGGGTGATCTGCTGGCTGAATCAGCCGCCGCGCCGCTCATCGTCAACTTCAAGCAGGTTGATAAAGATGGGAGCGGGGACATCTCGAAGGCTGAGTTCGAAGATGCCTGTGCCAAAGGCCTCGTGAAGAACATCGAAAACTAATTGACTACCTGGGGAGTGTCAGCTTTCCGCGCTCCCCCTTTAACTGCTCAGCTCAATTAGGATGCCATGATGGCTACTACGCATACTGCGATTTCTGAGAATCGGACTTGGTTTATTATCTGGGCATCTTGCTCATCGTGCTGGGGACTCTTGGAATCGTTTTTCCGTTTCTCACAACGATTGCCGCGAAGATCTTTCTAGGCTGGCTCTTCTTGATCGGGGGGATGGTCCAGATCGTCCATGCTTTCTCTACGCGCGGTTGGAGTGAATTCTTCCTCGATCTTCTTATGGGCGTGCTCTTCCTTATCGGAGGCGGTTGGCTTGCCTTTTTTCCTCTGACTGGAATCATCACACTTACGATTTTCCTCGCGGCGATGTTCGTTGTTCAAGGCATTATCGAAATTGCCATGGCCCTGCGTATGAGACCTCATGAGGGCTGGATTTGGATGCTTCTGGCCGGAATTGTTGCGCTAGCGGCCGGCCTCCTCATTCTGGCTCAATTGCCGAGCTCTGCAACCTGGGCGATAGGACTGCTGGTCGGTATCAACCTGATCATGACTGGTTGGGCCTATCTATTGCTGCCGATGATGGTGAGCCGGACATAGCAAAGGCCGAGATGTTCCTTACTCTAGGGGTATGAGCATAAGAAAAGCTGTCCAGACTTGACGCCTCAAGGCTTTGCAAGGCAGCTCCAAAACGGTGCACACCATGCCGACAAGACGAGAAATCATGCTTTCAACGCCGGCGGCGGCGTTTGCTCTAGCCGACGAATTTGTTCTGGACGCAGCGCCAGCAGGCACGGGTGCCGACGACGTGAGCCATTCCATCGAAACCCCTACAGTTTAGCTCGGAGCCCAAGATGCCCACCAGAAGAGAGCTTATCCAGACGATCCCTGCCGCGACGGCGGCATTCGCTGTCGCCGGCCGCTGGCTGGGGGAGACACCCGCACTGGCGCAAGAGGCAACGGAAGCCGCCGCCCTCGCGGAAGGGCATTTCCATCCCAAGGGGAAAGCGCCCTCCAGGTTCACGCTAGAGGTGCTCAAGAACGCGAAGAACACCCTTCCTTTCGCCGACACGCGGGATATCGAGGAGCAGAAGAAGGGCTTCATCGCGCCGATGAAGGACCTCAAGATCATGGCCGACGCCGGCCATGTGGCGTGGGACATGGAGCGTTTCCAGTTCCTGGATGCGGAAGAGGAATTCGACAGCATTCACCCATCCCTGCACCGTCAGTCCAAGCTAAACAACAACTACGGTCTCTACGAAGTCATCCCCGGGATCTACCAAGTCCGGGGTTTTGACCTCTCAGACATCTCCTTCGTCCGCGGAAAGACCGGTTGGATCGTCTTCGACCCGCTTGTGTCGAGTGAAGTTGTGCGGGCCGCATGGAAGCTCTTCCAGGAGCATGTGGGGGACGGCTTGCCCGTCTCCGCCGTGATCTACTCGCACACCCACGGCGATCATTGGGGTGGCGTGCGTGGGCTGGTCGATGAAGCCGAGGTCAAATCGGGAAAGATTCCGGTGATCGCGCCGGTAGACTTCATGGACTTCACCGTCTCAGAGAACGTCTTTGCCGGCAACGCCATGAACCGGCGCTTGTTCTATCAATACGGCCTGCTCCTGCCAGCGAGCCCGCATGGCTATGTCGGCCAGGGCCTCGGCCAAGCCGTCTCCGCCGGGGCGACCGGTCTGATACCGCCAACGCGCCTCGTGGAGAAGGATATTGAGGAGTTCGACGTCGACGGTGTGCGGATGGTGTTCCAGAACACGCCGAACACCGAGGCGCCGCGGGAGATGAACACCTACATTCCCGACATGAAGGCGCTGTGGATGGCGGAGAATGTTACCTCGACCCTTCACAACATCTACACGCTACGCGGCACACTAATTCGCGATCCGCTGCGCTGGTCGAAGTATATTGACGAGGCGCTTCATCGCTTCGGCCTCGAGGCCGAGGTCATGTTCGCCTCGCACCATTGGCCGCGCTGGGGCAAAGACCGCATCCAAGAAGTCTTGCGCGGACAGCGTGATCTATATGCGCATATGAACAATCAGGTCCTGCATTTTGCCAATCAGGGCGTCACCATCAACGAGATCCACAATGTCTATGAGCTGCCGAAGGGATTGCAGCAGAGATGGGATTGCCGCGGCTATCACGGCTCCGCGCAGCACAACAGCCGTGGCGTCGTGCAGCGCTATCTCGGCTTCTGGGACTGCAACCCGGCGACGCTCATTCCGCTGTCGCCGCGCGAGTCCGCTCCGCTCTACGTCGAGATGATGGGCGGCCCCGAGAAGATCATGACACGCGGGCGCGCGTTGCACGATGAAGGAAAATACCTGCTCGCTTCCGAGATCGTGAACAAACTGGTGCAGGCTGAGCCTGACAACGAGGCGGCAAAGGACCTCTTGGCCGATATCTTCGAGCAGCTCGGCTATCAGCAGGAGAACCCAGGCCTGCGTAACAGCTTCCTCGCCGCCGCCTATGAGCTGAGGTCGGGCATCCCGCAAGGTGAGACCGCTGACAGTAGCAGCCCGGACGTGATCCGGGCCATGTCGACAGAACTGTTCCTGAACTTCCTTGGCATTCGGATGGATAGCCGCAAAGCTGAGGATCTAAGCTTCACAATGAACCTGATCACGCCCGACAATGGTGAGAAGTTCAGCATCGAGCTGTCCAACGCAACGTTGACCAATATCCAGGGCTTCCTAGCGGATGAACCTGATCTGACGTTGACCATAAACAGGTCTGATCTTGAGCAGACCATGATTGGGGCAAAGACGCTCGAAGCGCAGATTGCAGAGGGGACCGCGAAAGTCGACGGCGATGCCGGGGTCTTGAAGCAACTCGCAGCGACTATGGTCGACTTTGACCCGCGCTTTGAGATTATGCCCGGCACCAAAGGCAGAACCAAGGTGGCACATGCTGAACCTTATGAGGCCGTTCCGCGCAAGACGATCGCCGAGTAGCCGTCTATCCAGGAAGTCCGTTTCGGGTCGATTGTGTTGATAAACGCATCGAGTCCCAAAAGTGAGCAATATTAATTCAAGAAGGGGATCGTGCGCGCAATATCAGACTCAAAAAAGCGGCATCTGGATTCGATCCTTGCGCAGACGCTGCCCGTTGCCGACTAAATCAACACAATCGGTGTCTGTACCGAAAACCTAAATCCGAACGTAGTGGTGATGAAGTCCGCCAAGGATCGCGTGTGAACTAATAGCTCCGGTCCGCTGAACGGGGCGAGAGACCGGCGCATCTTTAGCCAAAGACCAGTGGGTTCTGATGTCGTTGTAGTAGCGAGCATAGGCCTGCAAGACCCGGCGCAGATGCGCCTCGCCTAAGACGATCAGATGATCGACACACTCGCGCCGGATCGAGCCGATCAGCCGTTCGGCAAAGCCATTCTGCCATGGTGAGGCTGGGGCCGTAGGCTGGTCCCGGATGCCCATGGCCCCCAATCGTCGTTTCGTGATGGTGCCGTAGATCCGATCCCGATCGCGAATGAGATATTCCGGGGCATCATCCCAGGGAAATGCCTCCGATATCTGACGTGCGATCCATTCTGCCGTCGGGCTCGCCGTGACATTGACCCAGACCAGCTCTCTGCGGTCCAACCGTACGATGACCAGCGCATACAGCAGATCAAAGCTGATGGTCGGGACGACGAACAGCTCCATGGCGGCAATGTCTGGTGCGTGATTGCGCAGAACCGTCTTCCATCCCTGGCTCGGTGGCCCGCTTCGCTTGACCATGTATTTGGCGACAGAGGACTGAGCAACCTCAAACCCGAGCTTGACGAGTTCGCCGTGGATGCGCGGCGCTCCCCAGAGCGGATTTTCCATGCTCATCTTCTTGATCAGCGCACGAAGGCCCGAGTCGATCTGGGGCCGCCCTCCCCGCGCACCCGACTTCCAACGCCAATTGCTGCGAAAACCCGCCCGATGCCAACGCACGAGCGTTTCGGGCTGGATGATCGTGAGAACACGAAGAATGGAAGGAAATAAACGGTACAGCTGCAGGAAGAACCAGCGGTCGTCGTTCGTGAGAAGAGCCCGACCTGGCACCCTACGCCGCAAAACGATCAACTGATGTCGGAGGGCCGCGTTCTCTGCTTCAAGACGACGTCTCGACTTGAATGGCAAGGCGATAACAGCCAGGAAGAAGCGGAGCTGCGCTAACATTCTGCCCTGACGCTAAGCGATTCCTTGAGCTAAACAAATCCGGATGAGGTTTTCGGTACACACACGGCCAGGAAGCGGATCTTCTCGGTCAGGTATTGGCCGGCAAAGAAGACGACAAAGCCGATCGTAAGCGCGATGAAGGAGTTGATTTCAATCGAGTGTGTCATGCCGGATGAGGTGCTTGTATCGGATCCGCCGCGCCGGAGTGTATGCTTACGGCAAAGTCCCCGGCGCCACTACCGAAAGCTCATACGACATTGTCGGCGTCCGCTCAGTTGCACCAGTTTTCGATTGTGGCGCTTGGTCCCCTAGCCTCGGCCATGTGGGACTATTCGACACGCCGGCGCTTCTCGACACGCGAAAAAGAGGCGTGTACTTTCGGACGCATTCCCAATTTCGTTTTACTACTGGCGCGGTTGCGATGAGCGACGTTTTGGCTGCAGTACGGTCCAAGTGCTTTTGTTCTCACCAAGGCCGGGCAAGCCGATGCGCCAGCGCCAGTCCAACCCCTCCTCCGCAGGCTAGGCGATGAAGCGCGGCCCCGTCCTCGTCGATCTTGCTCTTCAAGGCGGCGGCGCGCATGGCGCTTTCACCTGGGGCGTGCTCGACCGCCTTCTCGAAGAAGATTGGTTGAAGATTGAGGGAATCTCCGGGACCTCGGCCGGGGCTATGAATGCCGCGGTGCTGGTCTCGGGACATGCGCAGAATGGCGCCCCGGGCGCCAAAGCCAGTCTTGAGGCGTTCTGGCGCGCCGTGTCCGAAGCGGCAAGGTTCAGCCCCTTCCGGCGCAGCCCTTTCGATATTCTCACCGGTCAATGGACGATCGACAATTCGCCGCTGTTCATTGCCTTCGATCTCATGGCGCGGATCGTTTCACCCTACGATCTTAATCCGAACGGCCTCAATCCTCTCTCCGACGTGCTCGCCAAATGTATCGATTTCGATCTGATCGACCGTGCACCGATCAAATTGTACGTGACCGCCACGAATGTGCGCACGGGGCGCGGGCGCGTGTTCCGTAATGTGGAACTTACACCCGACGTGCTCCTGGCTTCCGCCTGCTTGCCGGCCATGTTCCAGGCGGTCGAGATCGATGGAGAGGCTTACTGGGACGGAGGCTTTGCCGGCAATCCGACGATCACCCCGCTCGTTCAGGAGTGCGATTCCAAAGACACGATCCTCGTGCAGGTGAACCCCGTCGAGCGGCCCGGTACGCCCCGCTCGGCCCGCGAGATCGTCAATCGGGTGAAC
>Ga0114922_10007196_pt1 | contig 10191 bp, 13 predicted proteins | sample AartaG_FD_100975 | JGI IMG/M metagenome (GOLD analysis project Ga0114922, IMG submission 100975) | Deep subsurface microbial communities from Aarhus Bay to uncover new lineages of life (NeLLi) - Aarhus_00045 metaG | ecosystem: Environmental > Aquatic > Marine > Oceanic > Sediment | place...
CAATATCCTTGAGAAGCTCATCAGCATAATCAGTAATCTTCCAGAACCACTGGTTAAGGCTTTTTATCTCAACAGAAGTTTCAGGATGGCGCCAGCATTTGCCGCTATGCACCTGCTCATTAGCAAGCACTGTGTTGCACTTAGGGCACCAGTTAACAGAGGCCTCTCTCTTAAAAGCAAGCCCCTTCTTATACATCTGAAGGAAGAGCCACTGGTCCCACTTATAGAATGACGGGTCATGAGAGTATATCATCCTGTCCCAATCATAGCTTAAGCCCAGGGCTTTTTGCTGTTTTACAAAGGTCTCAATAGCCTTCTCAGTGAAAATCTTGGGATGGGACTTGGCCTCAATAGCAGCATTCTCAGCAGGCAGGCCAAAGGAATCATAGCCCATGGGATAGAGCACATTAAAGCCCCTCATCCTCTTGAAACGAGCAAAAGCATCACCAATAACATAGTTCCTGGCATGCCCCATATGAAGCCCGCTCCCAGAGGGATATGGGTACATCTCTAATACATAATATTTCTTCTTTTTAGGGTTCTCAACTGTCCTGAATACCTTCTTGCTCTCCCATTTCTTCTGCCATTTATCAGCAATAGCCTTGAAATTAACTTCCCATTCCATAAGAGAAAAGAGGGTTAAAGGGGATATTTAAAGGTGTTGGTTAAATTTAGATTTTTTAGAATAATTATATAAACCCACAATCTCCCCCTCTTGCAATGGTATCATTATCAAGCCTTGACTTTGTATTAATATTCATTTATTTCATAGTTCTGCTTATAATCGGTTATTTTACTCACAGGAAACAAAAACCAGACGATTTCTTGATAGCAAAGAGAAACCTAGGAACTTGGAGTACAATGGCAACAGTGAATGCAAGCAAGAGCGGTTCAATACTGATGATTTTTGTAGGTATAACCTATCTCTGGGGCTTTTCTGCAATATGGTATTTTATAGGGGTTATAGCAGGAGTGACTTTGTTCATTCCCTTTGCGATTAGACTAAAAAAGATATCAAAACAAAAATTTTATACTCTAGCAGATTATTTCAAAAAAAAATATGGTAAGACAAGCGCAGTGTTTGCATCCCTACTCACTATCTTTTTAATGTTTGGGCTGGGGGTTCTTAATATTATTGCAGGGACCAAGATATTTGTATTCTTCACTGGCTGGCCCTTTTGGTTAGCAGCAATAATCATGGTGTTTGTGATTTCAGTATATCTCTATTTAGGAGGATACAGAGCAGTAGCAAAAACAGATTTCATACAATATGCAGCCATGATAATCATTTTCATAATTCTAACCATTGTGATGTTCAAAGGCCCAGTAATACCTGCAGCAGACTGGAACTTTCTAAAAGCAGACCTTGCAACAATAATAAGTTTCTTTATAATAGGACTTATGTTCCCATTCGCATCACCAGAGCTGTGGCAAAGAACATACTCTGCAAAGGGAATAAAACAGTTAAGAAACGGTTTGGTTCTGTCTCTTTTTTTCTATGCAGCAATGGCTTTAATGCTTGCACTGATTGCACTCACAATAAAAGCGCAGTTCCCAAGTATTGATCCAGATCTCGCACTTATACACGGATTCAGAAGTTTACTTCCAGCAGGGCTTTTAGGTTTATCCACTGTTCTTTTATTCGCAGCAATAATGAGCAGCTTAGACACCTACATCTATACAGGAGCATCAGCTCTTATTCAGGATTTCTTTAAATGGAGTAAAGAAAGGCTTGTAAAAAACATAAAGAGAGTCATCTTTGCCTTTGCAATCATAGGAATAATAATAGCAATATCAATCCAGGACTTAATAATAGGTTCTTTTATTTTTGCATCTTTTTACTCAGTACTAGCTCTGCCAGTAATAGCAACCTGGATTAAAAGCAAAATAAAAGCAAGAACAGTTACAATATCATTTATAACAGGAATACTTGGAGTTATAATTTTCATAGTGATAAACCTAATCTTTGGAGAAATCACTCCTACAGTGGTATTAGTAGCAATTATTTCAAGCATTATTGGATTATTAATCGGAGGGCTCATTTCTATTATCAAGAAAAACAAGGCTAAAGCTGTTTCTTATTAATCATTAACTTCAGAACCACGCTCTTTCATTAATCTATTATAAAAATCACTTATTTTCTTATTAAACCATTTCCTCCCTTGTTCTTCATTCTCCTCTTGAAATTTCTGAATTTGTTCATAAAACTGCTTAGGCTTCTGTTTCATAAATTTCCTAACCGTATCAAATCCTTCCTTGCTTGCCATCCATGTAAAATCAAAATTATTGAAAATTCTTAACACAGGCTCATCCTCAAAAGAATCCCCAAAAGCCCAGTTATCATGTTTCAAGGTTAATCTCTTAATCTCTTTTATCTTATCCTTAGGATAATCCACTTCTTCAAGAATTTGTTCTGCTATTTTTGCTCCCTCTTCAGAATGCAGCTTCCTTATATCCAAGTTGAAAGGATCTGAACCTTGAGGAACCTTTGCATACCCAACATCATGGAGAATTACAACTGGAATCAAGATATCAAAATCAACTTCTGATTCATCAACAAATTTCGGCACAGTCTCAACTAACCATCTTACATGTTCAGCATCACCCTGTCTTCCCGCCTCATAATAAGGTAAGGCTTTTTCTAGAATTTTTTTATATACTTCTTTCATCATACTAAATCCATCAGCTCTTCATAATATATAGAAAGAACCTTATCCTTGCAATCCTTGGGCAGCCGAGCAGGGTACACCTTGAAGAACTTCTTTCTCAGCTCTTTCTCCCTGTGCTCTGCCTCTTCGAGGTACTCTTTCTTGAACTTGTCCATAAGATAGCCCTTTACTCCCAGTCTAAGAGCCATTAAGAAGGCCAACAGCTGCTGGTCTCTTGCCTCTCTGCTCGACTCGTAATGGTCAACTGCTTTGCCACTAAACAAGGCATAATGCTTCTCGTGCTTTTTTTCAAGCAGGTTCCTCTTAAAACCAATCTTCTTTGGATTTTTACCAGCAGCATGGGTGAACAGGCTCAATCTAGCGCACTTGTTGCAGTCATGGCACCACCTGGTCTCATCACTGGCATCCAGGCAGTCGCAGGACACCTGGTACTTTGCAAAAGCAGGGTATCTATGATGCAGGATTTTTGTGATTGCAATGTTGGTCAGAGGTCTTATCAGGCTATACACCCCAGCCTGTTTATTAGTCATTTTCTGTATCATCTTGTGCTGTTCCTTGGTTGCCTTGCTAGTCTGGTCAGTAGAAGGCCAGGTTCTTATTCTTTCCTTATTAACAAAAGGAAAATCCATGTCTTTCTGATTACCCATAAGGATTTTATCAGCACTATAGAAGTGGAGCATGGGAAGGCTGATAAAGCAGAAGCCTGTCATCATGTGCATATACCCAAGGCAGGTCTCCATGGTGTTCCAGGTCTCAAAATCATTTAGTTTCTCAATATTGTTCTTTAGAAAGACCAGTTTTATTCCCTGTTCTTTGCACAGCTTTTTAGCATGCCTTATCTTTATCCTGTTCTCAGGAGGGCTGACTGTGTCAATGACATAAACAGCTACTGGGTTAAGACCCGCCTCCTTGGCAACTGCCAGGGTTAACAAGCTGTCCTTTCCACAGGAGAGAGGAACAATACTGCCTTCGCCCAGAACATCTTCATGAAAAGGCTTCTTCATCTCGCCCTCTCTGAAAACAACCTCTGTGCTCAGGAATTTCTTAACAAAGTCTTTTGTGCCTTGCTTGTAATCATGAGTAGAAGAGGGGATGCCCTTCAGCACCATGCGCCTGAACTGCTTCTCAAAAAAGGGCTTGGGAGTGCTATACACCACTCTCCTGAACCTTGAAACAAGGGGAAGGTTAATCGTGAGAAGATATGCCAGGTTGTCTGTCAGCACTCTCATGCTCTGGACAGGATAAGTGGCCCAGATGTTATGGGGATACTCCAGGTCATATCCCTTTTTTCCATGGCTAAGCCTCAGGCCACTAGAAGTAATACTAGCCCTTAACTCAATGCTCTTTACCACCCTAACCTTTGGGTTAATGTAATTATTAATAAAGGTTTTGTAAAAATAGTATAATTTAAAAAAAAGAACACCTTCCCCTTAAGCATGGCTAAGAAAATAAAGCTTGTGTTCTTTGATGTGGAAGGAACTCTTTTCAAAAAGGTGTATAAGGACAGCCAGGGAAACACTGCTCCTAGTGCCTGGACTCTGATAGCTGAGCACCTGGGTCCTGAAGCCCATAAGGAAGAAGAAGAGACCAAGGTGAAGTGGACCAACAAGAAATATGCCGGCTATGTTGAATGGATGGATGACACTGTGAGGATTCACCAAAAGTATGGATTAAAAAAGGATTTGTTTGATCAGGTAGTTAACTCTGTGGATTTTCAGCCGGGTGTAAAAGAAACCTTTAAAGAACTCAAAAAAAGAGGGCTCAAAACCGCGGTTATCTGCGGTGGCTTCAAGGCATCTGCCACCAGAGCACAGAAGGAGCTGAAAATAGACCATGCCTTTGCAGCCTGCGAGTATTTCTGGGATGAAAAAGGCAAGATCCTCCACTGGAACACCATGCCCTGTGATTACGAAGGAAAGACTGACTTCATGAAACTAATAATCAAAGAACACGGTCTAACCCCAGATGAATGCGCTTTTGTAGGGGACGGAAGAAACGATGTCCCTCTTGCCAAAGCAGTCGGCCTCTCTATCTCTTTCAATGGACCCAAAGAGCTGCAAGAAGCAAGCACTTATTCTATTAACCAGCCAGAAGGCAAAGAAGACTTTAGGGAAATATTAAAGTATATCTAGAGAGAATAGAAAAATAATTTTAGAAATATTCAGAACTTCTTAAACTGAGATGCCATATCCAACAAATCAACATGGCCTAGGAATAATGCTCTGCAGCAGTACCTTTCAAGGCCGAGCTTGTCAAGGACCTCTTTCCTGTCCTCGCCTTTCTTTACTTTCTCAACATAGTCATCCCAGAGGTGGGCTACTGGTTTGTTACAGCTAAAGCATCTAATCGGAATAATCATCTTGCTACCTCCTCACCTATACGACTTCTGCCGTTTAGCACGTGCCTGTCCGTGCCTGTTGGGCTTTGCCTGCTCTTTTCTCCTCACATCAGCAACCAAGAGCTGCCTGTCATAATCAAGGAATATCTTCTTCAGCTTGGGGCTATACTCCACCAAGGCCTTTGCTATTGCCAGTCTTGCAGCATCTGTCTGGCTGCTAATACCCCCGCCAACAACATTAATCCTTAAATCAACCTGATTGGCAATTTGGCCTGCTAAGAGCAGGGGCTCTCTAATCTTAAGCCTGTAAATCCTGGGCTCATAGTTATCAATATCAATATTATTAACCATAACACTGCCTTTCCCTGGTTTTAGGGTTGCCCTTGCAACCGCCCTCTTCCTTTTTCCGTGAGTGTTAATAACCTTTTTTTCCATCTTAATCATACCTTAATTGTATCCATATACCTTTATCATGCTTCATGCCATCTGGCGCCCAAAAACTTACATACATCACCAACCCTAACCCTTTTCAAGGTGGGTAGCTTGTCAGCATTAGCACTTGGGATGGTTTCCGCAGCCTTACCCTTGAACTGTTCAGGCACACCTATGTGACACTTAACTCTCTTAAGGGCTTCTCCCCCTCTAGTCTTTTCCATAGGAAACATGCCCTTAATAATTCTCTTTACAAACAAGTGGGGTCTTCTCTGGATAAAGGGTCCTTTTTTCGGAGTTCCCATATCCTGCCTTTGCTTGTACTTTGCAAAGACCTGCTCCTTCCTGCCTGAAATCACTGCCTTCTCACAGTTGATAATATCAATTCTTTCGCCTAGCAAAGCCCTTTTGGCAACAAAGGTTCCAAGCCTTCCCACAATCAAATTATTAGCGTCTATTAACATTTTGAATCATCAACCCATCAGTCTTATCTTCTTTCCTGCAGGATTCTTCTCCAGCAGTTCCTTTATGCTGATAGCACTTCCCTTCTCATTAATCTTCTTGTAAGCCTCCTCTGAAAAATTATAAGCAGCAACTGTGACCTTCTTGTTGAGGTCTCCTGTTCCCAGCACTTTTCCAGGGACAACCACAATCTCATTATTCCTTGCATATTTCTCAATCTTGTACACATTGACAAGCCTACGCTTGCGCATGGGTCTCTCTAGGTCAGATGCAACTCTCTTCCAAACAGCAGCCTTATTCTCTATTGCTGTTTTTTTCAAGAGCTGCAATAATTCCATCAGTTGCTTGTTCTTTTGTACTTTTTTCATTTTTCGTATATATAATGCGGGGGACGGGGTTTGAACCCGCGCAGACACTAAGTCACTAGGCATCTGAAACCAGGGTTTTACCCCCTCAGTTGCCTCAACCTAGCCCGTTTGACCACTCCGGCACCCCCGCATAACCTACTATTAAGCGGGGTGATTACTTGACTTTTGCAAGTAAATCAGTGAACTCATCTAAGTGTTTGTTATAAGCATCAATTCCTTTTATCACAATTTCCTTGGGCTCAAGCTGGCCCCAGGACTCAACACTGATTGCATAGGCATTCTTAGGCTCTACCTTTACCTTGCCCTCACTCAAATCAACGCAGGCATTGCACAGTATGCAGTCATTAACCTTGTCCTTCACAATCTCAAGCTTGTCATTCTTCACTGCAAAAATATCCACTGGGCACTGCTCAACAATCTCCTCCTTGTTATCCGGCTGCTTGGTAATAGTGATGCCAACCATTTCCTTGTAGTATGCGAGGCAGGGACTCCATTTTGCATGCATCTTCCCAAGCCCTAAAACTGCTGTTGCCTCAAGCACCAAGTGCTGGTCCTCAAGCAGCTCAACAATAGGCATCTTGGGATAAACAGGCTTTACCTTGGGGTCTTTGGTCTTAATATCGCTTGCACGCACAACACCAGGACCCTTTGCCTTAAGAGTCATCTTCAACTGGCACCTTGCACATCCCTTTCCCTTGCACTTGCACTCAGAAGGAAGATTGTATGTTTTCAAGTCTGTCTTAAAAGGTATTAAGCCCATCCTGTGGGCAACTATCTCATCATACAATCCAGAATCGTTTTTTCTGAACTCAATGTCTTCAATAGCCATTGCAGGCACTTCATTCATAAGAAGCCTTCTAAGAGTGTTGGCATAACTGATATCAACACCACTAAGCTCAAAAGTGATTCTGTCCTTGTTCTTGTCTTTTTTTCCTAAGAGTCTGACTTTCATCATGATAAAACACCCCTCACACTCTCCTTCCTCTTCTACCGCCTTTTTTCCTGCAACCGCCGTGCGGTACAGGAGTAACATCCTCAATAAATCCTATTCTTAAGCCAATCCTTGACAAAGCTCTAATTGCCGCCTGTGCTCCTGGTCCAGGAGTCATAGGACCATTATGGCCTCCAGGTGCCCTTATCTTGATATGAACACCATTAATGCCCTTGTCCCTTGCTGTCTCTGCAGCTCTTTTAGCAGCCATCATAGCAGCGGTCGGGCTGCTCTCAAGCCTGTGAGACTTGACTACCTGGCCTCCAGAACTAACTGCCAAGGTCTCTGTTCCAGTTATATCAGTTATATGAATAATAGTATTATTATAAGATGAATATATATGCGCAACTCCCCAGCGAATATTATCTCTCGGTCTCATTTTTTACCTCGTAAAAAATTGCTCAAAAATGGTTTTGACATTTTTGTTGTCATTTTTTCTCTACCTTCTCTTCTCTCTTCTCTTCTCTTTTCTCTCCTGCCTTCTCTCCCTTCTTAGCCTCTTCTTTCTTAACTTCCCCTTTAACTTCCTCTTTCTTCTCCTCTGCTTTCACTTCTTCCTTAGACTCTTTTTTCTTCTCTACAGCACCCTTCTCTTCTATCTCTTCAATCTCTTCTGCCTCAAATGTTGGAGGTGCTACTTCCTCCTTCTTCTCCTTCTTCTTACTAAGCTTGCCCTTGGAAACCTCTTCAATGATTCTCTCAGGATGATCCTCCTTGCTAAGAGTAGAGGCAGACACAAACTCTATCAAGGACTCCTGCTTCAAGCTCACAACATAGCTTGGGAAGGTTATTTTCTTCTTATCAACAATAACATGACCATGGGTAATGAACTGTCTTGCCTGCTTCATGCTTCTGGCCAAACCCTTCCTTACAAGCAGGGTCTGCAATCTCCTCTCAAGCACATTCCTTAAAGTTAGACCCAGAACAGTATCCAAAGGGTCCTCTTTGCTCATCAAGCCATAAGAGGTAAGGTGGTTAACAAGCTGCTTCTCCTCCAACTTTGACTGCTCATCAGTCCTGCTAGCAAGAGCCTTAACCTGATTCTTGAACTTCTTGAGCAGGGTCTCCATGCGCCAGATTTCCTTTTTGTTCTTTAGTCCGTACTCTTGCAAGAACTGCTTCTCTTCCTCAATCCTGTCCTTCTGCCATGGATGAGGAGGCGTCTCATACTTTTTCCTTACCTTCCTTGGATCTCCCATGTTTTTCACCTGGAAAACTGGGGCTCAAAAATTTCTAATTTTTGTTGTCCCATTGTAATTATACTCCATTTACACTCTTCCTGATTTGACCTTCTTTTTCTGTACTCCGAGTGAGCCCTTACCCTTATTTCTTCTAAAGTTGGATCTGGTCTTCTGCCCTCTCACAGGCAGGCCCCACTGGTGTCTTAGGCCCGTGTATGACTTGGTCTTTTTCATGCGCTTGATATCCATCTCACGAGTGAAATCCAGGTCTGCTAACAGAATATGCTTGTCTTCTCCAGACTCATAATCCTTTCTCCTGTTAATCATCCATTTAGGAATGCCTGCTTTCAAAGGGTCTGCTATAACCACTTCCAAGGCCTTTATCTCATTAGGGGTTAGATATCCTGCTTTCTTGGTAAGAGAAACCCTGGCTTTTCTGCACATAGCATTAGCCATCATCACGCTAACACCCTTAATCTTGGTAAGAGCATAAAGAAGCTGTTTGTCACCCTTAAGGTCTGTATTAAACACTCTAATCAAGTACTGGAAATCCTTGTCCTCAGCAACAGGCTTTTCATGTTTTTTTTCTTCAGGCATTTTTTATGAACCTTTAAACCCAAGAGAAATGGCACTTAAGCGTATTCAAACCCTATCAGGCGCTATACACTCGGGCTTTTAAACCCACCAATAAGCACCCATTTATAAAGCTTTTGCTTGATATAAGGGATTCATAAGAGCAATATTTAAATACTATAATGTGTAATAAAAGAATTGATGAAAAAGCTAATTGCTGATGAGTCAGAGTTAAAAAGGAATCACCTGGAGCAGACCCATCATAGAAGCCAAAGGGATGTGTTCTTTATCTGGATGCTAATAATGTTCATATCAGTGCTGGGCGCTCATTTTATGCTCAATTTCATGGGTGGTTCTCCAACAGGCTTTGTTACTGCAGCCGAGAGCCCAACAGACAATGCAATCCTTCTCCTGGGAGCATTTCTTGTCTTATTCGTTGTCATCATGATAGTGGGCCTGATTCATATCGGCATCACTAAGAGAGACTATTAATATCTCAACTCTTAATTCTTAATTCCTACCTCTTATTCCCGCTCTTTCCAAAAAACTTTTTAAACCTAGTTCTAATTCTTGTTTGAAATGAAAACTCCTAAGAAAAAAACAGATAAGGAAGAGAAAAAAGAGGGTGGAAAATCTGAGAAAACAGAAAACATTGTAGCTATAGCCATCTTTGTACTATTAATAATAGTAGGAATGGCTATTTTCACCAAGGGCTTTGGCTTGTTTGAGGAGAGTGATGACAGTGTGAGAATCTCTGTTCCTCTGGGCAAGGACCCGTTCACAGGCAACACCAATGCCAGTGTGGTGATAATCGCTTTCTCTGGTTATGAGTGTCCTTTCTGCGCCAAGGCAGAGGAAACCATGCAGGCTATTCTTGAGAAATACGAGAATGATGTTGTATATATATTTAAGGATTTTCCCCTAACAAAGATACATCCAAATGCACAAAATGCCTCTCTGGCTGCTGAGTGCGCCAAAGAGCACGACAAGTTCTGGGATTATCATAACTATCTCTATGAGCATAACAACCAGCTCAGCGTAGCATACTTAATAGAATATGCAGGAGAACTCGGCCTGGACACAGAGGAGTTCAAGGAATGCCTTGAAACCCAGAGATACAAGAAAGAGGTTGACAAAGACATCCAGACCGGCAGGCAGGTGGGAGTGACAGGAACCC
>Ga0114922_10007197_pt1 | contig 10190 bp, 8 predicted proteins | sample AartaG_FD_100975 | JGI IMG/M metagenome (GOLD analysis project Ga0114922, IMG submission 100975) | Deep subsurface microbial communities from Aarhus Bay to uncover new lineages of life (NeLLi) - Aarhus_00045 metaG | ecosystem: Environmental > Aquatic > Marine > Oceanic > Sediment | place: Aarhus...
TACAGAAGATGATTGCTCAAAGAGAATTAAACATCGTTGGAACTATCACTGATAAGTCTATCTGGTTAGGTGTCCCTTTAAAAGTAGAAGATAGAGTCATCGGGGCAATGGCTGTCCAAAGCTTCACCAATCCTAAACTCTATTTTGAGAAAGATATCAAAATTATGGAATTTGTCTCTAATCAGGTAGCTACTGCTATAGAAAGAAAGAGGATGGAAGAGGAACTAAAAAAATTAGCTCATTATGACACTCTTACCGCAGCATATAATAGAGGGTATGGTTTAGAACTTCTTCAAAGACAATTAAAATTATCCAAAAGAGATAAATCACCTTTATTATTAGCCTATAGTGATTTGGATAATCTAAAAGATATTAATGATGAATTTGGTCATGAAGAAGGAGATAGGGTTATGGTCCAGGTAGCAAAACTCTTTAAATCTATCTTAAGGGAAGTAGATATTATCATTCGGATGGGTGGAGATGAATTTTTGATAATCTTCTTAGATAGTTCCTTAAACGAAGTACCAATAATCAGAAAGAGGTTAAGCAAGGAATTAAACCGGGTAAATCAGATTTCCAATAAACCTTATAAAATAGAGTTTAGTACAGGATTTTCTAATTATGATCCGGTTAATCCTCAGTCAATGGATGAATTAATCCGCATTGCTGATCAGAAGATGTATGAAGAGAAGAAGAGAAAAGGCAAGGGAAGATAGCAAAATAGTCGTTAGCGAACAAATCTAGCGTGGAGCGTATAGCGTTTAGCGTATAGGTGCGGGTTATAAGTGTAAAAAAAATACAAAAAGTGCAAGTTAAAATATAAAATACAAAATGCAAGATAAAATAGTTAACTGCTTTAATACTAATAATTCATTAACTAATTAATTAGATAACCATCTTACGAGATAACCAGCTAACTCAAATTCCCCTTTCCTTATTTTCTTATAGTCTGTCCCTAACTAATTAACCAAATAACCAACTAACCAAGTAACTAATCTAAGGAACAATCAACTTTAAACTTTTTGGCAGAAGAGTTATGGTAAATTCCTTTTGACCTTCGATTACTTCACCGCTTACTTGTGCCAGAACAGGTTCTGAAGATTGAATCACTATCTCTTTGGCTCTATAAAAATTTATCCCCTTAATACTTTCATGCGTACCTTTAAATACTTTAGGGATACTCATAAGATATTTAAGTCTTCCCATTTCTTCAACCGTACATATTTCTAACAAACCATCATCTAATATAGCTTCCGGAGTAATTTTAAATCTACCTCCGTAGAACTTTCCATTACTAATAGCAATAAATAGAATTTTAGAATGGATTTCTTGCCCATCGAACTTTATCTTTACATTGTGGTAGCTAAAAGGAGAAAGAAGTTTTTTTATAGTAGCGAAGATATAAACAAATGCACCAAGAATGCGCAAATTGGGGTGTTTGCTTTTCATCTGATTGGCGAGCTGGGCTATTTCTGCATCAAATCCTACCCCAAGGATATTAGCAAAATATGTCTGGCCATCAATTAGTCCAGTATCTATTTTTTTAATTTTACCTTTAACTAAAATTTTACAAGCTTCGATTATATCAGAGGGAATGTCTGTGCTTTTGATAAAATCATTAGCCCATCCTAAGGGGATTATTCCCAAAGAAGGATCATTTTTTGATTTCATAATTCCGTTTACAATTTCATTAACTGTTCCATCCCCACCAATTGACACGATAAGATCTATTCCTTTATCAGCAGCTTTTCGGGCAAGTTCTATTGCCTCACCATGATGTGAAGTATAGGTGATTTTAAAATTAAATCCATTTTCTTTTAAATATTTAAAAATTGTTTTTAGATGAGGGCGGGGTTTCCCCCCACCGGCTGTTAAATTGATTATGAGTTCTGTTTTCAAAATTTACCTCCCTTAGTTGATTTAAATTAATGGAATATATTTTTATTTTATTTTTTGTATCAGAATTTTATAAGTATCTGGCTTTCTATTTAAGATAGTATTGGTATGGGGGACAATGTCTTTGTTCCGAGAAAGTAAAAGATTAAGTGAAGAAAGGCTGGCTTGCTCAACTTTGCCTAGACAGGAGGTTAATATTTGTCCCGAAGGAGAAGCTAAGAGGCTATGACCATTGCTTTGATGAGAAATGGAATTAGAACAGGCAATAAATATTTTATTTTCCGCTCCTCTGCTGCGGCAGATATTAATCTGTCTGTCATTGCTAAATTTACTAGGCCAGATAATTAAATCTGCCCCCTTAAGGGTTAGGGTACGGGATATTTCCGGGAAAATTCCTTCATAACCTATCATTACTCCTATGTTACCATAAGAAGTTTTAAATACCGGAAGCCCTAAATCTCCAGGAGAAAAAAGATTTTCTTCTTTTTCCAAATGAGTCTTTCTGTATTTTCCCCGGAGTTTACCTGATTCTACAAGAAAAGTGGTTTTGTAATAGCACTCGCCTGCTTTTTCAACTAAGGTAATAGCACAGACCGCTTTTTTATCTTTAGTTATTTGTTTGACTTTACGGAGGATTTCTTCTCCTTTTTCGGGGAAGATAAAATCACATTCGGGAAAGATAATAATATTGGCTTCCTGTTCCAATAGATTATTTATGAAGAATTCTATCTTTTGGAGATATTTTTTAAAATTATCTCCAAATTCTATTTGCACTACTGCAGTAAGCGGATTCGGATTTTTAGGGTTAGTCTTTTTTTTCATAATAGAATAGATGGGTAAAGTGTCAGTGGGTTGAACCAATTCGGAATAAAGTTCTGGTCTGCGGTCGTCGATTGTATTTATTTGATGATCAATGGATTTATCTATAGTTTCCTTAAGGGAAATTTCATAAAAGAGAATCTCTTCCTGGCAAGAAGAGGCAATTTTGGCTATCTGGCCATCAGGTGTGAAAACAGCGCTTTTTCCACAATATAATATACTCTTTGCCTCCATTCCCACTTTATTAGCGGCAATTATCCACACTCGGTTTTCCAGGGCACGTGTTGGAATCATATATTCTACCTGAGGGTTGGTTAGGGTTTCTTTCTCAAATCCTGAAGTGACCCAATTGGTAAGGTCAAGCAAAATGTCCGCTCCTTGCAAACTCAAACAACGAACTATTTCAGGGAGTCGTCCATCAGCACAGATAAACATCCCTATTTTCCCGAATTCAATCTCAACTACCGGATATTGTTCACCGGCACAGAACCAGCGAGTATCAAAATGCCAGAGGTAAGATTTTCGGAAGCGACTTATCTCCTGACCCTCCGGATTGATAAGTAAAGCAGAGTTGTAAAAAATATTTTCAATTAGGTCTGTTTCAACTATTCCTAAGGCTATATAGCATTTATACAGCTTAGCTCTTTGTTTAACTTCGGTAATTAGTTCTAAAGTCGATTTCTGTAATTCTAAGGAATTTTTTACGATTAGTGGAGAAATATAATAGACCGGATAAACACATTCCGGCAAGACCATTAATTGAGGATGACTTTCCGCTGCCTTGTCAATCATTCTTAAGATATTTTCTTTATTTTCGTATCTATCCTCATACTCTCTTGCGCTTACTTGAAGGCAAGCTACCTTTAATTTAATAACCATTGAATAAACCTCCTTCTTATACTTTCTACAAATAATTTAAAATTCCTGCTATAATAAAAAATAATTTATATTTTTTTTAAATAAAAAAAAGTTCCTGGCATAAAAGGTTCATTTTAGGGAGGAAAGATTATGCTTAAGGGAAAATTGGTAAATTTAAGAGCTGTGGAGAAGAAGGATCTGGAAGAGATAATGAAATGGGTAAATGACCGGGAAGTTACTAAGCATTTATCTGCCTTTCTATATCCGGTTTCCCGGGTAGAAGAGGAAAAGTTTTTAGAAAGGGCGATGAATCATAATGATACAGAGAAGAATTTGGTCATGGAAACCAAAGAGGGAGATTATATCGGTCAGATTAGTTTACATAAAATTGATTGGAAGAATAGGAATGCAGAATTGGGAATCGTAATCGGCAATAAAAAATATTGGGGTAAGGGTTATGGCACAGATGCCATAAAAATCCTGCTTAACCATGCTTTTAATCAGATGAATTTATACAAAGTATATCTTAGAGTTTTTGATTATAATCAGAGAGGTGTACGTTGTTATGAGAAATGCGGATTTAAAGAAGAGGGAAGGTTAAGAAAAGGTCAATTTTATAGTGGAAAATACTATGATGTAATCTTAATGGGTATATTAAAAGACGAGTTTGGAAAGGTGGATAAGTGATTACAAGGGATTAGTGTAAACTTTAGTGGGGTAGTTAGATAAAAAGAGGAATGTTACTTTTTTCTATCTTCTTTTTCTCTTTCTTAACTCGATACTTTCTTTAAAAGGGATTTCTAAAATAGCCGGAAAGATGATAAAATTAAATAAAATATGATTAAGGTAATTTTTAATGGAACTTTTTGATAATTTTGAAAAAAATAAATTAAGTAGTGCTCCTCTTGCCGATAGGGTCAGGCCGGAAAAATTAGAAGACTTCCTGGGGCAGGAAAAGATTATTGGCCCGGGGAAACCTTTACGCCGGGCTATCGAAAAAGATGAGCTGCAATCGATTATCCTCTGGGGCCCACCCGGTTCCGGAAAAACAACCTTGGCCAGAATTATCGCTAAAATAACCAAGACCCATTTTGTTCCTTTCAGTGCAGCAGTTTCAGGTGTGCCTGCTTTGAGGAAAATTATCAAAGAAGCCCAGGATAGAAGAAGATATTACAATCAGAAGACCATCTTGTTTGTGGATGAAATTCATAGATTTAATAAAGCCCAGCAGGATGCTTTTTTACCCTATGTAGAAGATGGAACCATAGTCTTAATTGGAGCTACCACCGAAAATCCTTCCTTTGAGGTTATTTCCCCTCTTTTATCGAGGTCTACTGTTTATATATTAGAACCGTTATCTCCGGAAGATTTGAAAAATATTTTGGAAAAGGCTTTACCGGATAAAGAAAAAGGTCTGGGAAAATATAAGGTGAAATCAGAACCAAAAGTTTTAGATTTTATTATTGAACTTGCCTATGGAGATGCTCGGATAGCTTTAAATATTTTAGAATTTGCGGTGATAACTACCAAGCCAGATACACAAGGCATAAGAAACATAACTTTAAAAATTATCGAAGAGGTAGTCCAAAAGAGATGCTTGCGTTATGATAAGACCGGGGAAGAACATTATAATATTATCTCTGCCCTGCATAAAAGTATGCGTGATTCAGATCCCGATGCTGCTATCTACTGGGTAGCCCGTATGCTTGAAGCCGGAGAAAATCCCCTCTATGTTGCCCGGCGTCTGGTGAGATTTGCCTCGGAAGATATAGGGAATGCTGACCCCCAGGCCTTACAGGTAGCAGTGGCAGCTATGCAGGCAGTACATTTTTTAGGAATGCCCGAAGGAAATTTAGCTTTGGCTCAGACCGCTACCTATTTAGCCTGTGCCCCCAAGAGTAACGCTCTCTACAAAGGTTATAAACTTACCCAGGAAGACATTAAAAGGTGGGGACCATTGCCGGTTCCTTTAGTTATTCGTAATGCTCCCACTACTTTAATGAAAAATTTAGATTACGGGAAAGGTTATAAATATGCCCATAATTTTAAGGATGGATATATTGTTCAGGAACATCTCCCTAAAGAATTAAAAGGTAAGAGATATTATTTTCCTACCGATAGGGGATTTGAAAAAGAGATTAAGCAAAGATTAGAAAAATTAAAAGACAAATACAAAGAGAGCGTATAGCGTACAGCGTATAGCGGATAGGGAAGAAAGAAAAAACAGTTGCAAATTACAAGACTACTAAGAAAGAGTAGGGGCGTATTGCATACGCCCGGATAATCTCAACATTCATCATATAATTTAAGTACAAGGGATGAATCTCATGAAAGAAAATACGAAAAACCAAAAAGGAGAAATAATTCTCAAAGAATTAAAGAAAACAAGAAAAGAAGCGATAAACTCTTTCGAAACAGACTGCTATATTTAGATATTGAAGATGGAACTGTGGAGATATTAAAATTAATCGTTAGTGAATAGTGAATAGTCGTTAGTATTAAAACAAGTTTTAGTTAACAGTTTTCAGGTTAATTAATCCTTAACCGGTAAACTGGCAAACCGGGTAACTGGATAACTAATACATACGAGATACGAATTAGGGATTACGGAAAAAGGAAATTTCTATACAATAAATTTATGAAAAATAAAGATAATTTAAAAACATTAGGAAGAAAGGTACAATATGGAAATTAAAAAAATAAAAGTAGGATTAATTTTTGGAGGAAGGTCGGGAGAACATGAGGTTTCTTTTTGTTCCGCCTCCTCAATTATTAAAGCAATAGATAAAGATAAATATACCGTAGTACCCATCGGTATAACCAAAGAAGGCAGATGGATATCTCCCCAGGATTCTGAACTGGCTCTTCAATCTGGCAAAATCAAAGGGAAGAACACAGTAATTTTATTGAATGACCCTTCCGATAGAGCCCTGGTCCGTATAGACAATAATCAAATATTAGATAAAAGTTCGACTTTAGAAAGATTAGACCTAATCTTCCCGGTATTACACGGTCCTTATGGAGAGGATGGAACAATACAGGGCCTCTTGGAGTTAGCGGATATTCCTTATGTGGGGGCAGGAGTAGCCGCTTCTGCGATTTCTATGGACAAAGATTTAATGAAGGCAATATTTAAACAGAGAGATTTACCCATATTAAAGTGGATGACTATTAAAAGAAAAGAGTGGCAAAAAGATAAAGAGAAAATCTTGTCTTTAGTTCGATACGACTTCGAATACCCTCTTTTTGTAAAGCCCACCAATTTAGGTTCGAGTATAGGGATAACTAAAGTTCACAAAAAAAAAGAATTGGAGAAAGCCATAGATTTAGCCTCTTCTTATGATAGAAAGATTTTAATTGAAGAGGGATTAGAAGAAGCAAGAGAGATAGAATGCAGTGTTTTGGGGAATGATGAACCCAGGACTTCAGTAGTGGGTGAAGTTAGACCGGCAGGAGAATTTTATGATTATGATTCAAAATATATAGATAAGGAAACGCAATTAATTGTTCCGGCAGATTTACCTGATGGAGTATCACGAAAGGTTCAGGAGATTGCCCTTCATGCTTTTAAAGCCGTTGATGCTGCCGGAATGGCTCGAGTAGATTTTTTCGTCAGCAAAAAAGAAAATAAAATATATTTAAGTGAAATTAATACCATCCCCGGTTTTACTTCTGTCAGTATGTATCCCCGTCTGTGGGAAGCGAGCGGTATCCCTTATCCTGAACTGATTGACCGGTTAATCCAGCTTGCCTTAGAAAGGCACCAGGATAAAAAACAGAATAAAATATCCTACGACGAATCAAAACTTTTAGAAAAATAACATCAGAGGTGGGGGAATGATGTTTAACTCTAAATATGCACAAAAAAACTTTTTAAGGGTTTAGATTTTTCAAAAATCGGCAATTTGCAACTCCATTGTAGCAGGGTTGTTATCAAGAATAATAACATTATTTTATTGGAATTAAAAAAAAATAATATATATAAAAAATAAATATGATATTAAAATGATGAGAAAAGCAGGAGAATTAGCGGCAAAACTATTAAATTATATTAGCCCTTTTGTTAAAGAAGGAGTTTCTACTTTATATTTGAATGATCTTTGCGAAGATTTTACTAAAAAACACGGAGCAATATCTGCTCCATTGAATTACAATAATTTTTCGAAAAGCATTTGTACGTCAATAAACAATGTAGTATGCCATGGAATTCCCTCTGAAAAGGAAATCTTGAAAGACGGTGACATTATCAACATAGATGTTACCGTTAAATTGGACGGTTATCATGGAGATACATCAAAGACCTACTTAATTGGTAATGTAGACGAAGAAGCAAAATACTTAGTTAGGCGTACAGAAAATGTCATGTATCGGGGAATAAAAGCAGTGAAGCCGGGGAAATATTTTTATGAAGTCGGTAAAGCAATAGAAAAGTATATTAGTAAATTCGGTTATTCAATCGTGCGTGATTTTGTAGGGCACGGTATTGGAAAAAGTTTTCATGAAGAACCACAAGTGTATCATCACTACAGCTTGCGAAATAAAATCAGGCTTCAGGAAGGAATGATTTTTACCATTGAACCAATGATTAATATGGGAAAGTCATATGAAGTCAAGGTGTCTTCAGAAGATGGTTGGACAGTAACAACTGAGGATGGGAGCCTTAGTGCTCAATTTGAACATACTGTTCTTGTGACATCCAAAGGTGTAGATATTCTGACAAAAATATAAAAATAAATTACATCATTCCGAGGATTTTTGAAAATAAATTATAATTATAAGTCCTTAGAATGATCTTAGTGCTATTATTTTCTACTCAATTCTTTATTGCTTCCACACCCATTTCTAACAAATCTACCAGCTTTACCAATTTGCTATCTCTTCTCGTTTGACAAATATGATTTCTTTATTTAATCTATTTTCTTTTTCTATTTCAATTTTATTACTATAAAGTTTAACTTTATTTAGTGTTTTCTCAATGTTTTTTTCTCTTGATATAATGGGTATAAATCGCCTTTTTATTCTTTTTATATTAGGGCCATACCTGTTTGCTACAAAAACAGAAACGTTTTCTAATAATTCAGAAACACTTTTTGCCTTTTTAATGTCACCATGTTTTTCTTCTTCCTGAGTAGAATTTTCTATCCTTTTTAAAAATCTTAAATCCTTAGTTTCTAAATCAAATTCATAGATCAAGAAATATTTTGATGATCCAAAATGTTCATTAGTAAACTCGGTCTCATTATCCGTTCCACATGCTAATTTTATTTTCATAATTCCTTTCGCTCCCTTCTCTTTTTTTCTATTTTGATTACTCTTCATGACAGCTTTACACCTTTGAGCAATCTTAGATAACTAAGAAAAAATAGATGTTTCTCAAAATTGTTGAATCCTTTATTTTTAAACTGAGTAGTCATCTCATTTGAAATATCAAGCGCTATCAATTCTCCTTTAACAGAAAGATAATTCATCATTATGCATGCATTTCTACCTGTACCTACTCCTAAATCAATAATTCTGTCATTAGGCTGAATATTTGTTAACTGAATTGTCTTTTGTATAAATGAAGAATATGTACTTAAAGTAACGATGTCCATTAATTTATCGTAATATTTTGCTGTTAATCTACTAATTTCAACTTTTGATTATGGATGATTAAGAGCACATTAATAATCCTCCTAAATTAAAAAATTAAAGATCTTATTTATTTTAGATACTTTGTCCAAATCCACAGATGTGAAATCTGAACTTATCAACAATAAATATAGAAGTTAAATTTAAGATTTATCTATCTTTATATTTCTTGGTTCTTTTAAGTTAAAACTTAAAATGAATCCAAGCAGAATAGGAATCCCAGTGATAATAAATAGCATATTATAAGAGATATATTGAGCAATTAATCCTCCAATTAGAGGGAAAAGCGATACAGGAAACAATAAGGTTCCGGTAAGGCTGATATATATAGGTCTATCCCTTGAAGGTGCTATATCCAATACGTAATTTGTTTTACCTATTGTCCTCCCTGCGATAAAAAATCCTATGATTGCAAATAGAAGAAGATATAATAATTCATTTTTAAATTGAGTCATCAGTGCAACGATCGGTACCATCAAACCGGCAAATGTGCTGATTTGAATCACCTTTTTATTTCCTACAAAATCAGAAAGATGAGCCCACAAAATATTTGACAACACGCTACCGAGCATTTGAGCAGAAAGAAGTATACCGACCATTCCTAATTCAATTTGCAATATATCTTTTAAATAAAGTATATAAAATGGTAAAGCCATTCCCCCGGCTCCTGCAAGGATTTCTACCATAATAAACTTTTTATAATTTCTGTTTTTCTTTATAACTAGAAAAGCTTTTTTAAGAAAATCTTTAAAAGGTAATTGATTTTTATAAACTTTTTCAGTAGGTTCTTTCACAGAACCTAAAGCAATATAAGAGATGCTCAAAAAAATAAAGACTAAGAAAAAAAGAAAAGCGAAATTATATGGAAATTCTATGGTATTATTTCCTAAAATATTCTTTACAATTAATCCGGAGCCGATGGCTAAAATGCCTCCCCATAATTGGCGATAGCCAAAAAATCTTCCTCTTAAATTGGATGGCAATGA
>Ga0114922_10007199_pt1 | contig 10188 bp, 8 predicted proteins | sample AartaG_FD_100975 | JGI IMG/M metagenome (GOLD analysis project Ga0114922, IMG submission 100975) | Deep subsurface microbial communities from Aarhus Bay to uncover new lineages of life (NeLLi) - Aarhus_00045 metaG | ecosystem: Environmental > Aquatic > Marine > Oceanic > Sediment | place: Aarhus...
CATCGGGAGCGGTTCCGATTGCGCACTCGATCTACTCGACGAATCAATGCTCAATTCGACAAACTCCGCCAGCAATGGCTATCTCTCGCAGCTACGTCAACAGGGTGACTTTTGCGGAATTGCGAAGTATCTCTTTGAGTTCAAGGCCGACCGGACGCGCAGGGGTCAAGGCGAAGGCGACGGATCGTCCCCCTCCGGTTTGCCGGTGCGCGACCCTCGCGCCCGGTGCATGGGCCAATGGGCAGCCGGCAACTGGTATCATAACGCCGTGTGGACTACCTACTGGACGCAGGAATGGACACGCTGGGGCACCCGCTGGGTGGAGCACTGGAATGGCAGTCCCGATTGGGAAGGCTGGAACTTTGCCGAGGACGACCGCTGCCCCCAGGCCACGCCCACGCGCACCGACCCAGACGAGCAGTGTCCGGACACCAGGACGACGACCACGCCGCCAATGTCCAAGGTGTGGTTTGAGCCGCCTTATCCGGTGGTAATCGCCCAGGACCCCGAGGAGAAAGGGGTAAACGTCAACATCCAGGTTACGACCTATCCGGCCCACTATGAATGGCAGGAATGGGAGGTGGTGAGCACGGAGCGCCACTGTGCCTGGGACCCGGACCCGAACATGAAGGACGACGGCGACAAAGATCCCAACAGGCCGGGAACGCAGACCGCTTGCGACCTGAGCTGGGAAGACTGGAGCTACCACAACTACGACAAGTATGGCTGCGCCTGGCATGACACCTGGGTGCCTGAACCAATTGACACCGGCAGCATCAGCGTGCAGGCCGTCCTGACGCGAGAGTCGCGCCAGTGGATTACCCAGGAACTGGCTCTCAAACACCCTGGTCTGGGCCTGCGTCATCCCGACTGGAACAACCTGTCAGCTACGTGGGACGTGAGCTACTACGACGATATGACCTACGTGGCTATCACGGTGATCAACATCCCGGTGGAAGACCCGGGCATCTATGACTTTTCGATGGGTGGAGTCACCAGCGGAACGCCTTACAGCGCCAGTCAGCCCTTTGGCTTCAACGGCGATTTTGTCGTCAACTCTCTGGGCGAGACGCTGATGAAATAACGTTGGTGTACGCCTGTGGTCAGCTACCGAGGTGATCAAGCTACGACTTCTGAGGACTGACGCGCCGAAAGGGGGCTTGCCCTGTCTTGGCGCGTCTTTTGCTTTTGCGCGAGAAGAGTAAAGCCTCGGCGCTTTCAGAGAGCCCGAGGCGATGACCGGGGTAGATGCCTACGGTACAGTTATTGTATCACGACAGCCCGTCCGCCGCAATCGAATGGTTTTTTCATGCCGTTGAAGTGCGCGACAACAAGTCAGGTTGACGACTCATCACCGGCCACAAACTGATAGCCCTCCCCTCGCACCGTAACCAGGCGGTTGGCTCCAATCTTCCGCCGCAGCCACGACACGTGGACTTCCAGCGTGCGGGTGTCTCCTACGTAGTTCGTCTCCCAGACCTGACGCATGAGGAAACGGCGGCTCAGGATCAGACCAGGGTATTGCATAAAGACCGCCAGCAACCGTGCCTCTTTGGGCGTGAGGTGCATCGTCTCGCCACGTCCGTTCTGGACCCGCCGGGTCTCCAGGTTGAGGCGCAGGTTGTCTACGGTGAGTACTTTCTTCCTGCCTGTCATGGGTGCGCTGTGCCACTGGCAATCAAGGAGTGACAAAAGGGCAGCAGCGCAGCATCCGGTTGCTGCAACCTTTCACTCACCGCGTGGTTTCTTCGACCAGACTGCAAAGTGTGTTAACGTTGGCGTTTGCCAGCTTCAGATACTCGGTGGCAAACATCTCTGCTTCGGACGAGCTTAGACCGGCCTCCTTTGCCTCCTGCCATGCCCTGTCCCAGATGTGACTCGAGGCTCTGTCCTGTCTTGTTTGCTCAACGATTTCCTGGGTAGACAGGTTGGTGATGATTTCTACCGTCGCTGAAAAAGCAGCGGCCAATACTCTCAGCGACTTGGGCGTCTCTCCCCCGAACGCCAGGGCAAATTCTGGATGATGCGCGAAGGCTATGCTCTCTGAAAGTGAGGACACCTTGGCAAAGAATACCTCACTTACGATAGTCAACTCTCCCAGAGTCCGCGGTGACAGAACGGTCACTGCTCTTTCAGCAGCTTGCAGTATGAACGTTCGGGCAATCTCAAAGGCGGGAACACTCGTCGGCAGAAACGACAGATCCGGAGAAGGATAAGAATCTGGTATAGGAAGAGTCCCCTCAGTTTCCAGTAGGGAGATCTCAAGCAAGTCTACATATTCTGTGGCGCAACCATGACACAGATCAAGGTGCTGTTTGACGGCAGGGAAGAGTGCACTTGTATCCTCGCCTGCAATCTCAGCATCCACGTAGGAAGGCAGTGCATCCCTGCACTCTTTACAGGAGAGCTTGGCATCGGGGGCCTCGACTATGACTTGAGCTAATCTGACAAGTCTACTTACCTGGGGCGAGGCAATCCCTTTCTTAAGCAAGGCCAGTTGCTTTCTCAACCGTTCAAGCTGTTGCCTGGTGTTCATCTTGATTCTCTCACAATCTCTAGGTAAGGAAGGACAGATCGGGTCGGAAGTGGCTTGGTGGTTCTGGTAGTCCCTCGGTCTCCTCCACTAAACTGATCTCCACCAACTCACAGTATACAGGCAGGTTGCACAAAGCAGGAGGTGAGCTTTCACTTGTTTAGGCAGAATTGCAGGCTTTACGTTGCTCAATTCGTCGTCTGCATAGGAAGGCAACACAGCCTGACACTGCTCGCAAGTCAGCCCAGTGTCTGTCCTTAAGAAGAGCGCTTTTGCGAAGTCAACAAGACGAGAAGCTCCAACTACTTGCTCCGCTTCGCGTATTCGCTGCAGTATCCTGAGTTGCTGCTCGCCAACTGTCCTGTCCACAGCTACTCCCCCTTCGCTTTCTGAATCTCCCCACCGAGTAACGCTTCAAGCGTCTGAAGGAAGTCAATGTTTTGCCGCAAGTTTGCCAGAGCCCTCGATTTGAGGGTATGCACGTTAGATGGCGTCGTTTCCAAAAGCTCTGCTACTTCTTTGACCCCCCTATCGTTTATCAGGAGCTCGATAATGACGGTGCCTTGCTGCTTGCTTCGCAGGGATCTTCTGACAAGTTCAGTGAGCCGCTCGCGCATGTCCTCTTCCTCAACAACAGTCTCCAACGAGGGAACTGGCGTGGCATATCCTTCTAGCAATCCCTGTGCATGATCATCATCGGGCATCAGGTCTGATTCGCTCCATTCCACGCGTTCCCACCGCTCATGGTCGATCTGACCGGATTCATGGAAACTCACGAGTTTCCTTTTTCCGCCTCTCAGCTTCCCCCGTATCACGTTGAGCACGATCATGGCCGCCCACTTTAAGAAACATCCACTATCGCGACATTGGTCAATTTTCTCCCAGGCTTTCACAATAGCCTGCTGAGCACACTCCTGTGCCCAATCTTCGTCCCTGAGGCGATATACCGCAATTCCATAGAGATAGCGCCACAGTTCTTCAAATGCTTGGTGTTGTCTTTGAGTGCCATTCGCCTTGCAAGCCTCATAGAGCTCCTTACAATACTGGTGAACTGCGGCCCGCTCAACGATCTTCTCCAATGCACTAGACCCCTGGCTGGTTGCAATCCTGTCTCGAACATCAGTCATTACCACTTTGAGGAATTGCTTGTCTTCCGCCGTGATGAGGCTCCACCCCCTCTGGGCGCACAACCGCCGGATAACTTGGGAACAGAGCTCTTGCAGATCCACATTCACTTCAGCGGTCCTCACGATTTGGCAAGTCATAACAATGCAGCGCTGAAATCCTTGTTCCCACCCTGGTTCACGTGTGTCCACTCTAGAATAAAGGACGCAATAGAGAACCGTCTTCTTTCAGCAGGCATCAAAGCAGCCTGCCTTGCGGCTAAATTACTTCCTCTCATAAGATAGATTCTCAATCCCATAGTGAAAGTGACAGGTTTTTCACCCTTTGCCAATCCTTTCTGTTGAAAATCTTCAACGGAAAGGAGGTGCATACGGATGAGAGCAAAGATCAAGACTCTGGTTGTGGCAGCGCTGACCCTGGCGTTGACTCTGCTCTTCCAGGCCGTCGCCTACGCTGATCCTATCTCGTGGCCACCTACCTAGTGATGCCGCGAGTGCCGCGCCAGAATCACTGCAGGGGAGGCGGACACCAGCCGGTGTCTGCCTCTCTCCTCGTCACAAGCACCTTGAGACAATTAACGGCCTTCGAGGTTTGCTTCACGTCCACGGAGGTCGAATGGTCACAATATTAGGGTCTGCCCATGACAACAAACGGAGCCCAGTGAAAAGGAGTGTAACCTTGTGCAATCATTTCCCTTTGCACGTCTCTCATAGCCCCTACGATGCTATTCCCGGCTTGAAGCCTCTCATAGAATCCTCTCATAAGAAAGGCACCGGACTCATCATCCACAACCCAGAGACTAGCCACCACCGCGTCTGCGCCGGCAAGGAAGAAGGCACGGGCCAGAGACACCATTTCATCCCCAGGCCCTATTTCCCCCGTAGCACTTTGACAAACTGAGAGCGTTACCAATCTGGCTTTCAATGAGAGGTCAAGGATATCCACCGCTGTAAGATCGCTACCGTGCAGCACTACTCGTGATTGAAAGGGTGACAAGGGGTCAAGATAGGCGTGGGTGGCAAAGTGAAGCACGTCGTACGATGCCAGGATGCCGGTCACATTCTGTCGATTGATCTCGGCTACGGTGGCTCTTTCTCCCCAAAGCAGTTCGCCGTGCTTGCCGCATAATTGATAAAGACTCTGAATCTCTGTCTTTGTGTGCCGGAGGCGTGGGGCTCGTCCATCAAAGTCGGAGAGGCCGCACCACAAAGCCCTGCCAAGATCAGCGGTTGCTGAGTTGGTGTTCGCAGGCTGCACCAAGAGCCTCTGCAAGACATGCAAAGTGGGTGTATACAGAATAGATACCTTTTCGATGAGATGACGGTCATCTATTAACAGTGCGTGAAAAGGGAGTCGGTGAAGGAAATTGTGAGGCGCGACGATCAGTAAGCCACTATCCGCCAGGGGCTTGATCTCTTCCGGGATTAGAAGGTTACTGACATGACGCAAGTAGAGTTGGCCTGGCGGCCGAGGGGCTGCGTGGCCATGAATTATACCTCGATATATCAGGTTGCGCAAGTCTGGTTCCGGGGACGTACATTGGCGCAGAACCAAGCGGTCAAAATCGGTTAGCTCTTTGCTCCGGCACACGACATTTTGAGGGTCAACATATAATATGACTAAATCCGTGCCCGACATATAGTATTCCAGGCAGCCCCATTTGTTGCTGGTTATGCAAGATGAGACAAGCTCTCGGAACTTGCTCAGTTCGAAAGGAGATGCAGCGCGAGTCGTGGCCCAGCATGGGGCAGTCAAACGTAGCCGATCGATTACCTCTTCGTATTCACTGCTGAGTTGTTCAAGTAGAGTTAATGCTTCCGGTTGATCAGACCCTAGTTCTCCAAGGCTCCGCAGAGCCTCGCCTGCTCCCTCATCGGTATGAACATAGAGACTCTTACGCAGAGATGCCAGGCGGAAGGCCAAAGCCTCTTCGCGGCGTAGCAGATCGCTCAAATAGGCGTCCGATACATCTCTGGCCCGCAGTCGAAGACCACGGCTGTCGAGTTGGGAGACGAAGGAACGAGCCTTGCCCAGTTCGACCACTTCCAGGGCCTTTTCTGGCTCATTCAAGTTCAAAGCCAGAGAGATGGTCTCATCATAGACATGTCGCCGGTCAGCAAAGAACCTTTCACCGAATCTTTCGACGCGGAAGTGTTCGTGGGCCTGGCTGATGTATCTCGCGGCTTGCAGGCAATGCTCCATCGCAGCGGGCAAGTCGGCCTCGGCTCGTGCACAATGGTATAGACCATACTCGGCTCGCCAGGCTTGATCGGGAAAGTGAGGAGCCAAGATGGTCAGGGCTTGGCAAAAGTGTGACCTGGCTTTCAGATAGTTGCCTGCCTTTTGATTCGTCTCACCAATACCCAGATCGCACAAGGCTACATCCACCGGCAGTTCTCTCTCGACAAAGACAGCCGCACTTTGCTGGAACAGAGAAATCGCCTTCTCGGCTTCGCCTAGCTGACTGTGTATGTGGGCCAGAAGCTGGTCGCACGCAGCTACGTGAACGGGCATTCTGGCTTCTGCACAAACCGTCCGTGCCCGTTTGAGGCAACGCTGGGCATGCTGGTATTGACCAATGGCGACGTGGGTATCAGCCATGTGTGTATCGCATCGTGCTGTGTAGATTGCTAACCCCTGTCTGCTGAAAGCATCCCGTGCGCATTGATAGAGTTCCAATGCCTCGTCATGTTGTCCCATCTGCTGATAGATGGCCGCCATGTTCTCCTCGCAGAGGGCCGTATAGGTGCTCAACCCCTGTTGCGTGAAGGTGTTTCGCGCCCGCTGGTACAGCGCCAGGGCTTTGCCGTACTGACCTTTCCTTTCGTGGATGAGAGCCATGTTGACCTGGCAGCGGGCTACATCTACGGGCAAGTTCTGTTGCAGACAAAGATCAGCAGCTCGCTGGTATAATGTCAAAGCATCACCGTAGCGGTTCAAAGAGTAAAACACGTTGGCCATGTTCACGTCGCAGATAGCGACCTTGGCCACAATGCCCTTTTCTGCATAATAGTCCCGTGCTCGCTGACAGACTTCCAGTGCCTCTTCGTATCTATTCAACCGCCAATAAACGATTCCCAAGCTCACATCGCTGAGGGCTGCGAAAAAGCCTGCACCATGAGTGGCAAAGGCTTCCCTTGCTTGCGCTCGCACAACGAGTGCCTCTTCGTAGCAGTTTCTCTCGTCGTGAACCAGGGCAATGTAGTGATCACATAGCGCTGTCTCAAGTGGGTATCCCGCCATGACAAAGATCTCCCTCGCTTGATTCAGCGAGGCCAGCGACTTCTCGGGTTCCGAAAGTAGATAAGCAACAGCCATATCACGATCGCAGCGTGCTGCTGCAATAACCATGCCTTCCTGGGCAAGAGACTCTTTTGCTCTTTTCAGCAAGGCCAGTGCTTTTTGATATCGATTCTGACCTTGACGGATCTTTCCCTCTATCCAATCGCACAACGCCAACTCGTGACCCGAAGCCGCTCCTCCCCATAGCGACTTGGCTGCCTCAAGAGCCTCCAATGAGGTGTCATACTTGCCCAGATAGCTGTAAGCTAGTGCTCTTTGGAGATGACAAGCGGCTGCTTTGCGGGGCTGACCACCGTTGGAAAACGTCTCAGCAGTCTGATCACACAGGGCAGGCACCATATCGAACTCGCCCAGCGCATTCAAACCACGCGCTAAAGAAAGAGTACATTCGGCTTCCAAGAGAGCATTCTCCAGGGCTTGAGCAGTTTCCCGTGCTACCAGGGTGAGCGCCCAACTGTAGCGAGGGTCTGGCCCCAGCAGTACTTGAGCCTCAGCCAATAGTCCCTCTACCACGTTTACCAGATCCTGTTGCCCATCGCTGCTTTGTCTTCTGATGAGGGGAACCAAGCTCTCCCATGAGACTTGGCCGTCTGAGAACTGTCTGGCAAGGGCTCGGCAATAGGGCGATACGTCCTTTGCTGAGATGGATTCCACCCTCACCCTCCTTCCTCAGCCTGACGGACGGTCAGAATGAGTTCTCCAACTACCCGGTTTGTATCGGTGTCTATCAACTTGCCTAGCGGGACATCGCTGAGAAGTGCCCTTCCATTCTCGTCAAGTGGAACGGTTATCTCGTGCCCGGCCCAGGCCAGAAGGATTTCCAAACGGTCTGGGAGATCAGTGGAGCTGGCTACAGCAACATGTACATCAAAATGAGATGAGTCTGGTTTCCCAGTGACCGTGGCTTCTACCACCAGTCGCCTTGCGCCGGCCTCCACGTAGTCGGACAGCAGCAAGCTGATTTCCTGCCCTGCAAGCTCTGGGCCAGCCCGTGTTGCGGCAAGAGTTGGTGGAGAAAACAGGCTGGCGAGGTAGGAGCGGGCGAAAGCGAAGGTGAGTTTGAGGAACGGTTCCCTCTGGATGGCCAGCGTCCAGGGCAATTCTTCTGGCTTCGGCTGCAGGAAAGAGAGTTTCACAGTTGTGGCTTGGATCGGCACTTCGAATAGTGCCTCTTCCTTTTCGCTAACCGCCCTGTACAGCAACTCATATTCCTCACGACAGAGCGCGCACGTTGCCAGGTGGCGCTTAACGTCTGGATAGACTTGTCCCGCGTCTCGCGTTGCCAACTCTCGAGCCACGTACAGATCGATGGCAGAGGAACACTCCTCACACGTTATCCCTTGACGGCTGGAGACGTAGGCAATGGCCTGAGCCAGTCGCTGAAAACGCTCTGGCCACGGGCCAGGTTGAGATAGAAGCTCTCGCAGTTCCTGAAGAACAGGGCTGTTTTTCTCAGTAGGGCCGGAGGGGCTATTGGAAGTTGTGGCTTGTTTACCCATGCGGATAACCCCCACTCTTTTCGCATCTTTGCGTTTTGAACGTCAATTGTCTGTCCAATGTGAACCTCTATAGTTAGTGCACATCAGCGTCGTTTTCTTTCGCCCTCAGTATCTCCTTCAAACGCAAGAGAGCCCTATGCCGTAGATTATACACTGCCTGTCTGCTCCTTCCCAACTGTTGAGCGATTTCCTCGGTGTTTAGTTCGTGGAAGAATGTGCCCACTATTACCTGTTGTTGTGCCTCGCTTCCCAGTTGGGCAATAGCGGCCAGGAGCACTTCCTGGTTTTCCCGTTGCTCAAAGGGTTGCAAAGAACTCGCATCGGCCAGGAGTTCATGCAGAGCCACTTCCGGGGTCGCCTCCTTCTGAGGGGTTTCTAGCGATAGGACACGACCGCGTTGATCCAAAGCATCCCGTGAGCGGGAGTACTTTTTCAAGATCCGGTTGTGCAGTATTCTGGTCGCCCGTATATCGAAAGGGACGTCGTAGGGATACCAGTCGCCAAAGATGGCTTCGCATGTGTCCTGGGCAAAGTCGGCCGCTTCAATGGAGGCCTGGTGTGGTCTCAGACCGAAATCAATGAGCGTATTGTAAGCCCGGCGGACGAGCAGTCGCCAGAGTTCGTTCCAATCGTCTTCATCCTTGGCAGCAAGTCCTTCTACCCTCTTGTACTCCCGCCAGTATACGGCAATGACCGTGTCCACATATTCTTTGAAGGTCCCTGACGTCTTGCCCTTACTCCGATGAAACTTTTGAACGCGCTCCCAGCGACCGCTGGCTACATTCTGCCCGACGATGTCTGTCACCCGTGTAGCATGTCGCTCAAGGAGGGCATCAATTGGCTGAGCCCCTCTGTCCCGAAGGAACCTCTCAAGCCGATTACGGCACAAATCTCCTAGAGCATTGCCAGTTACCAACGACATTTGCTCTCACCCCCGGAAGACGCACTTGGAGCGCGGGTTTGCAAGGGAGGGAAACTCCAGCTTTTCTCCAATTCCAACACAGCATTGACATCACGCTATATAAGTGCTATAATATTATATAGTTCACATCCAGGCTTCGCTACAGCTTCCAAAGCCAAAGATGGATAATGCCGCGGAGGGCGCACGTGAGAGCACCTTGCAAGCGTGTCACTGCAATTGATCGCCTTCGTCTCGATCATGTTGTTGGTTTGCCTTGCCTGCTCTTTCCCCCCTCCAAGACCCAAAGAGCCAACCTTCCTGACCGCATACGGGAAGCGTTGGCTTTTTTCATTCCCTCGCCTATTATGGCTCCAACAGCGTTTGCGACCGCGAACCAATCGGGCGACACTGTCTTAGCCCTACGCACTCCCAGACGAACGAAAGATTTACAGTTGTTTTTGCACTATTAGTTTCGGATTACTCAAACCTGGATTGTTCAATACAGATCGGTGCTTGGATTCTGCGACTTTGGTCTTCTCACCTAACAACTCGGCCCCTGTTCAACGCACAACCTTGCGCAAGATCCACCTCCAAGTTTGGTGAACAATTGTATCGTCAAATGCAGATTTTGGCAACCTCGCTATGCTAGGAGCTATCAGCCTAGGTGGCGGCTAATAGCGAATAGAAAGACAAGACGGCTAATGGCGCATAACAAAACCTTGCAGCGGTGCGGTCTTGCCGCCCCGCCCAAACCCTTCGCTACACTCAGGGCTTCGCAAGACCCGGAAACGTTAGTCGAACTCACAAGGAGGCAAATCTGATGGAAG
>Ga0114922_10007200_pt1 | contig 10188 bp, 7 predicted proteins | sample AartaG_FD_100975 | JGI IMG/M metagenome (GOLD analysis project Ga0114922, IMG submission 100975) | Deep subsurface microbial communities from Aarhus Bay to uncover new lineages of life (NeLLi) - Aarhus_00045 metaG | ecosystem: Environmental > Aquatic > Marine > Oceanic > Sediment | place: Aarhus...
CGGCGATGTACGGAATCACGGAGGCCAGGAAAATGATGCGGTAGCTGCCGCTGTACAGGACCAGCGCCGCGGCGATCAGGGAGGAGAGGGCGGCTCCTCGTTCGGAGCAGGCTCGGGTGCGGCCGTAATAGGCCACTTTGTGTTTGATTTGATCTGTCGCTTGAAGATACGCCAGGATCATGGCCTTGTGGGTTCCGGTACGGAAGGCCTCCCCCATGGCAAAGAAAATCATTGCAACTGCGTACAAGGAGTAGCTGGGAAGAAGATAGAAGACGAGAAAGGAGAGAATATAGGCGCCGAAGGAGAAGATCATGGCCCGGCGCCGGCCGTAGGCATCGGCTACAATACCCGTCGGTATCTCGAGCAGGTTTGTGGCGATCTCACGAATCGAGAACAACGTCCCGATCTGGAGAAAGGAAAAACCCATCTCCCGGAAGAATAAAAGTATGAAGGGATCGAAGAATCGCAGGTTCTTGAGGAATCCGTAGGAACAGAATTTGTAGTACTGTCTATCCTTAAGGATCGTCCCGTTCATTTGCGGTGGCGAAAAAAAATAGCGGCGAAGGGACTTGAACCCCTGACCCAGCGGATATGAGCCGCTTGCTCTACCATCTGAGCTACGCCGCCATTCTTCACGCGTTTCTCGAACTCCAGAAATATACCAACGCGACTTTTCCGTGTCAACAGAAAGCACCGTCAAAGCTTGACCATGAGGGAGCATAGATTTTACACTTCCAGGCGAATGATACACCAAAGCCGGCTGACGACTCGATCCTACGAGTGTGACAGCTATGGGCATGTCAACAACGCCGTATATCTCAACTACCTCGAATACGCCCGTATTCAGTTTCTCAACGATCTCCCGGTGTCCTATTCGGAGTTGCGTCGAAAGGGAGTCGGGTTTGTTGTGGCCCGCATTTGCATAGACTTCAAGAGCCAGGTCGGAAGCGGGGAGCACTTGCGAATCCAAACCCGACCGATCAAAAAACAGAAGGTCCGGATGGTGTTCCAGCAAAGCATCTACCGGGATTCCGAGCTGGTAGCCGAAGCTGAAGTAACCTGGGCCTGTATCAACGATCAGGGTAAACTGATACGCATTCCCCCCGAGCTGGACATCCCGGAGCTGGAACCGTGAAGATCAGCCCGCGCCTTCAAAGCTATATCTCGCAGGCTCTTTCCCAATCCATGGATGTCGTGCTGATGGAGCGCCTGACCGCTCGGGTGATCTCCGGGTACGATCTGTACGAGCACACCGGGTTTCCCCCCAATATTCCGATCCCCAAGGTCGACGCCGCCCAGCAAATCGCCGCCGATCTGGCCCGGGCCGGACATATCCGCCGCTTTGCCGAAGTCCTCGTGGAGGTGGATCGTCAAGGTGTGATGGGCAGGCCCGTATCCATCCGCCTGCTGCCGCAGATCGTGAAAGAGCTGGAGACTCTGGGATACAAGTTCAAGGAAGCACAGGGCACCTTTATCGAGGCCGGGGGTAGAGGCAAGACCAAAGGATGGGGTGCACTGATCGAAGGCCAGATCTACGAGTTGAGTTTCCTGCGTATCGATACGGTGGGCAATAGCGAGCTTGTGCGAAGATATTCCAAACAGATGGTGGTGCAGGTCTACAACGACGTCAGGCAGCTGCTCGCGAACATCGTGGGGAAAAGAGAAGGCCGTCTCTGGCATTGGGAAGGGGACGGAGGCATCGCCGCTTTTTACTACGGAAACAAGAATATTCAAGCGGCCCTATCGGGGATGGAGATGCTGCTCGAGCTCTTCATGTACAACCTGTTTCAATGCCCTTTCTCCAAACCTCTCCGTGTCCGATTGGCCGTACACACCGGTCCCTGCCAGTTCTACCAGAACTACCAGAGGATCCGCAGCGACACCCTGAGGCGACTGGAGGTGATCGAGTCCCAGTTCGCCGAGAATGACAGCCTGGTCATTACTCCCGGCGTGTATTCCGATATGGGAAACAAGCTGGATAAGTTTTTCAAGCCGCTGCGGGTGTCCCGACACAATCTTCTGTATCAGTACAAGCTGGGCTGGGAGTGAGCCGGTGAATGTTCTCGTGTTCTCCCGCAACAGAAAGCTCCCGGAAAAACTCAAGTTGCGAAGACGAAAAGGTCTGGTCGATGATGTCAGTTTCGTCGCACTGGAGCAGTTCTCAGGCCGGCTGAAAGCAATAGATACTCCCACGCTCTGCTACCTGGATCTCTCCGGAATCGAGGGAAAGCGGATCCAGACCTATCTCAGAGCCTTGAAGAAAAAAGACAATATCGTCTTCGGGATCATTGATCAAACGGGCAAGATCAAAGATTTGGCCGGGCTCTTTCACGACGGCGCGGTGGACTATCTGAATCGCCACACCCTGGAAGGAGCCGTTGGTGTGCGCAGGTTGACACGGATTCGGGAGTTCGTCCAGGGTATTCACCCGACCCTGCTGGAAGCGGCAGCCGCATCGACCAGGGAACAGAGGCAAGCGCCCTACGTTTTGTCGGGGAACGACTGGGCCACAGTGATCCCGGGCCGGGAGTACACCTTCTCCATGATGTTCATCGAGCTGGATGGAAAGGAGCAGATGGAGAGGAGCTATGGAACGAAAAATCTTTCGATCGCCCTGTCTTCTTTTCGCGCTTATATCGACGGATTCGTCCGGAAGTTCGGTGGTCGTCGCTGGATCTGGTTCAGCTTTGGAGGGATCGTGCTGTTTCCCTTTGACGGGAAATCCTGTCCGGCCTTGACCTGCGGGTTCCGGCTGAAGCTGTTCAAGCACCTATACGATATCGAAGGTTCCCACTTTCCCCATTTCCTGTCTTTCAGGACGGCGCTTCAGATCGGCAACACCCCATATACGGAAGAAAATACCGGACATATCGTTTCCGACAGTTTGAACTCCATCTTTCATTTGGGCCAGCATTTCGTTCAACCGGGTGATTTCTGCGTAACCGAAGAGGTTATGAAGTTCGGGCATCCGGTTCTGCGGGATTACTTCTTAAACGCCGGCACCTTCGAGGGCAGAAATATACTGCGGATGCGTATTCCAGTTCATCGGTATAAAAGAAAATAGCCGCAAGGTAGGACAAAATGTCCGTCAAAAATCTATTCCAATTCAAACGGCGATTTCTGCTCCTGCTCTTCGTAGCGATCCTGTTCACCTCTGTGTCCAGCGTGTACTTTGTCCGCTATCTGGTGAAACCGAGCACGGGTCTGGTCGTCAACTACCCGGAAGTCGTCAATCGGGACGGCAGGGTGATCTTCTCTCCTAAAACCCCGTTTTCACCGGCGGTGTCTTCCGGATTGAGACCGAACGCCGACCAGATCGTATCGGTCGATGGTTATCCTATCCGGAGCGTTCGGGACGTTGTAGAGGCGGATAGCCGGATCTGGCGGTTTCATCCGCTTCCTGTTGAAGTGATACGGGACGGTGACAAACGACTGACGATCGAGATAATTCCGGTTCTTGCCCTTACCAGGCCCGATTGGGTGTTCGCTCTGATCTTTTGTATCACTCTGGCCTTCATGTCTTTCTACCTGATTGTCTGTCTTCCCGAAGATACCGCATCTAATCTGATCACTTTGGCTGCTCTGTTCTACCTGGTATTCACCGCTGTAAAGCCTTTTTACTACGAGAGTTTATTCTCGAATATCATCATTCATTTCGGGAAATTGACATCTTGGTTCATGGTTTTTTTTGCCCTCTATTTCCCCACTCCCAAAGGTAAAAGAGGCATTCGTACCGGGACGATCGCCCTCATTTTGGGAGTGTATCTTGCCTTTATTGTGTTTCGGATGATCTACTTCTCTGCCTGGATTTCGAGCAGTCGGGATATCTGGCTTGACCGGTATCGGATGTTGGGGAAGCTGAACAATATCTCCGACGGCATCGCCTTTTTGGCCTATCTGATACTGCTGATCCGCTCCTATGTAAAGACCCCTCACGCTCACGAGAAGCGTCAGCTGGAATGGATTCTGGCTGGTTTTCTAATAGCCATCCCACCGTATTTTTTTCTCGATCAGCTTCCCCTGATTCTTGGTGGACCGGAGGGCGTGCGGATCAGCATGGGCAATTTTGCCAACCTGTTTCTCTCCTTCGTTCCCCTGTTTTTTATCATCGGTCTTCTAAAGCATAGGGTGTTCAACATCAAGTTTTTCGTCAGCCGCTACGTGGTGTATGTCCTCCTGGCCCTGATTATTTTCTCATTCTTCACCGTTGCCTACGAACCTACGAAACGATTGTTCATCCTCAGCTACGGTGTTCCTGACCGTATAGCCGGGTTCCTGGTTACCACAATCCTCTTTATCTTGCTCATACCGATCCGCTCGCTTTCCTGCACGGTCGTGGATCGGCTTTTCTACAGGAAGCATTACCACCGGTCCCTGCACTATTCCGCAAGTCTGGAAAAGCGCAACATGGAATTGAAGCTGCTGATCGACGAGCTGAACCGGCGCAATATGCGTTCTTTTCAAAGAGACAGAATGAGGGAGTTGAGGGGAATCGTTACCGGTATAGCTCATCGGGTGAACGATCCGGTGAACTTCATCTCCGGAAGTCTGACGGCCCTGGAGAGAAAAATCGACAGCTTGTTCAAAGCTCTGGAAAGCTCCGAAGCGTCCTCGCCGGAGGAGGTGCGGAGAGTGCGCCGAGAGGTACAAAACCTGATCGACGTTGCCCAAGAGGGGGATCTCGGTATTCGGGATTTTTTACGTAAATTAGCCACGCTGGTAGGATCGCGGGCAAGTATCCCCGTAAGTGTAAATATGCATCATCTTTTGCGGAACGCAAAAGCGGAATTCAACAAAACAAATCCGGAAGCGGTCCTGAGGATCGAGGAGCATACCAGCGGAAAAGCGCTCTGCAACCCCGACGAAGTCATCCAGGTGCTGCAGTATGTCCTTGAGAACGCCCTGGAGTCCGGAATCGGACCGAGAGATGCGCTGCTCATCCGCAGCGATCTGCACAACCGCTATTATTGTATCCAGGTGGAGGACGAGGGCATGGGTATCGATGGGGCAAACATGAAGAAGGTCTACGATCCCTTCTTTTCCACGAAAGCCGATCATGACGGACTGGGTTTGTACTTCGGCCGCATGCTCGTGGAACGCAACGCCGGTTCCATGGAGCTGGAAAGCAGGCCCGGACGGGGTACCAGGGTTACCATCCTGCTGCCCCGGGAACAGGAAGAATACCCGGAATGAGGAACATCAAGATCTATACCGATGGCGGCTGTTCGGGGAATCCCGGGCCCGGAGCGTGGGCCTACATCATTCTGGAAGGGCAGGGCAGTTCCCTGGGCTCAGGATTTGTGCAGCAGACGACGAACAACAGAATGGAACTGCAGGCGGTTATCGAGAGCTTGAGGGAAGTGCAAAATAACCCAATCGGGCATGCGCTCCAGATCGAGGTATTTACCGATTCGCAGTACGTAAAAAAAGGCATCAGTGACTGGATCCACTCCTGGGTCCAAAACGGATGGAGAACCCGTTCCAAAAAGCCCGTGAAGAATCAGGACCTCTGGCAGGAGTTGATGCGTCTGACCACACCGCTGAAGATACGCTGGCACTGGCTGCAGGGACACGCCGGAGACCCGCACAACGAGGCCTGTGATCGCCTCGTTCGAAAGGCGATCGAGCAGGGCGGGAAGTAAAGCAACCTAGCCTTTTCCTCCGTTACTTAAGGGTAGGGGGAAGGTATGCTCGCAGTAATCGCCAGCCAGGCGCCGGTGGGAATCGAGGGAGTCCCGATTCAAGTTGAGGTCGATATCCGCCGGGGTCTTCCCGGTATCGACATCGTGGGGTTGCCCGACGGTGCGGTCCGGGAAGCACGGGACCGGGTGCGGGTAGCGATCCGAAACAGCGGTTTCCGTTTCCCGAATGACAGAATCCTGGTGAATCTGTCTCCTGCGGGTATCAAGAAGGAGGGGGCCAGTTATGACCTGGCCATCGCCCTTGCCATCCTGAATGCCTCGGGGCAGGTCCCCTTTCCCAGAGATCGTAGAGTGATGGTCGTCGGGGAGCTCAACCTGAGAGGATTGGTGCTGCCTGTGCACGGTGTGCTCCCGGCGGTCGCCTCGGGGCTGCAGGACCGGGTCTCCTGTTTTCTCGTGCCCCAGGAAAACCTCGAAGAAGCCCAGGTCCTTTGCAGGGAGCGAATCTACGGTATCTCTTCGCTCAGGGCGGCCGCTACGATACTTCGTGGGCTTGCCGGGGGCGGCAAGCCTGCTCATGCCCCTGCCGGTGGTTCGTCGGCTAGCCCGCCCGCCGCCGCGCATCCCTCCAAAGAGCAGTTGGGGGATTTCTCCGATATCAAGGGGCACGGGCGGCTGAAACGAGCCATGGAAGTGGCTGCCGCCGGCAGGCACCACGTCCTGCTGTTCGGCCCTCCCGGAAGCGGGAAGACCATGTCCGCCCGCAGATTGCCGACGATTCTCCCACCCCTGTCCTGGGAGGAGTCTCTTCAGGTCACCCGTATTCATTCCACTGCCGGCGTTCTGCCTCCCGGCGTCGGTCTGGTCAAGAATCCCCCCTTCCGCATGCCCCACCATTCCGCCTCGAGCGAGGGGATCATCGGCGGCGGCAAGATCCCCCGGCCGGGGGAGGTTTCCCTGGCCCACCATGGAGTGCTGTTTCTCGATGAAGCGGCGGAGTTCAGCTCAAGCCTGCTCCAGACGCTGCGCGAACCGATGGAGGAGGGCAGTATCACCATCGCCCGGGCCGGTACCTCGATGCGTTTCCCCGCTCGCTTTCAGCTGGTGCTGGCATTGAATCCCTGTCCCTGCGGCAATCTGGGCAGGAAACAGGCAACCTGCTTCTGTTCCGCCACGGAGATCTCCAGATACTGGAAGAGGCTGGGGGGTGCCCTGCTGGACCGGGTGGATATCCGCATTCCCCTGGAGCCGGTACGGTTTCTCGATATGGAGGGAGGCGGGAGCGGGGACGGGGAAACCAGCGCCGCGATCGCAGGACGGGTGGCCGTGGCCATCGATGTGCAGCGAGCCCGCTACCAAGCCTACGACTTCTCCCGCAACGCCCACATCCCGGTGGGATTGATCGAACGTTTCTGTGCTCTCGATGCAACTTCCCGCGGCGAACTGAGGAAAGCTGCTGAGAGTTTGAGTTTTTCTTCGAGAGCCTTCCACTCGATCCTCAAGGTAGCCCGTACCATTGCCGACCTGGAAGCCTCGGAGCGAATCCGTAGAGAACACCTGCTGGAGGCGATCCAGCACCGCCGCTACTGCGAGGGGGATGTGTACTGGAATTACAAGTGACTCTATTTGTAGTACGTTCAGGATTTCAGTATTGAAATGGATGAACAGAGTATAATCGATATCGACCATCTGGAAGAGGAGATCGAACGCCTTATTGCCGCTTGTAAACCGACGACACCCCAGGTTCATGAAGGCTATAACAAATGAGGCTGGCGTGGAGCGGGCGGGGCGGCCTGTAATCGTCGGCGAAGCGGGCTTTCCCGTGAACATCTCCGGGCCGTCGATCCGGGCTACGCCGTCTCCGATACTTTGGCGGCTCATTTGCTGATCTGGAAGGTAAGATACCTTGGAATGTTTGTCGAGCTCAAGAGGTTGGTCGATTCGAGCACGAAGAAGGGGCAAAGGTGCCATTCTCACGACAAAAATAAATTTGCGAATCGGTTGTTCCGTCACTTACAATACCTATAGAGACCAAAATCCACCGTATCAGGAGGCCGGAAATGAAACACAGAGAGAGCGGAAAGATCCATCGGCACGTGGTTGTGTTCATGCTCGTCCTGGGAACTCTCGCGCTCCTGGGGAGCTGTAAGTCCCTGATTCTGGCCAAAGGGTGGCCTGAGTACAAGGGAGAGCTCGCAAATTTGCCCCTGCAGCACCCGGTCACAGTTCTGAGGGACAAGAACGGAATACCCCACATCTACGCCCAGAACAAACACGATCTGCTGGTAGCCCAGGGATTTGTCCACGCTCAGGACCGTCTGTGGCAGATGGAAACCTTCAGACGGGTTGTTTCCGGCCGGCTCTCCGAGTTCGCCGGGGAAGGCCGGGTCAATCTGGACACCTTCTGCCGCATGCTCGGGCTCCCCGAACTGCGCCGCAAAGCGTTTCAAGCGCTCAGCGCCGAGGACCGGGCCATGGCCCAGTCCTATGCTGACGGCGTCAACGCCTATATCCGCCTGCTGGGGGAGGATCTACCCCTGGAGTTCCAATCCTCCAACCACACCCCGGAGGAGTACACGGCCGAAGACACGATCAGTCTTATCGTCCTGAACTCTTGGATGTTCCGCGAGAATTATCGTCCGGAAATGATGGCTCTTTTGGGACGGCAGGCTGTTGAGTTGGAGGAGTGGGCGGACATCTATCCATCCTATCCGAATGCAACCCTGCCCGATGATTCCTACTTCGAGAACTTGCGGTCCCTGCGAATCGGCTCGGTGCTGCCGGAGGCCTTCTCCTTCTACCAGGCTCTGCCGGAACAAGCAGGCGGCGGCGGGACTAATATGTGGATCAGCAAGGACGGTCCGGGCGGGAAACCGCTGCTTGCCAATGACCAGCACATCGGCGCCACGCTGCCGAACACCTGGTATCTCTGTCATTTAAACGCTCCCGGGATCAACGCTGCCGGGGTATCCGCTGCGGGCGCGCCGGGGATTATGGCCGGTCACACCGATACCATGGCCTGGGGTCTGGCGATCTTTCCGATCGACTTCGTGGACCTGTTTGTCCTCCGCCTGGATCCGCAGCATCCCACCCGCTACATCGTCGGGAACCAGACGTTGGAAATGGAGGAAGAAGATCTGATCATTGGTCTGCCCGAAGGAGAATCCGTGCGCAAGACCGTATACCGAACCATCTTCGGGCCGATCATTACCGAGCTGGAACCGGGCATCGAAGGGGCGGTGGCCCTCCGCTCCTACGGTACGGTGCGGGGCAAGGAAATCACGGACGGCACCCTGTCGTCGGTGCTGCGTTTCATGGAGGCCGGAAGCGTGGTGGAGATGATGGACATCGTGGCCGGCATGAAGACCATCGGATTCAGTTTCATCATGGGGGATTCGCAGGGCAATATCGGCTGGCAGACCACCGGCTCGATTCCCAAGCGCAGCGGTTACTCCGGCCGGCTGCCGGCTGACGGATCGTCCGGGATCCACGATTGGCAAGGATTTGTCAGTGTCGAGCAGATGCCCGATGCCTACAACCCGGCGGAAGGACTTATCATCAACACGAATCACCGTACGCTCCAGGACGGCGATCCGTATGTTTTCTCCTTTTCGTGGTCCGCTCCCTATCGCAGAGACCGCGTTGCCATGCTGCTGGAGGAGCTGAACACCCCGACTGTTGAAGACTGCCGGCGGATGCAGATGGATGTGCATTCCCTGCAGGCGGACAGCATACTGCCAAAGGTTTTCGCCTACAGTTTCAAAGAGGAAAAAGCGGCGGCGGCTGTGGAGATTTTGAGCAGTTGGGATCGGCAGGTGCAGGCTGACAGCCGGGGAGCGGCGGTCTACGAGGTCTTTCTCAACCAGTGGGTGCGGGCACTCCTGGAAGACGAGCTGGGGGAGAATTTGTTCCCCTACTTCCACATCGCCTTCAAAAAGTATCTCATCCACGACGTGATCCTCGATCGACCGAACTCCACTCTCTGGGACCGCAAAGACACACCGGTCAGAGAGACTCCGCAGCAGATCCTGGAGATGGCCCTATCCAGGACCTACAGCTGGCTGGAGGAGGAGCTGGGCGGCAATCCCCGCAAGTGGGAGTGGGGCAAGCTGCACTACTACTACTGGAAACACGCCGGCGGCAACAGCTGGTTTACCGCCAAACTGCTCAACGTCGGACCGATTCCCGCAGCTGGGGACTTCACTACTCTGAACAGCAACGCCTACATCGCGGCCAAGGATGAGTACAAGGTCACGTTGCTACCGGGGGTCCGCATGGTGATCCCCCTGAACGACGTGAACGCCATGAAGATCAGCATGCCCCTTGGTCAGTCCTGCCAGCCCGGGCACGAACACTACGACGATCTGGTGGAGGGCTGGGCTGCCGGTGAGCTGTTCGATTTTCCCGTCAAGCGGGCGGATGTCGAGGCTATGTCCGTATCAAAACTGGTCCTCTCTCCCTAAATTTGTAAGTAAGCGAGAGAAGAGCCGTCGGTTCATAAGGCGTGGAATACCTCGAACGAATGCGAATCCATTGACGTTGAACA
>Ga0114922_10007201_pt1 | contig 10187 bp, 9 predicted proteins | sample AartaG_FD_100975 | JGI IMG/M metagenome (GOLD analysis project Ga0114922, IMG submission 100975) | Deep subsurface microbial communities from Aarhus Bay to uncover new lineages of life (NeLLi) - Aarhus_00045 metaG | ecosystem: Environmental > Aquatic > Marine > Oceanic > Sediment | place: Aarhus...
AATGCTCCAGGAATGGGAAAGTTCAGCGGAAGAGAATGCAGCCAAGGGTTCGCAGGCCTGCATCCCTGCCGGTCACGAGGTGCAATGGCACGGTGTGTGCGGCAGTCTTGTCTGGGTCGGAATCCCGGCCAGGTACTCTCTCAGCTGGCCGCGTTCGTCCTCGAGCAGGTCCAGGAATCGCACTCCATACCGGTACAAACCGCCATCCACCGCACGGCAACAGCGGATCGAACCCTTGCACTCGAGCGACCGCAGGCCGGGGTCCAGCTGAAGGTTGAGCAACACATGCGTATCCACGTCAACAGGTTGCACGCCGCTGAACTGGGCGCCGTCCTGGCTCAGATCCACGGTAGTTGTCACGCGGGCGGCATCTTCGTGCGGGAACAGCAACCACGCGGACGTCTCCACGTCCAGTCTCGGATGTCGTCGTCTGTCTTCAGTGTGCGTGTCCATTGATCCAGCTCCGTTGGTAAGAGAACCCGCCATCAGCCTTCCGACGGCTTGCCTCCCGGTTTCAGTATACTTAATCCCGACCTGGGGCGAAAGGTTCCATCTTTCTTTCGTTATATACTAACGAGGTTGGGCGCCAAAAGGTTTCAAACTTGTCAGGATTTGGCCAAGAGAGAGGGCATGGACGCCAAGGTTCGTAGTTCCGCCTTTAGGCGGTCTTGACCATCCGTGGAAAGCACCAAGCGACCGTCTGAAGACGAAACTACAAACCGGGAGCAACACTTGACCTGTCCTTGCGAGCGCTGCTATTCTTGGTTCTCGGAACGTCGTGTCAGGAAGGAGGAGAAGGGGTATGTCAAGCCGAAAACGGTTGGTGAAGATGTGTCGCCTGGTGCTCTGTTGCACGCTGGCACTGGCGTTGTGCCGGTGTGCGGTGGTGCAGGAGGCGACAAGTGAGACAGGTACGGAGTCCAAACAAATGAAGAACCCATTCTACGTCCCGTCAACGTATCACGTTAACGTTATGGAACAGACAAAACAGGAGCTCGAGTGGACCGGCCAGCCGCTCGAGCCCTGGCAGGACGAGCTGCGTGCGAGGTTGCTCGACCTGATGGGCTGGTTCCCGGAGAAGAAGTGCGATCTCAACGTTCGCGAGCTTCAGACGCGCGATACCGATACGTACACGATGCGCAAGCTTGTTTACACGAGCGAGCCGTATGCCGAGGTGCCCTGTTATCTGCTCGTGCCCAAGCAGGGCAAGCCGCCGTACCCTGCAATGGTCTGCCTGCAAGGGCACAATCCGGGCATGCACTTATCGGTCGGTATCGCCCACAACAAAGCAGAGCGGGACTCGATAGCCGGTGACCGTGATTTCGCCATCCAGGCGGTCAACAACGGGTTTGTCGCGCTGGCTATCGAGCAGCGCTGTTTCGGCGAACGCCGGGAGACGTTGCAGGAGAAGCGGTCCGACCACGGGTGCCACGACGCGGTGATGCACTCGCTCATGCTCGGCCGCACGGTGATATCCGAGCGGGTGTGGGACGTCATGCGCGGCATCGACTATCTCGAGACGCTGCCCGAGGTCGACGCGTCGCGTATCGCCTGCATGGGCAACTCGGGCGGCGGCACCATCACGTTCTATGCCGCGTGTGTCGAGCCGCGAATCAAGCTTGCGGTGCCTTCGTGTTGGTTCTGCACCTTCGCCGACTCGGTAATGCGGATATACCACTGTGCGGACAACTACATCCCCGGCATACTCAAGGTTGCGGAGGTGGCCGATCTGGCCGGGCTCATCGTGCCGCGCAAGCTCATCGTCGTTGCGGGCGAGCAAGACGATATCTTCCCGATCGAGGGCGTCCATAAAGCATTCGAGAAAGCCAAGAAGATATTCGCTGCGGCAGGATGCGCCGACAACTGCAGGCTCGTCGTCGGCCCGGAAGGACACCGCTTCTACGCGGAACCCACCTGGCCGGTGGTACACGAGCTTATGCCCGACTGAACCGCTGCTTGATGCGTTGCCGTGATGCGAGTCCTACCCGCGCCGTTCCATAAGGGCGCGGGTCTCCTCGGCATACTCCTGGAGCGTCTTAACGGGGATTTCTTGTGTGCGAAGCGTCCGGATGGCTTGAGCGGCGGCAAACGCTCCTTGTATCGTCGTCACGATCGGAACCCCGTGCTGCCACGAACTGTAGCGTATGCGGACCTCGTCTCTGCGCGGCTTCTTTCCCGACGGCGTGTTGATCACGAGATGGACGTCGCCGTTGATGATCATGTCAACGACGTTCGGCCGCCCTTCGCTGACCTTCTTCACCAGCTCGTTCTCGACGCCGTGCTCTCCGAGGAACCTGCTCGTTCCGACAGTCGCCAGGATCTCGAACCCTTCTTCTTTCAGCGTTCTGGCCGCGTTGATTAGGACGTCTCCCTTGTTCTCGTTGTTTATCGAGAAGAAGACCCTGCCGGTCTTGGGCAGATTCTGGCCGGCGGCGATCTGCGACTTGGCGAACGCCATGCCGAAACTGTCCGCCAACCCCATCACCTCGCCCGTGCTCCGCATCTCCGGCGTAAGTTGCGTGTCTATCCCGGGGAAACGTGTGAACGGAAACACCGCTTCCTTGACCGAAACGTGTTCGGGAATGATCTCGCGCGTGAACCCGAGACTATCGAGCGACTCGCCGAGCATGACCCGCGTGGCAAGGTTTGCCAGCGATACCCCTATCGCCTTGCTGACAAACGGGATGGTACGTGATGCGCGCGGGTTCACCTCGAGCACATACACCTCATCCTTGTATATCGCGTACTGGATGTTGAGCAGCCCAACGACGTTGAGCGCTCTCGCAAGCTCGTGCGTCTGGCGCCGAACCGTGTCCAGGATCTCTCCAGACAATGAGTATGCAGGTATCACACATGCCGAATCGCCTGAATGGACGCCCGCGTGTTCGATGTGCTCCATGACTGCGCCGATAACAGATGCGGTGCCGTCCGAGATGACGTCAACGTCGAGCTCGACCGCGTTTTCGAGAAACTTGTCCACGAGCACCGGATGTTCCGGGGACGCCAGAACTGCTTTGCCCATATAGTCGCGCAGTTCGTCGTCGTCGTAGACTATCTCCATGGCGCGTCCCCCAAGCACGTAGCTTGGGCGAACAAGCACCGGGAACCCTATCTCTCGCGCAACGCCGCGCACCTCGTCGTAGCTCATGCCGGTACCGTTGGGCGCTTGCTTGAGTCCGAGTTCCCTTACGAGCAGCTCGAACCGTTGGCGGTTCTCAGCTCGGTCGATCGAGTCGCTGCTGGTCCCCAGCAGTTTGACGTCGGCCCGCTCGAGAGGTACGGCAAGCTTGAGCGGCGTTTGCCCTCCGAACTGGACAATAACGCCTCTCGGCTTCTCAACGTCGATGATGTGGAGCACGTCCTCGACCGTCATCGGCTCGAAGTACAGCCTGTCGGAGGTGTCGTAGTCCGTGCTCACCGTCTCGGGGTTGCAGTTGACCATAATCGCTTCGTACCCCGCTTCCCTCACTGCGAACGCAGCGTGAACGCAACAATAGTCGAACTCGATACCCTGGCCGATGCGGTTCGGACCGCCACCCAGGATGACTATTCTCTCTTTGATCAACGTGTCTCCTTCATCATTGACGTGTGTCTCGGTGGTTGCTGCATAGAGTATCTCAGAAAGGACCCGGATGCGCAAGCTCTTGTGAGGCTACATACGCCCGGATACGGTCGTGTCGTCCATCTTTTTCGCGCAGACAAGCATTGTGTCCGACAGGCGGAGACGGATTCGAACGTCTGCAAGCCGCAACGCCTGTGCGACCCACGCAAGCGCCTTTGCGGGGAGCAGCCAGTGTCTCTCCACACGGTTCAGAAGAAACCGCGCCGTCACGGTCTTCGTGGGGGTACGCGTCTCGATTATGCTAAACCCGTGCCTCTCAAGCAGGTCGCCCAGCGTCTTCATCGAGAAAAAAAAGAAATGGCCGAGTATGAACTGGCGCCATCGCCGTCCCAGCAGTCGAAACCACAAATTGTCTATACGCGGCGTTTCGATGATTACCAATCCACCGGGCTTAAGCAACGAGCGGACCTTCGCCACGCCCAGGGAGGGCGATTTGAAATGCTCGATCACGTGGAAAAGGGTCACAACGTCGAAGTCGCGATAGGGAATCTCCACTTCTTCAAAATCCCCCACGACGATCTCGCCCCCAACCTTGCTGCCGGCCGCCTCCGCTTCGTCCACACCAAGCTCGACGCCGAACGGTTCGAAACCGGCGTCTTTTGCGAGTTCGAGGAAGACCCCTCTGCTACAGCCGACATCGAGAACTCGAGCGCCTCGATCGCACAACTCCTCCAGCAACCGCACCCGGTCGCTGAAGTATGCCTTCTTGACATCATCTTCAGCGGCCTCAAGCTCGGCGCACACGCGCATGCCTTGTCCCAGTAATTTCCAGTACTCGGGAGCCACCTTTTCCGGCGCGTCCGGAAACTTCTCGAGAATCGCCAGGGCAAAACCTATATCAACGTAATAGAGCCCACAACGCTGACACCGCACCAAAGGGCCGTCGAGATGCTTGTGCTCGAAAACGACCTTGGGGTCCGGTGAGCCGCAGATGTCACAAGGTTGTCGTTGCACGGCGAAACATCTCCTTCTGGCGACCATAATAGCCGCAAAATCGCAGCCAGTCAATTGGGTGGGTGTGGAATGCCGAGATGCGGATAGCATTTCCGGATTCCTGCGCGCTCGCGCAGCTATGCATGAGTCATCGGTTCAAAGAAATGAACTCCACACTGTCAGAGGTGGGCGTTTTCCCGGCGCAACAAGCGCGCTTTGAGCTTCTTGAAGAAGAATCTCCACTGGCCGCGGTTCAGCAAGCGGCCGTACTCGTAGATCCGCAGCACGTAGTAGTTGAACCTGCTGTAGCACGAAGGGTAGGGGTACAGGTAATTGTCCAGAGGCAGGTACCGCATCGCCTTGGCGATCTTGCGTATGTGCGATCTGAACAGTGCGCTTTTCTTGAGTGCATGGACGAATCTGCGCGGGAGACGTTTCTTGGCCAGATAGTACAGAGTGTCCCATCGTAGCTGGTCGTCGGTTCGCCAGAGGTTTAGGAATCCTCCAAAGAGGTCGTATCCTTTCTCGCTTTCCGTCTCGACGTCCTCAGGCCGTATGACCCCCTCTTCGAGCGCCGTCCCGGTAAGACTGGTTCCTGGAAACCATCCGAGCGAATAAAGGTTGATCTGGAGCGGTTTGGGCATATCGAGAATGAGTTCGAGCGTTTCCTCCCTGTCTTCCTCCGTCTCGTAAGAGTTCTCGCCAATCAGATCGATCCCGACCAGGATGCCCAGCCGCCTCATCATGGCAGCGGCACCCAGAATCTGCTCTTGCGACGTGTCTCGTCCGAAAACTTCCCTCCTGACTCTCGGAGATCCTGACTGGACGCCCATGATGACGTAGCACAGCCCGGCTTCTCGCAGCGTTCTCAGTGTCTGTTCCTTGGCCATCCTCGGGTGCGTGTAACAGAAGAAAGGGATCCCAATCTCGGCCTTGTAACGCGTTGAGAACTCCTCGACCCAGCTGTGGTCAAAGGTAAAGACGTCGTCGCTGAACATAAACAACTGCAGGTTCGGATACAGCTCGCGTGCATGTTTCAGCTCGCCTATCGCGTTGTCCACGCTGCGTCGGCGCACGTATGGTCCTTTCCCCCGATAGAGTGCTCGGAGCGCTTCGTTGGCGCAGTACGTACACGCGAACGGACACCCGCGCGAAGTCATGGTCTCGTAAATCTCAACGAAGTCGGGATGCTTCTGAAGGTCGAGGACCCGTCCCGCCTCGATGAAAAACTTGTTCGGGGTGAGATAGTTCTTGTAGGGAAGCGAGTCTAGGTCAGTGAGCAGCGGTCTGAGTTCGGTTCGCACGAGACCGCCATTGGCCCGCACCCAAATGTTTGGTATACGCAACGAACTGATGTCTTTGCCGTCGCGCAACGCCGCCGCACACTCCATAATCGCCCCTTCGCCTTCGCCAACGCAAACGGCGTCCGCATGCTCCAGGGACTTCTCCGGACAGAGCGTGGGGTGGACCCCTCCCCAGATGACAGGCACATTACCTTGCTTCTTTACCTCGTCCGTTACCGACACTGCAAGCTTGAAGAACGTTGATACGAGACTCAACCCAACAAGGTCCGGCTCAAACTCGGCGATAAGACGCGCGACCAGCGACAATTCGTCTTCCGTTGCGCGGAATGAGCCCGACTTGAAGTAGTAAGAGCGCACATCGAACCCGTCGCGGGAAAGCAGATCGTGGAAAAGATGTATTGCGTGCGAACGGAAGTTACCGAGGGCTATAAGTGCTACCCGCATCAGGTTTGTCTCGGTCCGTTGGGCCGGCTGCCCGTCTTCTTCTTCCGGCGCTTTGCAGGGCGGCCACGACGTCCGGGCGGTTTCCTTTGCCCGACGGCACCGGCAATCTCTCTGAGTGCGGCCATGGACTTCTCGTCCAGCGTGTCAGACATCTTGATGGTCAGCGTTTGGTCACGCTTCAAATCTCTCTTTAACTCGGCAACGCTCGATTCAACGTTGCGAAAGAAGGTTCGCGGATTGACAACGACTGCCCCTTTGCCGGACGCAAATTGCCCGATGCCCCTGTCAGCCGTCACGACAACCGTCTCATGCGGAATACAGCTGGTCTGAAGCTCTCGTTCAATATAGGCGTCGGCAGCGCGAGCACCCGGCGGGTACACAACACTCAGGCTGCCGACCTCCACCGTCTCCTCGTCATACTGCTCGTTGGCGCGCGATCGGCCGTCAAACACCAAGATCACCTTGTCTGCAACGATATTGCTGTACTTGGACAACTCGGAGATCAACGACTCGCGGGCCGCCTCGAGGCTTTGTTGGGTGAGCTTCTTGAGCCGTTCCGACCTGTGTATCACATTGTACCCGTCAATGTACACCGTGGCCATTCGCTAACCCCTTCATCAGCGTGAACAAACACTCGAAACGTCCTTTACGCCAGTCCACCTATTCAGGTCGTCACGTACTCCCGGCGCACGCGCCGGCTGATGCCGGTCAGGACAACGTGTGGAACCACGCGGCACCTGTCGGCGATCTCCTCGACAGTGATAACCTGGTTTCCCGAAACGCCGATCAGCGTGACCGTCTCCCCCATCTCGACCCCCGCGATGTGCCCCACATCTATCATCGTCTGATCCATGCTTATTCTGCCGACAATCGGCGCTCTCTGTCCCCGCACAAGGACGTCCCCGTTGTTCGATAGATGAAACGGCAAACCATCCCCGTAGCCTATTGGCAGCGTCGCTATCTTCGTCTGTGTGCTCGTAGTAAAGGTGCGACCATAACCCAGTGGTGTTCCCGAAGACACGTCACGCAAGAAGACGATACGGGTCTCCAGTCTGAGCGCAGGTTTCACCGCCAGCTTGCCAGCCAGCGCTGATGTCGGGTGTACGCCGTAGAGCAGAAGGCCGGGCCGTACCATGTCGAAGTGCGACGTCGGATAGTTGAGGATTCCCGCGCTATTTGCCGCATGGCCTACCTCAAACGGTATCCCGACGTCCTCGAGCTCGCGCAGAAGGGTCTTGAAATCGCGAATCTGCTTCTGTGTGAAACCGTCCCGTTCGACTTCTGCCGACGGAAAGTGCGTGTAGACGCCTTCAACGTCGATGTTGGAATACCGCACCACTCGCGACATCTGGGCTGCGGCATCCTCCGGCGGAAAACCCTTGCGCCCCATACCGGTATCGAAGACACAGTGTGCTCTTGCAATCTTCTGAGCGCGTACCGCCGCGCGGTTCAGTTTTTCAGCAAAACTGTCCGAGGGAATTGTGAGTATTAGGTTGTGTGCCAGCGCCGCCAGTATCTCTTCTTCCAGCAGCGTGTTCAGGACTTGTACCGGGGCGTCTATCTGTGCTTCGCGTAGCTCCATGCCCTCAAGCACCGTGGCTACCGCGAGACTGTCGGCACCCGCTTCGAGAACGGCTTGCGCTACGGGCACGGCTCCATGCCCGTACGCGTCAGCCTTGATAACGGCCATCACCTTGACTGTCTCATCGAGCACCGATCTCACCGCATGAAGGTTGTGCGCAACGGCCCCCAGATCAATTATTGCTCGGTTCATCGCCTGCACTACTCCCTATCCAACCCACTACAGTGATGTGTTGCCGGCGGTAGGCAATACCCTCTGCAACACGAATGGAACGCCCATTCCTCATGTGTCTATATGGCGTGCCTTCTTGAACGAAGCCAGAACCCTCGCGCTGTCTACTAGGATGAGTTCGTTCAGGCATTCCGTTTGTCACGCATGAGTGTGCGTAAACGCCGCTCGTAACGAGACAATCGGACGCATTCACGCCTCTCGGTTTACCGTATCAAGACCTTCCTAGAATACCATGAGCCACGCCGTATTACAGCATACATCGGGACAGGATTTCAAGCATCTATGGTTGTCGCCCCGTCGGAGACGGCGCCGTTGTTACCCCTTGCTGCGCATGAGGGTATCGAGCTCGGTCAACCGACATGCACCATTGTTCTGTGTGTTTATCCTCAGCGCTGCGTTGATGACGAGTTGGACGTCGATAGCGTTGACCAGGCCGTTCTCTCTTAAGCTGCCACTCTAGATGGTTGCGGCCCAATCACCGCCGAGTCTCACCACTTCCCAGCAGTCCATCTGTCCCAAATGTACTGAAACTCAACAGGCAAACCTTTGTATCCACAGTATGTGTGGGCCATGGTAACGCGGCTTGCAAGCAAGGCCGGAATCGAGCGGAACGTGTACCCGCATCTCCTGAGGCATACGTTCGCCACAGGGTTGTTGCGGTCGTGCCAGAACCTGGAGACGGTGCGGAAGGTGCTGGGACAGTCGCTCGTGAGCACGACGGGCATCTATACGCATCTGGTTGACGATGGTCTGAGAGAGGCGAAGCGGGGGTATGCAGGGGTCAAGGTATGAGCGAAATCGCCAGCTTGTTCCCGCCCTGTGAAGTCGACCTGTTGCCTCAAGTAAGAAAGTATCTGAAATGGCATTCGTTGCCTCGGACTTGACCTGGCGGAGTGCTTGCAGTTAGTATTGCCATGAGAGGATCGATTTAGGTGGAAGCTCCTTTTCTTGAATTCAGAGCGCCTGGAGAAGAGTATATGCTGCGTTCGTTATTGACTTTGCTTGCCGCAGTCTGTGTTACGTCAATGTCTGTCACCTCGGGTATATGCGACGACGTCGGTAGCGGCATGCGTATTGTCGCGGGCGACAATCCGACGGACACCTTCGCGGCGTCGGAGCTTCAGGATTACGTTCGGCAGGCTACAGGTGAACGGGTTCCCGTCGTTGGGGCCAGCGACAACATCGATGGCGATCTCCTGTTCGTCCTTGGTACGACGGAGTCAAACCCGATTGTCGCGGATCTGGCAGCCGAAAATAAGATCCAGCTCGGCGATGATCCCGAAGGGTTCACGGTCCGTCTTCTTCCCAAGGCGGCGACCGGTCGCGATCACGACGTGCTCGTTATAGCCGGCAACGGCCACGTGCTGCTTGGCGGCAGCAGCCCGAAACGGATGGCCGGTGATTGGCGGAACATGCAGTTCGAGGAGAAAGAGCAGCACCCGGCCGCGCACGTGAACTCGAGCGTGCTGTACGGCGTCTACGCGTTTCTTGAAGCGACGCTGTCGTTCTGTTCGCTGCCCGAGAACGCGCTCGCGCCCGCCGACACGCACGAATGGATCGACAGAGTGAGCTCGGAGGAGTTCCGAACCCGCGTTGCGGGTCTGGCGGACAACCCGCTCGTGCAGAAGCCCACGTTTCGAATACGTGGAAGCTGGTTCATAGACTCGTATCAGAACTGGCGGACGATATTGCCGTGGATGTCAAAGAACCGGATGAACCAGTTCACGATCTTTCCGCTGGCGTTCAACGAACTCAACGGGAAACTGCCGGCCGGTGCGAATCGGGCCGCGTTTACGTGGGACGAGCTTCGCGGGCTGGTGGCTGAGGCACACAAGCGCGGTATAGAAGTTCACGCCCAGGTGTTTCCGCGGCCGTACGCAGGCGTCAACTGGTACCCGGGCGGGTTCGAGCAACTGTTGCGCGAGCTGACCGGCGATGAGATTCCCGGGTTCCTCGACGAAAACCCGCAGTGCGAGGCGGGACCTACTCGAGGCCGGTCGAACGTGGAAGGCGGCGGCGGGGCGGTTCCTTTCGAGTGCACGGCGCACGAGGAGACGCGTCGGTATTTTGC
>Ga0114922_10007202_pt1 | contig 10187 bp, 9 predicted proteins | sample AartaG_FD_100975 | JGI IMG/M metagenome (GOLD analysis project Ga0114922, IMG submission 100975) | Deep subsurface microbial communities from Aarhus Bay to uncover new lineages of life (NeLLi) - Aarhus_00045 metaG | ecosystem: Environmental > Aquatic > Marine > Oceanic > Sediment | place: Aarhus...
ATATCATGGCTGGTCCATACATAGAAATGCTTGGGAAGCTGAAAGAGGAAAGATCTAAACATTTGTTACGTGAAATACTTTCTAAGTGGCGCTGGATGTTTGGTCCTATTTTAGCTGCACATGCTTTAGGAGAACTTAAAGATTCAGGAGCAGTTGAAAAACTGATAGAGAATACTAGAAAGGATAATACTAATGATTTAAGAAGTGCGTGTATCTGGGCTCTTGGAGAAATAGGAGATGTCAAAGCACAACTATCTCTTGAGAGATATATTAATGATGACGATGAAGAGATTAGACATAGGGTTGAGGAAGCTCTTCAGAAGCTCAAAAAAAATATTGCTCCTTTGATTGATAATCTAAAGGAAACTGATGACAATAAAAGGAAGAAGGCTGTTGAATCTCTAGGAATTCTTGGAGATGAGAAAGCAAAGAATCCACTTTTTGAGTTATTAAAGAAAGAAGAGAAAGATGAGATTAGAGAGAGTATTATTCTTACTTTAGGAAAACTCGGTGATATTAGAATTTTTAATTTTCTTGTTGGATTATTAGAATCTAAAACAGAAAAAATTAGAAAATCTGCAGCTTATTATTTAGGAGAATTTGGAGATAAAAGGGCAGTAAATCCTTTGATTAAGTCACTTCAAGATGAAAAAATTGAAGTTAGAATGGAATCTATCTCTTCGTTAGATAAAATAGGAGATTCGAGAGCAATAGATGCAGTAATAGCAAGATTAGAAGATAAAGAAGATGGAGTGCAACTTCAAGCTATAGATTTTCTTGGAAATCATGGAGGTACAAAAGCAATTGAACCTTTGATTTCTATGTTGAGATATAATGATCAATGGACTACAGGATTTACTATTCATGCCCTTGTAAAACTAGAAGATTCAAGAACAATAGATTTTCTATTGCCTATGCTAAACGATGAAGATGAAATAGTTGTTTATAATACATGTATGGCTTTAAAGGATTTAGGATATGAAATTGAAGGAATTAATCAGTGTGAAGAATTTCTAAAAGAACTAGAAGAAGAAAGAGCATTTAATAATGAATTTGACGATGATTAAGAATATTCTATAATATACTAGTGAATGACTAGAAATTCATACTAAATTAATTGTATATTGGATTAACAGATTTGTTTTTAGGCAAAACATATATACATAACAAAGAAAACTAGCTCAATCATTAACGAGGAAAAAAAATGAGTGATAAATGGATATGCACACTTTGTGGGTACATTTACGATCCTGAACTTGGAGATCCAGATGCAGGTATAGCTCCAGGAACAGCTTGGAAAGACGTCCCAGATGACTGGGTATGCCCTGAATGTGGTGCAGACAAATCTGACTTTGAAGTTTATGTATAAAGTAAAGGACTCTCCTTCCCTTTTCTTTATGCTATTTTCTTATTTTTCTTAATTTAGTTAAAACTGTTAATCCTATTGAAACAATTAGTATTATCGAAATCAATGTATTTCCTGTTTTAGTTGGTGTAGGCGTTGTTATCACTCCGAATCCAGCCATCTTCATGTATTCTCTAGCCAAAGTTATATTGTATTCATAAGGTTGCAATGAATCATCGAAAACATGGTGTACTGGTGAACAGAAAGTTACACCTGGAATTCCTAACTTCCCAAGAGTATCATTGATAATTTGATCACGAGGAATGAGGTGGCTTATAGCTTTTCGAACATATTTTGCAGCTTCTGCATTTCCAACTGGAGTTAATTCTCCTGTACCTAGATATGGGTGTCGCATGTTGATAGCCATTTCTTGATATGATGTATAAGTGAAATTTTTTGCTTTTACGCCTGTTATATTGAGATCATCTATACTAGGTTCAAACATACTATCTATAATATCAACATCTCCTGCAGATAGTTTGGTTAGTGCTGAACTTTTACTGCTAACATATTCGAAATGTAGTTCTGAAAGATAAGGATGCTTACGCAGAACCATATCTGCATAGAATATGTTCGGCACCAAATCTGCCTTACTTAAGTATGGATTAAGTGAAGTTAGAACAAAAGGTCCACAAGACTTAACGAGTGTTCCTCCAACATTTCCAGTGAAAGGTACTTCGGTAAAAATTGATAAACCATAATTATTAATTGCAGGTTCTACTTCACTCTTGTCTATTATCTCATATGAAAGCAATTTATAATAATCTGGATGTTCTTGAGACAGATTGAATGTAACTGTTCTTGTATCCACAGCAGTAATAGAATCATTACCCTCAAAATACGGATTAAGGTCCCATCTTGCGTCAGAATATAAATCTGGGGCTATATATAACTCGTAAGTATATTCTATATCCTCAGCTAAGACAAAGCTTCCATCACTAAACATTGCATCTGAATCAATTTCAACTGTAATATCTAGACCATTTGTTGTACTAGCCATTCCTGCTGCAATTTGTGGTACCCATTCTCTAGTGTTTTGAGCTCGTTTATAGAGTGATCCATAAACAGCTTCCATCCAAAGCTTTTCAACATAACCAGCAGAATAGAAAGGATTCCAGCCCATATAACTACTACCATAATCATATGGCATTGCAAATTTTACTATGTCATCTGATGAATCGTCCCAGTATTCATACCTTGGTGTAGCCATTGCCAATAAAAGTTCGTCAACACCTATCACATTTTCCCTCTCTCCAAATTGACCCATTGGATAATATAGTACTATATTAGGTAAATCCTCATAGATAATTTCTTGTAGTTGATATGCATAGGATGTTTTCAGACTTGGATTCAATTCTGTTAAGTAGCTTTCCAAAAGAGAGTCATAAGAAGGATTATTGTATTGATAGAAATTATCTCCAATTGGAATTTGACTATCTGAATCAAAGTAACCTGTGGGATTCCACGAAAAATCTATAAAATTTCTAACAAAAAGAATATCGTAACCACCTTCTTTGTAGGTTGGAATGTAATCAAAGTCAAGTAATGGATACGACCAAGTTCGGGGTCCTATATCTCCCCAACCAGTAAAATCATTAGTATCTACTGTAATACCTATCTCAGGTAATAGAGATTCAATTAGTTGTGAAAATTGAATTCTTTCAGCTTCTGTGTTAGGAGTAAGTAAATCAATAGAGAAGTATTGGTCAACAGCTGCATCAGAAACATCCAAAAAACCAGTCGGTGCAATAAACAAAATCGTCAATATAAACAATGTAAATTTCCTCTTTTTCATATGTAACAAATATTCTACTAGCAAGTAAACTATTTATATTTTATTGGAAATGTTTTTAATAATCGTGAAATTTCAAGATTTAATTATCTAAAACAATTAAATGGAGTTTGCTACTGTTTTACAGTCGTTAGCAGTTTATTTCTAAGATTGTTTAGAGTTAGAACAAGTTTCTTAAGTGTTCATTGGTAGCCTAAAACAATGCTTGAATCCATCAAAACCAGTCCACTACGAATTGAGATTATCAAAATGGTCTTATTTGTAAGCTTAATCTTAACTGGTGGAATCATTCTTGCAATTCTTACTCCAATGTATGCAAAGATGAGCTGGTTGAATCTCCTCTTTTATTCCATTGTGAGTATGCTAATCATTCTTTATCTTTCTATTAGCCTATATGTGAAGAAGCAGAAATTAGCTGAAATTCGAGTAGTAATTGATGAACTTGAGAACTTTCCAACAAGCGGTTCTTCATCTTCACTCAATGTTAGTCAAAAAGCTGGTGTAAAAGTCGATGAATCAGCTGCTTCTTATTGTCCTAGATGCAACAGTAGCTTCCAAAAAACTCATCAGTTTTGTCCTAATTGTAGCTATTGTGGGATCATCAAGAAATTAAAATGAAATTTGTTTAAGAAGAATCAAAGAAAAAGAAGGAAAAGGGTGTTCCATTCTCAATTAAGCAGCTTTTAGTGCTCTCACTTTTTTCCAATCTCTGATTAGAAAATATCCATATATGCCAATAAAAGTTAAATGTAGTATTACAACTAACCATAACCATACGTTTGTAAGTAAGGGTGGTCCCCTAATCCCCATTACAAGCAAATGTGTAACAGTCATCAAGAAATAACTTATAAAAAGCATCAGTATTATTGCCTCTCTGGTTTTAGATAATTCTGAATTTCTAGCCCAAAATGTTAGTATTCCTACACCAAGAACAAAAAGACCAAAAAATCTTACCATCAAATAGCCATCTTCATCAGAAAAGAAACCTATTAAATTGTACATAAAGACTGGAAAGAATATAAAAGCTAATCCGAAACCTGTAGCAACCACAGCTGTAATCCAAAAGACTAACTTGGGTTCTAATTCAATTTTCATTTCTTAAACTCCTAACAGTTCAGATTGTGAAATCAATAAGAATTCATCATCCACCCTATGGGATTTTTTGAAATTATTTAAGTCTTTTCTGAAAAGAAAAACAACTAATTCTGCTCCAACTGTAGCCACTGTGGAATAATTAAAAAACTGAAATAAGATATACGCAGGCACTCTTTGAAGAGTGCAATACACTTAATAATATAATTTGTAATGTGATTTTTGATGATATCCGAGAAAAAGAATGGTGTGGTAGCTAAGAAGAAACGTTTAAAGAGTAAGTGGGGTAGGACAGTAGCAATTATTTACGGAATCTGGTTTTTAAGCGTTATTGCCATTTTTATAACTGCTGCAGCTGTAACAGGTAAAGATTTTGATTTGGGTTTCAGTTTGGCAAGTATTGGAGGAATAGTTTTTGGTTCAATGGTTGGTTCAATATTTGTTATTATTATAGGTGGAGTAATTGTAAGTGCTGTTAAAGGTAAAAGGGGTACAGACATAACCTCTCCATATCTGCCAGATGGTTCATTAGCTCCTTATGATGATGAATATGTGGTAGATTCTAGTAGTAAGACAAGAAAGACATACCATTGTCGATATTGTGGTTTCAAGGCAGATAAAAGAGCTTCAGAATGTCCTAAATGCGGAGGACCTATAGAATAAACAAAAGACTGGATTAACTCACTTCTCTTCAAGCTCTTTCATAGCATTATTTGCCCATTTCATGGTTGATTTTGATACTTCAACACCCATTTTCACAGTCTGCAGAATATATTTGTGGTCGATATCTTGATCAATTATTGGTTCAAGATTTTCCACAAAGCCTTCAAGAATCTTCTTACTTGTTTTTTGATACTCTTTGAAGATTTCAAGATTTCTAGAAGTATTTTCAGGTTCAACAAGTCCTCCTAAATATATTTTCAACAGCAATTCTTGCATGATAGAGAACATGTTTATGCTAGTAGAGACATCTAATGGTTCACTTACCCATTCCTCTAAAGCATCTCTACCACCAGCAGTAATTTTATAGATGCGTTTATCGGGTCTTTTATCGTCAGGATCCGATACTTTTTTAGAAGTAACAAGATATTCAGCTTCAAGCTTCTTTAATGTAGGATAGATTCTGCTATACCTTAAATCAGGCCAGAAGAATCCTATAGTATTCATTACCTTTTCTCGAAGATCATACCCACTTAGTTCGTGATGACTTAGCATTCCTAATATAGCATATTTGTCTTTAGTTTCTTTAGCAACTCGAGGCATTATATTACACCATTTCTTAAATTAACTAGATGAAAACCATATAAAAATCTATTTATAATACAATATTCTAAAATAAAATAATATATAATATAATTACTATGTGATAAAAATGGCAACAGTTACTGAAAAATCTGTCAAAGTAAAAGAAACAAAGAAACATCCTAAGAGACAAGGATTTAGAAGAACTATTATTTACATAACTTCGATCCTTTTTCCTGTAGTTTTCTATTATCTTTCTCCTATGGTCCCTATTCAAGGAGGGAAGAATGGAGTTATTGCAGGTAGTCTTTTTGTTTTTGCTGGTTTATTTGTTTTCTCTCTATTTCTAGGAAGAGCTTATTGTGGTTGGGTTTGTCCAGCTGCGGGATTTCAAGAAGTAGTAATGAATATTAAGAAAAATAATAAAAGAGTGAAAGCTAAATCATTCTTTGTAAAATGGATTATTTGGATCCCTTGGTTAACATTTGTTATTATCAATCCCTTTGTACTAGGAACTGGTATTCACAGTGCAAATTTCTTCTATCTTACAGAAGATAAACTCTATGTGTCATTATCAGCTTATACAATTACTGGAGAAGTTGATCAATCCTATTTCGTTTATTTCCTGGTTGTAGCAATTATAGTACTATTGGCAATAGTAGTTGGTAAAAGATCTTTCTGCCATCATGTTTGTTGGATGGCTCCATTCATGATTGTAGGAAGATGGATAAGTAATCTCTTACGAATTCCTTCGCTAAGATTGAAACCAAATACTGAAGCTTGCATAGAATGTCACAGATGTACTAGAGAATGTCCGATGAGTCTAGAAGTAGAAGAAATGGTTAAGAAAGGGAAAATAGAGCATAGAGAATGTATCTTATGTGGAACTTGTGCAGATGTTTGTCCAAAAGGAGTAATAACTTATTCATTTAGTTCCTACAAAAAATGATTTTTCTTCTTACCATATTCTTTATTTCTTTATCAAAAAAAGAAAGTAGAAAAGATTACTATTTTCTCTTCTTTATTAAAGGAATTATCACCAAGCTTGAAACTAGTATCGTCAGTAAAAATGCAACAGATATTGTAAATTCTGGTACTGAACTTAGAGGATAAGGATCTTCTGCACCTGCACTACCATCGATTGAATATGGTCCTGAGCCACTCCAGTCGCTCCAATAATTTCCAGTGTTAGTTAAAGTGTTATACCAAATGTTGTTTATTCCATCATCTCTTGCTTGTGAAGTACCTCCTAGATAATTGTTTATAAAGAAATTATTGTAAATTGTATTATCTTTTGTATATGATCTTAGTTCAATTCCAACATAAATGCTATTAGAAACAGTATTGGAAGTTACTTGGTTTTCTGAAGTATTTAATGTACTAGAACCAAGTAGTGAAATCCCAACCAAATTGCTATTAAGAACATTCTCTTCTACTGTACAATATTTGGAATAGATACCAATACCTTCATCATTATAATCACAAGTATTTCTTAGGATTTCAACATTAAAGGATCTGTAAAGAGCTACTCCTTGTCCATAATTATAGCAGGTATTATCTTTAATTATAGTGTTGTTTGATAAATATGCTTCAATCGCTGCTCCTTGTTTATTTGGCTCATCTAAAGGATAACATAGATTATTGCATTCATTATTAGAAATTTCAGTATCTGGAGAAAAATATGCAACGATATTGTTGTTTACTTGAAGAGTATGGTTTATTGTACAGCTATTACTGAAAAAGAGATGCACACCATAATTTGGAGTAGGTGTAAGTAAAGGATTATGTACTGTTATACCTGAACAATTTAGTAAAATTATTTGACCATACAGAGAAGAATCTATAGTTTTATCCTTGTCATTCATAATAATTGAAATTGGCAAATCGTTGACTGTATTATTAGAAAATTCTAGAGATGAATAATCATCTATTTTTTCAAATTCAATATATACTCCAGTATTTATCAAAGAGTTGTTGCAGATTGATGTTTGAAAAATTTCTCTTAAAGCTATTCCAGTCATGCTATCTTTACAGGTATTATTGATAATATCAATAGAATCAGTATCATAGATGCTTATACTACTTTTACTATTGATACAAGTGTTTTCCTGAATAATAGATCCAACTCCAAACCAAGTTACAATACTATACTCACAATCTTCAATAGTGTTGTTTCTAACTTGAGAAAAATCATCATACTCCAAAACAATACCATTACTGTGACTGTAGATAGAATTATTGCGAACTATAGCTCTATCGTTCCCAATATTGTACAACCAAATTCCGCTAGAATATCCTGAAGATCCTTCAAGATAACAATTTTCTATTATAAAATAATCATTTATATTTTTTATTTCAATACAATTTCCTATTGCAGCAAAAATACTATAATTTGCAATTATGAATGGAGTTCCTGAAGCTCCATTTCCAGAAAAACCATAATCTATGAAATCTTGAGTAGAAGTTATAAAAATTGGATCATGAGTCTCGTAATTTAAACTTGCTTCATTTGATTCTTCTGTATCTTTGAAGGATAAAACTGCAATATCTGTAGTCTCCAAATAAGCAAATATTATTAGTAATCCTAAAAGTGATATTAAAAAAAACATTTTCCTTTTTACTTTATTTACCATTTTAGCCACCAAGAGGTTAACTAGAACTTATAATCTTTCATGGAATAAATACCTTGTCCCACAAAATTGCTGTTTTTTCAGTTTTTCAACTAATCTTCTTTTTAATTTTCTGCGGAATATTTATAATTTCAGTTATTAGAACTATTTTGTTAAAAAACAAGGTTAAGAAAATGACAGATGATAGATCTATTATTCTAAAAGCTGATGAACTCCCTGATAAATGGTATAATATTATTCCTGATTTACCTGAACCTCTACCACCCCCGATGGATCCACCCGAAGGATATTCTAGAGTTGGTGATCTTCCCAATCTTTTGGTTGGTGAATGTCTAAAACAAGAAATGTCTGGAGAGCGATGGATCCCTATTCCTGAAGGAATTCAGGAGTTATACTTAGCTGCAGGAAGACCTAGAGCACTTTTCAGAGCTAAGAATCTAGAAAAGAAATTAGGTACTCCAGCAAAACTATTTTACAAATCAGAATTTTACAGCCCAACAGGTAGTCACAAAGTAAATACTGCCCTTGCACAAGCTTATTATGCAAAAGAACAAGGATTTGAGCGCCTTACAACTGAAACAGGCGCTGGCCAATGGGGTAATGCCCTCGCTTATGCAGCAAGTTTAGTTGGACTAGATTGTACTGTTTTTTGGGTTAGAGCCGTTTATAGATGGAAACCTCACAGATTGAACTTTATGCAAATGTTTGGTGCTGATGTATACGCATCTCCAAGCCAACAAACAGAGTTCGGAAAGAAATTATATGCTGAAAATAATGACCATAATGGTTCATTAGGTATAGCTATTTCTGAAGGATTAGAAGACGCTAAAAAAGATCCAAAAGCTGTTTATTGTCTTGGTTCTGTTTTGAATCATGTAATGTTACATCAATCAATAATAGGTTTAGAGACTAAGAAACAGATGGAAATCGCCGGAGAATACCCTGATGTGGTTATTTCATGCCTTGGTGGAGGAAGTAACTTTGGAGGAATTGCCTTACCCTGGATGCATGATGTACTCAAAAAGAAAGCAGATATTCAGTTTATTGCAGCACAAAGTGAAGCAGCTGCTAACTTACAAGGAGAGTACAAGTATGACTTTGCTGATCATGCAGAGATGACACCAATGCTGAAAATGTATACTCTTGGTCATCAAGTAACCATGGTTCCAATATTGGGAGATGGACTTAGGTATCACGGAAGTTCCCCGATTCTGAGTCTTTTGAGACATCTTGGATATATTGACACAATTGCGTATCCTGTTGATGAGATGCACATCTTCCAAAGGGCTAAAGAATTTGTTCAAGCTGAAGGATTCTTACCTGCTCCTGAATCAGCCTATAGCGTTGCCTGTGCCATCGATGAAGCAATTAAATGTAAAGAAAATAATGAGAAGAAAACTATTCTTTTCAACATAAGTGGGCATGGTTTTCTAGATATGGATGGATATGCAGAAAAACTAGGGTTGAAAAAGCAACCAGAAAGAGCATAAAACAACCTATTTTTCTCTCTTCTTTTTTTATATTATTTACACCTTGTTGAAACACTTTAATTATATTCAAAATAGAAAAAGAAGAAAGAAAGAGAGATATGCTTTCGACTAATCAAGAGATGGTTTAGGGGAAGGAGTGCCTTCCTCACCTAATATCTCTTCAAAGGTGAGCTGTGCTTTGTCGTCGAAATCAGCGATTTCCTCTAACTCTAACTTCTCTTTCTCTTTTTGTTGAGCGATTGCCATCATTTTCTCTTCGCGGAGTTGGGCAATCTTCTCTAAATTCATGTATTTTATAACAACTAATCCTACTATTCCTGCAACAGCTATACATATTGTAATGATTATAAAGATCCAACTAGTAGAAACAACTCCAGCTAAGCCAGCTGCTATGCCTGAAGCTGTTACGGATGCAGCTGTAATTACAGTATCTACGACTCCAGAAATCTTGCCTAAATCTTTGTTAGGAACAATTCTTTGAATGAGGGTAGAGAATGGTAGGTTAAAACCAACATTGATACATCCAACAAGTATCA
>Ga0114922_10007203_pt1 | contig 10186 bp, 11 predicted proteins | sample AartaG_FD_100975 | JGI IMG/M metagenome (GOLD analysis project Ga0114922, IMG submission 100975) | Deep subsurface microbial communities from Aarhus Bay to uncover new lineages of life (NeLLi) - Aarhus_00045 metaG | ecosystem: Environmental > Aquatic > Marine > Oceanic > Sediment | place...
ACTTGCAGGGACTTTGACTTTGCCACCCGGGAAGGGTCCGTCGCCGGTAGTTTTATTAATTAGCGGTTCTGGGCCACAGGACCGTAATGAAACTATATACAACCATCGTCCCTTCCTGGTATTAGCAGATTATTTAACTCGTCAGGGGATTGCTGTCCTTAGAGTAGATGATCGGGGAGTGGGAAAATCTACCGGGGACTTTTCTCAGGCTACCAGTGAAGATTTTGCATCTGATGTATTAGCAGGAATAGAATATCTCAAGACTCGAAAAGAAATTAATCTTGAACAAATCGGCCTTATCGGTCATAGCGAAGGTGGTTTGATTGCTCCTATGGTGGCGGTAAAATCATCTGATGTAGCTTTTATAATATTAATGGCCGGGACAGGATTAACCGGAGAAGAAATTTTGTATTTGCAGGGTGCTCTTATTTTGAAGGTAAATGGAGTAAGTGATGAATTAATTACTAGAAGTCGCGCTTTACAAGAAAGCATCTATAAAGTCCTGAAAAAAGAAAAAGACGATGCAGTTGCAGCAGAGGAGCTCCATAAGATTATAGAGAATGCGAAATTAGAACTAAGCGAAGAAGAAAGAGAAAAAATATTATTTGGAGCTTTTATTGAGGCGCCAATCAAGTTAATACCCTGGTACCGCTATTTTCTGACTAATGATCCTAAAACAGCGTTAACGAAGGTGAAATGTCCGGTATTGGCGGTAAATGGCGAAAAAGACCTACAGGCCCTACCCAAAGAAAGCCTCCAGTCTATAGAGGAAGCTCTTATCGCAGGAGGGAATAAAGACTATACTGTAAAGGAATTACCCAATCTTAATCATCTGTTACAAACTGCTCAAACCGGAGCACTTTCGGAATATGTTCAGATAGAAGAGACTATTTCACCGGTAGCATTAGATTTAATGGGGAAATGGATTTTAGATAGGACCGGGCAAATGTCAAATTTATTAAAAAAGGAGTAAGTAAAATGCAAGAAGCTCAAAATAAGGTGCAAAATATCGTACGTCTCATTTTAATGGAACTGGAGGCAATATTATGAACACAAATGAATTCGTTATCAACACCCAGGGGTTGAGTAAAGACTACAATGGGGTACAAGCGGTCAAATCGCTTGATCTTAAGGTTCCCAAGAACTCAATCTTTGGATTCTTGGGGCCAAATGGAGCCGGGAAGACGACTGCCATCAAACTTTTACTTGGACTGACTCGTCCCACGTCCGGCAGCGGCTCAATTTTCGGACAAGACATCGTTAAGGATAGTGTAGATATTCGCAAGCGGGTTGGTTATCTGGCCCAGGACCCCCGCTTTTACGGGCATATGACCGCCCGGGAAACGCTCCGCTTCAAAGCGCGCTTCTACTATCGCGGACCGGCAGCCGAAATTGAAAAGCGTATCACCGAAACATTGGAGCTGGTAGGCTTGTCTGACAAGGCTGACCGTCCAATTAATACATTCTCCGGAGGGGAACGCCAGCGATTGGGCATCGCCCAGGCTCAAATCAACTACCCTGACCTGTTGATTCTAGATGAACCTGCCGCCGCACTGGACCCGATGGGCCGACGTGATGTGTTGGAAGTGATGGAACGATTACAAAAGTACTCCACTATTTTCTACTCCACACACATCCTTGATGATGTTCAGCGAGTAAGTGACTCGGTTGCTATTGTGAATTATGGTGAACTTGTGGCTCAGGCATCCATCCAGGACCTGTTGGCCGGGAGCCAGGGGACAATCTACTCCCTGGACATTGAAGGTGAGGCCAGCCAGGCCCGGACTCGAATTGCCGATCAAGCATGGGTATCCGGTATAGATGTCACTTCTGCAAAGGGCCAAACCACCTGGCAGGTAAGTGTGACCGATGATGAGGCGGCCAAAGCTCAATTGCTGCGCCTGGTGTTGGCGGATGAGCAGCTCACTATAACCAGGTTTGGTCGCAAGACCTACAAACTTGAAGAGATTTTTATGAATATAGTACAAGGAGGAAATCATGGCTAGTACGAATAATTTACAATTACTTGATGAACGGGGTTGGCGTCAGGGATTCGCTAATCTGTTTTATAAAGAGAATGGAGAATGGAGGTACACCGGTCGCTGGTGGATGCAAAGTTTGCTTTGGCTTCTCATTGTGAATGGCATCCTGGCGATAGTGCTTTGAGTACTACCAATTATGGACCCTGAAGGAATGAGTGATGTGGGTAAGAATTTTAGCTTAGCTACTTTTATGGCGGTGATGGCCAAGTTGCCACTGTATGCCGTTATTGTCATCGCTCAAGGAGTGATCATTGGTGAGAAACAGTCCGGCACCGCAGCCTGGATATTATCTGCGCCTGTCTCGCGGAGTGGATTCATCCTGTCTAAACTCATCGCCAACGCGATAGGGTTTCTGAGCACAATCATCATTTTGCAAGGACTGGCAGCCTATGTCCTAATATCGCTGTCTGAGGGCAGCCTATTACCGCTTGGTCCGTACCTTAGCTACCTGGCTTTGCTTAGTCTGTACTTACTGTTCTATCTGGCCCTAACCTTGATGTTGGGCACTTTTTTCAATACCAGAGGGCCGGTATTAGGCATTACGATTGGGGTGGCTATTTGGAGTATGTTAGGCCTGGGTAAACTCTTCTTTGCCGGCTTTATGCCCTGGCTTGTCTTGATTTTGCCGGAAGCACTGCCTGATTTGGTATCGGCATCGATACAAGGGGAATCAATGCCTGCAACCTGGCCTGTCTCCATCATTGTTATGTCTCTGTATACAGTGTTGTTTGTTGGGATGGCAATCTGGCGTTTCAACCGTGAGGAATTTTAAAGTGGTATAATTATACCAAATAAATTATTTAATTACTGAGAAGGGGGAAAAGGGGACGGTTCTATTTTTTATTAAAAAATTATATATCTTTGAAAAAATAGAACCGTCCCCTTTTCCCCCTTACAGAAGACCCGGCATTTATCTGGCGGGTTAAATTTACCATGGCGCCTTTTATATGGATTGATGGCAGGGATATGTATTATCAGGGTAAAGGAAATATGCTTATCAAAGTACTTTCCACCATAACAGTTGCCGACGCAGTCGGAAGTGAAATGGATATTTCTTCATTAATAAGATTTTTAGCAGAAGCACCCTGGTTTCCCACTGCTTTACTTCCTAGTGATTATATTGAATGGAAAGAGATTGATTCTAATTCAGCCCGGGCGGTTATCAAGGACAAGGGATATACCGCCTCGGGAATTTTTACCTTTAATGAAAAAGGGGAAATTATTAAATTCGTAACCAATGACAGATATATGGAGGCTGACGGAAAATATTTCAAAGAACAGTGGGGAGGTTATTATAGAAATTACCAGGAAATTGAGGGGATGAAGATTCCCATAGAAGGTGAAGTGGAATGGAATTTATCTGATAAAGATTTGCAATATGTTAAACTTAAAATAACCGATATTCAATATAATATTCCTTCCAAATATTAAAAAGTATTTTAGAGTCACATTATCTGACCAAATTAAGGAGCTGTAATACAGATGAATAAAAATATGAATTTTATGTTTTTCTTAAAATCATTAATTTTAGGTTTAATAATTGCTATTCTTTTCAAAATTGATTTTTGGGGATTACAGATAGATTTATCATTAGGAGATAGTTTTTTTTATTTATGGTTAATGGGATTCCTGCAGGCAGTGGTCCTTGGTTATCCTATTGTGCGAACCAGTTGGAGTGGCTGGAGATTGATCGGCACAGTTTTTCTGGTCTATTTCGGAATAGCTACTTTTATGACTCAGATAGAAACAGTAGTTTTTCTGCAGTATTTAGTGGATATAATTCCGATTGAAAATATCTTTAATTTATTCTTTAATGGGGCCATAGTGGCAGTGGTACTGGCTCCCCTGGCAGTAATAATTCACGGGAAATATCTAAAGACAGAAGAAGGGACAGAAGAAACCGTAAAAATAACAATGAACACCAAACAATGGATAGTAAAATTAGGTTTAGTGGCTATAATATATGCTATTATCTATATCCTCTTTGGAGCTTTAGTATTCAAGTCTTTAGCCGGGGCTGCTTTTGATGAATTTTATGCCGGCCTGCAGATGCCCCCCTGGATCATTCCCTTCCAACTGATAAGAGGAATCTTGTTTGCCTTTTTGGCCTTTCCGGTAATTCGCATGCTAAGGGGGAGTTTTGGGGAAACCGGCTGGACTGTATCTTTGTTATATTCTGTTTTGTTAGCTTCTTTGGTACTTCCACCCAATGAGTTTATGCCAACAACTATTCGGCTTGCCCACATGATAGAACTATTTACTTCTATGTTTTTATTCGGCTGGGTTGTGACCAAGCTCTTTTACCGGCACCTAACAGAAGCCGTTCCCTGTCACAATAATAAAAGTTGAGGTAAATGAAATGAAGAGAATAATAAAAAAATATTTTATGAACGAGAAATTTATAATTAGATTTATTAGCCTGCTTACAGTAGGAATAATTCTATTCACCCTGGTATGGTTTTTAAGTTATTATTTTTTGCCCGAAGGTTTTTTGAAGGGGAAAACAGTTTCCGATAGGATAGTGGGGACAGAAGCTTCACATACTTTGCTTGCAGAATGGGGGAAAATCGCAGGATATAATCTTGGAGCAGCTTGTTTACTCATTTTAGTAAATTTAATTTTATGGTTCGACCTCTTTCCCTTAGGTTATATTACAGTTTTTGGAAACCTCACATTATACAGTATATTCATAGGGACAAACTCATTTGCGATATCTATGACTGAACGGATGGCGCCATCATTTGCTATATTTGCCCGTTCCGGGCCCTATGAGATGATAGGATTCCTTCTTGTGGCGGCTGCAACTTATAATCAGTCTCGTTTTGCACTCGCAAAAGAGTCCCACCGTATTACTTCTGTTCCACGATTATCATTGGAACAATGGATTGGATTAGGATTTGGAGTAGCAATTATCCTTTTAGCCGCCTGGCGTGAAGCAATTATGATTATGGCATCGTAATAAGCAAGTAGTGAGGCTCAATTCTACACATTTGAAAAAATAAATCCTAAAATTTGAATAAGAAAAAGTAGTTTTAGGAAACAAAGGTATTATTATAGATGGATATAAATATTAATGAAGAAAAATCTAAAATAATTTTCCGGGATTATAAATGCAAAGAAGCCTTATATCATTTAAAGCGTAAGGGATTGCCTTATTCCTTTGATTTAAATATATATCGGGGATGTTCACATAACTGTCAATATTGTTATGCCCGAAAAAGTCATAAATATTTAAATTCAAAAAATTTTGAAAATGAAATTTTTGTAAAAACAAATATTACCGAAGTCCTTGAAAAAGAGCTAAAAAGGGGTAGAACCGGCGGTAAATTCATTAATATTGGCGGTGTCTGCGATAGTTATCAGCCTGCAGAAAGGAAATTCAAACTGATGCCCGGTATTCTAAAAATTTTAATTAAGTACAAACAACCGGTTATTATCAGTACTAAATCTGACCTAATCTTGCGGGATATCGAGCTTATAGACCAACTTGCTCACCAGGCCTGGGTTAATATTGCAGTGACTATAACTTCCGATAATAATGAAATATCTTCAAAAGTTGAACCCGGGGCGAGTTTACCTGAGGTTAGGTGGAATATTTTGCAAGAGTTTAGTCAAACGAAAGCCTCAACAGGTTTTCATTTTTTTCCAATACTGCCCTTTCTCTCTGATGATAGAACATCGATGGAAAAGATGGTGAAGCGAGCTTCTGAAGTTAAAGTGGATTATATGTTAAGCGGGGTTCTTTATCTATCGGGAGGAATTAAGGATAGATATTTAAGTTTTATTAAAAGAGAATTTCCGGAATACTACTCTGCTTATATTGAACTTTATCCTCGGGGGAAGGCAAATCCTGATTATAAGAGCAAGATTCATTCTTTTCTGGGGAGAATGAGAGAAAAATATGGGGTAAATGCCCAGTATTCAAAGATTATTCCTTCTTATAAGTGAGAAGGAATAAGAGTAAGGCAGTAAGATTAATTTAAAAGGAACAGAATGGCAGGTGAATTGGATAATGAAATCAAAAGTTGGGGAGATAATATTAGTTTTAGGAGTTCTCTTGTCTGTGTTTGGAGCCGTAGGAGTTTTAACTAATTCCTTACCCCAAAATACATTGCTGGCAATGGGTTTTTTCGTTCTTTTTTTTGTAGGTTTAGGTATAAGCTTAAAAAAGCAGGCTAAGAAATAAGTAAATTATTTTGAAAATTTCAAATTCACTTTATCAAGAAATATCCGGGCGAAGCAATCAAAGTTTTATTTTTAATTATCATAATTGGATTAGGTTTTTATGTATTTGAAAATTTAAAAGGGAGTCAAAATTATGTCAGATGGTAAAAAGGGAAGATACATAGGCGGGGGAATTGGTGTGGGGGCAGCTTTGGGTATCCTGTTTGGTATGTTACTGGGAGGAGATATTGCTTTTGGAGTTGTAATTGGGGCTCTAGTTGGTTTAATAGTAGGTGCGATATGGGATAACATGAACAACCGAAATTAATATTAATAGGTTAATTATTATGTGAATGTTTTGTTCTACTTTTTTCTACGTTCTTTAAAATTTTAATTAAAACCATAAAGTCCTGTGCAAACAAGCCCTTCGGAAGGTGAAACTAATCGTTAAACAATTTTTCACACCCAAATTATTACCTGGAAAAGTAAGCAAAGGCTGGAGGTAAAACTTTACCGTGACCGGATTATTATTAGGGATTGGAAGAAAGAGTAAGGGCGTGAAGAGGTGACTGAGAGAAGGAGAGAAGAAATAAGAAGCAAGAAGCAGGAAGGATAAAAGTGAATTGCATTATCTTGAATTATATGATATCTTTTACAGAATATATGTTTGCAAAAAATAAAATAATTAAAAGGAAATAAAATGAAAAAGAAAAGTATCGTTATCTTAATCGTATGTTTAATCGTTTTTTATTTAAGCAGTAATGTATATCCCTGTACCACGTTTTGTATAAAAGATAATAAAAATATAATATTTGGCAGAAATTTTGACTTTAGCACCGGTTTTGGATATGTAATAATAAATAAAAGAAATGTCACAAAAACTGCATCGGTCTTTCCTCCCGAAAAACCAATCACCTGGACTTCAAAGTATGGAAGTATCACTTTTAATCAAATGGGGAGAGAATTCCCTTACGGAGGAATTAATGAAGCCGGTCTTGTCGTTGAACAAATGTGGCTCGATAAAACAAAGTATCCGGAATCCGATAATCGTTACGGATTAAGTGAATTGCAATGGATTCAATATCAATTGGATAATTCTACTTCTATCAATGATGTTATTGCGAGTGATACATTGGTAAGAGTGTCGTTTCAATCACAAGCACCTATACATTTTTTACTTTGTGATAAACAAGGAGATGTTGCAACTATTGAATATATTGATGGGAAATTAGTTTATCATAAAGGTAAAGATTTACCGGTAGCTGTTTTGGCGAATAGTACCTATGAGGAATCGATTGATTATACTAAGAAATTCATTGAATTCGGCGGGAATGATAAAATTCCAAAAACAATGAAATCTTTGGACAGATTTGCACAAACAGCGAGTATGGTAAAGATATTTGACGAAAAGAAATCCGAAAATATAATTAATTATTCTTTCGATATTTTGAAAACGGTTAGTCAGGGAGAAGGCACACATTGGAGCATTGTTTATGATATAGTGAATATGAAAATATATTACAAGACATATGGAAATAGGGAAACAAGGGTAATAAATTTTGAAGATTTTAATTTTTCATGCAAGTCACCGGTACTTATAACTGATATTGAAAATAATATTGATAAAATTGAGAAAGATTTCATTTACTATAGCACAAAACTAAACAGAGAGCTTATAGAAAATGTCTTTAATAATGTTGAATTTCTTAAAAATATACCCTCTAAAGCTCGAGATTCAATGGCCCGGTATCCGGAGTCATTTATTTGTAATGAGTAATCATTAATGAGACAGTTTCATAAGCAATTGAATTACAACAATATATAAATACGGCTAACAATGGTTTCAAGGGAACGCAGGGGCTCTGGCGTGATCTTCACGTTCAAGAACACCCTTTTGAAGTTTAAATTAAATCCGAAAGCCCTGTGCGTTCTATCCTTGCGCCGCTTAAATAAATCGTTAAACAATTTTTAATACTAAAATTAATACCTGGAGAAATTAGTTTGTGATGGAATATGGTTTAATTTTATTAGGAATAATTTGTACTGTTATAGGAGTAATTGGTTGTATTTTTCCCGCAATTCCCGGACCTCCTCTTAGTTATGCTGCCCTTATATTGCTTCAATTTGCCAAAGAAGAACCTGTTTTTAGTAAAAGTTTCTTAGTCAAGTTTGCTATCCTAACTATTGTGGTCTCCCTGGGAGATTATTTTCTCCCTCTACTGGGAGCTAAAAAGTATGGCACCAGTAAGTACGGAATCTGGGGAGCAATATTAGGGATGATGGCCGGCATCATCTTCTTCCCTCCTTTCGGAATGATTTTAGGCATATTTATCGGTGCTATTATAGGAGAGCTTATTGCCGGCAAAGAAAATTCAATGGCTTTAAAAACCGGCCTGGCCACTTTTATCGGAAGTATGACGGCAGTTCTTATTAAATTGTCTTTGTCTGTTGTAATGGCCTTCTATTTTTTTATTTACCTCTTTAAAGGTTAAAAATAAAGGAGAAAAAGAGAAATAAGATGTTTATTCTGGAAACTAAAAAGTTAAAATTAATTCCACTTGATGCTCAGAATTTGAGATGGTCAATCGAAGACCGTGGGAAGATGGAGAGGAATTTGGGAGTAAAAATTACTGATACAGAACTGGAAGAACCGGTGAAGACAGCTATGAGGACTTCTCTTCAAAAGGTAATAGAAAATAAAGAAGATTATTTGTGGTACACTAATTGGGTAATAGTGTTTAAAAAAGAAAACAAAATAATAGGGGGATTGTGCTTTAAAGGCTATCCTGATGAAAAAGGAAAAGTTGAAATTGGTTATGGAATGCAGGATGAATACAGATGCAAAGGTTATGCGACAGAAGCAGTAAAAGAATTAATAAATTGGGCTTTTAGTTTTAATAATGTTACCGAGATTATTGCTGAAACCGAAAAGGATAATCTTCCATCTCATAGAGTTTTGGAAAAAGTTGGAATGGAAAAATACGAAGAAAATGAAAAAATGTTTTGGTGGAGAATAAGTAAAATTTAGAAAAAAATTTCTGAATAGACATCAAATTAATATTATTATAGAAAAAAGGGGACGGTTCTATTTTTTTATTAAAAAATAATATAGCTTTAAAAAAATAGAACCATCCCCTTTTTTCTATAAAAGAGGAGGACGAAGAAAATGATAATTAAAAATTTCAAACTGTTTAAAGGTCAACATTGCGAAACAACAGCCGCAGGAAATTTGCTTAGTCATATAGGAATTAACTTATCCGAGCCCATGCTTTTTGGGTTGGGAGAGGGATTGAACTTTATTATTTGGAATATGAAAACAATGGATTTCCCTTTCCTCGGAGGAAGGATAAAAACGGATTTATTAACCCAAAATATTACCAGACACCTCAATTTAAAATTGAATGTTTGGGAAACATCTTCACCAAAAAAAGCCTGGGAAAATGTAAAAGAAAAAATTGATTTGGGGATTCCGGTGGGAATAAAATTGGATTGCTATCATCTGGATTATTTTACTAATAAAATTCATTTTGCCGGCCATTATGTGGCAATGTACGGATATGACGAAAGCAGCGTTTATCTTACTGATACCATTCAACAGGGTGGATTGGTTGAAGCTTCTTTAAAGAATTTTGAACTGGCAAGGAATGAAAAAGGACCTATGTCATCTAAAAATCTTTCTTATACCATCGAAGCCACCAATAAAAAATATGACCTGAAGAAAGAAATTATGCAGGCCATAGGTAATAATGCTAAAAATTATTTGAATCCTCCCATACAAAATATTAGTTATAAGGGAATCTTAAAGACCAGCAAAGAAATAATAAAATGGTTTAAGCGAAGCAAAGATGTTGAGGGGGATTTTAAAACAACTGCGATGTTAATGGAAAAAGCCGGTACCGGAGGCGCGCTGTTTAGAAATCTTTATAGAGATTTCCTAAAAGAAAGTTATCAGATATCAAAAGTAGAAGAAATAAAGGAAT
>Ga0114922_10007204_pt1 | contig 10185 bp, 9 predicted proteins | sample AartaG_FD_100975 | JGI IMG/M metagenome (GOLD analysis project Ga0114922, IMG submission 100975) | Deep subsurface microbial communities from Aarhus Bay to uncover new lineages of life (NeLLi) - Aarhus_00045 metaG | ecosystem: Environmental > Aquatic > Marine > Oceanic > Sediment | place: Aarhus...
CACGTGGTACCCGATCATCACGGTAAGCCAGGAGTACTGATTGAAATTGCCGTTGGCATCTCTGATCGAGTGAACCATGCTGAGTTGATCCGGCTGGACCGCCGCCTTGAGCTCGGCGAATGAGTGAATTCCTGCCCCGGGAAGGGCTCTAATGCCCAGCAATGTGAGCACGATGCAACCGCCCAGCAGGAGCACCGCCTGGATCGTGTCGGTTACAACAACAGCTTTCAGACCGCCCAGAATCGTGTAGATCGCCGTGACTACTGCTATGATAACAATCGAGTAGACGACTGGAATGCCGAAGAAATAATCGAAGACCTTTGCGCCGGCATACAGGCTCACGCCTATGTGCACGAGAAGGGCCGACCAGATGGCGATGAACGCCATGATCATCCTGCACTCTTTGCTGTATCGTTTCTCGAGGAACTCGGGCAGCGTGTTGATCTTGCTCCTCAGGTAGAACGGCACGAATATCAGGCCCAGCAAGATCAGACAAAACGCCGCCATCCATTCAAAGTTGCCGACGACGATGCCCTCACTAAATCCTGAAGCGGAAAGGCCCACCAGATGAATCGTGGAGATGTTGGCCGTGAACAGCGCCGCGCCGATCATCGGCCACTTCAATGACCTGCCTGCAAGGAAGAACTGTTCGCTCGACGTTTTCTTCCTATACCCCGCCGCGAGTCCGACGGCCATGATACCGAACAGGTACGCGACCACGATTACCAGGTCTATAGTCTGCATTACATTCCTCCTTCCCTATCCCGTACCGTAAATGCCTGATTTCATTTAAGCAGTACTTCTGGAAAAAACAGATTCGTAGGTCCCCAAACCCTATGCGTTTCATCGGAAGCTCGCCTAGATTACCAGCTTTTCTCCAAGGCTGTCAAGTCCCTGAATAGTAGCACATAGCAAGACGAGTCTTCGGAATGGATGAAGTCTATCAAAGCGCCCGATACCATGTCAATGTCGGAGACGCGCTGGCGCGCGTTCTGTCAGGCAAGATGCCCGACCTGCCTTAGGAAACAGCTGCCGTGTTACTCTATTGTTCAACATTCCCCTTCCAGAATCCCCTGAAAATAAGCGCCATCGAGGTGGCACCTGGGTCCTGCTCACCAGTACTCCTCTCACCCAGGTTCCTTGCTCTGCCAAAACGTGCCTGTAATGCTTTCGTGCTTAGTGCGCCTTTTTGGGCGGCGTCAGTGGCACGCTCCAACGCCTCGGCAATACCCCCACGTTCTTCGACGGCCTCCTTGAGCGCATCGACCGCGGGTACCAGCGCGTCAATCACGGTTTTGTCGCCAACCTGCGCCCGTGTGCGTTTTTGCACCCGTGCAAGTCCGGCTGCAAACATGGCGGCAAGTGCACTCGCGTCGAGCGAGGATTTCCCCTCGACTCCATCCGCCATACCCATGAAAAGAGAACCGAGCAGCGGACCTGTCGCGCCACCGTCGATACCCATGACGGCCCACCCAATATCGTTGAGCAGACCTTTGATCTCCTCCGGACTCGCCTTCTCGAGCACCTTCTCGATCTGCTCCATGGCGCGGACCATGCTGGTGCCGTGATCGCCGTCCCCGCCGTGGGAGTCGAGCGCGCTCAGAATCTCGTGATTCTCCTTGATCTCACGCACAGCGCCGCGCAACATCGCGACCAGTTCGTCCCGGCCAACCAGCTCAGGCATGAATGAAGCTCCTTCTACGGCTTCGAGAGAGCGGGAGTGCTGCACGGCGCGTCCCACAACTCGATGAGCTCGTCGTCCATCCGCGCAAGAAACATCTGGAAACCGCCCATCTCCTGTACCGTGAGGAACTCGCCCGCGACGCTTCGCGCGAGGGTGATGTTCTTCGCGTCGAGCAGCCTCTTGACCGCCCGCAGGATTATGTACTGTTCCATCAACGTAGTCGCGCCGGTGCCGTTGATCATGACCAGCACTTTGTCTCCCTCTTCGATTTTCAGGTCATCCAACAGGGCTTCAAGCATGACCGCCGCGGTCTCGTCGGCCGACTTCATCTTCTGCGTGCCGCCGCCTGCCTCACCGTGCTGGCCCATGCCGACCACCATCACGTCATCAGGCACTTCCGCGATGAACTCGCCCGTGGCTGGATGCGTCGCGCCGGTCACCGCCACCGCCAGAGTGGCCATGTTACGTTCCATGCGCCCGGCAATCGCCAGGCACTCGTCGAGCGTTCTGCCCTGTTCCGCAGCGGCTCCTGCGACCTTTATCAGAGGCAGGCAGCCAGCGAGTCCTCGACGGTCTTCCGGATTGTCGCGCGTGCCAGCCGATATGTCCTCGTGAGTCAAGATAGTCTTGACGTTAAGACCCTCCTTCGTCGCCATCTCCATCGCGATATCCGCCGACATCACGTCGCCCGCATGATTCAGAACAACAAAAAGGACACCCGCATCCCTGTTCGCCATACGCAACGCCTCTATGACGCGCGGCGGACCGGGTGCTGCGAATATGTCGCCGGGCACGCTGATATCGAGCATTCCTTCGCCCACGAACCCACTGAGCGCCGGCTCGTGTCCGCTACCTCCGAGCGTAACCAGAGCGACCTTATCCTTCGCTTTCGGATTCGCCCGCACCACGAGATTCTTTTCCGTGACCTTGATCCTATCTGCGTGCGCCAGAGCGAAACCCTCCAGCAACTCGCTGACCAGGTTGGCGGGATCATTGAGGAACTTCTTCATCGTCTTTCCTCCTCCGTGGAACGGCAATGTCCTTCGGGACATAGAAGACCGGTGACAGGCACTCATTGGCTCTGCTTCGCAGCAACCCTGATGCTACAACAATAACGTTATCATGGAGCGACTGTAACGTCAACACGAACATGAGAATAGCTGCCTGCGGGGCTGTTGAAAAAGTACATATTGGTGTCATCCTGAGCGCACGCGAAGGATCTGGTGTCTCAAAAAGCCCGGAAGAACGAGATTCTTCGCTTCGCTCAGAATGACGTCCGTTTGCGTGCATCGACTTTCTCAACAGCCCCCCCTGCCCCTGTTTCGTCCTATTTCCATGGCGGAGATGTCCCGCCGGGTCGTCTCTACAACCTGCCGCGCCCGCCTTCGTGTTGACACTGCATACCCGCTCCGTTAAAATAACCGCACCGGATACCATACAGGAAAAAGCAAGATGTCAGTGTCTCAGTTGAGCCCCAGGATCGGCGTCGACGAACTCCGTGAGCGAGCGGCGCGCGCAAAAGAACTGCTCCGCGAGTGCAGGTTGTGCCCGAGAGAGTGCGGTGTTGACCGCACGGTTGGCGAGACAGGTTTCTGCGGCATCGGCGAGCTGGCGGCCGTTGCGAGCTACTCCCCCCACTTCGGTGAGGAACCGCCCCTGGTGGGACGCGGCGGCTCCGGGACGATATTCTTCGCTGGGTGCAACCTCGGCTGTATCTTCTGTCAGAACTACGACATCAGCCACCTGCGGCGGGGCGGTGAGGTATACCCGGAGGAGTTGGCCGCGGTGATGCTCGCGCTGCAGAAGCTCGGGTGCCATAACATCAACTTCGTCACGCCGACGCACGTGGTTCCGCAGATACTGGAGGCGCTTGCGGTGGCCCGCACGAACGGGCTGGAGCTTCCTCTCGTGTACAACTGCGGCGGGTACGAGTCGCTCGAGACCATCAAGCTGCTCGACGGCGTTGTAGACATTTACATGCCGGATATGAAATACTCGGACAGTAGCGTCAGCAAAGCGCTCTCCAAGGCAGAGGATTACTGGGACGCGTGCCGCGCTGCGGTCAAGGAGATGCACTCGCAGGTTGGCGACCTGACAATGGACTCCGGAGGAGTCGCCGTGTCGGGATTGCTCGTGCGACATCTGGTACTCCCGGAGGGGTTGGCGGGCACGCGCGAGGTGATGCGGGTTCTCGCGGAGGAGATCTCTATTGACACATACGTGAACGTTATGGATCAGTACAGACCGTGCTATAGAGCTGACGGGGACGAGCGTCTGGCCAGACACATAACCGCTAAGGAGTACGCGGAAGCGCTCAGCGAGGCGCGCGAGAAAGGGCTGCATAGAGGTTTCTGAAGGTAGACAGCCGGTATACGAGGAGAGAGTAAATGGATCACGGCAAATATGCTTATTTTGAGGGGAAGATATGTCCCATCGAAGAGGCTAAAGTGAGCGTCATGACCCACGCGTTCAACTACGGGACGGCGGTCTTCGAGGGAATAAGAGGGTACTGGAACGACGACGATAAGCAGATGTACATCTTCAAGCTCGAGGAACATCTCGACAGAATGTTCCGCAACTACAATATCCTTCGGATAAGATCGAAGCTCTCTCAGGAAGAAGTCTCGAACATCATAGTCGAGCTGGTTGCCAAAAACGGGTTTCAGGAAGACATCTACATTCGCCCGATCGGGTACAAGAGCGCGTACGTTCTCGCACCAAAGGTGCACGACGTCGACGACGACCTCACCATATACGTCATCAAGCTGGGCGATTACGTGGACACCTCTTCCGGGCTTAACGTGGCCGTCTCGTCCTGGCGGCGGACTATGGACAACGCTTTGCCGGCACGCGCAAAGAGCAGCGGCGGCTACGTCAACTCCGCGCTCGCCGCGAGCGAAGCAAAGGAGAACGGTTACGACGAGGCGATATTCCTCTGTGAGGACGGCACCGTGTCCGAGGGCAGCGCGATGAACATCTTTCTTGTGCGCGGAGATAAGCTGGTCACTCCGCCGGCGACGGCGGACATTCTCGTGGGCGTCACGAGAAACACCGTGATACAGATTGCCAGGGAGAAGTTCGGGCTCGACACGGAGTGCAGGCCTGTCGGCAGGTCGGAGCTGTACACTGCTGACGAGATCTTCTTCTGTGGCACCGGTGCGCAGGTCGCTCCCGTGACGCGCGTGGACAAGCGACCTGTCGGTGACGGCAAGCCGGGTCCCGTTACCGGCAAGCTTCAGAAGCTGTACTTCGACGTCGTTCAGTGCCGCGTCCCGCAATACAGTTCCTGGTGCACGCCTGTCTACAAGACATCGTAGGTCTTCCGCCCGTGGTGTAAGCGAACGGGCTGGGGGCGAGCCTATGGACGTAGTGGTGGTAGGTGGAGGGCCTGCCGGATCGCTCCTCTCGGGGATCCTGGCGTCCGAGGGTATGACGGTAACCGTTTTCGATCCGTCACATCCCAGGGAGAAACCGTGCGGCGGCGGGGTGCCTCCTGCGGCTTTCTCCAGGTTCGACGTTCTCGATTCTCCCAACCTGCACTACAAGAAGGTTGACACCGTAACCTGTCTTTCTCCGGGAAACACGCGAGTCGAGTTGACCCTCGATGACCCGATACGGACGGTTTCGCGGTTGCAGTTCGACCGGCACATCCTGGACTGGGCGGTTCGGAGCGGCGCGCAATGGCTTAAATCAAGAGTTACCGATATTGAGCGGAAGGATGACGGATGGATCGTTCGCACCAACCGGCACACACATGCCTGCGACTTCCTAGTCGGCGCCGATGGCGCCCACAGCCTCGTACGCAGGAAGCTTCTCGGTAAAACGTCCGCCAAGAACCTCATTATCGCCGCTGGTTACCTTGTCGGCGAACCGCTCTGCGACAGCATCGTTGCGAAGTTTGTGGCCGGTCTGAAAGGATACATATGGGTATTCCCACGAACCGACGCGACGTCGCTGGGGATATGCGGTCCGGCCTCTGAGGTACGCGCTGAGGATCTGCGCCCGCTACTCGACGACTTCATCCGGGAGAGGTTCCCCGAGTGGCGTCCCAATCCGGGCGAAGCTTACAGAGCTGCTATGTTCGTCCGAGGGAGAGCCTTATCTGAACCGTTTTGCGGCAAGAGATGGGCCCTGGCAGGTGACGCGGCAGGTTTCCCCGATCCGGTCACGTTAGAGGGGATACAGTACGCGCTCGAATCGGCGCGATTGCTGGCTGACGCAATACTGGAGGGCAGACCTGAGAAGTACGCCCGGTTGTGCCGGAACGCGTTCCTCAAGGATCACACAGCCGGCGCCGCGCTCGCCAGACACATCTACCGGGACGGATTCATTGACAAGGCCGTACGCATGGCGGTTCATAACCCGGACGCACGAGCCTTACTCGCCGGCCTCTGCTGTGCCAATATCAGATACCGCACACTGAAACGAAGGCTCGTCGGCATTGTGGGACGCCGCGTTGTCTCGAGAATCTTCCGCTGACAACCGGTACACGCCAGGGCAGTCTTCAACGTTACAGAAAGTGGGGCGGCTGCACAACATAAACCTTGTCCGATTTACCGCGCAAGTGAGGTGATCCGAAATGAGGCTCCAGAACGTACTGTTGCTCATCTCCGTTAGTCTACTTTGTGCTTCCCTGTCGAGTCATGCCGCAGAGCGTGCCACTCTCACGGCCGGGCCAAGAATCCTTCTCGCAGAGGAGGGAAGCGGCCTATGGGCTCTGACGGTCAGGCGTGATCCGCAGGGAGGTGGCCTCGGTCCGTCGGGTGGCGTGGCAGTGGACAGCGACGGCTACATATATGTTCCTGACACCTTTGGTAACAAGATACTCGTGTTCACCAAGGACGGCCAACGCCACCAAGTGCTGACGACCGAAGAGCTATATCATCCGATCAAGATCATCGTGGATGAGGACGGTGTTCTGCACGTAGATGCCGGAATCAAGAACAAAGGCGAATACACTCAGTATACCGTCACGCGCCACAAGGATCGGTGGGCGTTTTCTCAGAAGCAGAAAGCGGAACTGGCGCCGGGTGCTGGGCAGCCGGACATGGCCCTCAGCATGACGGCACCGTTTGGCAGGGACGGACTGAAGTATCTCACTGCTACCACGGGATACAGGTACAAACTACAGTTAGTGGATAAAGACAACAATTTCGTGAAGTTCGTTCCCTGCAGGTGGCACGACCAGAAGGGGCGGTACTATAAACATCGCTACGATGTAGAACTCGATAAGAACGTAGTCTCCGTCTTGGATGAATCGGGCAAACTGTTGGGAGAAATCGTCAAAGGGGAAGATGACATCCTCTCGGAGCCTGTCATGTATCGGGGCTGGGTATATTTCGTGGAGAAGAAGGACGGGAAGTGCTGTTTACTGCGACGATACGCGCAGGACGGCACTCTCGAACACGAGATAGAACTGGTTGGGTTGGAAGAAGAGAGAGCCCACCTGGGACCACTACTTGTGATCTCACCTAACAGTGAGTATTGCTTCGTGCGCGACGCCGGCGGGAAACCCGGCTTCCTCCAGTTGTGGATTCAGAGGATGACGTACCGCGAGGAAAAGGCTGAGCAGGAGGAGGGTTCAAAATGAGCACCAAGGTGACTTATGCGCTGAGAATGTTCGTGGCGCTTCTGCTTTGTTGCACGGCGGCTGCCAGCGCAGTTTCCACTGCTGCAGCGGAGGAGCGTGCCACTCTTACGGCCGGTCCGAGAATGTTTCTCGCAGAGGAGGGAAGCGGCCTATGGGATCTGGTGGTCCGGCGTGGTACGCAGGGAGATGGAGAAGGGCCGAGTGGCAAGGCAGTGGACAACGACGGCTACATATATGTTTGTGACACGTTTGGGAACAAGATACTCGTGTTCACCAAGGATGGCCAACGCCACCAAGTGCTGACGACCGAAGAGCTATATCATCCAATCAAGATCATCGCGGATGAGGATCGCGTTCTGCACGTAGATGCTGTGATCGCAGGCAGAGGCGAAGATATCCAGTATACCGTCACGCGCGCCGCAGACGGGTGGGCGTTTTCTGAGAAGCAGAAAGCGGAACTGGTGCCTGATGCTGCGCAGCCGGACATAGCCCTTAGCATGACGGCACCGTTTGGCAGGGACGGACTGAAGTATCTCACTGCTACCGCCGGATACAAGTACCAACTACAGTTAGTGGATAAAGACAACAATTTCGTGAAGTTCGTTCCCTGCAAGATGTATGACAAGAACGGACGGTACTACAAGAGCCGCTATGACAAGAATCTGGGGAAGGGTGTAATAACAGTCCTCGACGAGTCTGGCACAGTGCTGGGAGAGTTTGAGGAGGAGAGGGAAGGAGCCGGTCCTCCCGTTAGGTATCGAGGCTGGGTCTATTTTCGCCTTTTCAAGGAAGGAGGAAGGCTGTGCTTCCTAAGGAGATACAGTGAAGACGGCACTGTCGAACACGAGATAGAGCTTCTCGGGTTGGAAGAAGAGAGAGTTCTCCTGGGGCCACCACTTATGATCTCCCCTAACGGTAAGTATTGTTTCCACTACGACGGCGGCGGGAAACCCGGCCTCCTCCAGTTGTGGGTTCAGAGGATGACGTACCGTGAGGAACAATGACGGCGTCAGGACCCGTGCAACTCTCGGCACAGCCTACGTTTTTCTATTGCCAATTCTGCTAATAACGTGATAGTATGGCAACGGACTCGATTGTCCGGAAGAGGACAAAAAGTGGGGCAGGCGTATCAGGGTGGCGGATTGTTCTCATTAGAGTTGAGGAGGGATTCCTCCCATGACGGATGATAAGAGCAAGATATGCCCGTATTGCCGCGAGGAGATAAGTAATTTTGCGCGGAAATGCAGGTACTGCGGTGAGAGAGTGGGAGAGCCGCTGACAAAGGAACTCAAACTCACCGTCGATGACATTGGTCGCCCCGAGGAGAGCAGGGACGTGAAGGGCGAGACATTCGTCGGCGCATATCAAGCCCTTCAGGCGGAGCTTAAGGAGAAGACCGAGAGGATACATAAACAGAGCAGGCGCAGCTTTATGTCTATGCCGTATGTGAAAGGGACCTTGACGGCTTTGCTTGTCGCCGCCGCCGTCGCCGGATTGGTCGTGGCCGGCGTGTGGATAGTGCGTTTTGCCGGCCGACAGAGCGCGCACCTCAAAGATGCACACGTTGTGGAGATACTCAAAGAGGCAAATGGCTACAAAGCGGGCGGGAACCTGGTTGAAGCTCTGAGAACCGCGCATAAGGCGATTGAGGTATACCCTGACAGCGACCGGGCACAGAATATGTTGGCCGACATTCGAGGCAGCCTCAGGCAACATATGCAAGGGCTGTACCGCGCGAGAGACTACGGTCAGGTGATCGCGTACGCCGAGCGGACTTTGGAGATTGAGCCGGGGAACAACGAGGTCATGATGCTGGCGAGGCTCGCGGAGGAAGACAGAACCAGGTACTCGTTGCACCTCGCCGCGATTGCCACGGACTCAGAAGGCAATCAGGTCGCGGCAATAGAGACGCAATGGCAGGGACAGAAGAATGTGGCCGTCGGCGACAGCTTCATGGATATGCGCGTGACGGCCATCGACGAGGCCAATAAACTCGTATCGCTGTACGACGATAAACGAAACGTGCCTCTGAAGGTGGGTAAGGGAGGGTGCATTTTTGAGGCCGGCAGGTGAGACACGTCCAGCCATATCGTCGATGCGGCACGTCGCCGTTGCGGCCCTGACGGTATTGCTGTGCATGAATTCATGCACGCGTCACAGAGCCGCCGTTAACGTGACGCAACCTGATGAGGAGAGCGGGCCCGCCGACGCACTGGGCGCCCAGAGCCGCGCCCTCGATAAGCTAAAAGCAGCCGTGCAGGAACATATCGCCTCCGCCGAGCGCACCAAGCTGGATGAGGAAGACAGAATACGGTCCACGCCACCTTATTTCTACAAGCGCTTCGAGCTGTACCCTGCTACCCTGGGCGAACCGGAGTTCAGTATCAGAGAGACAGAATCTACCCTCAAGCCGTACGAGGCAACGGTTGCAGTGCGAAAGGCGCGTTTCACAACCAAGTATCACTCGTCGCGGTACACCTGTGCACAGGACGAAGAGTTCATACGCGACATAGGGAAACAAACGGATACGTACGTGTACGAAAGCGGGAAATGGACGCTCATGCACTCGCTGTTCGAGGTGGAGAAAACAAGCGTTCTACGCGGCGAGACGTGGGCGGACGTCACCGGGACGGTTGATCGGATGGGCGATGCGGAACGCCTGTCGTTCTTTGGCAGGGTGGGCGCTTTTTTCCGCAGGATCTTCTGAATGCAGACATGATTCGCGGGCCGGCAATAGGACATCCAAAATGAACGGTAGGATGCTGGTAGGTTTTGCGCTAATTCTGACGCTGGTTGGTTCGCACGCGACGAGGTCGTCCGCGGTTTCGGGAACGGTCCAGCTCAAAACGGGCGATGCGCTCAAAGGCGAGATAAACATTCCGCCAAAGGATACGATAACGATAGTCCTTGC
>Ga0114922_10007205_pt1 | contig 10185 bp, 11 predicted proteins | sample AartaG_FD_100975 | JGI IMG/M metagenome (GOLD analysis project Ga0114922, IMG submission 100975) | Deep subsurface microbial communities from Aarhus Bay to uncover new lineages of life (NeLLi) - Aarhus_00045 metaG | ecosystem: Environmental > Aquatic > Marine > Oceanic > Sediment | place...
TCATTAATGGCATATTGCGTTAACGCTGGAAGCGATTTTGTTCTATTTGGTCCGGTCAAGTTTGCTAAGTGTATTATTCCCGCCATGTCTCTCATTTCAGGAATTAATTCGTATTATCGAAAAAGAGTTTTACGGAAAAAGATATCAGATCGGACCCCATTGAAGCACATATTTTAAGAGATATACCTTATTAGTAAATCTTGTGTACGGTCAAGGAAATCTTGAATATTTTTGTTAATTTTTTCTTTTGTATTCTCATTGTCTAATAAGAAAAGAACGAACATTTCGTAATTTAAAACCTTAATTCTCTTAAATAAAATAATTGAGTTTGAAACTTTAAAAATCGCTTCGTCTTTCTCTGCAGCCTTATATTTTGAAAATATTTTAAATAGCATGGCAAATTGGGGAGCTACAACCTCAAATACGTTTAATAAGTCCTCAGATTTTTGCATTTTTGTGATTTTCATAGCCTCAGGAGTATAAAATTCAGCTAATACTAATCCATCGTTGCTTAACAAGAGCGCCAAACACGCGTCAGTTTTTGACGAAAATGTGTGAAGGTTATGTTCGATCAGGTCTCTGTTTGGACTTAATTTGGCTATACCTGAAGAAAAGGCTCTTAAAATAGTAAAAACTTGAAATACACTTGTTGTGTAAATTTCAAGGCTTTTGTCTGAAGAGATTTTTGCTAATTTATTTTTTATTACTTTTAAGTTGGCTTTAATTTCTTTAGAGTCAATTATATCAGGGTCTCCCTTCGATAAAATGTAGATAATTGGAGTTTCCTGTTCTAGTTGAGCTAATGCTTTTTTTATATTTTTAAGGTATTCAATACTTTCGTTAAACCGGGCTTCATTTTTTATATCAATGAAATAGAAAAGCAAATCTGCTTCGAATAAATAGATCTGGGCTTTATTAAGATATTTTTCGTGGTATCCTTTTTGACCACCTAAGTCCCAAAGAAAAATCGTAGCCCCTAATGCTTCTATTGAACTTACATCTGCCCCCCTCGTAGGTCTTAAACCGATCAATTTTGAAAATTTTCTATCTATTGAAAGCAAAAAACTCGTTTTCCCGCTATCGTCAAGCCCTGCTAGTAAAATTTTCATTTTTCTTTGGGTTGTAATTGGCGTTGCTGGAGTTTTTTCAATTGTGATTATTTTTTTTAAAAGGCTCTCAAAATAAGGTTCTACTTGCTCTTGCGGTTGAAACTCTTCATTAATTACTTTATCAAACTGATCAAAGAAATCGACAACAATATTTTTTAGTCGATTGATGTTGTTATACAAAAAGCCTCTTTGATTCTCGTCAACGAGTATGCAGAAAGCAGATGCTATAGGAGCTTCATCGAATTTTACATCAACAAAATGAAAAAATGTAAGCGCTGTTAAATGAAAATCTGGAAATGGGATAACACCAAAATATCTGTATTGCTTTAGCAAAGCAGAGTCTTTATTAAATAACATCCCGTCCCCAAGAAGAAGGCTTAAGGTTTTAATCGAGATTTGCATATAATCTGTGAAAGACATTTTAAGCCCTTTTCCACCTAACTTTTCTTTATTTTCAGTTCCTAATTCTATCCCCTTAATTGGTTTAGGAAACATATAAATTGGCTGAGGACCTAATTTGTCGTAGGCGCAAAATGCTAGTCCTTTGACTATAGAAGACTCAATTAAATCATCGAAAATCATGGAACATTCTGTAATATTATTTTATAATAATAAATGTAGGAAACTTAATTATTTAATAATAATAGATTTTTTACTAGAACAGTAATGTTGAAAAAAATCGCTGAATGTATCAAGAATAATAGCAACATAATCGAAAAAAAGAGCATAGATCCCGTAGTTCAATTCATAAATTTAAATTCTTTTAAAAGTTCTCGTATTTTCTCAGACATAGGAGAAGATTCTGCCGCAATCAAGAACGATAATGGAATGTACACGTTAGTAACAACCGATCGGATTAAAACTACTTTTATAGAGAAGTTTCCATTTGGTGCTGGCTTTAGTTCCATCTTGGTTGGAGTAGATGATATTTACGCGTGTGGAGGGACGCCATTAGCGGCAAGTTTGATAATCTCCTTTAAAGAACAAAAGATTGGGCAAAGAATAATTGAAGGTGTATGTGCTGGCTCGAATAGATTTAATGTTCCCATAATTCGGGGTCATACTAATACGAAAAAGCATTACGAACTAAGTACAGCATTAATAGGAGAAATCAAAAAAGAAGACTACATCTCTGCGAAAAATGCACAACCAGACGATAACATCATTTTAGCAGTTGATTTTGACGGAAAAATAGGAAAAGCAAGCAATTTACATTGGGATACAGTTACGTATAAATCTTCTGAAGAAGTTTTAAATAAAAGAAAATCTATGAATGTTATCGCCCAAGAACATCTTGCCAACTCGTCAAAAGATATCTCTAACGGAGGTGTGTTTGGAACTATTCTACAACTAATGCAATATTCTGAAGTTGGTGCTGATATAAATATTGAAAAGATTGTTATTCCTCAAAAATTAATAGGGAAAGGGTATAATTTGGAGATTTACGTGAAAATGTTTTTAACCACTTCATATATTTTAACAGCACCAGAAGAAAAATCTCGACAAATAATCAAGATTTTTAAAGACCATGATATGTCAGCTAATTTGATTGGAAAAATTACTAAGAAAGCGGGATTAAAAATAAATAATGGTAAAGATTCTATAGATGTCCTAAAGTATGAAAGATAAAATCTTAATATAATTGGTTTTTAAACATCAATTATCTTTTATGCTTAATGATGCTTAGAGATTTGTCTTTAAGGTTTAATCTAATCGATAAGAAGTAAGCTACGAGAAACGCTATATATCCCACATTAAACGATAATTCTCTTTATTAGCCTTTATTTAAGATCAGACAGGCTAAAAATCTGTTTCGGAATAAAGGTATTACATCTCGGACATTGATAAATTTGTTTTATCTCTTTAGGTATATGAGGAACTTGTTCCATGATATGTCCACAAGCGGGGCAGTAAACTGAAGAATCCTTTTGATATGGGGCTGTAAAAACACTTGGTTTTAATCTATGTTTTGTTTCCATATAAGAATATTATGATTTCGTGCATTTAAATTTTTGCTTTCGATCATTGGGTGATCATTATATAACATTTGATGATCAATTTTAGTTTAAATACATTTAAATTTTAATTACGATATGAGGTTATCACTATGAAAAAAATTTGGATAATTCATAACTCTATGCATGGAAATTCTGAGAAGATTTCACAACAACTTGCTATTGGTTTAAAAGATAGTTATGATGTAAGTGTAGATAGTATTAAAAACATATCACCTGAAGATATAGCTAAAGATGAGCCTTATGGTTTGATCGTGGCTGTTCGAATCCTCGCTTTTGCGTCAGATAAAGAAATTCGAAAGTTTACCAACGATTTAGATAAAGTCATAACTAAACCAATTGCCAAAGTCGCTTATTTTTCTACCCATGCGTTGGGTTGGAAAAAGTTCTTTATAAAAGGAATGAAGAAGACTCTTGGAAAAATTGGATGTGTTGAGGAGGTCTGTCCCGAATACCTTGAAGTAAAAATGCAGGGGGCTGAAGGTCCAGCTGTAGAGGGTGCCGATGCGAAAATTGGAGAATATATTTTAACATTAAAGGAATTTATAAAATAAATCAACTAACAGCAGTTTTATTACAAACAAAATGTTGAAATATAATGAGCTTTAATTTCAAAAATAAATTTAAGGGAACTATTTCTGTAATTGGCACTAGCGAAATCGATTCAAAAACGGAGAAAATAGCTAACGAATTGGGAAGGTTGCTCGCATTAAACAATTTTGCTGTTGCGTGCGGAGGACTTTCTGGAGTGATGGAAGCGGTTTGCAAAGGAGCTAAACAAGAAGGTGGATTCACGATAGGAATAATTCCTTTCAAAGATAAACATTTAGCAAATAAATATGTTGACGTCGTTATTCCTGTTCCGTTTTCTCAAGCGCGAAATATAGTTGTAGTGCTTAGTGGTGACGCAGTAGTCGCGATAGCGGGGAAAGCAGGCACTTTATCAGAAATATGCTTCGCTTGGATATACGAGAAACCAATCGTCGCGCTAACTGGCGTAGTAGAAGGTTGGTCCTCTAAAATGGCAGGCAAAAAAATCGACGATAGAAGAAGCGATACGATATACGGGGCAAAAACAGCTCAAGAAGCGGTTGATAAATTGAACGAACTTTTTGAAAAAGGATTTAAAACTAAGTACGGCATGCCAAATGAGTTTTAAAAAAAGTTAAGATTGTGAATAAAAATTTTTGCTAAGATATTTTTAAGGTGCTAAGAATGGTAAAAATAAGCGGAGGAAATGGCTTTTCTTTTGAAGAAGCTATAATGATCTCAGATTGCAGCAATATCGAAGGCGTAGAACAGGAATACATTGAAGTTCGAGAAAGGTTCGGTAATTATCAATTAATTAGGCAGAGTTTACAAGACCAAAGTGGTAGAATGTACGATGTCTTGGAAATGAAATTGAAAGATGGTCGAGAAATTACTTTATATTTCGATATTACAGATTTTTTCGGAAAGGGATTTGAATTTTAATATAAAGTAAAAAATTTACAATTTTAAGAATATCCCTTATTAATGAAAAAATAAGCTAAACATTTTAATATTTAAGTTAAGGATAATTTTATAAGAATGTTTGATATATTATCTTACATAAGAATATGGTTGTGAGGAATTCAATTGTCAATTCAATATTTATCTAAAGAAAAAAAAATAAAAAAGGAGGCTATAGCGTCACCAAGTAAAATTTTATTTACGGGTCTCGATAATGCAGGTAAAACAACAATTATTTATGCAATACAGAGGGAATTTTCGAAAATCGCGTTTCTAAAGCCAACAAGAGGTGCCCAAAGAAGGATATTTGAGTTTTTAGGGCGTGAAATAGCTGAATGGGACCTGGGAGGTCAGTTTAGCTATAGAATAGCTTATTTAAAGAATCCAGGAAAGTATTTCGATGACACTGAGATTGCTGTTTATGTAATAGATGTTCAAAATCGCGCAAGAATACCCGAGGCTATCAGCTATTTTAAAGACGTAGTAGACCAATTTCAAAAGCTGGAAATAGAGCCGAGCATCTATGTGTTTTTCCACAAATACGATCCAGCATTAAGGCGAAACGCTTTAAACGAAATGAAGGCCCTTGAAATAGAATTAAAAGAAAAAATAAGAAATACTGTGGAATATAAAAAAATCTTTTATTACAATACTTCAATATACGATCTGCCGAGTATTATAAAGGCTATGTCTGAAATTCTTCTTAATCTCTACCCAAAATCGGAATTAATTGAAAAAACAATCGTAGAATTTGGCAAAAAGACCTATTCTGAAGGCGTTGTTTTACTAGATGACAATAGTCTTATCGTAGGTTATTATTACAAAGACGAGGAAACAAAGAATCTGCTCAGCGCTTCAACGCCCTATTTTCTCACACTTAACGATTCGTTTGTTTTTACTAAAGCTCAACCTAGCCGCCAAGAAGAGGAAAATCACATGGTTGTGCAAAGGTATGGAAAGAATTTCATTTTCAAGCAACTTTCTCTAAAAGATGACTCTGCTCCGTATTATTTACTTATGCTTAAACAAGATCCAAATATTAACAAAGAAGATTTTGATTGCTTTGCTAATTTATTAAAAGAAATCCTCTATAGTTAACTCCTTTTATTTTTAATTTGCTTTAGCTAACATTAATAAAATTGAATTTTTATACTTATATATAGATAAAAACTTTATATATGAATATTATATCTGATTTTAAAAACTGATAAAAGAGATAATCCTAATGATCATTTGTTCTAATTGTGGTGCGACTAATAACGAAGAGAGCGGTCATATTTGTCGAAAATGCGGCGCTCTACTCCCCACTTCCCGCAGACCTCCAAGAATTAGAATTGATCCTAGTAAAAAGGAGAAAAAAGAAGTTAAACCTAAAAAAAGAATTCCTGATAAGAAAAAAGTGTCTAAACCAGTTCATTTAGACCTACAAGATATCCCAAAACCCGAAGAATTAAACGAAATTGAGGATAATCATATTGAAACCCAAACCCCCCTCGAATACGAAGACGTCGAAGAGTTCGTAGAAGACGAACTGGAAGATGATTATGAAGAAGATACAGATGTTTTAGAAGAAATTACACCTCAACCCTATAAAGGATCAATTATTTCGGATAAAGGCGTTTTCGGAGCACCCCGACAAGTTAGGAGACGTGCTGATACGAAACCACGGAGCTCTCAAAAATCAACCGTATCCCCGTCTGAAAAGGAATCTGTGCTTTTAAAGCAAAAGCAACTAGAAGAAGATATGTCAAATGTATTATCATTTTTATCTAAAAAAATAACCGTTAAACCATTAGAATCTGTTAAAAAACAAAAGTTAGCTATTCAAGAAAAACCAGAAGAAAAAATTCCTCCTTCCAGCATGAACGAAATTTTAAAGGATTTGTTGAAGCTGGATTTACATATTGAAGCCTCCGCAATCATTAAAGGCGATGGTACGATTCTCGCTTCGGCAATTTCATCAAGAATTTCAGAAACTTTATTTGCAACAATTGGTCAGAATTTATCCATGATTGGAGATGACATAATCAAAGGCTTAAGCGCTGGAACCTTGCTGAACATTTCCATAAGGGGATCTGATGGAGTTTTAGACCTCGCACCCATTGGTTCAAAAGAATCACTTGGAGATGACATGATTTTAATAATTCTTTCACATCCTCGCGTTAAATCAGGAATAATATATTTTGCGGTTAGTATAGTAAAAAAACAAGTTAAACAATATTTAGGGTTATTAAAATAGAGATACGCTCTAATCTTATACTAACTGTTTTTGAACGAAAATTTTATCGACTTCGATAGTTTTAAAATATTGTAAATTGATTCTTAATTCTTGCAGAAACGAATTGAAATTATCTATTCCTACTAATGGAACGTAATTTTCGTTAATTCTGGTCCAATTTGATTCTAACGTAACCATAACGGGAATTAAGATAAATGGTAACTTTTTTCGAAAGTTAAATTTCATTCCTAATAGGCTCTGTATTAAATTTGATAGAATTTCAGGATTCTTTTTTAATGCTATTACTCTTTGATATTGTAGGTTTGCGGCTTTATTCATTGCACTGTAAGAGTCTTTGCGCTTCCACATCTTACCATCGATTACTAATATATAACTTTGATAAATGCCTATTACATCGACTTCATACCTTTTTTGAGATGTTTCGTATTTGAGCTCAGATTTATCTGAAAACCTAAAATTTTTGGTCGTTTTATAATTGTTTTGAGATAAAATCTCTTTGATTAAAACTTCAAAACCAGCGAAGTTTAATAGATATGAGAGTTGATTAACGTCTAAATCTAAAAACTGAAGGCATCTCGTAATAAACACGATTTTATTTATTACTATGTAATGAACATAGTTTCCTTTCTGAATTGAGATAAAATCAAACTTATCTAAAAAATCGCGGAGTTCAAAATCGCTAAAATTTTTGAAAAATTCAATTTCTGATATTTCAAACCATATTTCGGTTACAGCCGAATCCGTGTCTTTTAATAAGTTGTAGATCTCTAAGAAAAAATTCTTCATCAACGGCGAAGAATAAACTCTAGACATAATGCAAATTAAGTTGATGCTTTTAATAATGAAAGGAGAGTAATGATATAATGATCAAAGTGTCGTAAAGAAAGAAAATGTTATAAAATAGGATAAATAAAACATAAGTTTTAAAGAATAAATTGATTGATTTTATCTATATAAAATGAGTAATTTAGATAAATGGTTTTTATTAAGTTGGAAGAAAGTAGCAATTATTATTATAGCTTGGATTGCTTCTGTTGTTCTACATAATCTTGTTTATGCCATCTTTTCTGATTTTTTTAATACGACAATCGGTGGAGACGAGCCTTTTTTCTTTTTGATTGCTATATTTGTAATTCCAACTTATCTAGTAGTTTCAATTATCTATACAATAATAAATAAATTAAAAACTCCGTAGATACCATCCAATAATCTCTACTTTTCTCATAACAAAAAGCTAATCGGAGCTTTTAAATTTATAAAAAAAATGTGAGATATTAATCAGAAATGTTTGAATTCTCTATCAATTTCTTAACTTCGTTGAATTCCTCTATAACCCAAGTATAAATAAATTCTTTTAATTCAGCAATATTGTCGCATTCAGATATTTTATCCTTTAAATCGTTGTAAGGAAATCCAATTCGCGTATTCTGTAGGCGGGCAATCTCAAACCCAAATCTCAATAAAGAATAACTAACAAGCTCTCTTATGAGGGGTGCTGTAAGAATCTTAAGATTTGATGATGTTACAAAACGAAAAACATCAAGAGTAATTTTTTCAGCGTCTTGTTCTGAAAGTTCGGTTTCCTTTCGTAATGAATTATATATACGGATAGGTTCAAACCTTTTTTTTTTAACTATTCCAGCTTCTTTATCCTTGTATAACACTTCTGGTAAAGAATGAACGATTTTATTTTCAAACATAATAAAAAGTTAATTGTCTAAATAATTATAATAAAATAAAGTAATTATTTTCATTAAAAATTTTTATTTATCTTTTATTAAATCTTGTTAAAAACAATTTTTTTTATTTAAGGTTCTCAGCTTTTAAGAATAAGGTATGTTATAGAAAAATTATTGTTAATCTTAAAAACATTTAATAAACATTTAATAGAGGATTCTTTTTTGATATATTAGTATATTAGTATATTTATTTTAAATCGATTTAGAAGAATTAGGAAAAATATATATTTATCTTTTGATTTAATAGCAGCCTTACTTTACTTAATGTCTTTTAAATCTTGATGACAATCAAAATCACTTCAAAGAATTATGTCGAAACCAAAAACGGAGATCATTAAGTCAATTGTTTTAAGTTTGTTTGACGACGATGGTCCAACTCCAAAGATATATTGGCCAAGTAATATGGACGAGTCTTCGCGATTATTAATTGCAATGAAAACGATTAGCTTATTAATGGGCGATTCAGTGTATCAAAATAGTACATCTACAGAAATAAACTATTTTGGAATATTACCATTTCCTGATTTAAAACTTAATGGATTAACTTACTTTTTTCTAATTTTTGATCCCGAAGCAAGAGGAAATGCCAAAGCGGCTACAATAACAGTGTTAATAAACGAGGAAGATAGGGTTTTTTTCTACGAAAACATGAAATATCTAAGAGTAATTATCGATAATGCTGCCTCAAAAGTTCAATTAGCAAAAACTCTAGAAGAAAATGAAATTATCATCAATGAATTAAGAGAAGAATTGTTAGAATTTACAAGTGAAATAAAGGACCCTTTTTCTCTAAAACGACAAATTAAAATTTTATTTACCGGTTTAGATAAGGTAGGGAAAACGAGTTTTCTCCATGCGGTTAAAAAGCGATATTCTGAGATTATTAAGGCGTTACCGACCAAAGGAGTAGCAAGAACGGAAGAAAAGATATTTGAAGAACAAAACTCGACCATATCAATTTGGGATCTAGGCGGACAAAAGCAATATCGCGAAAAATTTCTCGAACAACGCAAGATTTACTTATATAACGTAGATTTACTCTTTTATTTTATAGACATTCAAGATTCCGAAAGGATTACAGAGTCGATAGAATTATTTAAAAAAATAATAAATTCTCTACTAGAGTTAGACGAATTTCCTCCGATCGCTGTATGTATAAATAAATACGACCCTGATATTAGGAAGTTTAAAGAAATTAAAAATAATCTAAAAACTTTAAACCAAGAAATTAGTAAGATTTCTGAAAGGTTAAGGTTTTTCTTTAAAATTTTTGAAACCTCGATTTTTGACCACTGGTCTTTGATCTCTGCTTACTCTTACGGACTTTCACAACTATCTCCAAACAGAGAATTATTCGAAAACCAATTGAAGAATTTCGCTAAGAAAATAAATTCCGACGCAATACTTTTACTCAATGAAAATGGAATAATTTTGTCAAACTTTTCTAATTCAGGCATTTCTGAAAAGGTTTTTGAAATTTCGGCACCACATTTTCAGACGCTCTACAAAACATTTAAAGAATTTAAGTTACTAAAACAAGATTTCTTAATTTCTTCAGGAATTACAAACAAATCTAAAAAAATAATATTTAA
>Ga0114922_10007206_pt1 | contig 10183 bp, 3 predicted proteins | sample AartaG_FD_100975 | JGI IMG/M metagenome (GOLD analysis project Ga0114922, IMG submission 100975) | Deep subsurface microbial communities from Aarhus Bay to uncover new lineages of life (NeLLi) - Aarhus_00045 metaG | ecosystem: Environmental > Aquatic > Marine > Oceanic > Sediment | place: Aarhus...
AAATCTCTTACAGATGTAACTTCATTACCTAAAGCTCGATAATGCTTAGCTATCTCATTTCTGGATTCTTCCAACTGTCCAGTGTGTACAAATAGAGCGTCGCCATCAAAGTCTAACTTCTGTTCTAGATTACCAAACTTAGGAGTAGCATCGTTTATTACTTTCAGCAAACCTTCAATAGTATTAGTTAAAGCATTAGCTTTTTCTGTACCTTTTTCTGTACCTTCAGCCCAAGCTTTTTCTCTTTGCTCTAATAGACTAAGGGTTTCTTTGGGTAAATCTTTTTTAGGAGCAACTCCTATGTACTCCTTTAAAGTTCCTATAACTCTATTTAATTCTTCTAGATTTAATTGAGGAGCTCCTGGAACTGCTATGGCTTGTTTACCTAAACCTAGTCCCATATCCTCCATTAACTTAGCCATAGCTGGTTGTACACTCAAAGTACCAGTAAAAGGATAACGAATAGATTCTACAAAAACTTTTTCTTGTTTTCTAATAAGATCAGCTAAATTAGATTCAACGTCCCCTTCTTTACCAGTTCTGACTTTAATTTTAGATGCCTGAGCTTCTGGTAAAGCTATTTCTCCTTCCTTTAGAACTGGTAAACCTAACTTTTTAGCTTTCTCTACATACTCCTTGTGTTCTTTGTTTAAAGCTCTTACACTTTTTATAAGATTATCTATTTCAGGAATGTCTAAATCTAGATCGTATTTTGCTCCGGACAAAGTGTTCAATAAAGCTGTAAGTTCTTTTGTTTTGTCTGTAATAGCAGACACAGCCTTACCAGTTACGGCTGGGGTTACTCTTTGGAAAAATACTTGTTCAATACCTTTCTTCTTACCAAAAACTTCTGCACCTAATTCTCTAAAATAAGATACTTTAGCTCTACTTAAAGCATTTAACTTATCTTCCAAAGCTTTTTCAACAGACTCACTTACATCTATTCCTACTTTCTGAGCAAACTCATCTAGATTACCAGCCTCTAACTCCACATCAAAAGCTTTTGCGGCTTCTCCTCTTAACTTATTTCTCTCTATAAAAGCATCCATAGCTTTCTTGAATGCTTCTGGTGTGCGCCCTGCAAATTCTTCTGGCATTATTCCAGACTCTTCAAATCTTTTAAGAGAAGATGTTATTTTTTTCATATCCTCTGTTAAAGATTGAGGATCTGCTCCTATTAATATATCTGATATTCTACCTAATATATTACTATATTTATATTTACCCTTAGTTTTAGCTCCATAAGCTTCTACTGCCTCTAACTCAGTTCTACCAGACCCCTCTTGATAAACAGCCGGAGCATATCTCTCAGTAGATAAGGCTTGCTTAAATTTATCAATAGTCTCCTCCATATATTTTACATTTTGAGGAGTAAGAGCACCAGAACTTTCTACAGTCCTAAATTCTTTTATAGCATCTGTTAATGACTTAGTTAATTCTGATCTAATAGTAGCAGCAAATTTTCTTTGAATATCTTCGCTAAGCCCCATACCGCCCCTAGCAGCAGCAGCTGTAAGATCTTCCACTGACTTAGCAGCATTGACCAAATTAGCAAGATAGCGCGCAATGTTGGTGGGTGCTCCTCTACCCAAAAGCTGTTCTCTATAAGTACCACGTAGAGATGCTCCTGGTACAGGCAATTCTTCGTAAGAGCCTTTTGCACTAGGTATTCTTAACTTGAATGGGGTAGGATATTTACCAATATCAAAAAGAGTGTCTTTAAAATCTTCCACAGTACCGGTAGCATCTTCAAACCCTCTCATTTCAGATAGCTTTACTGTTGGAAGAGATTTTATCAAAATATCTTTTGACTCTTTCATTGCTGGATCTAACATTTGAAAAGCTCTTAATAATTCCCAACCTTCTTTAGCTGTAAGGGAAGTAGCAGCTGCTAATTCTTTTAGCATACTAGACCCTTCACCAAATATACCAGCCATAGCAGCAAAAGACTGAAAATCTAATTTTGCTCCCTTTACACCTTTAGATATTTCTTCAGGAGACCACTCTTTATATCTATGAGGCTCTTCAATTATTTGTAAAAATTTTGGAGCCACAAAACTCTGCATTCTTTTTCCAAATTCATCTACTACTTCTGTATAAACTTTCCACTGAGATTCCCAATCTTTTAATTCATCTATCTCCATTTTAGGAATTTCTAGTTTTTCTATAACTTTATCTAAATCTTTAAACGCTTCAAATCCCAACGCTTCCAAATACTCATTCAACTTATCTCTAGCTTCCTTAGTCTCTGTTAAAGCATCTTTACCTATTTTATCAACTAAAGTAGTAGTACCAGCAGTAGAACCTATTAAATTATTTACAAGTCCTTCAAGAACTTCTGGCATTAATCCTCTTTTAGCTATACCCCTAGAACTAATTCTAGCTTCTATAGGCTTAAGTTCGAAAGCTTCAGCTTCAGGACGTTCTGTTGTATACACATCCCTAATTTCTTTTATGCCAGCAGGTCCAGTAGGTAGGTCAGCTCCAAATGCTTTTTTCCAAATCTTAAACACCTCTTCAAACAATTGAGATTGCTTTTTAGCTTCCTCTTCTGTAACTAAACCTTTTTCAGCATCTTTAAACATCTCAATGATAAACTTATTACCAGATTCTATTAGTCGATTATGCAGTCCCATAGCTATATCAGGAGAAACTAACGATTCAAATCTTTCTTCTAATAATTCTGAAACCATCCGCCCAACAGTTTTTGGAACTTTAGCAACTCCAAGCCCAGGTCCAGTAGATACTCCTGTTTTAAAACCAGCTTTAATAAATTTAGATACATCTTCTATACTACCGATATCTTTAGGCAGTTCTCCATATTTAGGGGTTACCGAAACACCTTTTGTACCAAATCTAGTAGAAAGTTTTCTACCAAAGTAATTAAGAAATGTTTCAGTTAACTTAGCCGTTTGAACTTCAATGGTTCTACCACGATGCTCACGCATTACATTTTCTATTTTGTCAGATATTTCAGCTATATCAGCTCTTCCTCTATATTTTTCTGGAACACCTAATATTTCCTGAAACTGATCAGATACTTCTCGCATCATTCTTTTGAAATCAGCTTCACTCTCAGACTTCATACGTGCAGCACGAGGAGTCATTCTCTGAACCCCTCCAGATACATCTGTTATACGCTGATTCTCTAAATAAGTAGCAGCTGGACGCACTAATCTACCAGTTATTTCAGTAAAAGCTTTTGCTAATCTGCCTGAAATTACTATTTGATCTTCAAAAGTAGAGGCTGTATTTCTTAATTCAGTCAATACATCTAAACCATACCCTCCAGCACCATATCTGCCAGACTCAATAAGTTTTCTTTCTTTAGCACTCATTAACGCTGGGGTTTTAAATTCTCCTCCAGGTAATCCTCCACTAATAGCGCTTGTAGCATATGATTGTTGTCTTTGTATAGAAGCAAATTGTTGAAAAGGGGCTAAAGATCTTATGTTAGAAAGACTCATACTAGTCATAGTTTTATCTAAAGCTTTTAGATTACTAGCCATGTTTAAATTAAATTGTTTTAAAGCAGAACTTGCAGCATCACTAAGATCTAAAGAAGAAGCCATTGGTCTACCTAAATATTCTTTGCCCTCAAAAAGTCCTTCTCCCAGTTTTTCCGCTCTTGAAGTTAAGTCTTTCCATAGTAAGCCAACCTCTATTATATGCTTTTTTTCATCTTCTGGCCGCAATTCTCCCCTAGCTTTAGTTAAAACCTTCAAAGCTTGCTCATCATACTCACGTCTTTTAGGCTTACCAGGCTCTACTAAAGGCATCAACCCCATTAAATCACTAATCACAGATCCTATTTGTCTTAAACTTCGTTCGCTTTGGTCAAGTTTTATTATACTACTAGCTTTCTTTTCCAGAAGTGGTGTGGAACCACTTTGAAATAATCTATTAAGCATATCATAAAAATTTTCAAACTTTATTTCATCTAAAGCCCTAGCAGCATCCAAAGCTGTAATATTTAGTTCTTTAGCTTTTTTTATTAACTCCCCAAAACCCATACCAGCCACTGAATTAAGAGCTTGCTCCCTAGATGCTCCTTTTTCCATTTCTCTCAAAGAAACAGATCTTCCATACCCCAACCTTAATTGCTCTCTACCACCAAGCTGCAAAACCCTTTTCTGCAATTCTTCAGCTAATCTAGAAGCTTCTTTAGCTCCCTGTGTTCTTGGTTTTGGTCTCAACGGTACCTTGCTAACGTCTTGCATAAATTTAGCTATTTCAACAGCAGGAGCTCCTAATGACTCTATTTCTTTAACTAACTTCTCAAAACCAGTAGTTATAGTAGCAAAATTAGCCAACGCTTTTTCTGCACCATATTTTGTTTCAAAAGACAATGTTCCTTGAGGTGTAACTTTAGCAGCTGGAACAGTCAAACTTTTAACAAATCTCTCCATAACTGCCCTATCAGCTTGGGATTCCAAAGCTACGTCTCTATACAAATCTTGTAAATCATCCCTACCTACTAAGTCTCGTTCTGTAACAGCCTTAGTCTGAATTTCTTTGTATAATTTTTTTACATCGTCGGCCATTTTATTAACAGATTCTTTAGTTAATTTGCCTACCTCTTTATACACCTCTGTTGCCATATCCTCTCTATCAACAGGGGTAGTCATTTCTCTTTTTACAAAAGCTGATTTAAACGCTTTTACTAATTCTCCAGGACTAGATCCAGGAGCCGCTTGTTCTCTGAACACAGATGATAGCTCTCTTCTCAGACCTCTAACGTCAGCAATACGTACTTCCCACTCTCTACCCCCTTCTCCAAGTCTAAAGGCTTCACCAGAAGCGTCCTTCCATACTTCAAGTCCCTTATTCATACTCTTTTCTAAGGAGGATACCATATTTTTTTGTAAATCATAAAGAGATTTAGCTAAATCTCCCCAAATACGAAGTACTTTATCTCCTACTCCTCCCGCACCAGACCCTTCAACGCCGTATTGACCAGCTTCAGCTTTAGGTTTTAACACGGTTTCTTTATAAGTTCGTGTTTGTAGAGCAGACCTAATTTTAGATAAATTTTCTACCTCAACAACTTGTTTGCCCATAGATTTAGAAGCTTTTTTAATGCTTGTACTAATAACATCCATGGCGTCAAAAGCTGATACAGCCTTTTGGCTAGCAGCTTCGAAATTCTTATAAGCATCTTGTGTTGCTCCAGCAATGTTTGATAATGTCTTTTTAAGTATAGCAGATACGTTGGATTGAGCAGCTAAAAGTTCTTCAGTACTTTTATCTAAAGCTCTTAATAAAGCAGCATTTACTTTCAAATCAGTAGAAGCGTTATGCATTTTATCCCCTAAAGCCCTAGCTTCTACCCCAGCTAATTTAAAATCCTTATCAAATTGTTCTAATGCATGTGGTTGAAACTCTTTAAATTCTTTAAGACCGCCCATTCTTTCTGGAAAATTATGTCTAGCTAATTTTACAGTATCAACAAATTTATCTACAGCAGCTTCTATCTTAACACCAGCTTTTTCCATATGCTGTTCTAAAACACTTATATCAAACCTCGCTATATTATGTCCTATAACAGCTTCAGCATCCTTCAGCACATTAGCCACTTTTGACATGGCCTCACTAGCGTCTATGCCCTCGTCCCTAAGTTTTTCAAAAGCAATAGCTCCTTCTGTTATTTTCTTTGCAATGTCTTTTGTAGGTGCAGACGCTACTAATTTCTTAAGGTACTCTTCTTTTGTAACCGCTGGCGGCTTTACAAATATTTCTCCTTTTTTAGCCGTTCCAGACATTATATCTGCTAAAGTGCCTTTTTGATACGCTATCTGAGTAACAAATTCAGTAGCAGCAGTTTTACCCAATTTTTTAGCTAATTCTTTATCAAAAGCTGAAGTTTCTAAATCTATAGCTACTACTATCTTATCCTTCAGTTCCTTCTTTATCTTTTCAAATTCTCCGCCCATATCCTTAAGAGCTTTACCAAATAACTTAGCATCAGTAGTAGGTACATAAGCAGTCCTAGCTACTTCTCCAGCTCTAGCGGGTTCCTTAGATCCTACCGCTTTTACCAATCCTCTGACAGATTCAGATAATTTACTTATATCTCTTTTCTGGGCTGATAGTTCTTTGATTAGTTTATCAATAGCACCAACCACATCTTCTTTACCAGTTTGATATGTAGCTGATTTACCTATATTTCTTCTTAGTTGGACAAGTTCTCTAGTAAGCGCTTTAATTTCTGGGTCTGATTGAGGTATTCTTGCTTCTACTCCAGATCCGCCAACAGCTTTTTTTACTGTAGCTGCTGCTATAGATGTAGCATCTGTTATGGCTTTAGGTAAGTTTTTAAAAGACGCATTTAACTGTTTAGTTAATGCACTAATCTGCTTAGCAGCTTCGTCCATACTATCAGCAGCTGACATACTTGCTCTAATAGCTCTAGGGTCAGCTCCGCCAGTCTGTTGAGCCTGCTTTTGAAGAGAAATAGATTTCTCTAGCGCTTTTTCAAGAGATAAAATAACATTATTTAATTTAGCTATTCTTGTGGCTAGTTCTTTAGCAGACCTATCAGCTTCTACACCTTTTATAGGTTCTAATTGGATTTTATAGGTATCCGGCAAGAATCAGTCCTCCCATGATTTTCCATAGACTTCTAACTATTAAAATAAATTATATAGGACCTGGCCTTGCCGTATATGGGGTTAAGTACCCCGGCGGGTTTTTTTCTTTATTAAATTCCTATCCTTTATAACCTGGGCTTCCCTAGGTTTATCATACTCTATATCTTCATACAATTCATTAGATCTAGTAACAATCACCTCTTGACTATCAAAGGCTGATAATTTACTTGATCCCAATGATTTTTTACTTCTTCTAGCAGCCACATCTTTAGTACGTTCTTTATAATAATCATTTAAATAAGAATCAAGAGCTTCATCATCTTCAATAATATCTTCATTAGGCTGATCTTCTGGCATCATTTCATAAATGTTTTGATAATAATGAGACCAATAACATAAATTAAGCATATCATTAGTATATTCTGACGTCGGAACTCCAAAAAGAAGCTCCGACGTTTTAGTGCTTGTTACGTATCTAATACGCCATAAATTATTACGAGCTATGGCTCTAATCTGAGGAGTAGGAATACCACCATAAAACAATATAAATTCTGAAATAAGTTTTTCTCTAAATTCAGAATTTGGTTCATTAAAAAACTCAGCATATTCAGTCCAATACAATTCATCTGTATCAAAACTATAAGAATGAGACCAACATAAGTAAAGAAGTTTAGATTCTTCAGCCTTGGTCTCGGCTGTCATGGAAAATTTAGATCTTTCTTTGTACTCTATTACTCTTATTTTAGATTCTAACTCATGAATTATTTCTTTTATTCTAGTTTGATTGGCTTTAACTTTAGTAGTTTTAGCTAATAAAACTTTCTGAGCATCTAGTTTAGAGTTTAAAGAACTTAATTCTTTTTGATCTTTATCAGTAATCAATTTTCGTTCTTTAACTATTTTCCGCATATCTTCTATAGAAATTAAACCCTCTTCTATAGAATTTTTATATTCACGCTCATAAATTCTTCTAGCCTTCATCATAGAATAAGTATTAGGATATTTAAATAAAACAGTCTCATTCCCAACATCAACTATTTTAGATTTAGAACATATTTGTTCTAAATACCTCTCTACCTCTTCATGAGTCAAATCCATGGGCTACTCCTTAGATTTTTCTGCTTCCAACTCTTTTTTAGTTCTTCTTTTACGAGTAACCTTAGGCTTATCTTTTTTAACTTCTTCACGGGATTTTTCTAATTCTGCAAGAGCTTCAGTCGCTTTAGTTTGAATTTCAGCTTCAATTTCACGAATTGCTTGAGCTTCTGGAGTTTTTTCTAAGAAATCAGAATCCAACCCCTGTAAGTAAAGCATAACTTCAAACCTAGCTCGCATAGCTAAAGCTTGATTTTTTTCTGTTAAAAAATCTGAGTAATCATCCCATATTCTTTTTCCGTCCTCATCTTGTATCATACGAGATGTAAGATACTCAAGCCTTGCATCATCAGCTATTTGTTCACAGGTATTAGACATAGGACCGTTTAATCTCTGATTCCAATTAAAAAGGTCTTCTCTAGCAGTAGCTACTTTTAGAGCAGCGTCTTGCTTATCGTCTATGTTACCAGACTTATGCAAAAATTCTACATTTACAGATAATTCATCTGTTAATTCTTTTTGTCTTTGTTCAAATTCAGGGCCAATTACACCCCTTCTCATTAAAATATCCATCATTTCAGCAGAAGTAGTAATCCCCTCCACTAATGATTTGGTGTATGTTTTACTGTACTGCCAATCAGCACCTCTTACATCATCCGCAGTAGGTGTTCCAATAAAATAAGCTTTTCCACTTACTGGGTCCTTAAACTCTCTTCTAGCTTCCGTATTTTTATCATCATTATCTGCCATTGTATAATCCTCCTAGTTATTTATTCCTTGACCTTAGAAATTTTAGTTTCTATGATTGTTTCTGCTGGCGCAATATATTCAACATTGTATCTAACATTTATTTCTTTATTAACATTTCTGATACAGTTATTGCCGACCCGCAAAATTTTAGATCTCAGTTTTTTATATTGATCATTGTTAGGCACAGCTACTTCAGAGTAATCCAAAACTTTTTCAAATAATTCAGTAATTTGATCTGAAATAGCTTTAATCAATTTCTCCTTGTGTTTATCTACCTTATCAGTCATTTCCTTTTACTCCTTTCCATAATCAAAGGCGAGGAAACTAATCCTCGCCTTATACATTTCTTTCTTAACCTCTTCTAATCTTACGTCCGTCTGTAATATGATAAATATCAAGGTCACCCTTAACCACATACAAATCATTGGTTGAACGGAAACCAAATGTCTGTGTAGCATTAGTTCCCATATCCAATGTGTAAGCTTCGTCCGTAATCTTAAGATGCTCAACAACAATAGTTTTAAGAGCGTACTCTCTTTCAGCAGCAGCAATAGCACTAACAGCAGAATTAGCAGCTGAAGCTGACACAAACTTATTCTGACCAATAATACTAGCACCGGTAGCCACTGTTCTACCAGAACCAGTTCCACCAGCTTCTTCGTCGGTCTGAGCAAATACCTTAACAACGAGCTTGAGATCTTCTGAAGACGTAAGATCTGCAAGATCTATCTCGACCATAGTATCCGCAGCATACTCACTATATCTATCAGCAAATCTTGACCAATGCTCCAAATCACCAGCTGTAGTATCTACAGTAACAGTAATAGGCACTGGGAGAGTAAGCGGTCTATCGTAAGGACCTAAATGGCCTAATTCTGCAAGAGCTTCACGAGTAAGGTCAGCAGTGATAGTACATGCAGATAATCTCCACGCATTTGCGTAAGAAGTATCACTATCAGATACTAAATAAATTTCTACCTGACCCTGTCTAACAGCACCAAGCATGTCGGGGCGGGCTGTACTATCTAATATAGTAAAGTACTTATTAACAGTAGAAGCCACATAACCATCGGCAGCGTAAATAGCAAATAACTCATCACCACTAGCTGGAGTGATACTTGTAGGCAAATACAAAGTATCTGTAGCTTCATTGTACACAAATGTACTAGTAGCAGCAGATGTACCCGTGACCGTTGCATAATTGGTCATAGTATCAGTACCAACATCGTAATAAGTTACGCCTCTAGCGCCATCAGCATCTGTTCTCAAAAAGCCGAGACTACCATCACTAAAAGTAGCGATAGTTACACCGTTACCCAAAGTAAGAGATCCACCACTAAAAGTAGTGTAATCAGATGATTCGTAATTCACAAATTTACCAGAATTTAATAACCACATCTTTTGATCAGTCTCTGCCCCATAATTCTCAGTAGCATTCGCACCGGTGCTATAACCAAATTCAAGACTATTTACAAAAACCTCATCCATATACATAGTCTGGTCAATCTCATCGGCCAAAGTACCAAGGTCACATTCAGACTGGACTGGTGCCCATAAAGAAACACCAGGCAAATTTCCACATGTAACAGCAAAATCAGCAACACATACACCATGGTGATGATACAATTCGGTGTTGTCAGCACCAGAGACGGTAGCCAAATTGGCATTATTGTCAATGGCGTTAGCAGTCATGTCTATTCTAGCACTTGGTAACTGAGCCAAAACAGCCATGGTTTTAACATCACCCC
>Ga0114922_10007207_pt1 | contig 10183 bp, 8 predicted proteins | sample AartaG_FD_100975 | JGI IMG/M metagenome (GOLD analysis project Ga0114922, IMG submission 100975) | Deep subsurface microbial communities from Aarhus Bay to uncover new lineages of life (NeLLi) - Aarhus_00045 metaG | ecosystem: Environmental > Aquatic > Marine > Oceanic > Sediment | place: Aarhus...
AGAGGAGCCTTATTTAATATTTATCTCGAAATTGATCTTGACAAAACGTTACGTTCAGGATATTATATATGTAATCGTGTAGAAAATTTAATACCGGTGTAGAGAGAAAGACAATATCTCTCTGCGCCGGTTTTTTTATGCCTGGGATGGGGTCCATAGGCTATGACGCGTACGATTCGGCACTAGAGAGAGCGAGAGATGTATCTCTGCGCCGGTCAGTATTAAACGAATACGTTACAGAGGCAGGGTGTGCATTGCACACCATTATACTAATATTTCGGTCTTTTTATTTCGGAAAGGAGTGTGTATCATGATCCGAAACCAAGTCCTACCGACAAACGCAGGTAGCCGAAGTGTTGTATTCCGGCTCGGTATTGTAACCGCCGTTTTGTTCACTGCCACGCTGCCGGCCCGCTCCACAGTGGAGTTTTACGACGGCGCCTTCAACCTCGCCGACTGGCAAACCACACCATATTACTGGGGCAACGGCGGCTCCATCACCCTCACCCAGATCAACTCCGGAGGAAATCACGGACAATTCCTCGAAATCGATCATTTTTTACAGTCTGGTGCAACTAATTCCGTAGTCTATGGCCTGCACACCCGTAACGGAGCTACCTATACCCCCTCCGTGCAGGGAGAAATTACCGCCGTCGATTTCTCCATCCACTTTGAGAATTTGCATACCACGGGAATGGGGCATGGTTTTGCCTTTGCACTGAGGCAGGATGGCAATATCTATCATGTATTTCAATCGCTCTCCGGCACCGTACCGGGCTGGCAACAGGATATGCACCTCGGACTCCAGGAGACCAGTTTCGGTCTGATGACTCCCATAGAAACAACTTTTATCATCGATTTTAACTATCATCCGGATTTCAGTTCCACTGGTTCTCAAATCGAATTTGGCCTGGCGACTTGGAATGCAGGTAAAACTTCTATACATAAAATTGTTGGCTATGATAACTGGACTGTCACAGTGATACCGGAACCGGCGACCTTCGCTATCCTGGCCTTGGGAAGTCTGATCCTGAAAACAAGAAAAAAACACAAATGACGTTAGATATATGTAGGGGCAGGCCCGTGTGCCTGCCCTTTATATCTTACAATGTCATACCTGCGAAGGCAGGCATCCATCGCCATGTGATATGCGCAAAGGCCGCATGTGCTCGTGGCACATGCCGCCCTCGGCTGTGTTTTGTAACAGAACTCGTTTTTAACAGCTAGCAAGATTATTTTGTATATCCTGTTATCCCATTCGCTACGTTCAGGGCAGGCTCTGTCTAAAATTCTCTGTCTTTCTCTGCAGTTTCTTTTTGGCTCGCAGCCAAGTCCCGACAGACCGCATACACTTGCCGCGCCGTCCGATCCCAGCCGCAATTCTCCTCCGCATAACGACGAGCACTGGACTCCGTGTCTTTGATTCGTTGGGGATGTTCCAACCAATCGCGTATGGCTTCAGAATAGGCTATTGCATCGGCACAGGGGACGATGGATCCCAATTCCATCTCTTCCAGAAAATCAAAACCTCGTATTGCTGTCGCTATTATGGATTTACCACAGGCCAGATACGCAAAGAGCTTAATCGGCGAAACACCGATACGAGCATTGCGTTGCTCCGTAAGAGGCATGGCACAGATATCGGCGAGACTGATATACAAAGGTGATTGTTGATACGGAACTCTGCCCGTAAAGAGGACACGTATATATGCAGGAAGGTTGGCTGCCTCTGCTTCCAGGCGAGCGCGATCCTTGCCGTCGCCTACAATCAGAAGTACTATGTTTTTCTCTTGTGGTTCTAGTTGGCCGGTCGCCTTAATCAGGGTAGAAACGTCCTGCCACGGCATTAATATCCCGATATAGAGAATCACCAGATCCTCTGTGTCCAAGCCTAAGGTTTGACGTAATTTCTGCTGCTCCTGCGGATCCACATCAGGAGTGAAAAGGTTTAAGTTCACGCCGTTCGGCACTACGGTCATTCGCTCCGCCGGCACACCGTATTCGTCCCGCAAAATATCGCGTATCCCCTCCGTAACGCAGATTACCGCGTCCGCCTTCCGTGCCGTCGTTTTCTCCGCCCATTTCCCAATCGCACAGACCAGCCGCGCCGCCCACGATCCGAAAATCATCCGGCTTTCCTCCGCCCGCAATCCATTCACCTCAAACACCACCGGCAGCCGAAACAAACCCCGCAACGTCGTAAACCAGCAGCCCAGCAGGGCATCCCGCGTGTACAGAACATCAGCACCGCGACGCAAACGCAGCACCTGATAAAACACCCGCAATACCAGATGGAAAAACGTAAACAGCCGCGTAAAAATCCCCCGCGAAATAATCCGCCCCGCATCGATCACCTCCACCCCTTCCAGATTCTCCTGCGGTTTACCCGATCCTACCAGCGTTACCCGCACCCCGCAGCGTACCAATTCCTCCGTCAATTCTGAGATGTGAATCACATCTCCGCCCGTTCCTCCCAGCTTCGTTAAGGTTGCATATACAATGTGCATTTCGACAACCTATTTCAATAAATCATTATACATTTCAACTAAACGCATGCTATCCTTTTTCCATGAGAACGTATTGGTTGCTGCAACCAATCCCCCCTCTCCCAACCTTTGCATCATTTCATTGCCGCCTTGATATAGTTCGATAAGACATCTGGCCAAATCTTCACTGTCGTTCGCTTTATATACTAAACCACAACCCGCCTTTTCTACAATTCTCTTTAAGGGTTTACAACTGCTAACGATCACCGGTTTTTTACTCATCATATACTGAAATAGTTTATGGGGCACTGTCGTTTGTGTGTGCTCGAAATCATTGTGGGGCACCAGGCATACTTTACTGATGGCAACATAACTGCTTACTTTATCCGCTGGCGCCCAACCCACTAATATCAAATATTTCATGGCGTTGGCTTTTTCGGCAATCTTTCTGATTCTTTGCTCCATGATTTCGTTGGTAATTCCCACGATCATTAATTTAAAACTTGGAATTTTCTCTCCCGCCAAAACGGCAGCGTCTATTGCAGTGTCCATTCCTCTATGGCGGCCTATCCCCCCAATATAGGATGCTATCCAGTGATCCCGACAGGATTCCAATATCGCTTGATCCAATTCTAAAACCTTAAATGTACTCTCATCTTCCGTATTCGATACGATCACAATGTTATCAGAAGATAGTTTATAATCGTGCAACAGCCTCTCCGCCGCTTCGGAAACCACAACAATTATACGCGCACATTGCCGCAAGATGCGCTTTTCACGCCAACGCCATACATAATAATTGTGTACCAGCATAGAGCGGATTTTTCTTAAACTACTTTGATCGCTACGATAGGCCACAAAAGCCGCCGGCATATTTTCATGCAAATCCGCTACCACCGGAATCTGACGTCTGCGACTAATCCTTAAAACATCCGGAACGCCTGGCAGATCATGAACGTGCAACACATCCGGCTTACAGGTCTCTATGAATCCCTCCACTGCTTTTGACCATGCTTTATTATGTAAGGTAACGCTTTCTACTTGCCGCATTAAAATATTTTGTCGTGCAATATCGGCCCGAAACACTTCCAGCCCGTAATCCAGTCGTTCTCGTAACGGGGTATTCGATCGTACGCGTTTGGCCAAAAGAGACACGGCAAAGCCGGCATCGATCAGAGCTCGCGATTCTTTTTCCACACGTATATCGGGGGGAAAGCCTTTGCCTGCATCCAGAATCATCCCAATCTTCTTTTTCCGCGTATTCATGAAATTACGTTAGGCTTCCTATAGGGTAACCGACAGCAAAGTTGGGATATCAAGTCTGCCTGCCGGGTCGGTGAAAAATTTTCCCTCACATAAAGCGCGCCATTCCGGTTGGGGCTTTTCTTTTGTATGATTTCAGTCAAGGCTTTCTTGGCTGTCGCGTAATCATGGGCCAGGTGGCAGTGCGGCAGGGGCTTATTGTATATGATATAGCGACCACGGGCCAGCATTTCCAGGACCATCGCCGAGAGGCTGTCATGGGCGGGCAGGCGGATCAAAACACTCGAACGGGCATAAACCGGCTCTATATCTTCCAATCGGCCCAGAAACTTGACATTGTTCGGCTCAGGGGTGTCATCTTGGGTCGCTCCAAGTATTATAAACTCAATTTCGGGAAAATCCTGTGCCAGTTGTAATACGATATCGCCCCCATAGAATAGTTTATGTCCATCGGACCAATAGCTCAACACGGTAACAGTTTCGGGCAGTGGTACCATCTCGACGTCGATTTTTTCGGGCAGAAGGCGAATCATCTTCGCCTGAATCCCCAGGGTTTGTAACTCCTCGGTCAGCTCAGGAGAATCCGATAAATGTATTTTTGAGGTACGGGCTAAGAAAACCATAATTCGTTCACGCCAATTCAGAACCTGGAGCTGTTTGATATAACGAAGAACATCACTGCCAATCCAGTGCCAGACCACTGGTTTGCCGACCAGGCTGATGACCAAATTGGCCGGCCAATCGGTGCTGGGGCCTCCGACATGATAGATCACATCATAACGTCGCCAACGCCCCGACAACAACCACTTCGTCAACTGCAAACGCCCTTTAGGTTGAAACACCTCGCTGTGATGCCCCTGCCAAACGAGCATCCGGGCGACTAATTCCACCCAATACGTGGATGGGCCCATAACCAGGACGCGAAGGGGCGATGTATCCGTCGTAGTGTTCATATTTGATTTATATGCGATAAAACGTATCTAATATCCACTCTGTTACATCCGTACTCTCAGCCAGCATCGCCTCCCGCTTGACTCGCCATTGCTCCTTCAGCTCCACCTCCGCCAGCCAAAGATCCAGCGTGGATAAAAGAGTACGGAAATTGTGCGGAACAAATCCACATGTCAAGCCATACCGCTCCTCCAACTCCGTCAGGTAGGCTAATCGCCCGACGAAACTGTTGCAGCGAAGAGACGGCGTGCCGAGAACCGCCGCTTCCGCTGTCATCGTCTGACTGTCCCCGACAATTATATCCGCATACGCCAATACATCAAAGATCCGATCCGCCGGCGTCGGCAGCAGATACCGCTCCAGGCTGGCATCCACCGTGCTCTCGGCACTGATAAATACTCGTCCATGTTGACTCATTCGGTCCACGATCTGCTTCGCCTGCGACGTACTCAAACCCGACTCGCCGATATCATGATGCGCCGTCAAAGACACCAGCCGCACCAGAAAATACCGCTCCTCCGGACCGACGCCTAACACCTCGCGTATCTGCGGATCCGGCGTGAACCGGTTCGGATGCAGATACGCCAATTCGTGATACCCCCGATACGTCAGCCGTTTCGCACCGGTATCTTCGAATCCCAGACACGCCGGCGTCGCTACGTAATGCGCGATCGGATAACCAAGCTTGGCATAGATCGATACGATCTTGGCGTCATCTTCCTCGAACATGATTGACGTCGCACCCGTCGCGCGCGCCGCCGGCCCGATCGAAATCGACGTTCCTGCCATAATGTCGATCCGCTTTTTTTGCGCCAATCGCATTGCCAGCCACGCTGCCTGCACCGTCTCCTTGGCCAGCACGGTTAGTGAGCTTCGCTTCTTCCGCTCAATCAGATGCACTGGCCAATCCGTCTGCGACAGCAACTCCGGCAGACAATCCTTTTCCCGCGCGATAATCTCGACCTCGTTTCCCGCTGCCAACAGTTCCGTAATCACGTGCCGGAACAGATGAAAATGAGCCGGATGCAGAAGGTCAAACAACACTCTCATCAATAGCCCTCGGATCCTCAGTTTACATCAGCTACGATACTACTATAAGCAATGGTAAGGAAGCAGACAAGCGGGCGAAGGGAATCGAACCCTCATGATCGGCTTGGAAGGCCGAGGCTTTACCATTAAGCTACGCCCGCTTAATTCTATCTATCAACCTACTCGCAATCCTCACTCCCGTCAAGAGGTTTATCGCCCAAAATGACACCTCGTTTAGGGGCTAGGGTCTAAGGTGAAGAATAGACCCTAGAATTATTACTGATAGCTGAAAGCTGATAGCTGATAGCTCTTTTAGCAGTTACCGCCTTCGTTGCATTGCCTGTCTTATTTCCCGGCCGACTTGTCGCTCTTTGAGTTTGTCTCGCTTATCGCCGTGGGTTTTTCCCTGGCCGATGGCTATCTCGACCTTGGCCAATCCCCGCGTAAAGTAAATCCGCAGCGGTACCATCGTCAAGCCCTTCTGGGTCACCTTCGTTTGCAGTTTACGAAGTTCCCGGCGATGCACCAATAATTTTCTAGGCCTCGTGGGATTATGATTTTGCAGATTGCCGTGCGTATATTGCGCAATCGTACAGCCGATAAGATACAACTCGCCGTCGCGAATCTGACAAAACGCCTCTTCCAGAGACGCCTTACCTTCACGCAGACTCTTCACCTCCGTGCCCAATAAGGCAATCCCTGCCTCCAGTTTCTCCAGCAAATGATAGTTAAACCGTGCTTTCTTATTGGATATCGTTGGACGGTATATCCCGCTGCTTTTTTCGTCGCGTTGGTTTTTCTTACTCATAATGGAACGTTTGCAAAACTCCTCTCATAAGTAGTTATCGGTACGTGTCCGATAAAAACAGTGTACCGGAACTCGGATCGTATTGCAACCGGCAGTTGCGGTGTGCGAATCAGCGTTCGTATGTTTCCTGGTTTATCCAAATCTATTTACCAACAGTTTTTATAAGGAAAACTTTAAATTTTTCTTTCTTTTTCCCCTCCCGATTTGGACGAGTGCGGATTACAGGTTATAATAGATAATGTCTCGCCTGACCGACAGACTGCAAGGAGTTGGAGCGTGAACCCCAAGAAGACCGTTATTCACGTAACGCACGAAACTACCCAACAGGTCGGGGGTATCAGCACCGTGCTGGCCGGACTGATTACGTCCGACGCCTATCGCGACGCCGTCGCACGCTCGATACTTATCGGGCCATGCTTCTCTAAGGACGAACCTGCCAATCTGCGCCTGGGACCGCAGGGCCGAGTGCAGTATTCCGCCGCCGACGGCGTCACCGAACATCCGTATCGTTCGTTGTTGTCCGAAATCGAGCGCAAGTTCGGCGTCGCGATCGTGTATGGCACTCGAACGCTGCTCGGGCCGATGAGCGAGCAGAAAGCCGAGGTGGAGGTCGTTCTTATCGACGTCGCCCATGCCGATCCTCATCCTGTTAACGCTCTGAAGGGTTGGCTTTTTGATGAATTCGGCATCGAGAGCAACCGCTTTGAGCATCTTGACGAATACGAGCAGTACGTCAAACTGGCGCCGGCAGCTTTGGCGGTCCTGAGAGTTATCAGCGCTTCCGATCCCAACAATCCGGCCGTAGTACTCTCGCACGAATACGTCGGCATGCCCACGATCCTCGCCGCGATTCTGGATCCGTTAGGAACGTTTAAAACCTGCTTCTATGCCCATGAGGTCGCTACGGTCAGACATCTGATCGAAAACTCGCCCGGACACGACACCATGTTCTACAACGCCCTGAACTGGGCCCAAGCCAAACCCTATTACCTGGCAGAAGTATTTGGACCGCAGGATTCTTTCTTCAAGCATCCTTTGATTACGGCGTCCCGCTATTGTGACAACATTATTGCCGTCGGCAGAAACGTGCTGCTCGAAATGCAATTTTTGAATTGTGAATTCCCCAACGCAGATGTGGATATAGCCTACAACGGCGTTCCCGCGATGGAGATTTCCCTGGAACAAAAACAACTCAGCCGCGAAAAGCTCCGGCAATACGCACACAACCTGCTTGGATTCTACCCGGAGTATATCTTTACCCACGTAGCGCGTTTGACGCCCAGCAAAGCGATCTGGAGGGACTTGCAGGTGCTGACGCATCTGGAAAAACAATTCCGACGCGAAAACCAGACTGCCGTACTGTTTATACTGAGCACCGATACCCCGAAACGTTCTTATTCTGATATTCTGCGCATGGAGCAGAACTGGAATTGGCCCGTCGCGCATCGCGAAGGCTATCCGGATCTGTCCGAGGCGGAAGCAAGCTTTTACGCCGTCGTACAAGGTTTCAACGCGCGCAGTCAAAATGTTAAGGCGATCTTCGTAAATCAGTTCGGCTGGAACCCACAATCCTGCGGCGCCTGCATGCCGGCGGACATGGAATATATCGACATCCGCCGGGGAACGGATGTGGAATTCGGCCTGAGTATCTACGAACCCTTCGGCATTTCCCAGTTTGAAGCGATCACGTTCGGCGGCCTGTGTGCCGTCAGCAGCGTCTGTGGCTGTCTCGGTTTGCTGGAATCCGTCGTCGGATCTCACCTGCCGGAGAATGTCATCGTGGCCGACTACACAAAGTTGAACTCGCCTCTGGAATCCATGGATCTGCAAAAAATACAAGCCATCGACCGACGATATCGCGATCGTATCGAGCATGAAGTCAACGCCCGGGTTGCCCAAACGATTTGGCAGCGACTGCCTCAAAATGACCGGCAGGCCGAAGCGTTAATACGACGGGGCTATCAAATCGCCTCCCAAATGGACTGGAATACCGTTTGTAAAAAATACGTTCTGCCCGCACTCGACAACGCCTACCATAAATTCCGCGCCCGACAAATCGCCTGAGAATCTCATCCACCCATCTCCTATTTATATTTTTAACTTTTAACTTTTAACTTTTAACTTACAATTCTTATTATGTCCGAATATCGCTACAATCTAATCACCGACCAATGGGTCATCATCGCCGACGACCGCGGCCGGCGACCGACGGACTTCCAACCGACAGAAGAACCGAAAAATTCGGATTTCGATGAGACGTGCCCCTTCTGTCCAGGCCGCGAAGCCATGACCCCCCCGGAAACCTTTGCGATCCGTCCCCCCGACGCACCGCCCGACACGCCCGGCTGGACCGTTCGCGTCGTGCCCAATAAATTTCCCGCTCTCGAACGGGTTGATAATCCGGTGGAGACGGATTTCCCCTTGATGCAACATCCCGGCGTCGGACATCATGAAGTCATCATCGAATCGCCCCGTCACAACATCTCCATGGGACACCATGACCCCGACCAGGCCGTATTAATCTGCCGAATCCTCCGCGACCGCTATCGCTACCACGCGGACAATTTTGTTCAGAGATGTCATTCTGAGCCCTTCGCTTCGCTCAAGGGTAAACTGCGCGAAGAATCTCACGCTCCCATAGAAGGTCTCGTTACCATCTTCTATAACCACGGCCCCGCCTCCGGCGCTTCTCTCTCGCATCCTCATTTTCAACTGCTCGCCCAGAGCGTGATCCCTTCCCGGATGATATACCTGTTGCAGCATTACCGACAGTATTTCCAACAACAGGGACGAAGCGTCTTTGACGACGTCATCGAAGCGGAACGCGACGCCGCCGAACGTATCCTGACCTGCACCGATGATTTTATCGCGTTTTGCCCCTTTGCCTCCCGCAGTCCCTTTGAAATCTATCTGCTGCCCCGTCTCGAACAGCCGCATTTCGGCCAACTCGAAGACGATAAATTATATGCCTTTAGCGAGATACTACAGAAAACTCTACACGCGATGGACAAACACCTTAATTTCCCGGATTACAATATAGCCTTTCATACTGCCCCCCTGCCCTGTCATTCTGAGCGCAGCGAAGAATCTCAACCTGTAGCACAGCCGCCCTCGGCTGTTTCTTGTCATTCTGAGCGCAGCGAAGAATCTATGGCAAACCAATCTTGTCATTCTGAGCGAAGCGAAGAATCTCTAACCTACGGACTGAATTACCCCGGTTTCCGCTGGTATCTTCAAATCGCACCGCGTATCGGCATCGCCGGCGGCTTCGAGTTAGCCACCGACGTCTTCATCAATACCATTCCCCCCGAAACCGCCGCACAATTCTTACGTCGATAAAAACGATGTGCCATTCCTGCCGCATGACCCTTTTGGAAATTTAGAATGTTGGTAATTACGAAGTCACGCTGTAGCCCCCGGACCTGTGCCGGGGAGCGAATACTAAATTGTTACGATACAACAAGGAGCCGTCGGCGCCGGCGACCGGGTAAGCAATAAAAATGAGAGTGTCAGGAATCTTTCGGAAGCGCCAGATAACTGGCATCCAAAAAAGGTTCCTGACCCGAATGGCACTGCCGTGCATTTTCGGCTTTGTCTGCGCAGACATTTAAACAAAGTCTTATGAGAAAACTTCAATCTTTTTCCG
>Ga0114922_10007208_pt1 | contig 10182 bp, 7 predicted proteins | sample AartaG_FD_100975 | JGI IMG/M metagenome (GOLD analysis project Ga0114922, IMG submission 100975) | Deep subsurface microbial communities from Aarhus Bay to uncover new lineages of life (NeLLi) - Aarhus_00045 metaG | ecosystem: Environmental > Aquatic > Marine > Oceanic > Sediment | place: Aarhus...
TCTGAAAGCCGCCTTTTTTATCCATCCCTGGATCTTGAACACAGATAAGCAAAAAGGAGCTGTCTAAACCTTCTTTTTAGACAGCCCCGTTTTTTTTAACACATGTGTGGATCGAGGTTTGTGAGATGGTGGCGGGCCGACACTTGTGTCAGCCCCTAACGCGTTCAGGGGGTTGTTGGTGCACGCCAAAGAGTGCGCCCGAATTTGAGATCACCTTGAGTTGATATTTGTAGAAGGGTGTATATCAGGCTCGCCCTACGCATTGAGGTGCGTGTGTTAAATCTCCCGCGGGTTCAAAACCTGCGGGAGGTTACATAAGTGCTGATCCCGGAGGTTCAGCTCCGGGCGGAGAAAGCAACGCAAATCCGCTTGGTTGCCCATGCAATTTGGATGAGGGTCACAAAACAAGATGTCCAATTGACTACAACGAAGAGGACTGAGAAGATTAGAGCGGTCTGAGAACGCGATCAACTCGAAGCTGTTTGAACCACAACGAAGCGCCGCGCGGCATTGACTCGAGTGCTGCTTCCTGCCAAGCACGGATGCCAAGGCCCTGAACCGTTTGCGGTCGATAACCGACAGCTCGCCAGGCGCCGACGTGCTGGGCGAGGTAGGGTGGTAGGAAGAGCAGCGAGGCTTCACTCTGAAGTTCTATTGAAGCGGTTTCAACTTCATCCATTAATGCCGGGATGGCTTCATCGATGGCCAGACCGGTTACGAAGTAAAGCTCATCGATGCGCGTGATGAGGTTCTCGACCTGCCAACCAGCGATGCCGGAAATCTCATCTTCCCGAATAATGAGCAGGAAAGCTTTCTCGCCGAAGGCGGCCATGACATCCTGGCGCGTCATGCGTTTCTTGCCGTGGGTGACGTGGGTGATGAAGCGGGCGATGTCATCCGCATCTTGTGGTCGACCACGGCGGACGATGAGTTCGCCTGGTTTAACAACAGGGGGCTCGGGCAGTAGAGGCTCTTCGGGTTTGGGCAGTTGTCCCCATGCCTCCTGGACCTGATCCCAGGTGTTTTCAAAAGAGCCATTATTACGGATCATAACCTTTGCGGCACGAAGTTTGAGCGCTTGTGGCGATTGCCCTGCGATTCTCTGCCTCGCAGCCGCCTCTGCCATCTTGCGTTTATGCATCAAGCGTGCGATTTGCAGTTCAGCTGGCGCATCAACGACCCAGATCGTATCGCAGCCAGCCGCCAGCTCTGATTCGAGAAGCTTGATCGCTTCAATCACGACGGTGTTTTGCTTCGCCCGGCGGATGAGCAGGTCGACTGCATGGGTGACGAGTGGATGAACAATCACTTCCAACCGTTCCAGAGCCATCGGATCGGAGAAGGCAATCTTCGCTAATTTCTGGCGGTCGATCTGCCCCTCTTCGTCGAGGACCCATTCCCCAAAAGCTCTTAGAACAAGGGGGTAGCCGGGAGCGCCTTTTGCTATGGCGCGATGCGCGAGAGCATCGGCGTCAATACCATAGCCGCCAAGATGCTCGAGCATCTTGCGTACAACGCTCTTACCTGTTGCGATGTTCCCGGTTAGACCGATGACGTACTTACCCGGCCAACGACTCACGATACCGCCTCCAATACGCTTTCGTGAAAATGATTTTAGTCTCTGGCAATGGGCTTGTCAAAGAAGTCGAGGTTAATGCAGCTGCGTCTGGTAGACCTGCGATCCGACTGCGAGATAGAGATCGTTGGGAGGTCCGAGCGTCATAGCGGAGATCTCCTCTTCAAAAAACTCCTTCGGCATGAATTGCCCCTGATATACAAGACGTAAACTGTAATGGAATACGCTATTGCTGAGCAGATCGAGGAAGTAAAGGGAAGGTTCGGGGGGAGGGGAATAATCTAACTCAACGGGAACCGCGCCTGGGATCTGCGCAGTCGGCTCCCTCCCCGGCCGCTCGTCTTGGAAGTAGGGTTGTGGGTCACATTCGACACGTATTCTGCCCCCATCCTCCGTTGATCCGGTGAGAGTGCGGCGACAGCGGTCCAACCGTCCATCCGCATAGAGGATAACCAGTTCGTCATGTGCCATGGCCAGATCGATAGCCCCTTTAAGCTCGCGCACCTCTTCAACGAAGAACATTTCGGGAACACCACTGAAGAAACCACCTGTAGCTGCATAGATCCACACAGCGTTCATAGCGGGGTCGAGCACATATAGACCATCCCCGTAAACGTCTATTGCCTGTATGCGGCCCCAACCGATATCTGGCGGGGTAAGCTGCGCGATCGCCGGCTGACGATCGGGGGCGCAGTAAAGCAGGGTTCCATCGTTATCAATCGTAACCACGCCCTCCATGCCTAATGCGCCGGGAGCGGGTTGCAAAACGAAGTCGATGGGGGCGGACAGTTCCTGCGAGATGGTCGCAGTACCCAGGCACTCAAAAGCTGTATCTATCTCATACCCTCGCTCTGGTGTACCCCATGCATGGCGGATGATTTCATGTTTGCCATCGAGCACGTATAGATCATTCGCAGAGGCGGCTAACCCGGTGATCATGGCGTCGGAGCCGAACCCGCCGCTGACGAGGGGGCGGAAATCGAGCCTCGATACCAGATTGATGGTGTCAAGCGCCAATTGGACCTGCTCGCGCAACGTCTGCGATTCCGAGCTTGTACCATAGGTCTCAGCCAGACTCAGCATCTTGGCCGCGTTCTCCCACTCGCCGCGCGAAGTCTCATCAAGGGGGAGGGTTTGGGCAGTCATTACGGATGTTCGCGCTTGATTAAAATACGACTGGAATTCTTCCGTGCGGCCCTTTCTAACGTAAACCAGCGAGGCAATACTCACAATAATTAATGGGATGGCGATGGCAGTGCCAACAAGCATTTGGCGGGATAATGCATCGGGATGGAGGGGTTCAGAAAAACCCGGAGCTAAACGATTTAGAGTCCGCGATAAAAATGTCAGGGTTCGAGCCGTCAAGGTTTTCAAGCCGCGGGTAAGAGGAGTGATGTAGTTGCTCAATTGGCCTCGGCGTGGGCTTCGTTTGACCGTCCCGAATCGTTCCTGTGCTGATCTTTCCACCTGCGCTGAAGTCTCAGTGGAGGGGGGCGCGTGCAGGAAGGAAGGCTGGAGGCCGGCTCTGCCGGGCGGAACGATGCGCGCTAGGAGTCCGGTTAGGTCGTAGTTGCTGGCGGCGACGAGGCGGTCGATTGCTTGCTCAAGTTCGAGTGTCGCCAGGCCAGAGAGGGTTGCATCAGACCATAGATCACTTGGCGTAGTCGTCAGAACGAGGAGATCGTTGGGCTGTGATTCGAAGTGATAGAAGCGGATATGAGGCGCCAAACTGATGCCAAGAGGTCGTTCCGAAGCCTCATCCGAACTCAGGCGATTAACCGCGCCAGGTCGTACGAGGATCACCTGACCTACCCCGCTCTGACCAAAATAGAGATCTTTGCCACGCAGCACTGCGCTCATCAGGTTGCCTTGATAATTGATAGGTTCAGACTCATCCTGATTAGCGTCAACCAATTGATCGTTTACTAACGCCGCCGCCTCGCGCAGTGCGGATGTTACAGAACCCGGCGTTCCGTAATACGCGTCGGCAGCCATGCGTACAAGATGATCAAGATAACCAGGTGAAACAGGTCGGGAGGATTGCAGGGAGAGATTTAATAAGAGAAAATCATCTCCGCGCCCGCGGGCAGTCCGTCGCGGTGCGGTTAACGCGAGTGTTCCTGGAGGGGAAGTCAACCGAGCTGCGCCGCCAGCGATATGAATTAGAGCAATATCTGCTTCGAACATTTGAGCCATGGCAGTCATTGTACCGAAACGGGTTCGTCGGTGCAATCGTAGATGCAAGAACATTGCCGCGGCTGGTACAATCCTAGCCGTTCCGCAAAGATAATCCCATGATGAATATACAGTTCCTTCACTCAGACCAATCTTTCTCTGAGATCTCTGATATTTGGGAAGCGATTCTTAGCCGCTCCGCCATTAATACGCCATTCCAACAACCAGATTTTCTTAACATATGGTGGTCTACATTGGGAGGCGGCGAGTGGGATGAGGGAGAACTATGGCTCGGGTTGGGCAAGAGGGACGACGGTGAAATTGTGGGGATAGCACCATTGTTTTTTAGTGTAGGTCGAGATGGTCGTCCTTCGATCTTCATCGTGGGAAGTGTGGAGGTTTCTGATTATCTGGATTTTATCGTTTCGGAATCCGCCATTGGGGAGTTCGTTGACGCGCTGTTGGGATCACTAGATGTTGAAGGACCAGAAGATTGGGAGGTCCTCGATTTATATAACCTGCCCGAGGGATCGCCAACAGTGCAAGCGCTTCAGCGCTCAGCGGAGAAACGCGGGTGGCGTGTGGAAAAGGAGCGGATCTCACCGTTGCCTTTTGTGGCACTTGGGGACAACTGGGAGGCATATCTCCAGGCGCTCACCAGCAAACAACGTAAGGAAGTCAAGCGAAAACTTAGGCGGGTGGAGGAGTATCCGGCGCGTGTCAGTTGGCGGATCGTCGATCGAGATTCGCCGATTGAACCCGAAATCGGTCTATTTCTCAAGCTCATGCAGAACGACCCAGGGAAACAGACGTTCCTAACGGATAGAATGCAGGAGTTCTTCCGCCACCTTGCTCGGACCGCACTTGAGCGCGGTTGGCTTCAGTTAGCTTTTCTCGAGGTCGGAGGGGAACCTGCATTTGGGTATATGAATTTTGATTACGATAATAAGCTCTGGATTTACAACTCCGGCTTCAACCCCACGCATTATGACCTCTCCCCGGGCTGGGTTTTAATGGCCTATCTAATTCGTTGGGCGATTGACAATGGTCGAACAGAGATCGATTTCCTGCGCGGCGATGAAGGTTATAAGTACCGCCTCGGAGGTGTGGATCGCCATATCATCCGCCTGACAATCGAGCGCTAAACCCTGTGCGAGAGCCCGTGATACAAATGCAGAGAAGAACCTTTGCAATCCTGGCTGGTTGGCTGGTGGTGACCTCGCAGGGCTATCGTTGAGGGATCACGCTTATATGATCTTTCCGGGGGTTATCGGTGTCGCGGGACATCAGTGGCTGCAGGCGGAGGGAATGCTCAGCGCCGCCGCTACCACCGCTTCTTGGCTGACCGCGCTCGCTCCGGCATTTATGGTGATCCTGGCGAGTTTCTTTATCCAAGGGCGAATTGCTCCTGACCAGGTGGCGGGACTTGTTCTCGCACTGTTGGGGGAGCCTGGGTTGAGCGATCGGGAAGGCTTAGATCGCTAGATCGTTGTCGACAAGTTGCGTTGAAGGTTTTCTACGGAGACCATGGCCAGAACCCAAACCACCAGACAGCGGCGAGCGCCAGCGTGGTTACGAATATCAGGATCAAACTGCTGACGGCAGCGGCAAGCAGGCATCCAAATTTTGAGAGAGGCGGCTCTTGATGCTTGCCCTTCGGTGCCGCGAGGATGATCAGTGTGATGTTGTCGTAGCCGCCGTGGTTCAAAGCAAGATCCAGAAGAGATGCGGCTGCTTCTTCCACGGGCATTTCCTTGAGAGCTTGATAGATTTCTAGATCGGTCACCATATCGGTGAGACCGTCTGTGCAGAGCAGTAAGCGGTCCCCTCGCTTTAGGTGCATACCTTGGTTCAAGATAGCCCGGCGATCGTTCTCGCCATCCTCCAACGACATGCGAATATCCGGCTCGGGAAGTTGCTTGCCTCCGATATGCCGTCTGATGACGTGCGCTTGGGGGTGGTCCTTTGCATCTTCGGGCGAGATAATGTCGTAGTCGATCGCCTCTTGGACCCAGGTGTGATCAATCGAGATCTGGCGTAATCGGCCCTGCCGCAGCAGATAAATACGGCTGTCCCCAACCGAGACGGTATAGAGGCGCGGTCCAACGATAAGGGCAACTGCCGCCGTGGATCCCATCCCGGCGAGATCAGCGGACTCTGCTGCTTTTGTGGACACCACGCGTCCGGCCTCGATGATTGCCGATTGGAGGCAAGGGAGCGGATCGCCACCCTGGAAAGTAGCCACCCCCTGAGTGATCGTTTCCACTGTCAACTGTGCGGCGATATCACCTGCCTGGTGACCGCCGATTCCGTCGGCAACGACTGCCAACAACGCCGGCGTTCCGTCCTCTTCAACACGATAGGCTCTCACGATGTAGCGATCTTCGTTGACGCGCCTTTTCTTCCCCTGGTGGGTGCGGGCTGCATACGCCATGTGAGATTGCTGGTCAACGATCATCAGGAATATTTCCCTCTGGCTCCAGTGGGGCTTCACCCTTGAATTCAAATTTACAAACGTGGATTATACGATGTTGAGGGGCGTTTGGCCGGATGAATTGGAAAAAGGCGCGTCCAAAGTGAACACGATCGCCGTCCGCTAATAGCATCCCTTCTTCCGGTATTTCTTCGTAGTTCACCCAGGTACCGGCGATGGAACCCTGATCTTTGAGCAGATAATCGCCGTCAACCTGACGGATGAGGCGAGCGTGCATTCTGTCGACGGAAGGATCTTCCAGGGGCACGGCAGTGAGCGAGGGATCGCTTCCTATAAAAATGTCCGTACCAATCAATGGGATGCCCTCGCCGGTTGTGGTATAGGGTCCCATTGGGTGGAGGTAAGCCTCAACAGGCTCATCAGGAAGATCGCGCCGTAATGCAGCTCTCCGATGCGCGGTTACCGAAATCCCTTGGGACTCGGCTTCAGCAGTCTTTAAGGGCCGTCGGCCGTACGTAAGCAAAACGGCTGCCATGATGGTGCCCACAAGCAGGACTCCTAGGGCAAGGAGAAGTGAGCCCAATGCAGGTCGAATAGCCACAAGACCGCGCGGGGGCAATTCAACTTCCAGTTGGACTCTGTGGATATCAGATGCGCTCTCTTGCCCGAAGGAATCTACGACGAAAACCTGTATTGTGTGTTCCTCGGACTGGAGCAAGGGTCGAAGATCCCAGACTAGACGTTCGTGAGGCGGGGCTTCGCTTTGGTAAACGACGACGCCGTCTACGAGCAGCTGGCTCATTGTGAGTTCGCGGGGAAAGCCATCGGGGAAGGTCTTTGCGAATTCCAACTCGATGGATGTGGGCTGAATTTCGTCAAGTGAAGTGGATGGATCATCGGGGCTGCGAAAGATCTCTCCTGGTGGTCGGAGCAATGTGATTTCTGGAGGTTGAATCTCCAAGACAAAATTCCTAATGGAAGAAGCTACCTCTGTGTCATCGATAATCAGTTGAACCCGAGCTTCATGAGGTCCGGAATCGATGATTTGCGATGTGTACTTGAGAGAGTACTGAATCCGTTGGCTGATGATCAAGTTGATTAAACGATCGAGTCCATCATCGTCGTAAAACACGATGAGTTGGCCTCCCGTCTCCTCGGCGATCTGGATCAGGATCTCCACCTCGGGCTGCTCCAGAACATCTTCTTCCCCCAGTAACACTGGGAAGATCGCCGTCTCATTACTTTGAGCGCGTGTGATGATATTCATTACGGGGATGTCACTGGGCGGCTTTAACAATGACGTGAAGAAAACAAGGTAATTCGGCATTCCGGCAACCGGCGGTCTGTCCGCGGTGTAGTCCAGTGCCTGGAAGAGAAGCTCATAGCCGGTCTCTTCGTCGGGGAAGGTTGGTTGGTGATGATCCAATTCGGTTGCGAGGTCGACTGCAGCTCTGGAATGGCTTTGAAGCGGACCATCGACCGCGATCAGACTCAGGTCATCAATGCCTATCCGATTGACTTCGGGGCGCCGCCACCAATCCAGCAAGGCCTGTCGTGCGAGGTCGAAACGCGAATTTCCCAGGGTGTCTCGTATGCGAAGTCCGATATTTGTGTTCAGGGCGAATACGATCCTGCTTCCAACCGTAGTTTCTCCGACCTCGATATCACTCGCCTCTGCATTCTCTTCGATGACCCGGAAGTTATCGGACGTTAAGCCGAGCAGCTGGTGCCCCCTGCCATCTGTCACTTGGGCGAAGAGTGAGACGCGCGGGAAGGACTCGATGTTGAGTTCAGAAATGCGCAGGCTGGTATCCGTTTGCGCCAAAACTGACGGGATAATACTCGCGGTGAGCAGTGTTAGCAGTAGAACGATCCATACGCGCCTGGATGTGGGGGTGAGCATGTGGTCATTGTAGCACGGCGGTGATTTTTGGATATTTGGGGACTTTTCAATTGGTTTACAGTTGATCTGCAACCAGAGCTTTCGATTGTATGATGATCATAGATCGGACTGGTAAGGTTATGCGGATATGCCATCTCTCATACTGAATACCTTGCGATTTCTAGATCTTGGCAACCCTCGAGAAACCACTCAATGGAAGAAGCATCTGGTTGAGCGGTTGGTTCGAGTGATTCTCTGCGCTGGATTCCTTGCAGTTCTGGCAATTGAGGCTTCGCTGCTTATCCGGACCTTGAGAATATTTAATTGAATGGAGTTGCCTACGTCGTTAATGTAGAGGCGCACTCATGTATGCGCCCGATTTTCGATCAACCTTGGACTAGATTCTGCAGAGGGATTCCGGCAGCTTACTCCTACGAGTCTTTAGACCGAATCATGAACGGGCCGACACCTTGGTCGGCCCCTACAAGTTAATCCCCGATAAACCAGATCATTCCCACTCGATCGTCGCCGGCGGCTTGCTGCTGATGTCGTAAACCACCCTGTTGACACCGGGAACTTCGTTAACGATACGTGTGCTAATCTGGGCGAGAACGGGAGTCGGGATCCGGGCCCAGTCAGCGGTCATGAAGTCATCCGTTGTCACTGCGCGAACAGCGATGGTCTCACCATAGGTGCGTTGATCTCCCATGACACCAACAGAGCGCACGGGCAACAGCACAGCGAAAGCCTGTGCAATATGACCGGTTCCGGTAGGCGACTTTGTGGATCCTGTGACGGGGCCCACCATTAAATTCGCCGCATTCATTTCTTCAATGACGATGCGGTCGGCCTGGCGAATTCGGTTTAAACGATCCATGGTGACTTGCCCGAGGCAACGCACGGCGAGACCTGGACCTGGGAAGGGTTGGCGATAGATGACGTTCTCAGGAAGTCCGATCTCCAACCCGACGGCGCGAACTTCATCTTTAAATAAATAACGAAGCGGTTCGACCAGATCAAGTGCGAGATCCTCGGGTAGCCCTCCCACGTTATGATGCGTTTTAATCCGTTCAGCCACGCGGCGATCAGGACCGCTGGATTCAACCACGTCGGGGTAGATTGTCCCCTGGACCAAGAAATCCGCATCACCGAATTCTTGAGCTTCCTCCTCGAAGATGCGAATGAACTTCTCGCCGATCTTCCGGCGTTTTTCTTCTGGGTCAGTAACGGAATCGAGTGCGTCGAGGAAAGTTTCGGTGGCATCGATGGATTTCAACTTGGCGCCGAGGGTTTCGACAAATGCCTCAGCCACTTGTTCAGGTTCACCGTAACGCAGCAGACCGTTATTAACGAATATACACTGTAGTTGGTCGCCAATCGCCCTTTGAACCAACGCGGCAGCGACATAGGAATCCACACCTCCACTGACACCGGCAATGGCTTTTTTATCCCCTATTTGCTGGCGGATATGGTGAATCGCTTCCTCGGCGATGGATGCTGGTACCCATTCGGGTTTTGCTTTGCATATGTCCACAGCAAAGGTGCGCAAGATCTCGTGACCTTCGGGTGTATGTTGCACTTCGGGATGAAATTGAATGCCGTAACGATGACTGGCGCTGTCGCCCATAGCAGCAATTGGTGAGTTCTCTGAACGGGCGAAGATGTCGAAGCCGGGCGGTGGGACTTCGATCCGATCTCCGTGAGACATCCAGACCCGCTGATGGTTTGTGTGGAGAAGTGGGTTCTCCCGTGTGATATCGAGCTCGGCCGGGCCATATTCTCTTTGAGCCGCAGCGGCGACCTTTCCGCCCAGCGTATGGGTCAGTGCCTGCATCCCATAGCAAATCCCGAGGATGGGGAGACCACTCGCGAGGATATATGGCGGGATCTGCGGCGCATTGGGTTCATATACCGAGGATGGTCCACCCGAAAGGATGAAACCGAGAGGGTTGTGAGCGAGAACTTCCACTTGCGGTGTATTGTGCGGGTGGAGTTCACAATATACATGGGATTCGCGGACTCGTCTTGCGATCAGTTGGGCATACTGTGATCCGAAATCCAGAACCGCGATCGTGTCCATAATTGTATTAGTCTTCGAATACTATCTTGCCGTCA
>Ga0114922_10007209_pt1 | contig 10180 bp, 7 predicted proteins | sample AartaG_FD_100975 | JGI IMG/M metagenome (GOLD analysis project Ga0114922, IMG submission 100975) | Deep subsurface microbial communities from Aarhus Bay to uncover new lineages of life (NeLLi) - Aarhus_00045 metaG | ecosystem: Environmental > Aquatic > Marine > Oceanic > Sediment | place: Aarhus...
GCTCTAACTTTTGGGTGCCGGCACCCAGGAATTTTATGCGCGGGCTGTGACAGCGGGGACAGAGTCGGGGTACTGCGGTGCGGTGGTTACACTGGTGGCAGGCAAGCATATCCTCGTCCAGGTGGTAGGTAAGCGGCACCTGGCACCGCCGGCAGCGGAGGACGAACCCGCAGTTGCGGCACTGAATGAAGGTGGCGGCGCCCCGTCGGTTGAGGAATAGAATCACCTGTTCCTTTTGAGCCAGGGCTCTGGTAATAGCCCGGTACAGTGAGCGGCTGAAGAGGCTGCGGTTCCCTGCCTTGAGCTCTGCCTTCAAATCCACTATCTCGACTTCGGGTAGGGGGGTGCTTTCGCGGGGGGTTACCCTCTCCGGGAGCCGGAGTTTCTGGTATTCACCCTGCTGGGCGTGGTGGAAGGTTTCGACATCAGGGGTGGCGCTGCCGAGGATAACCACGGCGCCGCTCAGCTCGGCGAGCCTGATAGCGACATTGCGGGCGTGGTAGCGTGGTGCGGGGCTCTGCTGCTTGTATGCCCACTCGTGTTCCTCATCGATGATGATGAGTCCCAGGTCTGGCTGGGGGGCGAAGATGGCACTGCGGGGTCCGATGACAACATCAGCCTCTCCGTTTCTGACGCGCTGCCACTCGTCAAACTGCTCTCCCAGGGTAAGCTGGCTGTGCAGCACGGCCACTCTGTCCGGGAAACGTGAAGCGAATCTCTCTATGGTCTGGGGGGTGAGGGATATCTCCGGCACCAGGGCGATGCCCCGTTTCCCCAGTTTTACGGTCTCAGCCAGGGCTTGCAGGTAAACCTCTGTCTTGCCGCTGCCGGTGACACCGTGCAGGAGGAAGATATCCGGTGAAGTCGGCGTTTTCAGGTCGCGATGCAGGCTATCGCTGATGGCGCGGAAAGCGGCTTTCTGGGCGCCGGTCAGGGGGAGGGGGTAGGACAGGTTGGTGACCGGGGGGTAGAGGGGGTTGCGCCTTACCGTGACCTGTTCCAGGCTGATTAGACCCTTGTCAGCCAGGGTCCTGGCGGTTGCCCGGTCGCAGCCGCTTTCTTGCCTGGCTCGGGCAAGGGGTACCGGCCGGGTCTGCGGCAACAGGAAATGGAGCAAGGCTGCCTGCTTTTTTGCCCCCTTCTGGCGGAGCTTGCCCAGCTCCGCCTCTATCTTTTCAGCGGTTGCCAGTAGTTTGAGATGGGTTTCCTCCCTGGGCTTTGCCTTGAGCGGCTCTATCTCGTAACTTCTCACTACCAGCCCTCGTTTTGTCAGCTGTGAGATGGCAGCCTGAGCCTTTTTCTTGCCCAAAGCCTTCTCCAATCTTTTCAGGTTTATCCTGACCTCTTTTTTAATCAGCGCCAGGGCTTTTCTCTGCTCTGTGGTGAGAGAGGAGAAATCGAAGTCGTCGGGCAGATCGGGGGCGGTGATGAAGGTGATGGGTTGGCGCTCGAAGCCTGGGGGTAGCATCAGGGCTACGGCGTTAAAGAGGGGCGATAAATAGCGCTGGCTTATCCAGCAAGCCAGGGATATCCGGGTGGGGGAGAGCACGGGGTGGGGTTCGATGATGCTGGTTATCTCCCTGGTCTCAGCCACGGCGGGGTAGTCGCTTAATGCCAGGACGATGCCCTGTAAGGTTTTATCCCCGAAGGGAACCCACACTGCCTGCCCTGCCTTGATATCTAATCCGGGGGGAATAGCATAGCTGAATGTTTGCCGCTGTGCTATTGGCGAGTTGACCGAAACCTCAGCATATCCCATGCTACACTCTGCAGCCTGCCCCCTTTGACAGTGTGATTACCTGGCGCGGGGATAACCAGCTACTTCTTTTCCTTGAGGCGGGATGCCCTGGCGCTGCGTCCGCGGAGGTAATAAAGCTTGGCGCGGCGAACCTTGCTGTGTCTTAATACCGCCACTTTGCTCACGCGGGGCGAGTTTATGGGAAAGGTGCGTTCCACCCCGATACCGGAAGCAACTCGTCTCACCGTGAAATTGGAGCTGGCACCCCGATTTCTGACTCGTATCACGACCCCCTGGAACACCTGGGTGCGCTCTTTGTCACCTTCGACAACCCTGGTGCTTACCTTGACGGTATCACCGGGGGCGAGGGTGGGGATATCGGGATTTGTTCTGGTTTCCACCAGCGATTCAATGTTCATATTACACTACTCCCTGAATTCTATCTTACATTAAAGTACATTGGGCATGCTTATTGCAACCTGTTTACTTTTTATCGTCGTCTGGTTTGGGTTTTGCCATCAGGTCGGGGCGGCGTTGAGTGGTGCGGGCAATTGCCTGCTCGTGGCGCCATCTGGCTATTTCGGCGTGATTCCCGGAGAGTAAAACTGCCGGCACCAGCCACCCCCGGTAAGCCGGCGGGCGTGTGTATTGAGGGTATTCCAGCAGCCCGTGGGTGTGGGATTCATCCTGTGGTGAATCTTCAGAGCCGAGGACTCCCGGGACCAGCCTGATTATGGCATCGGCGACCACCATGGCGGCTAGTTCCCCGCCGCTGAGCACATAGTCGCCGATGCTGATTTCATCGGTGACCAGGTGCTCCCGTATCCGTTCGTCAACCCCTTCGTAGTGGCCACAGATGAGGATGAGATTTCGGTATCTGGATAGCTCCCGGGCTTTTGCCTGGTGGAAGGGCTGCCCCTGGGGCGTCAGCAGGATGATGGGTATTGACTCGTCGGGGTGCTCGGGGGTTATACCTGATTTTACCGCCTCCACGGCTTCGAAGACGGGCTCTGGCTTGAGCACCATGCCGGCGCCGCCCCCGTAGGGGTAATCGTCAACGGTACGGTGTTTATCGTGGGTGTAGTCCCGGATGTTGTGGGTATTAATCTCAATAAGCCCGCGGTCAGCAGCTCGCTTGAAGATGCCGGTGCTGAGAGGGCTCTGAAGCATCTGGGGAAACAGGGTCAGAATATCAATCTGCATCTTTAATATGTTACCGGTCTTTATGGTCCTGTGGGTATCCTGGAGAGTGGTTAATTAGTACTACTCAGCTTGTATTCTAACACATCTTTGAAGGGTGAAAAAGCGCCTCCCTTCGCCTGATTGCCCCGGCCCGTGCTATCTCTATCCCTGGTAACGTCAGGGCGTTTATTTTTGAAGGGATTCTTCAGGGGGGGTTGACAAAAAAACAAAAGTGTTTAAGAATGGTAGAAAGTGGTGAATAGTGGTAGATAGTGGAAGAATAGGGGTTTTGTGTAGAGTCGGCCATGTTTCTCGGTGAGTTTGAGTATAAGATTGATGAGAAAGGCAGGGTGCCTGTCCCTCCCAAGTACCGAAGGGAACTGCGGGAGGGGATTATCCTGGCGCCTGGTGCCGAGAAGTGCATTAATGTCTACCCCCTCGCCGAGTGGAGAAAGCTGACGGCTACCCTGACGACAGGTCCCGTTGCCCCCAGCAAGCTGAGAAGGCTGAGCCGGGCTATTTTTGCGACCGCTTTCAGCCTGGGTCTTGATGGGCAGGGTAGAGTGGCTCTGCCGGCTCCTTTGCGGGAGTATGCCGGTATTGAGGATGAAGTGGTCATCGCGGGGGCTAACACCTATCTGGAACTGTGGCGCCGGGAGCTATGGGAATCGGAGAAAGCTATTAGCCAGGAGCAAGCCTGGCAAACTATAGAAAGCCTAGAGCAACGCGGATGAGTCTGGCTATGTTAGCACCTGCTCACACACCGGTCTTAGTGGAGGAGGCTGTCCGGGCATTGGCGGTACAGCCAGGAGGGCGCTATATTGATGGCACCCTCGGCGGCGGCGGGCATGCAGCCGCTATCCTGGAACACAGTGCCCCGGGTGGTCAGCTCCTGGGTATCGACGCTGACCCTGATGCTATCGTCGTAGCCAGGGAAAGGCTGTGGCCTTTTCAGGGCTCAACTCTGATTGTCCAGGATAACTTTGCTAATTTACGGACCATTTGTTACCGGTATGACTTTGTGCCGGTGCACGGCATACTCTTAGACCTGGGAATTTCCTCCCTGCAGCTTAATGGTAGCCGGCGAGGTTTCAGCTTTCAGCAGGACGCCCCTTTGGACATGCGTTTCGATCCTGACCAGGAAGTTACCGCGGCCGATATCATCAACGCCTACCCCGAAGATGAACTGGCGAACCTGCTCTGGGCTTACGGAGAGGAAGGCTTTAGCCGTCAAATAGCCAGCGGCATCGTTCGAGAACGCCCTGTGAAAACTACGCTGAAGCTGGCCAAGATAGTAGAGAAGGTGGTTGGCGGCAGGAGAGGCAGGATTCACCCTGCCACCAGGACCTTCCAGGCGCTACGTATCGCGGTTAACCATGAACTTGAGAATTTAGAGCAGGCCCTGGAACAGGCCGTCAGCCTGCTTGGTTTTGAGGGGAGGCTGGTTGTTATTAGCTACCACTCCCTGGAAGACCGGGTTGTGAAGCAATTCATGCAGCGGGAGGCAAGAGATTGCATCTGTCCCCCGGACACGCCAGACTGTGTTTGCGGGCACACTGCCAGTGTGAGGTTGCTCAACCGGAGGGTTATCACTCCCTCTCCGCAAGAGGTGCAACGCAACCCGCGCAGCCGCAGCGCCCGGTTACGGGCGGTGGAGAGGAAAACTATCCCCGAAGAGCATTTTGATATTGTGGAGAGGCTATGCTCTTCGGTAGAAGTCGGCGCCAGCGGCTGGCGAAAACCGACTTTGCTGAAAAAACTGCGCCAGGCTTTTCTGGCAACCTAGCTGTATTCCCGACTAACGAAATGGAGGAGCTGATATGTGAAGAATAAGATAAGTAAGAAGGTCAAAGCTAAGTAAGGTAAGGAGGGGCTAGATGAAAAACCGTAGAACATTAGCTTCTATTGATGTTGGAACTACCAAGGTATGCACCACTGTCGCTGAGATAGTTGACGGCACGTTGCGTGTTGCCGGCGTGGGTATTACGCCATCCAGCGGGTTGCACAAGGGCCTGGTGGTCAATATCAATGATGCTAAAGAATCAATACGTGAGTCAGTGCGCAAGGCAGAGCAGTCCAGCGGTTACAAAGTGGAATCGGCTTATGTTGGCGTCACTGGCAGGCATGTCAGTTCTTTGAATAATCGAGGCGTCGTCGCAATTACCCGCAACGATAGACTGGTACGCTCTGATGACCTGAGGCGGGTGCTTCAGTGTGCCCAGAGCATCAAGATCCCCGATGACAGGAAGCTTCTCCACGTGATTCCGCGAAGCTATTCCGTTGATGGTCAGTCCGGGGTCAGAAACCCCGTCGGTATGCACGGCTTCAGGCTTGATGTGGAGACGCACGTCATTACAGCCGCGGTAGCCTCCGTTCAGAATCTGGCTAAATGTATTCGCGGTATCGGCGTGGATATCGAGGATATGGTTCTGGAGCCTCTGGCCAGCAGTGCGGCGATACTTAGTGAGGATGAAAGGCAGGCGGGGGTGGTTATGGCTGATGTCGGTGGCGGGACCACGGATATCGCTGTTTTCAAGGAAGGTAGTATCTGGCATACCGCCATCCTGCCTGTTGCTGGTTACCAGATTACCAGGGATGTGGCTATTGGTCTGGGACTGCCTTTTGAGGTTGCCGAAGAGATGAAGAAGAGATACGGCAGCGTTATGCCCGTATACGAGGGCAGGATAGAAAACGCTAGTCCCATGGCGGAAGATGGTCACGGGGCGTCTTATCAGGACCTGTGTGACATCATCAGGGCTCGAGTCGAGGAGATTATCCGACTTATCCTGCTTGAGTTGCCGCGCTCTGAATACGAGACTCTGGTCCCGGCGGGATTGGTGCTCACCGGAGGCAGCGCCAATCTGGCGGGCATTGATGCTCTGGGCCGGGATATACTACAGCTCGCGGTTAGAGTGGGTACCCCGGACAACATTGGTGGCATCACCGATGCCCTGCGTGACCCGGCATATGCTACCAGCGTCGGGTTGCTGGCTTGGGGAGCAAAGCATGAGGGCAGGTCAGAATGGAAGTCTCAAGGCATTCTATCCAGTCTGCGGAGTCTGGCTTTTCGACTTCGTGGCCTGTTGCGTTAGTTATTCTAACAGGAAAGTTACTGCTGATTTGAAGAAAGGAGGGGGAAATGGCGAGATCAAGTTTCGCTCCTAGTCCGGCGAAGATTAAAGTTATTGGTTTGGGTGGTGGTGGCTGTAATGCTGTTACTCGTATGATTCAGGAAGAGATTCGTGGTGTTGAGTTTATTGCCATGAATACCGATGCCCAGGCGATGTCCCTTACTGAGGCCCCGATTCGTATTCAGCTTGGAGAGAAGCTGACCAAAGGATTGGGGGTAGGTGGCGATTGTCATCTCGGGCAAAGGGCGGCTGAAGAGAGCCGTGACGAGCTTAAAGATGTGATTTCCGGAGCCGATATGGTTTTTGTTACCTGCGGTATGGGTGGTGGTACCGGTACTGGCGCCGCACCCGTCGTGGCTGATATCGCCAAACAGGGTGGTGCCCTGACGATTGCGGTGGTGACAAAGCCCTTCAGTTTTGAGGGGGCTAATCGCTGCCGGGTGGCTGAAGAGGGAATCACTAGCCTGCTGAGCAAGGTTGATACCCTCATCATCATCCCTAACGACCGTTTGCTCGACCTCTGCGACCAGAAGACGGGCGTGGATATTGCCTTTAAGATGGCTGATGACGTGCTGCGACACGGTGTCCAGGCTATCTCCGAGGTTATCACCGTACCGGGTATGATTAATCTCGACTTTGCCGATGTTAAGGCAGTGATGCGGGATGCTGGTCCTGCCTGGATGTCTATCGGCAGGGGCTCGGGACAGAATCGAGCTGTGGACGCGGCTAAAGAAGCCCTGGCCAGCCCGTTACTGGATGTTTCCGCGGCCGGGGCGAAAGGGGTGCTCTTTAACATCGTTGGTAGCAACAACCTTACCCTGTTTGAGGTCAATGAGGCAGCCGAGGTAATCAGGCAGTCGGTTGATGCTGATGCCAATATCATCTTTGGTGTTGCCCACGATCCCGAAATGGATAAGGAAGTAAGGATTACCCTGATTGCCACCGGCTTCATCTCCAAGGAGGGACTGGCTGGAATCAGTCATGATGATGAGATGAGCCGGTTCCTGTCCGGCTTGAAGAAGAATGAGGATGAACTCGATGTTCCTTCTTTCCTGAGGCGTCCTCTGATTGGCCACCGGCGTCAGGTAGCAGCGCAATCGACACCTTTTGAAAAATCGCCGCGAAGAATAGCCAATTACTAAAACCCAGGCCATAGCTGATTTCCGATTCTGGTTGAAGGCTGCTGGTGAAAAACCGGCAGCCTTCTTTCTTTTTCGGTTTGACAGGCAGGGATAACACAGACGGGAAAAGACATTGACAAATACCATATGTTGTGGTAATTTAGCTCTGTTACCCTATATGGTGTGTGAGGTTGGTGTTGAACTGCCCTTTTTGTGGTTATCACGATTCCAGGGTTATTGATTCCCGGGATGTCAGTAATGGTGTTCGCCGCCGCCGGCAGTGTCTGGACTGTGGGGGGCGCTTTACCACCTACGAGCGGCTGCAACCGGTGAGTCTCTTTGTTATTAAAAAGGACCAGAGGCGCGAGCCATTCCACAAGGAGAAGCTGCTGGCAGGTATTCGCAAGGCTTGTGAGAAAAGGCCACTGCCGACCGGTGTTGTCGACTGGCTCGCTGATGACATTGAATCCAGGCTCTACCGGCAGGGCAGGACCGAGGTACCAAGCACAGCCATCGGTGATATGGTCATGGCTGGGTTGAAGAAGCTGGATCACATTGCCTATATCCGTTTTGCCAGTGTCTACCGTGAATTTACCGATATCACCATCCTTAAAAAGGAGATAGATACCCTCGTCGGTAACGAGACCGACAGGGTTCATTCCAGTCAGCTCCCGCTACTTCCGGAGGAGGATATGGGAGCCGGGGTTAGAAGCGTTCGAGGGGCGAAGACTAAAGATGCCGGATGAGTCAGCCAGAAAGCCGGTCTCCAGACACCAGTATAGCCAGATTGCGCGGACTATCTTTGCCGCTGCTGAGTCTATGGGTATTGCTGATAGAGGCCGTGTTGAAAAACTGGTGGAGCAGGTTATTGAGCGTCTTGGGCAGCGGCCTGCCTCGCAGCGCATGAAGGGACCGCAAGCCTTGCCCGGTATGGAGGACCTGGTACCTCGGTCTCGCCTGGGGCAACAGGTCTTCCCAACCCGTGCCGAAGTCCAGGCTATCGTAAGAGAGATACTGGCGGCTGAGGAGTCAGCCAGGAAAGAGGAGGCTGAAGTAAAGATGGAGACAACCGCTGCTAAGGTCAGGAAACAAGCTGCCTCGGAAATCAGCCTTACAGAGAATGCCCTTCACGTGTTGCAGAGGAGGTATCTAAAGAAAGATAAACAAGGGAAGGTCATCGAGGCGCCTCAGGAGATGTTCCGCCGTGTGGCGCGGGCGGTTGCCTCTGCCGAAGCCACTTTCAATCCCAAGGCAGACGTTAAGGCTGTGGAGGACGAATTCTACCGGCTCATGGCTGAGCTTGAGTTTCTGCCCAATTCGCCGACGTTGATGAATGCCGGCCGGGAGCTGGGACAGCTATCTGCCTGCTTTGTCATCCCGGTTGAGGACTCCATGGAGTCCATTTTTGAGGCGGTGAAAAACACGGCTCTCATCCACAAGAGTGGCGGCGGCACCGGTTTTTCCTTCTCACGGCTCAGGCCGGAGAAGGACAGGGTAGGCTCTACCGGCGGCGTCGCCAGCGGTCCGGTCTCCTTCATCCGCGCCTTTGATATCGCCACCGACGTCATCAAGCAGGGTGGTATGCGCCGTGGTGCCAACATGGGTATCCTCAGCGTTACCCATCCGGACGTCATGCGCTTTATCACCTCCAAGGATGACCCTACCGTCCTGACCAACTTCAATATATCCGTGGCGGTGACCGCTGAGTTTATGGAGGCGGTTAAAGCCGATGCAGATTATAATCTACTCAATCCGCGTACCGGTGAGGTGGCAGGCACGCTCAGAGCCAAGGAAGTTTTCGATAAGCTGGTGTATATGGCGTGGAAGACAGGCGACCCGGGTGTCGTCTTTATCGACCGCATCAATCAGGATAACCCGGCGCCGCAACTGGGCGATATCGAGAGCACCAACCCCTGTGGTGAGCAGCCCCTGCTCCCCTACGAATCGTGCAATCTGGGCTCCATCAACCTCAGCAAGATGCTGCACCGCCAGGATGGGACTGTCGCCATTGACTATGAGAAGCTGGGCAGGGTGGTAGAGACCGCGGTGAGATTTCTTGACGACGTTATTGAAGTAAACAGGTTCCCCCTGCCCCAGATAGAGAAGATGACCAGAAAGACACGCAAGGTCGGGCTGGGAGTGATGGGTTTTGCCGATATGCTCATCCCGATGGGGGTTCCCTACGACTCGGCAGAGGCACTTGAGGTTGCCGGGGAGGTAATGCGCTTTATCAACGAGGCCGCCCGCCAGGTGTCTGAGAAGCTGGCTGAGGAGCGTGGGACTTTCCCTGCCTTTAAAGGGAGCATCTATGATGTCCCCGGTGGCCCCGGATTGAGGAATGCTTCGCGTACCACCATCGCCCCCACCGGTACCCTGAGCTTGATTAGCGGGTGCTCCAGTGGCATCGAACCCCTCTTTGCCCTCAGCTACACCCGGAATATCCTTGGTGGCAGCCAGCTGGTGGAGGTAAACCCGTACTTTGAGAAGGCAGCCAGGGAAGGTGGTTTCTACTCCGATGAGCTTATGGAGCGGCTGGCTCAGGGGGCTCACCTTCGTGATATCCCTGAGGTCCCTGACCAGGTTAAGCGGCTGTTTATCACTGCCCACGATATAAGCCCCGACTGGCATGTCAGGATGCAGGCTGCCTTCCAGGGGGCAACCGATAACGCTGTCTCCAAGACGGTCAACTTCCCTCAGGAGGCGACGCGCGAGGATGTTGCCCGGGTGTACATGCTGGCTTACGAGATGGGGTTAAAAGGGATTACCATCTACCGTGATGGCAGCCGCGAGGGGCAGGTGCTAACCATCGGTGCCGATAAGAAAGCAAGGGGAGCGGAGAGGGCGGAGGAGACAATCGCCCCCCGCAAGAGGTTGAAAGTAACCTCCGGTATCACGGAGAGGGTGACCACCGGTTGCGGCTATATCTACGTAACGGTGAACTCCGACGAGCAGGGCATCTGTGAGGTTTTCTCCACGCTGGGCAAGGCTGGGGGCTGTGCCTCGGCGCA
>Ga0114922_10007211_pt1 | contig 10180 bp, 10 predicted proteins | sample AartaG_FD_100975 | JGI IMG/M metagenome (GOLD analysis project Ga0114922, IMG submission 100975) | Deep subsurface microbial communities from Aarhus Bay to uncover new lineages of life (NeLLi) - Aarhus_00045 metaG | ecosystem: Environmental > Aquatic > Marine > Oceanic > Sediment | place...
GATGACGAAGATGACTCTGATTAAACATTTTTACATTAACTTATGACACATAGCTTAAAGGTAAAATTTCAGAAAAAATATATGATGAATTATTAAATATAGAAGCAGATGATTTTGATGGAGGTTATCCTGATGATTGGTGTCCTAATTGCTGTGAAAGTATTGATCCTAATGATGATTGGGAAGAAACATGTTAGAAGCAATAGACAAATTCATACATGACAAGAAATTTATGCCATAATTAACAATTATTGATATATTAAGAAATAGCTATATTAGAATTATAAAAATGTCTAAAACTAGGCAAGAAATTGGGCCATATGATTATATTGAACATTTTAAGAGAAATACAGCGTTGTTAGTTTCAATGGATAAAAATGGAAAACTCAATGTTATGGCTTTAGATTGGAAGAGTATAGAAGATTTAGAGGGTATTCCTGTTATTAGAGCACAAGTAGCTTATAGTCGATACACATATAAATTACTTACTGAGGGAGTCAATGAATTTACTGTAAATATCCCTTCGGATAAAATATATCACGCGGTAGATATAGCAGGTTCTTATTCTGGAAGAAATACTGATAAAATTAAAGAAGCAGGATTGGAAATTATTCCAGGAAATAAAACAAAAGTCTCTACTATAAAAGACTCTGATTTAAGCTATGAATGTCAAATTGTTCATTCATGTAAATCAGAAATGAGTAGTCATCACTATTTTTATGGGAAGATTCTAATCGCCTATGCTTCAAATAATATACTTAAGTAACTTTTTTCATTTCTTTTTCTTAAAAGCTATCATTAGAGTTTTTTGTAAATTAATTTTATAAAGTCTAAAAAATTCAAAAAATTAGATATTTATAATTAAAGGCGATAAAAACATTGAAAAATGAAGAAGTAACAGCACCAGATCATTATAAACAGCGTCTTACACCACGATTAATTTTATCACTTTCAATAATTGGAGTATTTTCTGCTCTTATTTGCATACTAACAATGGTAATTTCTATTCCAATTCCAGCTACTCAGGGTTTCATCAATATTGGAGATGCAGGAGTAATGATCTGCGGTATGTTGTTCGGACCTATAATAGGAGGTTTTTCTGGAGGTATAGGTTCAGCTTTAGCAGATATTTTTTTAGGCTATACCATATATGCTCCTGGAACTTTAATAATTAAAGGTTTAGAGGGTTTTTTAGTGGGTATCATTGCTAACCCTAAAAAATTTTATAAAAAAATTAATTATAGAGACATTTTAGCTGTTTTAACTGGTGGTTTTACGATGGTAATTGGATATTTCTTATATGAAATTATCATTTTCGGCATACCCGCAGCATCGTATGAATTAATTTTAAATGGCATAATCCAATTCGGGTTAGGAGGATTGATTGCTATTACTTTTATTGCTACAGCGCGAAAACCTATAATCAACAACTTACCGCAAGTATTCGATAAAGTCTTTAAATAAATAGAAAACTTTAGAAATGTATGTCTAAAATTTAGAATAAGTCATAAATTCAGTAAGAATCAAGAAAAATTTGGTTTTATTCACTTTTTTATTATATCTAAGGCCTAGAATGTTATTTTATACAAGTTTATTTAGTCAGGTTTACATTTTTCACACTTGATCTCGTCGAAATCCTCCCAATCAACTCTATAAATCTTAATTTTACCCGTATCACAACAATGCTTACAATTGCATTTTAAACTTAAGAATTTTTCTTTTTCTACTATACTAATCATAGTGCTAAATAAGCTTTAAATTATTTAAATAAAAAATTTCTAAAAAAAAAGTAGATTCTAGTTATTTATAAGTTTGTGTTTTGAAAACAATTCAATTAAGATATTGAAGCATAATTTAAGATGAAAATAAAAAATTTATGTTTGTTAAATTAGTAATTAATTTCAGAAAAAAAAGAATTAGAAGTTAGAATATACCATAAATTTTTCTCCTGATCCAAGACTATAAATTTCAAATTTTTTACCACGTTTCGTTTCAGCATTCATCAAAATCATAGGAAAGAGATAAATTTGAGATGTAATTTGAGCATCTTTGTCTTTTTCATAAGATTTATAATCACTACCAGCAGAGTTAATGGTTTTTTTAATATTTTTATTCCAATATCCTAATGACGCTTCTGCTTTAGAGTCTAATTCTTTGAAATCACTAAATTTTATTCCTTCGACGTCTTCAATCATTTTATGGAGATCCTCTCCAATCTCCTTTTCATACTTGGTTTGAGCGCTTGAATGAAGGATGGGGGCTCCTGTTACCACTGTTTGAAATGGTACAGGGAGTTCTTCATATTTATACATATTTTTATAACCTCCACATTCTTTGCAAGGTTCTGTTCTATTTCCTGTGCCAAAACAAGTTGCACAGGGATAAGAAAATGGTTTCTTTTCCTTTTTCTGTTCTTCACCAACAAGAACTGTCAAAGTTTCCTCAATTTTTCCAGTTCCTTTGCAGGTTTTACATTTATTTTCGATATATCCTTTTCCTCGACAATTTTTACAAGAAACTGCTTGAATTGATTCAAAGTGAGGAACTATTTCATTTCCTTTCCATTCCTCTTTATTTATCTTTCCAGCTCCTTTAAAGGAATAAAATTGTTCTCGAACAACTCTTGGGGCTGTTACAAGGTTTTCTTCCTTTCCTTTTGGGGCGGGACCAAGAGATTTTTTAAGTGCAAAATAAATTGCTGCCTCTTTTGTGGTTTCTTTTACATATTCAGCTGCGCTAACTGCGTCTAATGAGAAAACAGCACCTTTTGTCCCAAACTCTTTTTCCATTTTTTTCCGATCCGTTCTTACTGCTCTTTGCTTCCATTTTTCGAATACTTTATCCAATGGAGGAGTCTTAATTCTTATATCAGGCATTTTTTTCACTTATAAGATTTAATTAAAAATTTCATCAAAAATGTTTTAGAATTATAAAAATATAAAATAGAATGATTTATAACTTTTATATAGAAGAAAAATATAATTAAAAACAAATATAATAGAAAAGTCGAATAAAAAATGTCTGCTGAGGAACGTCAATCAGTTGAATACTTCTTACAATGGATACAACAAGGTGGACTTGCAGACTGGTTGTCCCATTTCTTAAATCAAGGCGATGAAACAAAACTTAGAGAAATTAAAGAGATATATGATAAAATAAAACAAGTCTTTGGGTTTTAGTTTCTAATTTCTTTTTTATTATCTAATTTTTTAAGTTATTTTAGTCAGTTATTTTAAAACTAGAAAATTTGATTTGGTAATTTTCATTTTATTTTATTATTAATTAATTGCTTAAATGGTTTCATAGTTGAGTGTTCCCTTAAGAAGTTTCTTTATAGTTTTTGATAGAAATCGTAAGCATAAGAAAGAATTGCAATTTAATGTTAATTTCTTTTATCTAAAATCATTTAAGAAAAAGAGATTTACATTTTCTTACGTAAAGGAACCATTCTTTAGGGGCACGGTAATTTTTGGACTAGATTTTAAAAATAGAATACGTCCTCTAAATTTTAATAAAATTGAGAAAGAAGGAAGTTCACAGCCAATTAATCCACGATTACTAAGAAAGTTCATTTTATCAGATAAAAACAAATTTGTCGCTTTTTCAAGCCAAACTCCTTCTCAAGATGTTTCACCTGTTAAAGAAATGCTAAACAATTATCAATATGACACGGATAGGATTATTAATTTAACTTTATGCAATTCTTGTATGGAAAAACATAACTTTACTTTATTAAATGAGAATCTTCAAATTAAATCTTATAAGAATCAAATTATTTGTTCTGAATGTGCTTATGATATTATGTTAAATAGAATTAAGCTTACCGGGCTTATTTCTCAAGAGAAAATCAGCCCTAAATTAAAGAATTTTTTAATGCATTTAATACTCAAATTTAGAGATATTAGAAAAGTATTGGAGTCATTTAAGGCAGATTTTGATCCTGTAAGATCCCGTGAGATAACACTTTATGATATTGAAAAATCATCTTCAATTAGCAAAAAATATCTTAATCAAGAAATAGATAGTATAGACATTCCTCCAGCGTTTAAAGAGATATTGAAAGGGTTAAGATTAACTAATTTATTGCCAATCCAAGCAATTTCCATTGAAAAGGGTTTATTATCAGAACGTAATAATCAATTAATTATGGCTCCTACGAGTGGAGGTAAAACTTTAGTAGGAGAATTAGCAGGAGTCTCAAAAGTTTTAAAAGACAGAGCCGCAAAAATGTTATATTTAGTACCAATTGTAGCTTTAGCCAATATAAGGACAGAAGAATTTAAAGAAAAATATAAAACAATTAAGCTAAAAGTCATCAAAAGAGTTGGAGAATCACTATTTGGAAAAAAAGAGGATACCAATATTAAAGACTTAGCTAATGCCCATGTTATTATTGCAACTTATGAAGCAATTGACTATATTTTAAGAAGTGGGAATAAAGATCTCTTAGGTAATATTGGTACAATTGTAATTGATGAAATTCAAACATTAATTGATCCAGAACGAGGTTTTATATTAGATGGTTTAATAGCTAGACTAAAAACACAATTCAATTCTCAATTCCTATATTTAAGTGCAACCTTAGGAGAACCAGAGTTTTTAGCTAAAAAATTAAATTGTGAATTAATTAAGTATAATAATCGCCCTGTTCCAGTTGAGCGTCATTTATTATTATGTCTAAACGAAACTCAAAAAAATAAGTATATTTCTAGGTTAGTAAGAGCTGCTTTTTCTATGAAATCTATATACGGATTTAAAGGGCAATCAATAGTATTTACAAATACTAGAAAAAAGTGTGAATCGATATCAGCTTATTTACAGAACAAAGGGATAAATGTTTTAGCTTACCATTCAGGTTTAACCAATGAAGAAAGAAGAGAAATTGAAGAAAAATTCCAGACTCAGAAGATTATTGGGGTTATAGCAACTGCAGCATTAGCAGCAGGTGTAGATCTTCCAGCTCGCCAAGTAATTTTTGAATCTTTAGCAATGGGCATAAATTGGTTATCTGTTGCAGAATTTGAACAGATGCTAGGACGAAGTGGAAGATTAAAAAAACATGAAAAGGGTTTAGCATATATACTTGTTGAACCTGGAAAGATATATTCTCCTAAAATGAAAATTACTGAAGAAAATATAGCAATAAAACTATTGAATGGAAAGATTAAAGATTTTGAGCTTGTTCCTGATAAAGATAAATCTCAAACAGAAATTCTTGCATTTAATTCTATGTTTAATAAGTGGATTACAAAAGAAATTGTGTATAACTTTTATAACCGTTTAATAAATAATCATTTCGATATGGAAGAAGTTTTGAAGAAGTTAATATCTTTTAATTTAATACGAATAAAAGAAGATTTGACAATTAAAGCAACCCGTTTAGGAAGAGCAATTGCAAATTCATTTTTAAGTGTTGATGAAAGTCTTGAAATTATAAAAAAATTACAGAATAAATTAGAAACACCTTTAGATATTGCTTTAGACTTAGAATTTCTTAGAAACATATACCTATCAAAAAATATAGTTGCAGATTTATCAAAGAATATCAATATGAGATATTTTTCGAATAATTTATTTAGTGCTAGTGTATTATCCTTAATGAATGCAGAGTATGTCCGAAAGAGAAAATCATTTTCCCGTGATTTTATTGATTTTATAATGAAATTAACTAACGAAATATTTAATTGCAGTTGTAAAGATAATCCATATTGTGATTGCGGTCGTTTAAATTTAGAAAAACTAATCCTTGACTTGAGAATCAAACATAATATGACAATTGAAGAGATTTCCAGTTACTTGATGGAAGAATTTAAAATCATGGTTTTTAAAGGAGATCTTATTGATTATTTAGAGAATTTAATCTACAGTCTGGAGAGCATTAAAAATATTGTAGAAGGTATATCCAATTTAGATAATGTTTTCAAGAAAGAAATCAAAGAAATACCTAACTTAATAGAAAATATCAAATATTAAGTTATATGTATTTCTACTATATCATAATCCTTTAAAATATAATCTAGACCAACTTTTTTCCGCTTCTGGCGCACTCCTTCACGCATAACAATAGCATGGTCAAAGCTCTCATAAAAGCTTCTATGAATCTTCTCAGCGACCCCCTTTACAGTTACTCCTTCTTCCATAAGGAGAGGTTGATCGGCTACTATTCCACTACTCATAGTAAATATCCTAATTTTCTTTAGAAATTTTAAGATTATTTCACCAAAATCTTTTGGAAAATTCTCTTTCTGGAAACTTGTTCCTAGTATTATCGGAAATCTATCAGAATATCTCGTTTTTAACATTTCAAAAGTTTCTTGAGTATGAGGAAGATCCCCTTTAGTCCCCAATATTATTACTTTTTTATATACAACAGAGGGAGTAAGAACGTCAATAATATTATCAATTGTTATTTTCCCGTAAATTTTTACAATTCCATTACGTATTCCATTTTCATTCACAATTTCTTTTATTTCTTCTGTTAATTTTTCCAATTCCTCAATTCCTTTTGCTTCTTTAGTCATATATAGGACTTGAATTTTATTCGCCCCAGTTTTCTCAATAGTGAGAGGTGGAGGGGGTAGGTTTATTCGAATGTCGGCTCTAGTTAATTCTTTTAACAATAAATCCATCTGATCTTTAATATTTCGAGATAAGTCGATACAAAAACATAATAGATCTGCTGCTCTGAGTTGCGAAAGAATTTCTTTTCCATTACCAACTCCATCAGAAGCACCTTCCATAATGGAGGGCATATCCACAATTTGAAATCTAATATTTTGATACTTATATATTCCAATTTCTGGAATGGGGGTGAATCTACCAATTTTTTCATTTGCTGCTCCTGTTAAATAATTTAAAAGAGTTGTTTTTCCCACTCCAGGTGTATAATAATTGCTAATTAATATTATTTGGAGTCCTTCCTTTTTTATTGAAAAAGGGCTGACAATCTTTTGGGTGATTTTCTGCTTTTGTCTCCGCTCCTCTACTTCACGTTTCATCTTTGCTAAACGAGATTTATTAAGGGCAACAATTTTTTCTGTAGCTTTATGTTTAGGAACCAAAGATAAAAATTCTTCTAACTTTTTTATCTTTTCTTCTGTAGAACCCGCATCAAGATATTCTTGATATTTTGCTTTTGCAGCAGTCGGTAAATTTGAGCTCAAAACAAAACACTTAAGTATTAATTTAAAATAAAGAACGAAATCTATCCTCTGTTTTCAATTTTAAATCCCCTAACACTTCATTAATTCGAATTTCAAATTGTTTGAAGTATTTAGGTTTTTTTGAAAATATATCGTTAAGGGGATAGCGGTTCAAGAAATAAGTAATGATTTGATTTAACTGGCGTTTGACGACTGTAACATCTGTTGCTTTTTCTATTATAGCATATGATAATAAAGGCTGTTTATTAGTTTCATCATCACTTGGTAATGTAATCATCTCACAGAAGCATACTAACTTAAAGGAAGCAAGAGAGATTACATTTATATTGTCGCCGAATACCTCGCTGGTAAAACTTTCAAGTGCCGTTAAAAAACCCGCACGTAAGTTTGGATCTAAGACATCATCTGAGGAAGAATAATATTTAATCTCAACTAAGTTTCGCATACCTATGTTTATTCCTACTTCAAGAATCGCCATTTTAAAAAAGGATATCTATATACTATCTAAATTGTTATTTTTTATAAAATAATTAAATTTTTTATTTCTATTTTTTTTTTAAAACTTTATTTAATATAATTTTAATTGTTTTTTAAAAGGATAAAGCATATCATTGAAATTTTTTTTTTGGATTATCAATTCCTAAATTATAAGTTGAATTCTAATTTAAAAGATTAATTTTTAGAAATATTAAGGAAGTTCCATCTGTTTTTTATAGAGGAAAAACGTATTCTCACAAAGCATTGCTACCGTCATTGGGCCTATTCCTCCAGGAACGGGTGTTATTTTTCCACACTTATCTAAGACTCCTTCGAAATCAACATCACCACATAATTTACCTTCAATTCTATTTATACCCACATCAATAAGAATTGCTCCCTCTTTAATTCTTTCTTTAGTTATGAATTTTGGTTTTCTGACTGCAACTATAACTATATCTGCTTTTTGGAGATAACTATCAATATCCTTTGTTGAAGTATGACATATAGTAACAGTGGCATTTCTTTTTAACAACATAAAAATCAAAGGTTTGCCAACCAAATTTGAACGATTAATAATTACTACATCTTTCCCTTTTAAATCTATATTATTATGTTCTAATAGTGAAATAATGCCTTTTGGAGTACAAGGCCCTTGATCTTCATTATAATCAAAAAGTTTTCCTCTTGTAACAGAATTTAAACCATCTGCATCTTTTAATGGTGAGATTTTCTCTAAAAACTCAGGTGTATAATCTCTTAAATGTTCTGGAAGGGGTATTTGCACTAAAATTCCATGAATACTAGCATCTTTATTAATTTTATCAATTTTCTCTAAAAGTTCCTCCTTTGAAATATTCTCCTCTAACTCTATAATAATGGAATCGATACCTACACTTTGGCAAGTTCTATGTTTAATATTCACATAGACTTTAGAAGCGGGATCCTTCCCTACAAGTATCGTAGCCAATTTTGGTCTAATTCCCGTTTTCTCTGCTGCTATTTTAACTTGCTTTTTCAATTCTGAATTTAATTTTTCTGCTAATTTTTTTCCATCTAATATTTTATTACTCATGATATCTTGATTATAATAAAATTTGAAATTAAAAAAAGTAATAATATTAATATCGAAATATTGTGTTTTTTTTACAATAATTAAATCCTTATATTCTTCTCCTTCTCCAAAGAAAAACAACTATAGCGATAATTAATCCAATCGAACCTAATACAATACCTAAAATCAGATAATTAAACTCAACCATCCAAACTTCAAGAGATAAACTAGATAAGGAGCCTAATATTTCCAAAGTTTTGTATGCATAATAGCAAGATATGACTGAAGAGATTTTTTGTTGGATTCCTTCAGCATTCTCTACAAATCCACCATCCTCGAAGTTTTGGCGTGCTAGTACCCATGAGCTTGTTTCTTGATTATTGAATTCACTACCACTGATTAAAGAAATTGCTTTTACACAATAATATGTACTACTTAATAAAGCATATCCAGCTAATTCATCAGGAAGATATCCTCCATAGTTGTTAAGATCTGCAGAATTATTAACATAAAAAGATTTGAGGTAAGTTAATGTGTTGTTAATATCGACTAAATCATTAATATCTCCAAATCTTTCGTCATCCAGGATAAATGCTGCAAAACATGTATCAATATATGTAGATGATAATGTTTGATTACCTCCATACCCGCCATCAGTATTATTACAAGAAAGAACCCAATCTTTATGAATTGATATATTTGCAATCGGTTGCCCTATCAATGAGTGAAGTTGAATAACATAAAATGTATAAGTTAAGCTTGGCAAATGAGTTGTGTTTGAAAAAGAAAATCCCCCATTTATCTGCTCAGTCTCATTTAGATATTCATAAATTCTATTTGATAAACTTGAATCAATAGTATGTTCTAATATGTTCAGTGAATTCAATAGATAGTATAAGTCATATATATTTACATGAGTACTATCAAACATTGCTACAATATTATCTTCCAATTTACTTTTAAGATCTTCAATCTCTTGTGGATCTCTTCCCCAATCATTCAAAAGATTCAAAGCATAAGCTGTTGCTTCAAAATTCACATTGTCTTCATCACTAATAACATTGGAAAACCCTTTTCCTACAATTTCAGTATCTAATATAAAATCCTTTAAATATGACTGCCGTGGTTTTCCTAACACACTCGGAATTGCATTTAATGTTAAAAATAATACAAAAATAATAATGATAAAATTCCGATATTTATGCTTCAATTAAAAGTACCTAATTCTGATAAATTAAAATTTACTTTGTTAAATATATCTTGAAATTAAAAATTAACTATATGATTAATGAACTAAAAGTGATATTTCAATTTCATATGATTTAAAAAGAATTATAAATTAAAAGAGAAATATCCTTACTACTTAAAGAATTTCACTGATATCTCTATATAATAATTCCTTATTAACTTGAAACTGATCGTATGTAATAAATAATTTTCTAAAGGATTCCAAGCTTCCGAGAATTGCAGCTCCATTAAAAATAGC
>Ga0114922_10007212_pt1 | contig 10180 bp, 5 predicted proteins | sample AartaG_FD_100975 | JGI IMG/M metagenome (GOLD analysis project Ga0114922, IMG submission 100975) | Deep subsurface microbial communities from Aarhus Bay to uncover new lineages of life (NeLLi) - Aarhus_00045 metaG | ecosystem: Environmental > Aquatic > Marine > Oceanic > Sediment | place: Aarhus...
GATCAAGCTGCGCGGCGAGATCGAAATCTTCGAGACTTCGGTAGCCGCCAAGACGCCCTGGGAGCCGAAAAGCGGCGACTACAGGGCGCTCTGGAAAGGCCTGATCGAAGGCAAACTCGACGAGGAAGTCCAGAAAACCCTCATCAGCATCGGCGACGCGCTGTAGGGTCCCTTGCCGCGCCATTTTATGCAATCCCCACAGTTTCGCGAAAAAAAATCCCGATTTCATGGAACCGTTTCGCCTTTCGTGCGTCTATCTTAATAGCCGGCCCTGCCGCGCTCGCGTTGGATTGTTGGAACATTTCCCGTTTTCCCTGGTCCGAAGGAGGCAAAGATGAAGCTCGTCCGACTTTCACCAGCCGTAATTCTCCTCACGGCGGTCGTTTTTGTCGTTCAGGCGTTCGGCGCTGAGGCAGAAAAAGACCCTAACGCTGTCCCGGCTATCGAGACAGATGTCACCCAGGGCGCGCTGCGGGTGGAGCAGCCCGACGGCTCGGTCGTCGCGTGCCCCCTCAAGCACACCGACGTCGTCGCCGATATCTCCGGCTTCATCGCCAGGGTCAAGGTCACGCAAACATTCCACAATCCGTTCGACGACAAGATCGAGGCGGTCTACGTTTTTCCCCTGCCTCACGGCTCGGCGGTGGACGACATGACCATGGTGATCGGCGACCGCCGCATCGTGGGTATCATCAGGAAGCGCAAAGAAGCCAGGTGGATTTATGAATACGCGCTCCGCCGCGGCCAGACCGCCGCGCTGCTCGAACAGGAGCGGCCCAACATCTTCAAGCAGTCGGTGGGCAACATCGGCCCCAACCAGGAGATCAAGATCGAGATTTCGTACCTCGACGTGCTCGAGTACGATATGGGCGAGTACATGTTCCATTTCCCGATGGTCGTCGGCCCGCGATACAATCCGCCCGGCTTCAAGGACGGCATCGGGGCCGCTCCCGTGGGCAAGGCCGGCGTGTCGGGACAGAAGACCGAAATACCTTACGTTAAGCCCGGTCAGCGGACGGGCCACGACATCAGCCTGTCGGTGAGCCTCGATGCGGGCGTGCCGGTGCGCAACATGAAGGTGACCAACCACAAGGCTGCGATCGAGCGGTTCGACGCCCACCTGGCCAAGGTGACGCTCTCGCCCGGCGATTCCATCCCGAACAAGGACTTCGTGCTGAAGTACAAAGTGATAGGCGAGAAACCGGAGATTGCTCTTCTTGCGTACAGCATCGGACAGGGCAGCGATGGTTACTTCATGCTCATGATCCAGCCCAGGCTCGATGAACAGCTCAAGGAGGCGCCGCCGCGGGAGATATGCTTCCTCATCGACGTCTCGGGTTCGATGAGAGGAAAACCGACGGAAAAAGTCAGGGATACGATGGAAGAGTTCTTCAAACTGTCCAAACCCGACGACACCATCCAGGTCGTAACGTTCGCAGGAATGGCGAAGGAGCTGTTCGACAAGTACGTGCCGGCCACGAAGGAGAACGTGAAGAAAGCCCTCAATTTCACCAGGGGCATTCGCGGCGGCGGCGGCACGAACATGCTCGAAGGGATCAAGAAGGTCGTGAACGCCCCCGTGGATCCGAAGCGGGTCCGCATCGTCGTGATGCTCTCCGACGGCTACATCGGCAACGAAGACCAGATCATAAAAGAAGTAGCCGAGAAGTGCGGCGACCAGATCCGATTCTGGACGATCGGTATCGGCTCGTCGCCCAACCTCCACCTGATCGACGGTGTTGCCAAGCAGGGGAACGGAGTGCGTCAGATCCTGGGCCTCGACGACGATCCCGCCGAGCTCGTCCCTGAGATAGTTGACCGCATCCACCGGGCGCAGCTTGCCAATATCGACATCGACTGGGGTCGTCTGCCGGTTCATGACATCTACCCGATGAAAGTCCCCGAGCTGTGGGCGAAGCAGCCGGTTATACTCTTCGGACGATACTACGGATCGGGGCAGGACACCCTGACGATCAACGGCACCGCCGAGGGCGAGCCGATCAGCTACCCGGTGACGGTGGCGTTGCCCGAGGCCCAGCCGCTGCACAACGTGCTGGCGCAGGTGTGGGCGCGAAGGAAGATCCGCGACCTCACCGACCAGATGGCCGGCACCGAAGTCGCGGAACTGGTCGAAGAGATCACCCGCATCGCCCTCAATTATAGCCTGATGAGCAAGTACACCAGCTTTGTCGCGGTCGATGAGAAGGATGCGGACAAGATCACCGCCCCTCCGGCACCGCCGCGCCGCGTGGTCGTGCCCGTGCCCATGCCCGACGGCGTGAGCTGGGAGGGGGTCTTCGGACCGGAGGGGAGAGAACTGTTGGCGGATGCGGGGTTGCCGGATGGGCCAGCGCCTGCTGCTGAAGATGAAATGGAGGAGCTGGACCGACTCGGCACGGTGTCCAGCCCTAAGGGCGGCCGCGGGCGTGGATGGGTGGGGTACAACTCGGCTGGGAGGTGGGGCGTGGCAGACGGTCCGATTGGAGGACAGGCCCTTGCCCTTCCTTCTGCACCCCGCCGGCAATACCGTGCAGCAGTCGGAAGCATAAACGTGCTCCGCCTGGCAAGGAAGAAAAAGATCACCGTGACCAGTGCCTTCGGACGGATACCGGATGATTACGGCTACCCCTTCTCCGACGCGTCCGAGTCTCCTGAGATAGATAAGAAGCGGGTCGAAGAGCTTGTTGAGCGAATCAGGGAGATCATCGAAAGCGAGGAGGGCAAGGGGACCGACAAGGTGACGCTTGTTTTCAACAACGCTACCCTTGAGGATGTCTTCACCTACCTCAGCAAAGCCACTGGCGTGGAGATAATCATCGACGCCGAGGCCCGGAAGGAAGTGACCGGGGGCAAGATCAGGCTGAAGCTCAAGGACGTGTCTCTGCCCGTCGCGCTCAACAGGATCGTGCAGGGGCGGGGCCTGCGTTATGAGATCAAGGGCGACGCCATTCATATCACCCTGACCGATTACAAGCGCGCCGAGGCCCTCGCGCGGGACGCGGCGGAAGCGGAAGCCGCCGGCAAGCTGTCCGAAGCGTGTGCTCTCTTCAAACGCGCCTGCCTGCTGGCGAGTGCATCGCGGCACCGCCGGGCGCGAGCGGTGGTCGACCAGGCCATAGGCGGGGTGTTCCGCGTCAGGCGGGCGCTGCGCAAAAAGTATGCCGAAAAGCTGCCGGGCCTCAACGACCGGATCAACGTCGTGATCAGGCGGAAGGCCCTGGCCCAGGCCATTGCAACAGTGGCGAAGGCCGGAGGCGTTGAAATCAGCGTGGTCCGCGGCAGCTTCGACGACGTTAGGGAACTTCTGGAACTCGACCGGCTCGAGGTGACATACCTCGACCTTCGCAACGCGACCGTCGCACAGGCGCTTGACTGGTTGCTCGATCCATTCCAGCTCAATTACCAAATTGACGGGGAAAAGGCAACCGTCGGCACCAGCAGGCGCCTGATGAAAGATACCCCGACTCCCTGGGTCTACCAGATCGGCTTCATTGCGACGCCGACAAAGGAGGAGTTGGGTGAGGATAAAGCCGCCAACCTCAAGCTCGTGACCGACGCACCGCGCGAGATCCTCGACGCCGTCAAGAGTGTGATCGGCCCCGACAAGGCCGAACTGCTCAGAGGGGGCCGCCTGATGGTGTACGGCACTAGCGCCGATCACGATGCCGTCGGTACCGCCCTGTTTATGCTGTGCAGGGGCGCGATCAAGGAAGGTCGGGGAAGGGTGGAGGTACGCAGAATCCCTGCAAGTGGCCCGATGAGGGAAAACATCCCAAAGCAAATACTGGATCTTCTGCCCAGAACAGTCAAACGCTTCAGGGCCCGCGCCAAGCTGCGCGCGAAGAGAATCGCGGCGAAGCAGCGGCGGGCAGTGGCCGCAGCCCTGGCCGAATACTCGTGGGAGCTGATGGCGGGCGCGCTGGCCGGTGAGGCGGACCTCGAGGCGCTCACGTACTTGCAGTTCGCGTGGAACCACCCCGAGTGCCCGGGCGCTCTCAAAGAGCTGCGGACACCGCTGGCGGGGCGGTCGCTGTGGGCCGTCTGCGAGGCCGCCCGGCTCCTGCGCGACAACGCCGCGGTGAAGGAACTCGCTGAAAAGGCGGCGGACGTCGGAGCGGGTGCCGCAGTTGCCGCGACGGAAGCGCTCAAGAAAGACATTTACACCGAGATAGAACTGCTGGAATACGCCCTGGCCGCTCGCAGCCTGGCCGCGGCCGGGATCAAGAACGAGAAGCTGGGCGCGGAATTCCTCAAGACGGCTTCGGAGCGGCTGGCGAAGGCCGAGTCATGGATCGCGACAGCGGCAAGTGCACTGCTGCACGATCTGGACGCGGTCGCAAGAGATGCCCTCGTAAAGAAGCTGCCCAGCATGCTCGAACGAAACCTGTACGACGACGATGCCGTGGTCCTCTACAGCTTTGCGTGCAGGCGCGCGGGCGGCGACGCGTGGGAGAGCTTCCGCCGCATTCGCACGGAGATCACCAGCGGCGGGCGCCGCCTGCCCCTGAGCGGCGATGCACTTCTTATCACGAATCGCCTTGCAGACCTCAAACTCGCACTGGCAGAATAATGGAGGTACGGTGGGCGCTGCTCATCGGGTGTTAGGAAGGAGGACATTTTTTCTCTCTTGCGGGGTTATTGTGTGCGGCCCCTTCGGAGCCCAAGACGCGTGCTGATGAGCGTTCCCTCACCTGTATTCTGATAAGGAAACACCGATGAAATCGAGATTGCTGCTTGCCGTTGTCGCCGGGCTGTTGGTGATGGCTTGTGGGTCCGCGGCCGGCGTGCCCGACACTGACGGCTCGTCTTTCGCCATCCGGCCGGATTTTTCGCACAAGGAAATCTACGACGTTTATGAGAATCTGCGGAAGAGCTCCCAAGAACAGTTCGTCACCACGGACCTCGTTCTGCACACCGGGCATCTGCTGTTCGATTATTCGCTGCGGGCAATCGAGATCGACAAGCTCTACGGTCTCGCGGAGAAGCTGAGCGGAACGATGGCCCGAAAGGCAGGGCAGATGCAACAGGTAAGAAAGCGGCCCCTTCGTCCGGATTACGTCAGCGACTTCAAGACCTTGGAAGCTTTCTTCTGTGTCCCGGCGAAGATCCTCGACCCGGAATTCTCAGTGCCTGCCCACGTCAGAGACAGGGTGCAAAAGGACCTCGCCGCGATGGAAAAGCATGAGGGCTTTGCGATCAGCGCCGCCCTGGAGCACGCGGAGGATTTCTCGCAGTACGTCCCGCGCGGTCACTACACGCGCAACGAGCAGTTCAAGCGCTACTTCAAGGCGATGATGTGGTACGGCCGGCGGATGTTCCGCGTGCAGGAGGTCCGCCCGGACAGCCTGCCGATAAAAGACCCGTGGTCCGAAAAGCACAAGCTCGCCGAGACGCGGCAACTGCTGATGATAACGCGCATGCTCTACACCGTGCAAATCGACGGCAAGGCGGCGATCGAAACGTGGAATAAGCTCTACGTGCCCACGGTGCTCTTCGCGGGCCGGACCGAAGACCTGAATCCGGCAGAGGTGAAGATCGTCGCCGAGAAGATATGGGGCAAACTTCCCCCGGCAGCGGGCCTCGCCGACGAGGCGAAGGTCCGCGAGTTCGCCAGGGCCGCGGCCGAGTTCAGTAAACCCAAGATCGACTCATCGGGCGCGGGCCGCGAGGGTTTTTGCTTCATGGCCCAGCGGTTCACGCCGGACAGTTACATCACGCAATGCCTCGTAACCGACGCCGACGTGCCTTTCGGCGAGGGGGTGCCGTCGCATCCGCTGGCCTACGCGGGCAACCGCAAGCCGCGGCCCTTCACGTGGGGCAAGAACGTTTACATGCGGCCCCCGGAGAGGCGGATGTTTCCCCGCGGGCTGGACGTTATGGCGGTGTTCGGCTGCGATGAGGCGCTGGCGATGCTCAAGTGGAGCGGCGATACGGAATACGAGGGCTACGACGAGATGGTCAAGTTCCTTCGCAAGGACGTCGCCAAAATGATGGCCGAGCGGAAGGACGAGAATCTCTATTACTCGTGGCTCCACGCCCTTCAGCCGATGATGAAGCCGATCACCTCGAAGAACGTGCCCGATTGCATGCGATCCCGCCGCTGGCTGCGCGACAAGCAGCTAGTTACGGCTCTGGCCTCGTGGGCCGAGCTGCGCCACGATACTATTCTTTATGTGAAGCAAAGCTACACGCCAGCGAAGAGGGGCGTTCCCCCCAAACCGCGCATCCCCCATGGTTACGTTGAGCCGCAACCGGACGTCTTCAGGCGGATCGGCCTCATGGTCTCGAAGATGAACAAGGACCTCGCGGCTCTCGGCGTGATGCCGGAGGGCCTCGACCGCAATTATACAAGCTTCGCCGAGCTTTGCGAGCGGCTGGCCGCCATCGCCGACAAGGAGCTTGGGGGCAAGGAGCTGACCGCAGAGGACGATGCGTTCATCGCCCGCGCGGCCGGGCGACTGAAGGCAACGACAGTTTTGCCGCACGAACTTCGCAAGAAGGTGCTGTCGGAAACGGACTCGAAGATGGCGCTCATCGCGGACGTCCACACCGACAACAATTCCAAAAAGGTCCTTGAAGAAGGCGTTGGGGCGCCCTTCCTGCTGAGTGTGAGAATGCAGCTCGCGGGCAAGATGACGACGCTGCAAGGGGCGGTCTTCAGCTACTATGAGTTCAAGCATCCGATGGACGACCGCCTCACGGATGAGGCGTGGCAGAAGATGCTCGAAACCGCCGCCGCGCGCCCGAAGCTTCCGGAGTGGTACATGCTGCCGGAATGAAACCGTCGGCCCTCCCGCGCCGATTGGATCCAGAAGTTTCAAGCAACGATAGCGGGAGGGAAACTCTTTGAAAAGAGTTTCCCCCCCACACCCCTCCTTCAGAAACTTTTCACGGCCGTGCCGGCAGCCGGCTCGGCCTGGTGTAAGAGTCCAAGAGTTGAGGGGGGGGGCGAGGACCTTCAGAAGCCCTTAGGCTGTTAAAGCAAGCCGCCCCGGCCGCCGGGACGGCTGTGAAAAGTCTTTGGAAGGGGGTCTGGGGGAAAGCCTTTCTTCAGAAAGGTTTCCCCCAGCACAAGGGCCACCTAAGAAGGCGGCGCGACGAACGAAGACGTTCGTCGACAAGACCGACGCTTGAACCAAGCTCTCTAATCACACCCCTTCCCCCCACATTTTGTTTTGCCCTTGTTTTTTATCGCAACGCGTTGTATAAAGGGTCCCGGTTGCGGGCCGATACGGGAGGAAGAAGATTGGGCGGGCCACCTGTAATTACCAGTCGTCAGAACGCCACGGTGAAGCGAGCGCGGGCGCTGGCTCGCGGCAGGGATGTGTCGGAAGCGGCGGCGCTGTGTGTCGAGGGCGTGCGGCTGTTCGAAGATGCCCTCGCCCAGGGCGTCCGATTCGAGGCGGTGCTTGTGGCTTCGCGGCTGGATGCGACCGAACGCGGCGCGGCATTGCACGAACGGCTGTGGCGCTCGGATGCGCCGGTGCTCGATGCCACCGACGCCGTGCTGGAGTCGATCAGCGACGTCGCCGGCAATCAGGGCGTGGTGGGCCTTGCATACAAGAAGACATGGGAGCGCGCCGATCTGTTTCCCTCCGACCGCGCTCCGCTGGTGATCGTGGCGTGGGGCGTGCAGGACCCCGGCAACCTCGGGACGATCATTCGCACCGCGGACGCTTCGGGTGCGACGGGTTTGCTCGCAACGCCGGCCACGGCCTGTCCTTACAACACGAAATGCATCCGCGCTACGGCCGGCTCGATTTTCCGGTTGCCGCTCATGGAAGTTGACGAAGACTCACAGGCCCTCGAAATGCTCAGGGCGCAGGGCGTGGTCATGATCGGAACCGCCCTGGCAGGGGGCGCCCGGCACGTCGACGCCGACTTCACGAAGCCGGTGGCGATCGTATTGGGCGGCGAGGGCGGCGGCCTCCCGGAACATGTGGTGGAGCTGTGCGATCAGTCCGTGCGGATTCCCATCCGACCGGGGGTGGAATCGCTCAACGTGGCCTCGGCGGCCGCGATCATATTGTACGAAGCCGCAAGGCAGCGAAACTTCAAGGGGCTTGTATGACTCAGTCAAACTTTCGGCTCGCCGACAAGCAGCGCAGCACCGTCACAACGGATTTCTTCGGCCTCCCGGTGCAAGCGGATAGTTTTACGAAGCATGCCGAGCTGTTCATTCTGTCACATTTTCATCGTGATCACATGGATGGGCTGAGCGGCGACTGGCGCGGGGGTCCGCTGCTTTGCTCCCCGACGACGGCTGCCCTCCTTACTGCGCTCGAGGGGTTGCCCAAGGATAACCTGATAATGATCGAGCCCGACGAGACAAAAGAGCTTCGCGTGGCCGGGGAGACCCTGCGCGTAACGGCCCTCGAGGCGAACCACTGCCCCGGGGCGCTGATGCTCGTGTTGGAGCACGACGGCCGGAAGATCGTTTACAGCGGCGATTTCCGCCTCAACGATCAGCTTCGGGGCAAGCGGGCGCTGCTGGCCGGGGCGGAACGGCTCTACGTCGACGCCACCTATGCCTCTCCCGAGTATGCTTTCCCCACGCAGGACGAAAGCATAGCGATGGTGTTGGACGCGGTGAGGAAGAACATCGACAAGGAGATTCTCGTCGCCATCTACACCATCGGCAAGACGAGGATCGTCAATGCCCTCTACCGCGAGTTCGGCCGCCCGATTTATGTTTCCAAAGACAAGTTGAAAGCCTACCGGGCGATGGGCTACGGCGATCACGTGACCGAAGAGCGCCGGAAAGCCGGTTTTGTGGGATATTCCCGCATTTACTTCGACCGCTACTTCAGTTGGCGGAAGGGCCGGTCCCCGGCTAATTGCCTCGTCATTTATCCTTCGGGCATGTGCCTCAACGTCGAGCCCCGCCCCGGATTCTTCTACGTGCCGTATTCGGAACACTGCGACTGGGCGGAGTATTGCGAGTTTGTCGAGATGGTCGGCGCGGCAGAGGTCGTGCAAACGTAGGCATTCCCGGCGACAAGTGCTGCTTTGACGGAAGGAGGTGCTCAACTCAAATCCGTTCCGGCCGTTCCCATTGCGGCCATCTTGGGAGAGAGACATCTGTGATGGAAAGAACGGATTTGATCAACGTACCGTGCCCGCTTTGTGGTTCGGATTCTCCACAATCCTACGCCCGTTACTGTACTCACCTCTTCGGCGACGACATCGTTCCCATGAACCTGGTGCGGTGTGTGAATTGCGACCTGATCTTCGTGAGCCCGCGTCCGCGCAACAATGACATCGAAGCCCTGTACGGATCGGACAGGTTCACTGCGGATCAGAACAAGGAAACTGTGGGCCGCGGCAGGCTGCCGAGCCCGAGCGACGTCAGTCTTGCCGACAAGGTCTGGAAGGTCAGGATGCTCGAAGACTTCGTTGGCGGCGGCCGGTTGCTGGACATTGGCTTCGGGTTCGGCGCAATGATGAAGGTAGCCCAGGACCGCGGGCGGTGGGAAGCATGGGGCATTGACCCCTCGCCGGCGTCCGTCCGGTTTGTGCGGGAAGTCTGGGGGCTGAACGTCCAGTGCAGGTCGGTGCTCGAGATGGATTTCCCGGAGTCGTTTTTTGATGCGGTGTGCATGGACAACGTCCTCGAGCACATCGACAGGCCCGTCGAGTGCATGAGCGCGGTCAGCCGCGTGTTGCGGCCCGGAGGGGTGGTGTTCATCGATGTCCCTTACGTCCGGGGGCTCACCAACAGGTTGTGGCGGACGTATCTCAAGCTTTTCCCGAAAGAGGGCCATCCCAACACCTACGGGCACATCTACTTCTACACCAGGAAGTCGATCTCCATCCTTCTGCGAAAAGCGGGGTTCGAGCCGAGGCTGATGCTGACGGATCAGACGACGTTTCCCGGCTATGCCGGAGGGATGGAACGCGTCCTTCGGCAGGTGGCGACCACCGCCGGGAAGACACTGCCGGGCGCGGGGAACCTGCTGATCAGCTTCGGGGTTAAAGTGTAAGAACGGTCCTGCGGCCGGAGCGCGGCCGGCGCTCATGATCCTCAATCCATGGCCTTTCGCAGCACATCCAAGCTGCGCATCACGTCCCAATGTATGTGTAATAACTCGACGGGCTTGACGTGACGAGATAGTGTGATACAATTGAGATGTCCGGCGAAGCGGAAGCGGGCAACGCTGGAGAGCAACCCGCCCGGGAA
>Ga0114922_10007213_pt1 | contig 10178 bp, 8 predicted proteins | sample AartaG_FD_100975 | JGI IMG/M metagenome (GOLD analysis project Ga0114922, IMG submission 100975) | Deep subsurface microbial communities from Aarhus Bay to uncover new lineages of life (NeLLi) - Aarhus_00045 metaG | ecosystem: Environmental > Aquatic > Marine > Oceanic > Sediment | place: Aarhus...
CAATCTCCTGTCGCTCTGCCTTGATGTGAAATGCTCGGGGCGCCTTATCTCCAAGCTCATGATACTTCTCCATAAATCTCTCGCCACGACAGTTACGCATAAATGCGCCCATACCAGAAAAGGCATTCATTCCAGGCGCTCCATACCCCTTTGGCACTGTAGTCCCAACACACCACTCCAAATTCTTTATCTTGGCGCCGACATTATAGGCCACCACAATCTGGGTTCCGGTATTTGAAGGGTTTTGCCAGATATTGAAGGGATTATTCGTTGAATTGGTAGACCATCTTGACTGATGAGCTCCCATGGCCAAAACTATCGCCTTAGCCTTGAACAGGTAGAAATCCCCACTTCTCCTATTAAATCCCAAGGCCCCGATTACCCTATCCTGATCTCTAAAAAGCTTTGTTATCATTACCTGTTCCACAACCTCTGCTCCAGCCTCGAGCACCACCTTCGAGATTATCCTCTTCAGGTATCTGCCATTCTTCATCATGAGCCACCAGGGGCCAGGTTGTCCTAGGCCTTGGGTTCTATAATAGGTGCCGTCAGGATTCTTATAGAACTCTACACCCCAACTTTCCAATCGTTTACGCATCGGGCCTACGACCTTGGTGAATGTCTTTTCTACCAATTTCGGGCTTACTCCCCATCCCGGGAGACTGTACCATTTGTTTGCGGCCTCATCTGAGTCCCAGGCAGGACCGGTATTCAGATGGGATCCATAGTGATCCTGTCCTGCGCCGATACAGCCACAGCTCGCGAGAGCTCCTTTGTCAACGATAACCACCTTGACGCCTTGCTCTCTTGCGCCGATTGCCGCCAAGCAACCTGCGGCACCGGCCCCGAGAACCAGGACATCAGTCTCTACTCTGATTTCTTTTTGCTGTTGTTCAGACATTGTCTTCTCCTTCTGCCATAACTTTCTCAATAATCTTCTTAGTCAATGATATCTTATCTACCTTTTGACCATCCACCAGTGTGGGGAATTGCTCCAACACCTCAAGCCTTTCCGGTAGCTTGTGAATTGCCAAGCCTTTTTCTCTCAGGAAAGAGGTTATCTCCTCAAGGGTGAGCCCTTGCCCTGGAACAGGAGTGACGCAGACACAAACCCTTTCGCCCATTACAAGATCAGGGATGCCGATAATCACGGCCTGCATTAGCTTAGGGTGTGATACGAGCAGGTCTTCGATCTCTCCTGGGTATATGTTTTGTCCGCCACGAATGATCATCTGCTTTTTTCGACCCACGATAGCAACATAGCCCTGTTCATCAATCTTTGCGAGATCGCCTGTCTTAAACCAGCCTTTGTTGCCTATCGTTCCCCAGGCCGCGAGAGTTGCGTCCAAATCACCATAATAGCCTGAACTTGTTGCCGCACCCCTAACTAATAGTTGACCTATTTGACCCACTGATACCTCCCGCCCATCATCGTCGACGATCTTGATTTCATTTCCAGGAAAAGGCTTACCGAGGGTTCTTAGGCGTTTTTCCCGCGGGTCATCGACGCCGGATTGGGCAAAGCTAAACGTCTCCATGGAGCCACCGGCGATTAGAACCTTACATCTAAATCGCTGTTCCGTTTCCGCTGCCAAGTAAGCATCGAATGCAGCGGCCCCTGTTCTAATGACCCGCAAGGTGCTGAGGTCATATCTATCGAGGTTCGATTCCTTCAGCATGCGGATGAGCTGTGTTGGAATAGCGGAGAGATAGCTGACCCTTTCTTTCTGAATGAGCTCAAGTGCCTTGTCAGGGGTGAAATGCTCAAGCAGGCAGGTCTTTGCCCCTACTTGAAAGGCGCTCCACCAGTTCTGAAGACCGGGCCCGCCCGAGAGGGGAGCGATATTGCCGATAACGTCATCTTCGGTTAATTTGGCCCTCTGCGCCACACCCCAGCCTGCCGACTTAAAAGAGGCTCCCGTGTGCTCAATACACTTGGGCATCCCGGTTGTGCCACTGCTGAGAGCGAAAGCGGAGACCTCAAAGGGACTAAAGGCCTTTCTTTGTAGATATTTTTGATAACTATCGGTCTTAAAGGGCCCCTCATATAGGCTCCTAAAAGATAGCGCTCCTTGAGGAACATCATTATCAGTTACGAGGAAGATGTTCAACTCAGGAACATCTCGGGCAATTTCTCTCACCATATTAAAATAATTCACCCCTCTGTACTCCGTGGGCGTCAATACGGCTACTGCTTTGGTAGTTTTTACTATATGCTTTAATTCATTATATCGAAATGTCATGGGAGAGAAGCAGCAAAGGATACCAGCCTTGTGGCACGCAAGGAGCAGCAAGAGAGAGGTCACCGAACTTGGCAGTTGAGCCACAATAGCTTGGTCTCGTTTCATACCTAATTTCAGCAAGCCAACAGCAACATTGTTTGTCCTATTTTCCAGTTCTGCCCAGGTGAGTCTTGTGTCCGAATCGACCAGGACTTCCTTATCGGGAGAGCGTTCAGCGTTTCGCCTAAGGATGTCAGAAATGCTCAGCTTATCCCAATACCCTCGATCTATGTAGCCGTCTATCATGTCCTGGGTTAATCTAGTGGGATTGGCCATAGATTCTCCTCTTTCATGCCGGATGGGCTGCTATGAGCGGCCCCAAAGCGTTCGTTGGCTGTACATACCCCAACACGTGTATAATACGCTTGTGGTCTTCCCGTGGCTAGGTAAAGGCCATGAGCCATGCTGACCAAAGGGATTTCGTGGGGGATCGCCAAAGGCCGTGGGTACTCTTTTCCGTGAGCCTGACGGCAGGAGAATGCCTCCACAATACTGGCGAAATCCGTCCCTTGGTTCGCAAAAAAGCACTCGCCGCCTCGCATGGCCTGCAGTTCTATGAAGGCCTGGGCGACTGTCTCCATCTTGATCCTGGTACTCCTCGCACTGCCGGATTTGACGCCGCGTGTTCTTGCTTTTCCCTTTCGGGTGTTCTCTATAGTTTTCACCGCGAAGGGTCCCTGCCTCCAAGCCCGGTCTTGCAGGTATGAGTATTTTTTCTGGGCCGCAAACAAGCCAAGGTATTTGTGGTAGGGCCTACCGAATCCCAACCCCGCATTTCATGGCCGTAAAGCGCGCACCTTTCTAAGTTGTATGACTATAGTAAGCCCAACGCACGCCAGCCCAGCGAGATCTGTCGCCAATCCGGGTTTGATGAGCATGAACGCGCCCAACAGCAAAAGTATTCTCTCGTAAGACCTGGCTTCTGCGATCAGGTACCCGATGATACCCGCTCCAAGACAGATGATTCCGATGAGGGAGGTGAAGATTGCAGGGATAATGCTGAGTGCCGATCCCATCATAAGCAGGGATTTGTTGTAAACAAACATATACGGCAGCAAGAAGCCCGCAAGGGCAAACGTCCATGCCGCCCATCCGGTTCTCATTGGCTCGGCCCTGGCAATCGCTGCTCCGGCGTAGGCTGCAAAGGAAACAGGAGGCGTCACCATGGAGAGCATCCCAAAATAGAAAATGAAGAGATGAGCTGCCAGGGGTGGGACTCCCAGGTTGACGAGAGAAGGGGCAACCGTTGTAGCGAGCAGCACATAACAAACCACAGTTGGAAGGCCCATGCCAAAGAGAAGGGAGGCAAGCATTATCATCGGAAGGGCAATCAGCAACGAGCCTGCGGAAACGTCGATAATGAGGGCTGTAATTTTGGTCCCCATACCCGTCAAGAGAACTATTCCGATCACGATACCGGCAGTGGCACAGGCACAGGTAATCATCACGGAATTATATGCAGAGTCGGCCAAGGCCTGGAGAAACGTAGTCGGTGTGAACCTCGTCTCTTTTTTGAACAGGGTAACAACCACGGTAGCGAAGAGTGAGTAGAGAACAGCTATCCTCGGTGAATATCCCGCAATCAATGTGAGAATTAATATCGCCAACGGAACGATAAACAACCATTTTTCGTACACAACCTTCCCGATGGCCGGGATTTCGCTTTGGGGTAAGCCTTGAATGCCGATCTTCAGGGAATAGAAATGGACAATGCTGAATATGGCCAAAAAATAAAGTATCGCAGGGATCAATGCCGCCTTGCAGATGGAGATGTACGGAATACCCAGGAACTCTGACATGACAAAGGCCGCCGCCCCCATAACGGGGGGCATAAAGGCACCTCCGGATGAGGCCGTGGCCTCCACAGCCCCTGCAACGTGAGGCTCAAAGCCGATCCGCTTCATGAGGGGTATAGTGAAGGTCCCGGTTGTTACCGTATTTGCCACGGCGCTTCCCGAGATCGTGCCCATCATTCCGCTGACAGCAACGGAGATCTTGGCCGGGCCGCCCTTGAGTTTCCCGAAAAGGGAACTCGCGATATCGATAAAGAATTGTGTGCCGCCACATATGCCGAAAAAGGCGCCGAATGCGACAAACAGAAAGATAAACCGGGTCATTACCTTCAATGGGATGCCGAATATGCCGTTCTGAGTCATAAAGAAGGTGGTAGTGATTCTCTCGATGCCGTAAGGCTTGTGGGAGAGGGGTGCTGGCAGCAGTTGCCCGAAGAAGGTATAGAGAAGGAAAACCAGGGCGATGATAAGCAGAGGCCATCCAACGGCGCGGCGGGTAGCCTCAAAAACGAGAATAACTGCCAGAATGCTGAAGAGTATGTCCAGCCTTGTAGGAATGCCAACTCGGAAGATAAATTCCCAGTAGTCTATCCAGATGTAGATCCCCAGAGAGAAACTCAATGCGGCCAATATGAGATCTATGACGATAAAGGGCTTAGAATCGGGCTTTTTGGGGTGGAGGGGGTAGCGAATGAAAGCCAGTGCCATTGCAAAGCCGAGGAAGATGCTCAACTGTTTCAACTCCTGTATCCGCAAGGTGGCCATGGAATAAATCACAAAGACCGAAAAGAGTATTGCCACCCATTTGCCCAGAACCGATCGAAGACCGGATTGATCCTCTTTGGCTTCCCCAGTGTCGTTCATTACCCCCTCCGCTTAGATCACTTTTTCCAAACCCCTATCTCTTTGAAGTACTTTATCGCCCCGGGGTGGAAGGGATTGCCCAGTTCTATTGCCGTCCATTCAGGGGTGATTGCCTTTGCAGGGGCATAGATATTGGCTATACAGCCCAGGTTTTCAACGATTGCCTTTGTCAACCGGTAGATGAAGGCCTGATCCATATCCTTATCACAGATCAGCTGTATCCCGTTATCGACGGTCAGGACAGGGTAACCGACTCCTTTAAACGTGTTAGGAGGGTGCGTATACTCCCCATAGTAAGGGTTCTTCGTCAAAAAGGGATCTAACACTTTTCTGCTCCACGGCAGGGCCTTGATCTTATGCGTGGCGGCTACCATTTCGGCCAATTCCTGCGTTAAGAACGAGGACTCAACGGTTCCATCCTTAACGGCCTCGGCCATTGCCCCTGCCCCCAAGAAATACGGTTTGATATCCTCCTTGTAGTTTATTCCGTTGGCGGCAAGCTGACTTCTTGCAATGACACCCAGGCCCCCAGAGGCGGGACCGACCCCTACTTTTTTACCCTTAACCCCCGGGATGCTTTCCACTTCGGATTTGGCGAGGACAACCCAGACATTGGCGTTGGGCAGCAGCCGCACAACAGCTCGGAAATCGATGGCCTTTTTCTTGAACATGTGGGTCCCGTGGCGAGCATAATAGCCGATCATTGGAGTAATAACTGCCAGCCGCATCTTTTTTTGATCGATCAGGCGAAGATTCTCGGTAGAGCCCTGAGTGACTTCACCAGTAATGTTGACATCGGGCATAGCCTTATTGATACATGTCGCGAGGGGGGCTCCTATGTTGTAAAAGATGCCTCCGATTGTAGCCGTCCCCATTGAAAGCTCCTTAACTTTTGCGTGAGCGGTGCTCGCAGGAAGGATGGCGCCGTGAAAAGATAGGGAAAGAATAAAAAGACTGAAACCGATGAATATTGTTCGTAGTCCTGTTTTTCTCATTTTGACCTCCTTCTGTTCTATTGTTTGTCTTGAAGAGCCTTGACCAAAGACCTTGATTTCAAATTACGTTATAAAATGATCACCCCCTTTCTTTTTCTAACCTTCCTAATTCCCTCGATGCTTGGTCTGTAAATATAAAATCGTGAAGCGATTTTATAGCTTGAGAAGCCTTCTCGCGTTGCCCTCATAGATTTTCTGCCGGTCTTCATCGGAGATGGGCAGCGCATCGATGATCTTGATGGTTTCCCGGATATATCCTGGTCCTTTCTCAGGATCAAATGGGCAGTCCGATGCAAACAGGACATTGTCCGCACCAAAGAATTCCAGCCCGCACTTCATCGCCGGGACGGCACCGAACGTTGCAGTGTCCGCGTAAAACATCTTGAAGTATTCCAGGTGGGGCTTTTTGAGCTTTTTCAGAATAACGGTATAGTCCTCGTCTGATGTTCTGCTTCCCAACTGCTCCCAGCTCGTGCCGACCCGGCCCTCGAAATAGGGAATTATCCCACCCAGATGATGGGTGATAATTTTCAGATTGGGGAATTCATCGAAATAGTAACCAAAGACAAGCCGGGCCATGGCCACACTGGTCTCATAGGGCCAGCCGAATACGAACCAGATTTCGTATTTGGATCTGCCTTCCGTCTTATAATCGGGAAAGTCAGCCCCCCTGGCGGGGTGAATCCAGATGGGCAGGTCATAGTCGTTCATCTTCTGGAACAGGGGCTTCAATTCGGGAAGATCCAGAGGAGCTCCCTTGACATTGGAGAAAAACTGAACGCCCACTGCCTTGAGGTCTTTTATGGCACGGTCCATCTCCTCAAGGGCGGCATCGGGATTATTCATTGGCATTGAAGCGACAAAACCGGGGAACCTGTCAGGGTACTTGGTCACATACTCGGCCATGCCGTCATTTGCTATTCTAGCAAGTTCCGGCGTGACTTCAGGACCGGCCAATACTTCAAGGGGTGGAGCTCCCAGGCAGATGACCTGGGTATAGTCGGCAAACTGATCCATGACACGAAATCGTGCTTCCAGGTCATACAGTACAGGGACTCCCCGAACCCGCTTGCCCATGTCCTTATGGTTTGGGGCAACCTCCATCATCTTGTCGAAGTAAGCCTTGGGAAATATGTGGTTGAAGATGTCAATTTTCATCAAATCTCTCCTTTCTTAAACAATAATTATGGAACATTACCGGAAAAATTCGCTAAAAGTAAAGAAAAAAGGCAAAATTTCATCATTCGAGCTTTTCTATTCCTAATTCCTTCAATTTCTCTTTCTTAGGTATCCCCGTAAGATTGTCCCACCCTACTATTTGATAATATTCATCGAGCATTTTCTCAAAGGAATCATTATCCATTACTTGACCGTTGCTCGGCCCTCTTGAAGAGGCCTCTGCGAAAAGCCTTTCAGGAAGTGTGTCATCTTTTCTTCCGAAACCCTCCCTCACATTAAAAAGCCGTGTCAGGTTCCATACCCTCTCCGCAATCGAACCCAGTTCTTCCTGGGTCATAGGCCAACCGGTAATGGCTGCCACGGCCTCGGCATAATCCCGTAGGGTAATAGCAAAGGCGCCAAATATACAAGCGACTAGGCAATCATAGGTCGCGTATGCCAACTGTAAGTCCCTGACCATAGCGGGTTTTCCTTCATACCCATATTGATCAAAGGGCTGGGGAAGGCCTAGCAGTTCCGTTCGTATGGTATTGGATCGGACATGGCATCCCCCTCTATCAGAAAGCGCATAGGTCAGGCCCTGTCCCTTCATCCCCCTTGGGTCATATCCAGGGAGCTCAAGGCCCTTGATGTGCATGGCAAAAGGAGAGGACCCCTCTATCTGCTCTGAGGCGGTCTTCGCGCCTTCGGACAGGAGCCGCCCGATGCCCTCCCTCCTTGCGATGAGATGAATAACCTCGATAAGGGCATCGCCGTTTCCGAACGAGAGACCGATTCCTCCTGTGTCCTTCTTAGAAATCAATCCTCTCTCAAAGCACTCCATTGCAAATCCAATAACTCCTCCACAGGAAATCGTGTCTATCCCGTACTCATCACAGAGCTTATCAGCTGCAATGATCACCCCGGTGTCTTTGACTTCACAATTAGATCCAAATGCATAGACTGTTTCATAGTCAGGCCCCTCCGTAATGAATTCAACTCCCCCAATTGAAGCTTTAGTATCCCTGCTACACCCAATGGGGCAGGCAAAACAGGCACGAGACTGAATCTCATGTCGCTTGAAGGCATCTCCATTAATCTCCTCGGCATACTCAAAGGTGTTTTCCTGCCAGTTTCTCGTGGGAAGGGTACCCGTTTTGGGTTAAATCAACGGTCATCCAGGTGCCTATTGAGGGGAATACACCTCCTTTTTTAGTTAAACGATGCTCTGCGATATTTTTTCGACACCGCTTCTCGATTTCCTTGTAGGCCTTCTGATCGGCGATCGGGAGCTTACCATCACCCTTGATGACCACTGCCTTCAGGTTCTTAGAGCCCATCACCGCACCGGCTCCGCCCCTGCCATAGGCCCTCTTTTCCGTAATGATATTTGCGAACCGAACGAGCCCTTCACCGGCTTGGCCGATGGCAGCCACGCTTACCTTTTCCTGCCTGTCTGGTTTAAGATCATGACGCAGCTTTTTCTCGGTTTCCGAACTGGAGAGCCCCCAGAGCCGTTTCGCGTCCTTGATGAAAATCCCACCGCTATCCACTATGAGATAAACGGGCTTTTTTGCCTTTCCAGTAACCACTAAGGCATCGTAGCCGACGTGCTTAAGATGAGGGCCAAAATACCCGCCTGCATAGGTATCCAGAAACGTTCCGGTCATCGGAGATTTGGTTATCACACCTGACCTAGCCGCAGCTGGAAAGGTAGTCCCCGTGAGAGGGCCGGTGATGAAGATCAAATTATTGTCAGGAGCGTATGGATCGGTATTGGGGCTTATGTTGTTATAGAGAAGATAAGCCCCCAGTCCTTTACCTCCCAGATATTTCCTGGCTATTTCCTCCTCTAACACCTGATCGGTGACTGTTCCTTCTGTCAGATCGATCCATGCAATCCTGCCAGCGTATCCTGGCATCATGTCTTTACCCCCTCCTTTTTTCATGCCTTTTATAGAATCACGGAAGAAACTTCAGCATCCTTTTTTGCCTCTTTGCCATTTACGCGTACGCGATTTCACCGGATGTGGCAATCACCAAAAAGGGGCCTTTGTGCCATCATCTCTCTTTGTATACCCTACAGAGGATGCCTCGAAGGTTAGGGGTTCCCAACTCGCTGCCATAGGGCGGGCTGTCGTCGGTGAGGATATTGATGTTTGACTCTTTCCAGCCGTAGAGCTCCTCTGGGCTCTTTTCTGGAAACCACCATGCGTAGTCTACCCCAACTACCCTGGGATCTATATCATCCGACAACGCTGCTTTCTGCTGTATCCTGCCTCTTTTGGTAGCTATCCAGACCCAATCCCCTTCGCTGATGCCCAATCCAGCAGCAGTTTCTGGATGGATATACACAATGGGCGCAGGGTGGTATTTCCGGAGTGTTTTTAACTGCCTCTGCCCAGAGTGTCGGTAGTATTCGGACTTCCATGAGGTAAGAATTAGGGGGTACTCTTTGGCTAATTCCGGATCGCTATAGGGTGTCTCCGGGGGTTCATAGTAGACGGGGAGGGGATCAAGGCCCCACTCACGGAGCTGGTCGGAGAACAGCTCTACCTTTTCCGAAGGCGTGTTAAAATCCTTGGTCTTGTAATGGTAATAGTCTTTATCTCCAGATAGCGCTCCTCTTTCCCTGAACCCATCAAAGTCGATGCCCATGGGCTTCAGGATTACATCCAAAAAATCCCTTTCATCCTCCCAGAAGAACTCCCCCAGGTCCATCTTTTTTGCCAACTCATATAATATCTTAAAATCAGGCCAGCATTCCTCAATTTCAGCCACCTTCTGCTGGATTTGCGCAACCGGATAGTAGGGTGGGTTGACAATACTGTCGAACTCCAGGAAACTGGCCGAAGGCAACACAATATCTGCCAGGGCAGCAGTCGGCGTCATAAACAGGTCGGCGACAACCAAACAATCAAGTGCCACGAGGGCATTAAAGGTCTTTTTTGCATTGGGATAAGTCACCAGTACGTTAGCCCCTTGGATATAGGCCATTCGAACAGGATACGGTTTTCCCTCTGATATTGCCGTAATGACTGCAGGGGGATGAGCATACTGATAGAAGGGTGCGAAGTGTGCATCTG
>Ga0114922_10007214_pt1 | contig 10178 bp, 4 predicted proteins | sample AartaG_FD_100975 | JGI IMG/M metagenome (GOLD analysis project Ga0114922, IMG submission 100975) | Deep subsurface microbial communities from Aarhus Bay to uncover new lineages of life (NeLLi) - Aarhus_00045 metaG | ecosystem: Environmental > Aquatic > Marine > Oceanic > Sediment | place: Aarhus...
AATAACGATTCTCGACGGTTTCGAGTACCTACCGGACGCGACCGGCACGGGCACCCCTCGTTTGCCACGGATAGGGTACTTGTCGCCGGACACACACGTCGATCCGACCGCGCCCGAAGTCCCATTCGGCGGGGATGTGTACATCCGCATATTCGGTTCAGACTTCGAGGCGTTCCAGATGCTGGATCCCAATACGAACGAGCTTCACTGGACAGCGGAGGTGGTGTTTGCCGATCCAACAACAGGAGCGGCTCTTGCAAGCCTACCCCGCACGGTTCCGCAGAACAGTCCGCAGGACGTGATATACGTGTCAGAGAATGAGCTTGTGCTTACTTATCTGCCACCTCCCTCCGGTGGTATCATGACCGTTGACGTGTATGTCAACAACCAAAGCATCGGTCCCGGGCCATATCCACTCGGTCCCAGCAATCCCGCAACGTTTACGTACCTGCCGAGCGGTGGCGGGCCCGTGATAACATCGATCTTTCCTCCCCCTCCGCCGGTTCCCGTGCTTCTTTCGGGCGAGACACCGGACAGCGTACTCCCGCCTGACGGCGTTCCTGACCCGATCGTTATCACGGGAGCGAACTTCACGTCAGGAACGGTGGTGTATGTCGGTCACGAAGCGGCGGAACTCTATGCGCCCATCGGGGGAACGCAAAACCAGATAACGTTCTGGCCGCCGCCTGCCCCGGACGGGAAAGCGGGCGTGTACGATATTGTGGTGGTCGATCCGAGCGGCAACTATGCCGTGGCCGACGATGCGATAGTCTACTACGACGACGGGGCTCCGTCGACTCCGTTCGCGATAGACGTCGAACCGAACTGCAGCCCCGTCGAGGGCGGCGAGGAGATCAGGCTGAGGGGCCGCGGGTTTACCTTTCCCGAATCGGAGTTCCCGGGCGACGTCGGGTTACAGGTGATATTCTTCGAGATGGAGAACGAGCCGCTGCCACCGCCGGGGAGTGACGATCCGGCTGATCCCGCTGATCGACGAGGCGAGATAGTAGTTGACGGTGTCGAGATACTCTCGCCGAACGAGATCGCCGTGATTGCGCCGCCGATACCCGAGCTGCCGCCGTGCGGCACGTCAAACTGCGGCACCCGGGATTTCCACGGCCAAGGTGATCTGCCTATAAACGAACCGGTGCGGCGTGTCTGGGTGGTGCTGCGATACGATCCGGGACCGCCGGGCAGCGTTATCGAGTCGGAACCGGTGGACTTCTACTACTACGACCCCGATCTGACGTCGCCGCCCCGGGTGTTCAGTCCGACGCTCGGGTACAACGACGTCTTCGGCAACAAGTGGCCGTACGGCACGACAGAGCTCTGGGCGAACTACGACGGTGTTGCGCCGGGTCCCGGCTCGATATCGGCGCACCCGCTGTTCCTGAGGTATCCGTCCGACCCGATCCATCTCGACGAGATGTCGCCGTGCGAAGACGTTGCCGCCGATGACGAGTTCACACCGGAGTTCGACATCGATCGGCAGGGGCGGCCCGATCCCGACGGCGATGTCGATATCGGTGCTGACGAGATCTATATCGGTAGCATTCCAATACGGGTGTGCCTTGTACGAGTCGAGCAGGGTGACAGAGTGTACGATCTTGGCTTGGTGACGGAAGCGTTTCTGCGCGAGGCTGGACCCGGCGAGGTGCTTTTCATGGTGACGATCGATCCGCCCGTTGGAGTGCCGTCGGAGCTCACGTTTCGGGTGCCCGGCGATCCCAGCAGGGTCTACATGGCGTACCCGTTCAACTCGGGACGGGAGGCTGTCGAGTTCATTCTTGCAGACCGGATACTCGGCGACGACAACGAGCCGGATCCGGCGTTCTGGACCTGGAACGGAACGGCAGAGGTCGAAGTGCCTGTCGCCACATACGGCAACGTGCTCGATCCGCTCTGTTCGTTGGTGGTGAATATCGACACGGCCAACCCGTACATCACCAACGGCCCGGTATGGCCGGCCCCGCCGACGCCGAGGCTGGGAGCGAATCCGTTGGTGGGTGGTCCCTGGCAGTACGTAAACCCATACGGTGTGGCGCTGCCCGGTGTCAGTCCCGGGCATAACGATATTCTGCCAAGCGGATTGGCGGGGGCGACGGTACTTAAGCCGTTAGGCTGGCAGCTTGCCAACCTCGTGCTCAACATCATACTTGGCGTCCCGGATGTCCCGTCTCTGCTTGGCTTCGAGGGGTTCCCGCGCGCGTTCTTCTACAACACCGGGTACGACTTCAGTGGAAGCTGGACCGGGTTGCCCGTTAAGTTGGAGATTGGCCTGGCTGGCGGAGCGCTTGACCCCCTGCTTGATGGATACGCATCGGGGTTTGATGCGTTCAATGATCCGGACGTGATTGGGGTATTAGTGGACGGAGCGTTCGTCAACGCTAATGTGGTTGGTTTTTCGGTGGACGGTAGGGCTACCAGCAGCCTTGTTTCAGGCTGGGGGTTCCCGTTCGCGCCGTCCGATGAGGGGGTAACGATCCTCCAGCCGGTGACGCGAGACCGTGCAGGCAACGTGAGCGATCCCGATGCGAGCGCGATAGCCCTGGTGTGGGACCCGGAACCGCCGGTGCCCGAGTTTGTGGCGCGGCCCGCGAACCCGTCGACAACCCCGATTGCATCGTTTGCGTTTCGGGCCGGCAGCGGTGGCGACCCGTCGCTTGGCAACGTGGGGTTCGTCGCGCAACAGCCATTCACCACGTTCCTGTACCAGCTCGAGCGGCTGCAACCGAACCCCCAACCTGACCTTGTACCGTGGACCGCGAGCGGTTCCCCCGTGACGTTTAAACCGCCGATCATCGAGGTTGGCGCGAGGTATCAATTCTTCCTTGCGGCGGTGGATTATGCGGGCAACCTGGGCGAGATGGTGGTTTACGATTGGTCCGTCGTGTCGCCGGCTCCCGACACCGTTATCCTGACGCATCCGGACCGCGTCGAGTATCCCGACCCTGCTCCCGTCTTCACATCCTCTGCCACGTTCACGTTCAAGGAGAAGCCCGACGAGGCGGGAGTCATGTTCCGCTGGACGCTGACGTCCGATCCGGTACGTGACGACGGAACCTGGGACGACGGAGAGAAGTCCGGTATTGTCCGCGCGGGCCTGCCGAAGCTTGTGCCTTTTAAAGACCTCGAGGACAGAACGGTTCCTCCTCCCGGTCGTACCGAACCGGGTGACGAGCTGAACCCCATAACCTACACGTTTACGGTGGCGGCGTTCGTCGATGAGACCGGCAACGGTGTTTATGATAAGTTCGTGGACTTGAACGACAACAACAAATGGGATCCCGGCGAGGGCGACAGGATCGACCCGACGCCGGCCGAGTATTCCTGGACGGTGATGCCGCGTACCCCCGAGGGCACATGTTTTGAAGATCCGTTAGGAGAGAACCCCGGAAACGAGAAACTGTTGGGTGCGCCGCAAGGGTACGTCGATCCGGCGACGCGTCAGCCGGTGAAGTACTACCGTGAACAGACGGACTAGCAGCGAGAGTGCAGCGCATGGAATGGAGAGTCCGGAAGTTGCAGGAACGGCTCGCGAACCGGCCCTGCACTCTGATACAATGATGGTGTAACGGCAAGGGAATCAGGTATAGGGTAACGGTAACCGCAGTCTTGGACTGGAAAGGCAAGCGCACCTGAGAAGGGTGTCCTTGGGCGTTGGGAGGAGAGATAGGCTTGAGGCTGCCGAAGGTGGCGGTGTGTGTGTGCGTGGTGGCCGTGGTATGCGGCGGAGCATGCAAGAAACCACCGCCGGAATCCGGATCGATCTCGATCACGTCGACGCCTGCGAGCGGCGTTGAGGTGACGCTTGCAGGACGAGCTGTGGGACAGACACCTGTGGAAGTTGACGATTTGATGCCCGGACAGTACAGCGTCAGGGGCGAGAAAGAAGGGCACCGTCCGGCGGCACGAAGTGTGGAAATCCGTGCTGGGGAGAGAGTCGCGATCAATCTTCAGCTCACGCAGATCTCGGGATACGTGGTCGTCGAGAGCGACCCGCCCGGTGCGCAGGTGTTTCTCGAACCCGAGGAGCTGCTTGGAGAAACTCCGTTTGCGTGCAGCGTCCCGGTCGGCAGACAGACGCTGAGGTTCAAGGCAGAAGACTATAAGGATGAGCTCGTCGAAGTGAACATCGAGAGGAGGAAGACAATCAACGTCAAAGGGACCCTCACAGGGTTGCCGGTGGAGGTGACCGTCGAGAGCGATCCACCGCGCTCCGAGGTTTTCATAGACGAGCGTCGCCGCGGGCTATTGACTCCGGCCACCTTCAAGCTCGACCCGGGCCTGCACACGATTGCGGTCGAGGCTCGCGGGTACGCCCGAGAGGAACGCGACATTCAAATGGAGCCCAACCAGAAGCTGGCACTCTCGTTTGAGCTTCATGAGGGTGATGTGCCTCCCCGTATGCTCAGGGTGCCTGCCGGCGAGTTTAAATTCGGCTGTATTCAAGGTTCAAGGGACGAGCTGCCTTTGCGGACAGTCTACCTCGAAACGTTCTACATCGACAAGTATGAGGTTACCAACGCCCGGTATCGGAGGTTCGATCCGTCTCACGTTTTTGCGCCGGAGTTCGCCAATCATCCCGTCGTGAACGTCGACTGGTATGCTGCGGAGAAGTATGCCGAGTGGGCCGGCAAACGCCTTCCCACCGAGCAGGAGTGGGAAAAAGCCGCCCGGGGAACTGACGGTAGGTCGTATCCCTGGGGGAACAGCTTCGACAAGGGGAAGTGCAACGTCAAGGGCTCCCTGGCGGCCATGCTTATGGCTGTTGGCGAGTACCCGTCTGGCCGCAGCCCGTACGGCTGTTACGATATGGCTGGAAATGTGTGGGAATGGATCGCCGATTGGTACGGACCGTATCCTGGGAACAAGGAGCTCGAGGATGTGTACGGCCAGCGATTCAAGGTGTTGCGGGGCGGGTCGTTCAATACCGTCGAGTACCGGGTCCGCTGCTCAAATCGCCACTACGACCTGCCTGACACAAGAAAGAACGACTATGGGTTCAGATGCGTAAAAACACCATGATTGGCGCTGGTTCAGTGGCCGTTGCATGAACCTCCGAGCCGAGGGATTACTTGACAGAATTGGAAGTTTTTAGTATAATGATTTTGGGTTATGTAAAAGGATATCCTTCCATTATTTGCAGCCACGCGGCAGCGGGAGCGAGCGTGGCGGTGGTTCTGTGCTTGTCTCCCGGAGAAGGGGTGGGTATTGATCTGCGTCGGTGAGTTCCACGCTTGTTCGGATCGCCCCGTAGTGGTGAGGATGCATCTCTGATGGCGAAGTCGCGCGCCAAACGAGTCGCCTTGGACATAGGTACCAGCTCCATCAAAGTCTGCCAACTCGATCAGACGAAAGAAGGATTCGTCCTCTCGAAGTTCGGGCACTTCAACCTGAATATCGATCCAGCGATGCCTCCGGAGAACAAGAAGGAGATCAAGATCGAGGCTATTCGGGAAGCGCTTGCGGCGCTAAAGATCAAGCACAAGAAGACGATATTCGCCGTGCCGGGCCAATCGGTGTTCATTCGCAACAGGACACTGCCGCCGGTTCCGGAATCGAAGGTGACGCAGATCGTCCAATACGAGATACAGCAGCAAATACCATTTCCGCCCGACCAGATAGCTCTCGACTACCAAATACTCAAACGCACCGAGGCACGCGAGTACGAAGTGCTGATGGTGGCGATCAAGGTGGATACCGTCGATTCGCTTGCAGAGGTTATCACGGACTCGAAACTGCGGATTGACACCGTTGATGTCGGACCGCTTGCTGCGTACAACTGGTTTCGTTACTCGGGAGAACTGCCGCCGGACGGCGGGATTGTGGCGTGTCTCGATTTCGGGGCCTCGACGACGGACATCTTTATAGAATCCGGCGGCGAGCTGCGCATGACTCGCAGCCTGACGATCTCGGGAAACCAGGTTACGGAGGCCATTCGAGACGCTCTCGGGCTGACATTTGTCGAGGCGGAGCAGATCAAGAAGGGTAGTGGCTACGTTCCGTTCGATGGGCAGGGACCGCCCGCGGACGTTCAGCCTCACCCCGAGATCGCCAAGATAGCGGAAGCTATCGCGGGGGTGCTCGAGCGGCTCGTGGGAGAGATCGCACGCTCCTTTGGCTATTTTCGGTCCCAGCCGAGTGGAGGTCCCGTCGCGCAGATACTGCTCTGTGGGGGGGCCGCAGCACTGAGGAATCTGGGACCATTCCTGCAGGCGAGGCTCGGGGTACCTGTACGGTTTACTGACGCAGCCAACAGGATTCCTATCGGTGAGGGAGGAGCCGACGCCCAGTCCTTTCCGTTGACATTACCGACATCGCTGGGCCTGGCGCTCAGGAATCACGCATCGTGCCCCGTAGAGGTCAACCTCATCCCGCCCAGAATCATCGAGGCTGAGAAACGCAAAGAAAAAGTCGTCTATTGGACGCTTTCATTTCTCGCGGTCGTCCTTATCCTGCTTTCGATAATCCCGCTTAAAGCAACCGAATACGAACAGATGCTTACGCTCCAGAACCAGCTTGACAAGAACATCGAGCTTTACACCAACTTGGATAGTGAGTATAACGAGGTCAAGCTTGAGCTCGAGAACCTTGAAGTGAAGTTGGAGAGGATTCAGAAACTCAGAAAGAGACGCCTCTCGGCTCTTGGGCCCATTCGGGAAATTGCTTCGGCGCTGCCGTCGGATGTATGGCTTACTTCGATAACCTGTTTGAGCGGCTATGCCAAGCCTGGGGAAGCAAGCACGGGCGGTCGCGGGGCTGGCGGCCGCGGGGCGTTTGGAGGTCTGGGAGGCTTGGGACGCGGGGGTCTCTCGGGAGCCAGCGGCGGGTTTGCCGGTTTGGGTGCTGGTGGAATGTCGCTGGGCCGTCGCGGAGATCGCGAAGAGACGCGCGGGATGATGGGTGGCGGTATGGGCCAACGCGCCCAGGGCACCGAGCCCCAGCCGGTGAACGCCATTTCAATTGCGGGCTACGTTCCGAAAGGCACGCAGGAAAGTCGTGGCACGGAAAGAATAGAAGCGCTTGTCAAGAACCTTAAGAACCTCAAGCGTAAGAATGGCAAGCCGATGTTTTCAGAGGTCGTTTTCTTTCCAGAGGAGGTCCAGGAGGTTGACCGTGCGAGCCTGCAAACCGTTGGCGGCAGTGGCGCGACGCCGGGTCTTGGGATGTCGCGTGGGTCACGGGGTTTCGGCGGTCGCGACGATGACAGGGATAGAGATAGGGGCCGGGGCTTGAGTGGTCTGGGCGGTTTTGGTGGGATGGGAGCGTTGGGGGGAGGCGCGTTTGGCAGAGGCGTTCAACCGGGTGGCTATTACGGTCCAGCCGGGCAGGCCAAACGCGACACAGTGTTTAGCTTTTCCGTGGTGCTTGTGTTCTGATAACGTACGAGGAGAGTAAGGATGACACTCACGGCACGCCAGCAGCTGATGCTGCTTCTTATTATTGCTGTGGCCGCAGGCGGGTTTCTCTCGTATAATTTCGTGTTCAAGGAAAAACTCAAGCTCTACAGCAGTACAAAGGCGGACGTTGCCCAGAAGAAGGAAGATCTCGAGAAGACCGAGGAACGGTACTTCTTTCACACGAATCCGGACACGGTTGTGGAAGAGTACAAGAACAACCTTGGCCCTGTCAAACTGGCGTTCGAGCGCAACAAGCGGCAGTTTTTTGACGTAAAACTGAGTGCCGATGACAAGTTCCCGGGATTCACGTTCAAGCAACGGTGGGAAGAGCAGCGAGACAAGCTGGTGGGAAGGGCCAGGAAGCTGGCCATATTCATCCCCGAGAACATCGGGTTCAATGACGCGGTTCCTCCGGGCGATCAGGTTGAAGAGATGCTGAACCAGCTAGAGGCCGCTGCGGTGTTGCTCAGGATCGCACTTGATTCGCAGGTCTACTCGGTCGACCGTTTTGAAGTCGGCGCTCCCTACGAGACGGAGGACTTTGTCCAGATGTTTCCGTTCCAGGTGAGCATTACGGCACCCGTGGAACGGGTGGTGGACTTCATGTACAATCTCTCCATGGAACAAAAATATGTGGCCCTTCATTCGTACCAATGGCAATCATTTAAGCCGAAACCCAAGGAGGTCGCGCTCAACGCGACGTTTGTCATCCTTGCCGCCAGAGTGCTTGACAAGCAAGTGGTGTTTGCTCCGGTGGAGGGCGAAGAGGAGACGGACATGATGCTGCCGGGTGCTTTTGGGTTTGGCGATCTGATGGGACGTGGAGGACCGGAAGGCGGCGATGCGGCAGACCGAGACCGTGCCGAAAGGTTGAGGGCGATGATGCAGGGCCAAATCCCGCCGTCTCGGCCGGAAGAGTGACGCGTGTGCTTGGCCCGGATTTCGCGCAGTTTTGCGGCCGGAAATGCTGAGAAGTAGGTACGAGTGGAAAACGTCGAAAAATGGTTAAGAAAAGCTCTCGAGTACAAGGAGAGAATAGTACTTGGAGCCCTTATTCTGGCTCTCGTCTTCTCGATTTACCAGGTGTTCAATCCTGGGGGCGCGGATAATGACGATGAGCCTCCGAAACCACCCGAGCAGATCCCGGCTCCGAAGATACCTGAAGAGGCCAGGAGAGCCAGTGTGGATCGAGGGCAGTTCAACACGATTTACAGTCCGCGAAACATCTTTCAGGAGATCACAACTTCCGGTGGCGATGGAGCTTCTGTTGTGTCGGACGAGGAGAGTGAACTTGAAAAGAAACTCCGGTTGATTAACGTGCAGGAGTCGAGCGGGAAGAAGTACGCGACCATACGGTGGGAACGATCGCGGGGCAGGACATACAAGGAAGGGGCCACTTTCCAAAGCGATTATACCATAATAGAGATTGATGTGGACAAGGAAGAGGTAGCTTTGCGTTCGAGTCGCTCAGGGAAAGTTTTCAGATTCAGTAAATGAGGGCTTGGTCAAGTAGTTGAAGGAGGATTTCACCACAATGTGTGCGAGAAGGTCAGGAACTCTCGTGGTGCTGGTCGGCATGGTCTTGTTGGTCTCTTGGATGGGCACCATTGGTTGTCCGTCGGTAATCGCCCAGGAGACAGGTGTCGCGGAGGTTGAGCAGGAACAGGCCGCGGCCGCAACCGGTGCAAGCACGGAGGGGACAGCTGCATCCAGTGAAGGGGTGCCTGCGCCGGGCAGCACGGCAGAGCGCGTTGAGACATACATCAACAGCGGTGTTGACCTTTACCTGGCGGACCGATATGGGGAAGCCCTCGAACAGTTCAACCGGGCGGTCTCACTCGATCCGACCTCTGAAAAGGCACAAGATTTCATCGCCCGTTGTCAGCAGAAACTTGCGGCGGCCACCCGGGAGGAGATCGACGTACTGTATCCCTCGGAGGTTCCTCCTCCACCTCCGCCGGGTGCCGAGGCCATATCTCCCGAAGAGATAGAGAAGCGACGGATTCAGGAGTTGATCAACGAGGGGAACGACTTCGCGGAAGTCAGCGATTATGAGAAAGCTATCGCAGCGTGGGAACAGATCCTGCTCATCGACCCGAACCACGAGGAAGCTCGTAAGCTGATCCTTGATACGTCGTACAAGGTTATCGCCAGAGAGACGAAGCAAACGCGCGAAGACGTCGAGACGCAGACCTCGCGTCTGTTTTACCAAGCGGACCAGAAGAAGCTTATGCCGGAGGGTGCGAACGTTGATGGTATCATACCGTTCAGGCCTCAGGCCCCAATACTGGAGAAGCCACCTGCACCGCCTACCCGGCAGCAAGAGATTGAACGACTGCTCGAGACCCCGGTCGACCTCAATTTTGGCGAGGGAATTGACCTGCGCGATATCATTACGTTTCTCGAAGAGACTGTCGAGATTAACATAGTCCTCGACGAACGCGTTGTGCTTCCGCCGACACCCACGGTGGCGCCGGGAGCCGAGGGAATGCCTGGCATGGGCCCCTACAGCCAGTATCCTGGGATGACAGGCTATCCGGGAGGAGGCTATCCGGGAGGAGGCCTGGGCGGCGGCCGAGGAGAGCGCGGCCTGAGCGGCTTAGGTGGGCTGAGCGGGATTGGCGGTCTCGGTGGTCTGGGTGGCCAGGGAGGTGTTGGTCCCATAACAGCCACGATCCCCACACAGATTCGGTCGATCATGCTGACAGATATCCCTCTGAAAGACGCGCTCAAGGCCGTTTTGTACCAGATAGGTCTTGACTATTCGATCGAGCC
>Ga0114922_10007215_pt1 | contig 10178 bp, 6 predicted proteins | sample AartaG_FD_100975 | JGI IMG/M metagenome (GOLD analysis project Ga0114922, IMG submission 100975) | Deep subsurface microbial communities from Aarhus Bay to uncover new lineages of life (NeLLi) - Aarhus_00045 metaG | ecosystem: Environmental > Aquatic > Marine > Oceanic > Sediment | place: Aarhus...
AGGAATCTTCGATCCAACGGAAGTAGATGGTGGATCAAGATCCATCGAGTTGACCCCTTTTAGGGGTAAGCAGAAGCAGTAAGAACAGGCAACCGTCTACTGCACTATATGAGGATCTCTGAACTCCCGAGGGTTTGTCGGCGAAATCAGAGAAGCCCCACTGCCGGGGGCGCCATTGTGAGCAGCAGTTGAACATTGGCCGACCTCCACAACTCCCACACGTGGTGAACGCCATTAACGCGGTGCCGGGCACAGGTCGCAATGGGTCGGGCTGCCTGGTTCTGTTCGCGGCGGCCGACGACGACTGCACCGTCAACGGCGCCCAGGCCCTGGGGCAGCTGGGCTTTGGTGGGAGCGGTGAGCTACAACAAGCCGGTGCGAGTTGCTCGAACCACTCGACGTCGGCATAATGCGCGGCTGACAGGGATGGTGGCGCCGATCGCAAGGGCGGCGGCGGCAGCGACATGGACCGTCGCCCAGGACGTGGCCTTGTGTGACCCGGAGGCGTGATCCGGCGACAGAAGCAGGCTATATGGCTGCGCGGAGAAGAAGCAAAGGTCGCTCGGCTGGTCGCCGCTCTCAGCCGGTGGAATCGCCTGCTGGCGAACCGGGCAGACGACGGCGCTGGCTCATCGGGTTGGGTGGCGTGATCGCCGTGGGGCTGGGGTTTGCGGGGTACCAGCTTGTTCCCGGGCGCGTCGCCCAGTCCTGGCCGGCGGCGATGGAAGTGGCACCCGGGACCGGGGCCGGTTTTAACGTGGTGCTCGTCACGTTGGACACCATGAGGAGCGACCGCGTGGGTTGCTACGGATACAGGGGAGTTCAGACGCCGGTGATGGATACGCTGGCCGCTGATGGTGTGCGCTTTGCCGACGCGGTGTCCGTGGTGCCGATGACGTTGCCGGCCCACGCATCGATCATGACGGGAGATTACCCGCCGGCGCACGGCGCACGCGACAACGGGACCTATCGTCTCGCTCCCGAGCACAAGACCCTGGCGGAACGGCTCAAGGCCGCCGAGTACACGACCGCCGCGTTCATCGGGGCCTTCGTACTGGACAGGCGGTTTGGCCTGGACCAGGGGTTCGATTTCTACGACGATCAGATGCCGCCGCAGCAGCAGCATGTCAACCCGCAACGCCCAGGCGACGAGGTCACTGACGCGGCCATCCGCTGGCTCGACGAGTATCACCGAGCCACGCCCGAGCAACCGTTCTTCGCGTGGATCCACCTGTTCGACCCGCATCTACCGTACAGCCCGCCCGAACCGTTCCGGTCGCAGTACGCGGCGAATCCCTACGATGGGGAGGTGGCGTTTACCGACCGCCAGGTGGGCCGGTTCTTAGACAAGCTCCGCCAACTGAATCTGCTGGACAAGACGCTGGTGGTTGCGGTGGGCGATCACGGCGAGGGTCTGGGTGACCACGGGGAGAGTGCCCACAGCCTGCTGATATACGGATCGACGATGCGGGTTCCGCTGATTCTCTACTGCCCGGCGCTGATCCCGGCCGGGCGGGTCGTTGACGACCGGGTCGTGGCCATCGTGGACGTTGCGCCGACGATCCTCGACCTGCTCGGCCTGGCCAGCGGTGACTGCGACGGCGTGAGCCTGTTAACGGCGGAGACGGACTCGGATCGGGCGGTTTACATTGAGACCCTGGCCCCCAAACTGAACCATGGCTGGAGTCCGCTGTACGGCCTGCGCCGGCACTACGATAAGTACATCGAGGCTCCCACGCCGGAGTATTATGACCTGCGCAGCGACCCCGGTGAGCTGCGCAACCTCTGGTCGGAGCGCCGCGCTGAGAGGGACGCGTTGGCCCGCCGCTTGGCCGCGACGTTGACGTCGCTGGCAGGAGCCGAGGATGCCGCAGAGTCATCGGTTGCGCTCGATTCGGAGGCCATCCGAAAGCTCGAGTCGTTGGGGTATATCGCGAGCGGAAGCGGGCCCGAGAGCGACACGCTGCCGGATCCGAAGGAGATGATTGCCCGTTCGGATGAGCTCCTGCAGCGTGCCAATGCCTTGGTGGCGGCGCGACGCCCCGCAGAAGCGATCCCATTGGTCAAGGGACTCCTCGCGACCACCCCCGCGGACCCGAGCCTGTGGTCTCTGCTGAGCGTCGCCCAGACGCAGGCGGGGTTGGCCGATGACGCCCTTGCAAGCCGAGTCCGCTTGGTCGAACTGCAGCCCAACAACGCGAACGCGTGGGTCGATCTGGCGAATCTGCAGTTTGCCCAGGGGAACGTGGCTGCGTCCCGGATCAGTCTCGCAGAGGCTGGGAAACTCGAGCCCGAACTGGGGGCGATCTTCATCGGTCGGGCGCTGCAAGCCTTGTACGCCGGGCAGTACGATGAAGCACTTGTCCTGTGTCAGGAAGCGGCCAAGCGGGATCCAGCGCGCCATACGGCCCAATCCTGGTCCCTTCGGGCGAAAGTCTATGAAAAGATGAACAAGCCCGATGAAGCCCGGACGGCGCGCCAACGCGCCCGGGCCGCCGGTTCGCCCTGAGCAGCCCTTCGGCCCACACGCTCCTTGGCCGTAGCCCGCGGCATCCGTACCTCACTGCCCGTACGGGGAATGCCCCTGCAAGGCAACCGTGTACGAGTAGGCAATCTCCCCATCGGGACCGTCACCGGGAAGGAACGCCCGGACGTAATCGACGGTGACCTCGCTCGGGGACACCGTGACCCGCAGATGACCCGAATTGGGCACCAGATCACCGTACTGGTAGGCGAAGTGCCCGGAGCCGTACATGGCATCGGAGGGCACCGGGCATTCCTGATAGACCACCCCGTCGAGTTCCTGTTTCACGAACACGTGGTCGTGGCCATGGAAGAAAATGGTCACGTTGTTGGAGGCGAGCAGATCGTGTATCGGCACGCCCCAGCCCGGACGCTCGCGATCGAACCCGTACCCGCCGGTGAGGTCCTCACCGCCCCACTCGAAGGAGCCGGCCCCACCCAAGGCGTGACTGGCGGCCTCGATGCCTCCCCGCCCATAGAGGTCGGCCCCGCCGACGACCTGATGCGAGAAGACGAATTTGAATGTAGCCGTGCTGTTCTCCAGAGTCTGCCGCAGCCAATCGTACTGCGCGTAGCCGAGCGTCCAGTCCCAGTTGTCCCCGCTGCCGGGGCTGCCGCCGGCGCCATGCGGCTTGCTCGTCGTGTACCAATACGGGTCCAGCATGACGAACAGGGCGTCTCCCCATTCGAAGGCGTAATAATTCTCGCGCAGCCCGACGAATTCGTGTTCGCACTCGCACCCGGTGTAGAACTCGTCAGGAACCGGATTCGGGTAAAGCAGCTTACGGGCGTTGGTGGCCCAAATAGCGACGTTGTGGAGCGTCCCGTCCAGCCGCCAACCCTGCTCACCTTCGTGATTGCCCAGCACGAAGAACAGCGGCGCCGAGTGGCACACGAGACCGAGGTAGGGACGCTGGGCCAGATGGCGGGTCACCGCCTCATCGAAGTCATGCACGTCCCCACCGGAGTAGTCCTCACACATGAAGGTGTCGCCGAGGTCAATGAGAAAATCGGGTTCGTCCGCCGCAATGTGCTCGAGGGTTTGGCAGTAGAGCTCCAGGTTCGTGCCCTGGCGCAGCGCCTCCCAGATGTGCGAGTCGCTCTGAACGGCGAAGCCGAAGGTGGTGCCGGGCGGCCGCTGCGTGCGGAAGCAGCGCTCGGGTCCGGCGTCGAAACACTCGTCGCCGGGCAGGCGAAAGCGCAGGCGATAGTAGTACTGTGTGTCGGGCAGCAGGTCGTCTATCGTGATTTCGAAAGGACTCTCGCCCGCATGCGTGAGCACCGGCGTGCTGCCGACGTAAACGCCCGGGGTGGTGCCGTACTCGACGTACACCTCCAGCGTCAGGAGCGACATGGCGTTGACCGTGACCGAATGGTCCGTGGGCCGGCCGAGCAGCTCCCGAGCCACAAGAGTCGACCAAAACGACGAGAAGAGCTGCACCTCAGGAGAGGCGGTGGCAAAGGCCGCCTCGAAATCGTTGCAAGCCAAGTAGTTCGTGGCACCCGAATTGGGGCCCTCGATCACTAGGGCCACTTTGTTGACCCCGCTGCAGGAGCCCCAGCCGGCCCGTCCCACGATCTCGTTGATGATGGGCGCGATGTTGGGACTGTAACGCAGCAGGGGCTCGCTCCGGCCCGCGCCTCCGTCCGAACCGGGCCAATCGTCCGAAATGATCCAGTCGACGCTGGCTTCGGTCTTGGGCAACTGGGAAGGCCGCGTGCTGCCGAATGCTTCGACGTCGTCCTTGTCGATCCCGACGATGCGGAGCGTCGCGGCGGAGTCGAGCCGGCCGTCGCCGGTGGCGGGCAAGACCAGGCGGGCGTAGGCGAAAGTCTGTCCCTGATGGACTTCTGGCAGGAGAAAACGCAGGCCGATGTCGTATCGCTCCGCACCGGCGCGGCCCATACGATTACGGCCGCAGGCAGCGTACCCGTCGGGGTACCATAGCCACTCGTTGACTTCGGTTCCGTCGTCGGCATCATCGGTGATCTTGTACGCCAGGAACTCGCTGGCAGGGAAGCCGGGAGAACCGCCCAGGGCGGCGGATACCGTACCAATCACGCCCAATGCTGAGCACAACCAGAGAAGACGACACATAGGATGCCCTCCTCTGTTTAGGCGCCAGCCATTTCCCTTATCCGCGTCGGCCTGCAGGAACAGATGTGGCCTCTAGGTTCGCTGCGTTTCGACCGGCGACTGGGCGAACTGCTTCCCTGATACGCCTACGATACGTGCCACCTTCCCCCCTCCTCGGGTGGCATCATAAAATATACCCCAACTTTTCAGATTGTCAAACCCCCACCTCATTCCAGGAGCCACAACGCCTGCTCTTCCAAGGGATTAGGGCGTTTCAGCTTTTCGCCCGTCGTGCCGACCTGGCGGATTGCCGGTCTGGACGCCCTACCGGCTTGCCGGCGGGCCGCCGGACGTACTCACGTACTGAAACGGGAATGAGGACCGCGTGGTCCCTGGCACAGGCGTACTGGCTCAGCGATGACCTGGCTGAGCCAGGGTGCCGCGCATGAGCGCTCCGCCCGTGGCTAAGAGAGGAGCGCCAATCGCGATAGCGGCCGGCGAGGACGCCGGCCGCTACCGCCGCTAAACGCGTGCCCGAGTCGGCCGTCAGACGCGAACCTTACCGACCAACTCGCCCGGACTCGCAAGCCCGCGGTCAGCCAGGTACCTGACCAGGCCGTCGCGGACGGTCAGCGGCGTGGTCGGATCGACGAACAACGATGTGCCGATGGCCACAGCCGTCGCTCCGGCCAGCAGGAACTCGACCGCGTCGCGCCAGGTGCGGATGCCGCCCATGCCGATGATGGGCACACCGGCATCACGGGCGACGGCGGCGAAGACCTGGTGGACCATGTGCAAAGCCACGGGCTTGATGGCCGGCCCGGAGAGTCCGCCGCAGGTGTTGGCCAGAATAGGCCGTTGCGTGTCGGCGTTGATGGCCATGCCCCGCAGCGTGTTGATCAGCGAAAGGACGTCGGCCCCGCCTTCGATAGCCGCCTTGGCTGTCGCGGTGATGTCGGTGACGTTCGGCGAGAGCTTGACGATCAGCAGACTCCGGGAGACCTCGCCGCGGACAGCCGAGACCAAGCCGCCAAGCCGCTGCGGATCGGTGCCGAACTCCAGCCCGTCCGCCACGTTGGGGCACGAGACGTTGAGTTCCAGACCGGAGATGCACTCGATGGGGTCCAGCCGGTGACAGACAGCCAGGTAATCCTCGACGGTATGCCCGGCCACGTTGACGATGACCGGAACGCCCAGCTCGGCCAGAAAGGGGACCTTCTCAGCCACAAACCGTTCCACCCCCATGTTGGCCAGCCCGATCGCGTTGAGCATCCCGGCGGCCGTCTCCGCGGTCCGCGGCGGCGGGCTGCCCCTCCGCGGTTCGACCGTGATTGCCTTGGTGACAAACGCCCCGAGCTGCTTGAGGTCCAGATAGGGTGCCAATTCCTGGCCGTACCCGCTGGTCCCCGAGGCGGTCGTGATCGGGTTGGAGAGTCTCAGGCCGGCTAGGTCTACGAAGAGATTGACCGCCTTTCCATCTGCGCTTTCGCTCATGATCGACAGCATTGACGCCCACTCAGACCAAGTCAACTGCTTTGGGGCCGGGCAAAAGCGCCGCCGCCGAATAAGCCGCCCTCCGAGTTCACCCCGAACGCGCCCTGGATCTCAGGTCCGCTTGAACTGTCTTTCGAGGTCCCGCAGATCGAGGCGCAGGGTGGTCGGTCGGCCGTGGGGGCAGGTGCTGGACCTCTCGATGAGGTCTCTTTGGGCGATGAGGGCGTCGATCTCTTCGGGGGTCAGCGGGTCTCCGGCTTTGACAGCCGCCTTGCAGGCCATCAGGTCCAGCAGCTCGTGGATGAGCTCCTCGGTGTGGGCGGACTCGCCCGGGTCGCCGAGCTTGTCGATCAGATCGCGCAGAAAGGCCTTAGCGTCCACATCGCCCAGCAGTGACGGAAAGGCCTGGACGGCCACCGCGTTGGTGCCGAACGGCGTTACGTCGATCCCCAGCCGGCCGAGCAGTTCCTCGTGGACCTGCAAAACCGCAATCTGCTGTGGCGTCGCTTCCACCGTCTCGGGCAGCAGCAGGCGCTGCGATTCGAGCGGGCCGACCGTCAGGCGCTGGCGCAATTGTTCGTAAAGCACCCGCTCGTGCAGCGCGTGCTGGTCGATGATGATCAGGCCGTCGTCGGTCTCGGTAACCAGGTAGGTGTTATGAAGCTGGATGGTCGGCCGGCGGCGGCCGGAAGGCGCCGCTCCCTCACGGGGCGCCGGTTGACTCTCAATTGACGGGGCGGCCTGGTCGTCCGGGCGTTCCTCAGGGCGGCGGTCGTAGAAGGATTGCCACAAGGCATCGGCTCCGGCACCCGGTGCGGCAGGCGGAGGTGCGGGCGCAGCGGCAGCCCGTGGGGCACTGGCAGCGCTCGATGGACGGGGCGCCGGCCACGGTTCGGGCGGGGCGACCACGGGCCTGGTGCTCTTGAACTCCCGGGCGATTCGCTGCCGGATCTCTTCACGACCGGTCTCGTCGATTCGCTCGCCGGGGCGGCCGGTCTGCAGCGACGGCGTCAGGTCGGTCCGCAGCAGAGTCTCGCGCAGGGCACTGAGCACCTGCGAACGGACCAGGTTGCCATCCTGCCAGCGAACCTCGATCTTGGTCGGATGCACGTTCACATCCACGGCGGCCGGATCGAGGGCCAGGAAGAGAAAGATGACCGGATAGCGGTTCGGCTCCACCAGGCCGCGGTACGCCTCGCGGATGGTGTAATTGATGATCCGGTCCCGGATGAACCGCCCGTTGACGAAGAGGTACTGGCCGCCCGTGTTAGCCCGGGATCGCGCCGGTGGGGCCGCATAGGCCTCGATGTCCAGCCCCCGCTCGTCTCGCCGCACGACGATCAGGTCCTCGGCCAATTCCGGCCCGAAGAGCGTGCCAATCCGCTCCAGACGCGATTGGCCCGGGGCCAAACGCTGCGTCACCCGCTTGCCGTTGACCAGCTCGAAACCCAGCTCCGGATGGGCCAGGGCGAGGCGGCCAAAATGTTCGCTGACATGGCCGAGTTCCGTGGCCGTCGTCCGCAGGAACTTCCGCCTGGCCGGCACATTGAAGAACAGGTCCCGCACCTCGACGCTGGTCCCCGGCGGGCAACCGGCCGCCCCGCAGCTTTCAACGCGCTCACCGGCCACGCGGATTTCGCCGCCTTCGTCATCGCCGCGGGGCCGGGAGACGATGCGCAGGTGCGACACCGCCGCGATGCTGGCCAGGGCCTCGCCGCGAAACCCCAGGGTTCCGATGCGGTGAAGGTCCTCGTCAGTACTCAGCTTGCTCGTGGCATGGGGCCTGGCGGCCAGCCTGAGGTCTTGGGCCGACATGCCGCTGCCGTCGTCGGCGACGCGGATCAGCCGCCTGCCGCCGTCCTCGACAGCGACCTCGACATGGCTCGCCCCGGCGTCGATGGCGTTTTCGAGAAGCTCTTTGACCACGCTGGCTGGCCTCTCGACCACCTCGCCGGCGGCGATCTTGTTGACCAGCAGATCGGGCAGGATGCGGATCTCAGCCATCGTCGAATCCGTTCGCGGTCGGGCTCTCCCCGCATTTGGGCGGTAGGCTTCCGGTGCGTCGCATAGCGGTGATGGATGAGTATAATCCGCTTCAACAACGGAGGCAAACGTGCAACTGGTCCTGGGGATTCCCGAGCAACCCGCGCTGACCGACGAGACCTGGTCGAAGCACGTGTCGGAGGCAAAGGCGGCCGGTATCGAAGCGGTAGAGATTCACGGCCAAGCACTGCCGAAGGGGATATCACAGGCGACCGCTCGCGGCCTGCGGGTGGCTGTGATCCGCTCGGCGGCTGGGAGGCCTGATTGTCACCTGGCCTCGGTTGCCCCCACCGTGCGGACGGCTGCGGTTTCAAGGGTGCTATCTGAGCTGAATCAGGCCGCCGGCGCCGCAGTCGTCACCGTCGCCCCGGCGGCCGGACGTTGGGCGGAGAACACTCGGCCAGCCGGCACATACGCCGAGGCCCTGCATGCCACCCTGGAATCGCTCCGGGCACTGGCCCGTCCAGTGGAGTGCGCCGGCGAAGCCGTGGCTGTTGAAGCCGCCGCCGATGGATTCCTGCTCGCGCCGATGGAACTTCGGGAACTGCTGGACCTGGTCAACCAGCCCGACATCTGTGCCTGCCTGGATGTGGCGCGTATTGTCCGAATCAGCCGAGTGGAGGACTGGATCGGAACGCTACGCCACCGCATCGGTTGTGTACGATGGAACGCGGACGACGCTGGGGACATTGACGGGCTGGCCGCCGCCCTGGCCGAGGTTCGTTACGCTGGTCCGGTCGTTTGCCATGGCGATCCGGCCTGGGTTGGGCGGCAGTTGAGCCGGTTGGAGAGGGTCCTCGGCGTATGACCGTGCGGCCAAGAGCCGCCCGGCTTCGGATAACATCGGGGTCATGCTTTCGAGACCAAGCGCCAAGAAACTCGATGACCTGCTGCAGGACCTGAATCGCCGTGCGCGGCCGCCGGCAATCATGGGCGTGCTGAACGTCACCCTCGACTCGTTCAGCGACGGCGGGCGCTTCCTCGAGCCGCAACGGGCCGTGGATCACGCGCTACAGATGATCGAGCAAGGCGCCGAGATCATCGATGTTGGTCCCGAGTCCACCCGTCCCGGATCGGACCCGGTACCGGGCCAGGAGCAACTCGAACGCGCTATTCCCGTCATCGAGGCCACTCGCCGGGCCTGCCCGGAGGTGCCCGTCTCGATCGACACGCGGGACGCCGGCGTCGCCCGGGCGGCCGTCGAAGCCGGTGCGGACCTGGTCAACGACACCTCCGCCCTTTCGGGTGATCGCGACATGGCCGACGCGGTCGTCCGAACCGGCGTGGCCCTGATCCTGATGCACATGCGCGGAACACCCCGGACCATGCAGGCCGCCGGCGGCGGACCCGTCTACGACGACGTGGTGGGCGAGGTCATCGACTACCTCCGGCGGCGCATCGACTTTGCCGTCAGCCGGGGGATCCCCCGCCGACGGATCATCGTCGATCCCGGCATCGGCTTCGGCAAGACGGTCGAGCACAATCTCCAGCTTTTGCGGCGGCTGGCCGAGTTCTCCACCCTGGGCGCTCCGGTTCTCGTCGGCGCCTCGCGCAAGAGTTTCATCGGCCAGGTCACCGGCGTGCCCAGGCCCGCGGACCGTCTAGCCGGCTCACTGGTCTGCGCCGCGACCGCCGTTCTGGCTGGTGCAGCCATCATCCGCGTTCACGACGTGCGAGAATCACACCAGGCCGTCACGATGGCCCACGCCATCTGCAAGGGCTAAACGATCTGTTCCGGCGGACGGACCGACGGACAAGCTCCGATCACCTGCCTTATCGGAACCGCGCCGCTGCGCTGCCCGATTCCGGAGATGGTGATCCATTCCAGACCCGCACCGGTCGGCTCAGGGCAAGGCCGGGACCTGCCACAGCCGATACACCTTCGTGGAGGCAACTTCCAAAGGAGCAACCCCGGTCGGAGCACGGTCAGCCTTCTGTCGAACCTGATGGATTGACGATCATGGTAAGGCTTCGAGAGGTCCTGCAGCGATTGGGGTGGCCCGTCGAGTTGCTCTCTGACGAGGAGATCGTTGACGAGGTG
>Ga0114922_10007216_pt1 | contig 10177 bp, 5 predicted proteins | sample AartaG_FD_100975 | JGI IMG/M metagenome (GOLD analysis project Ga0114922, IMG submission 100975) | Deep subsurface microbial communities from Aarhus Bay to uncover new lineages of life (NeLLi) - Aarhus_00045 metaG | ecosystem: Environmental > Aquatic > Marine > Oceanic > Sediment | place: Aarhus...
AGAAGGTGGAGAGGAGTGCGATGATGGTAATAATGATCCTGGAGACGGATGTTCTCCAACCTGCGAGACAGAAGAGGAATGTTATGATGTATATCTCTGGCTTGACTACGCCCACCTTGACAACTGGTGCGGCAGCTATGGAGAGGATGTGACCTTTGAGGCCAACTTCAGCGATAATGTATATGCTCAGCAGGGAAGCTGCAGTGACTCAATTCCAAACTACATCTATATGTACTGGTATGAGGTTGAGATGTTCAATCTTGAGGAAGTGACTGCCTTTATAGAGCATAGAGAGTTCTTTGTCGAGGTGTGGCTTGAATACTATAACGGCTCGGAGTGGCTTGAGATATGCGACCTGCCTGAGAGCGAGGGCGATGAACTTGATTCATGCGACTTTGACCTGAACACAGACCTGGATTATATTGCTCTGAGGCTTGCTATACTCAGACTGCAGTGCCATGAGAATCTAGACCAGGCATATATACTTGCTACTTATTGTGATTATAATAATTCAATAGGCATACGGGGAGAGGAAGAAGAGGAAGAACCTCCTGAACCTCCTGTTATTAAGAAGTCCTCTGGCGGAGGCGGAGGAGGCGGAGGCCTCCCTAGCACTGATGCTAGCTGGCTGTGCGGCAACTGGTCAGAGTGTGTGGACAACTCTCAATACCAGAACTGCACCCATAAGTTCAGAAGCGATACTACTATGAAAAAAACACAGAGGTGTGTGCCTCCTGAGGAAAATGATGGTGAAGAACAGGAAGAAGAAGGCGGAGAGGAATTTGAAACCAGCAGCACTGAGGAATTATTGCTAGCAGGGCCTCGTTCAGGAGGAGAGAGTGGTTTCACAGGCACTATCAAGAGCTTTGCCTTTGAGATGGATGGAGAAGATGAGGAAGAGGAAATAGGAGATAAGGGTGATATAGCTGGTATGCTGGCTGGCGTTGCTGAGGATTCAGGCAAGAAGGGCAGCCCTCTTGCTCCATTTGGCATTAACTGGTATGCTGTGTTCGTCCTTATGTTGATTGTGATATGCCTGCCAATCCTCTTTCACTTTGTTGGCAAGAAGTAAATGGTTTCAGGCAAATTATTTTGATTCTGTCTGTTATTTAAGCAAGCAATAATGTTACTACTTTACAAAGGATACAGAAACAAAAGATTTATATATGCAGATAATATACAATATTTAACTCATTTTATAGACGATAAAACATTTAGGGGGTTGTATCAACATGAAACTTTTATCCAAAACAGGATATAATAAAAGAGGGGGTTTTTACAGCGCAAAGACAGCTTACATGAGCTTGCTTGTTCTTATCATACTAACTAGTATCATAGCGGTAGCTGTATATGCTAATGGTGGAGAGGATAATCACGGCATAGGCAGTATTGATGATGAGTGCCAGGACTTTGGCTTTAACTTTGGAGTGTCTAAGTGGCAATGTGAGAGTGATTCATGGTCAATAGATGAGGAAGAGGTTGCAGGAACATCTGTAACAGGAACCTGTTCACTAGCTGACTGGGATGTAGGCTCATCAGGAGCTGACGGAATAGTTGTTAAAGCAGGAAGCACTGTTCATTATGCTGTTGAAGATACAAGCGGTACTGTTGAGCAAAGCAGCCCTGACATAAGTCATATAACCTTTTGCGGATATGAAGAAGAAGAGCCAGAGTGCGGTAATGGGATTGTAGAAGGAGATGAGGAGTGTGATGATGGTAATAATGATGATGGTGATGGGTGCAGTGCTGAATGTGAGGAAGAGCCTGATGAGTGTGAGATAGATGCTGATTGTGATGATAAAAACACATGCACAACAGACACTTGTAATCTAGAAACTTATGAGTGCGAGCACGACTCAAATCCAGAATGCAGGCCATGCAGTGAAGGGACTGATATCTGCGATTGGAACAAAGAACTCCCTCTAGGTTCAGAGAACTGCTGTGGATGCGAACTAGGATACAGCACATACTGGCCTGTGCACACTACTAATTCAGCAACCTGTACTTTTGACGGTACCAACATGGAAAACACAACCCTATACATTTCAATAGATAATGATGTTATTGTATGCACCCTTAACGGCGATGTTATTTTTGAAAATATTCAGAACGAAGGGTGCGCACCTGCAGACCCAAGAAATGGTTATACAGTGCCTATCGCGCCTGTTGCAGGCCAAAACACAATAGTGTGCGAGGTAAGTGATGATGTTGAAGACCAACAGCCAGGAAACATGGCTCACTTTGATGCATGTGTAACAGGAACAGAGGTAGAATCTTTATGTGAAGAGAACGAAGAGCTTATAGAAACCTCTTATGAGTCAAGGCCAACCTCTGCTTTTGTTGATGAGAGTTGTGATGATGTAGCTGACCAACTCTGTGTGGATGGCTTTTTAAGCATTGATACAGGGGATGGGAGCCCTCATTATGTTTATCTAAACTGGGATGACCTTGATTTTTCTGAATATGACGGTGCTACCCAGCTTGACCTAATGCTTTATCATAAAGAATCCTCAACAACCATAAAGGTTCAGATGAAGAATGAGTTTGATGTCTGGGTTGATGTATGTGACCCAACAGAATCCAGTTCCTACATCTGGGACACCTGTGATTTACTCTCTTACTTTGATACCCTAAGCCAGACAGGCAATGCAGAGCTCAGATTAGTGCTGCAAAAAGCAGGTGCATGCCATGAATATTTTGGATGTGCAAAGCTGGTAGCTGAGCTATATGAATGCGATTCTATAGAGTACTGCGGAGATGAGGAAATAAACAATGAAGAGGAGTGTGATGATGGTGTGCTTAATGGTATTGAGTGTATTCCTCCTTATGATGATAGCTGTGAATATTGTACTCTTGATTGCACCATAGAAACCTTGTTTGATGGCTGGTGTGGTGATGGTTTTGTTGATGACCCTTATGAGGAATGTGATGATGGACAAGACAATGGTGTGCCATGCATCCCTCCTTATGATGACACCTGCTTTTACTGTAACCAAGCCTGCGAGTTGGTTGAATTAGAAGACGGTTATTGTGGTGATGGTTATATTGATCTGCCTTTCGAAGAGTGCGATGGCGATAACCCAATACCCTGCCAAGACCCTCTTGGTTACAATGGCTTTGAGTACTGTATAGATTGCACTTGGACTGATTGTGAACCAGATGAGTGGTGCGGTGATGGTATACTAAATGACCAGGAGGAATGTGAGCCTGCAGGTGAAGAGAATAATGATTATTGCGGCCAGAGTACAGAGAATGATTGTAGTGGCTATAAGCTCGGAGTAAGGGATGAGTATGGATATTGTACTAATGTGTGTGGCTGCCTGCCTGATGAATTCGAATTTTTATGCGTGGAAGATGAGTGCGGGGCAGAGTGTGATGAGGATTCTGACTGTGAGAATAAATGTGTTGATAATGTCTATCACTATGAAGGGGAGTGTGACTTAGAAAGTGATTGCGACTGCTCATGGAATACTCATAATTGCTCTGAGGAGAACAAATATGATGAATATGAATTCTTCTGCGAAGCAGACTTCCTAAAAAAGAGAAGACTATTCCATTTCTTTACATGCGATGCACAGGGGGGCTGTGTTGAGGACACAGTATGGGTTAATGAGAGTATAGTAGAGGAGTGTTATTATAAGAATAGGTACTGTAGTGATGATGAAATAAGAGAGGAGACAGGCTTCTGTAATGATAATGAAGAACCCTTCTGTGACTTCACAGACGATTCTATAGAGGACTGCTACTATACCACAGAATTCTGTGAAGGCGACAGCAGGATGCTGGAGACAGGCTTCTGTAATGATGATGTTGTTGTTTGCGACAGTGATGTGAGCGAGATATACAATTGTTCTAGTAACAACTATGATGAGTGCCAGGACACTTACTACAAGCACCACTACACAGAGACCTGTGGTGAGACTGATGGAACCACTCAGTGTTTGCCAGCCTCTTCACTTGTTGACTGCAGGGATGACCTGTGGTGTAATGGAGTAGAGGTGTGCAGCGAGGAAGGAGGAGTGCACTGTGAGGATGGAACACCTGTTGACTGCAATGCATATAACCTTCCAGCAATAGGAACCTGTGACAACACTCCTGATGATGACTTCCACTTAACCTGGGACAGTGCTCCTGAGTTCATAAGCGAGTGTGATGAAGAAGGGGATGTATGCACTGACGGACCCCAGGTCGTAGATAATGTATGCGCTGATAATGACTTGTTTGACAGCGTACCCTTTGGCGGGTGCGATGCAGCATGCGATGAGAATAGTGATTGCGAGGATGATAATGAACATACTCTAGATGTTTGTAATCCCTTAACCTGTGAATGCAGATACATAGAACTGCCTTACTGCGGAGACGGCGAGATAGACAATGAAGAGGAATGTGATGATGGAGAGCAGAATGGAGTTCCATGCGACCCTGCTTATGAGGGCAGCTGTGAATTCTGTACAGAGGAGTGCATTATAGAGGAGCTTGAAGGTGGCTTCTGTGGTGATGGAATCCTAGACGAGGCTTATGAGGAGTGCGATGACGGCAACAATGAGGGCGGTGACGGATGCAATCCCAACTGCACAATCGGGCCTATCTGTGAGGATATATACAAATGGATTGACTATGCCCACCTTGACCTGTGGTGCGGAGCAAACCCTGGTGCAGACGTGACCTTTGAAGTCAACTACAGCGATAATACATATGCTCAGCAGGGAAGCTGCAGTGATGATACGCCTAATTATATATACATGTTCTGGTATGACATTGAGAAGTTCAACCTGGAGAATGTTACTGTGCTTCTTGAGCATGAGGAGTTCAATGTAGAGATATGGCTTGAGTACTTTGACGGCTCTGACTGGGTGGAGATATGCGACCTGCCTGAGAACGACTTTGAAAGCCTGGACTCATGCAACTTTGAGCTAATAGAAGAGCTTGATGATATCTCTCTCAGACTGGCAATACTAAGGTCTGCCTGCCATGAGAACCTAGACCAGGCATATCTGGTGCTCACCTACTGCTACGACCCTTGCACTGATGCTGATGAAGATGGTTTTAATTCAAGCGTGGATTGTGATGATAGCAATGCATCTATAAACCCAGGCGCCACAGAGGTGTGTAATGGGGTTGATGATGATTGTGATGACTTGATTGATGAAGACGATGTGTGCACGCGAGATGAACCAGAAGACAGTGATGATGATGGCATACCTGATGATGAGGATAACTGCCCTGATGTCTATAATCCTGACCAGGCAGACTCTGATAGTGATGAGATTGGAGATGCTTGTGACGAGGATTATGAAGGGCCAGAAGAAGAGCCAGATGGGCCTTCACTTGCCTCTACTGGAGGTGCAGGAGGCGGTGGAAGCATAAGGGGCATATACTGCGGAGCATGGTCAGACTGTGTTGACGAAAAACAAACTCAGGAATGCACGCATGGAGCTGAAACTTATACTATCACAAAGTCCTGTAAGACTAAGGAAGAGGGTGGAGGAACCTATCTTCAGCCCTTCTTTGCAGAGCCAGAAGAGGAAGAAGCTAATGTTACTGAGCCTGTTCAGGCAGTGCCAGAGGATGAGGAAGAGGTTCCTGAGGTAACTGCTGCAGTGGTCAGCACGAGCAAGGATAATAACTGGCTGTTCCTAGTGCTTCTTGCAGCTCTGATTGCAGCCCTGTTTTTAGTGGTACTTATAAGGGGCCGTGTTAAAAAATAAATTTTTTTATTCTTCTTTAACCTCAAACCAAAACATTTATATATAACTAGCCCATTCTATATCAACACCGTTGACTTAAAGTCAACAATAATGGGTGTTAGTAATAAAGAAAAATGATTAGTAACTACATTAAGCCAAACAGATACAAAGGAATCCATGTAGACCTATCAAAAGATTATCTGAATAAACTTAAGCCCCAACCTTATATTATTCTACCACGTGCAACACTTACACCCAAAAGGCCTTACAAGCCAATTAAGATAGACTATCTATCAAGCAGACCACACCCATACTTCTCACCCAGTCATAGTTATGCATAAAGAGGGATAAAATGACAAAGAGCAAAAAACAACCAAAAAAAGAACATGAGAAGATTGATTCGAAAGAAGCCAAGATAAAAGAACTGACAGACACCTTACAAAGAGTTCAGGCAGAGTTTGAGAACTACAAGAAAAGATGTGAAAGAGACTCGTCTGAATTTGTGAAGATTGCTAATGCTGAGCTTATCAAGAAACTACTTCCCACCCTTGATGATTTTGAGCTCGCCTTGAAGAACTGCAGGGCAAAGGATGATTTCTACAAAGGAATTGAACTAATCTACTCCCATCTAATCGAGGCCCTGCAATCTCAAGGTTTGAAGCATATAGAAGCAGTTGGCAAAAAGTTTGACCCTTATTTTCATGAAGCCCTGCTAACAGAGGAGAGTGACCAGGAAGAAAATATAATTCTTGAAGAGATGCAGAAGGGATATCTGTTGAATGATAAAGTGATAAGGCATACAAAAGTAAAGGTTTCAAAAAATAAAAATAAGAGCGCGCAAAAAAGCGCGGAGGAAAGAAAATGACCAAGGAAAAAGTTATTGGAATTGATTTAGGAACAACTTTCAGCGCAGTTGCTGTGCTGGAGGGAGGTAAGCCTGTTATTATACCGAGCGCAGAGGGAGAGAGGACAACTCCCAGCGTGGTGTCAATGACAGAGGACGGCGAGAGGCTCGTTGGAAGGATTGCCAGGAACCAGGCAATAACCAATCCAGAGCACACAGTGGCCAGCATTAAGAGGAGAATGGGAGAGGACCACAAGGTAAAGATATGGAATAATGAATACACCCCTCAGGAGATTGCTGCTATGATTCTTCAGAAACTCAAGAAGGATGCAGAGGATTATCTTGGACAGGGAGTGAAGAAAGCAGTAATCACTGTGCCTGCTTATTTTGAGGATGCCCAGAGACAGGCAACCAAGGACGCAGGAAAGATTGCAGGCCTGGAAGTTCTAAGAATTGTTAATGAGCCTACAGCTGCAAGCCTTGCTTATGGACTGGATAAAGGACACGACCACACTATCATGGTGTTTGACTTTGGAGGCGGAACCTTTGACGTCTCAATCCTGGAGCTGGGAGAAGGCGTCTTCGAGGTTAAAGCAACTAATGGTGACAACCGTCTTGGAGGAGATGACATCGACGAGATACTGGTCAATTGGATGGCTGATGAGTTCAAGAAGCAGAACGGCATAGACCTGAGAGAGGACAGGACTGCCCACCAAAGGCTGAAAGAGGCTGCTGAAAAAGCCAAGATAGAGCTCTCAACCAAGATAAAGACCCAGATAAACCTGCCCTTTGTGACAGCTGACAAGGCAGGACCCAAGCACCTCAACATGGAGCTCTCAAGAGCCAAGTTTGAGTCAATGATACAGGATATTCTTGAGAAGCTGAAAGTGCCTACCCAGCTGGCTATGAAAGATGCAAAAGTCACTTCAAAAGAGGTTGACAAAGTCATTCTTGTTGGCGGAAGCACCAGGATGCCTGCTGTGCAAGAATTGGTTAAGAGCCTCACAGGCAAGGATGGAGAGAAGAGTGTTAATCCTGATGAAGCAGTTGCTCTTGGAGCTGCTATACAAGCTGGAATCCTGGCAGGAGAGGTAAAGGATGTTTTGCTCTTGGATATAACTCCATTAAGCCTGGGTATTGAGACCCTTGGCGGAGTGTTTACCAAGCTTATTGAGAGGAACACAACCATTCCTACCAAGAAGAGCCAGATATTCAGCACAGCAGCTGACAACCAGCCGGCAGTGACCATCAGAGTTTTCCAGGGAGAGAGGAGCATGGCAATAGACAACAAGCTGCTCGGACAGTTCGACCTTGTAGGAATCCCGCCTGCTCCAAGAGGAGTGCCTCAGATCGAGGTAAGCTTTGATATTGATGCCAATGGCATAGTGCATGTTGGTGCAAAAGACCTCGGCACTGGAAAGGAGCAGAGCATAAAGATTACAGCAACAACCACTCTAAGCGAGGAAGAAGTTGAGAAAATGAGAAAGAATGCAGAGCAGTATGGAGAAGAGGATAAGAAGAGAAAGGGAGAGGCAGAGACTATCAATGCTGCCGACACCTTGATATACACCTCTGACAAGCTCTTCAAGGACTTCAAGGGCAAGGTAAAAGAGAAGGAGATAGAGGATGTTAAGAGGGGAATTGACGAGTTGAAGAAGTTGATGGAACCTGAGAAGAAAGATGTTGCTGCGATTAAGAAGAAAATGGAAGAGATAAACCAGAAGATGCAGAAGATGAGCACAGAGATGTACCAGAAAGTAGCTGCAGAGCAGGCCAAGAAACAACAGGCTGCTGGTGCACAACAGCAACAGAAACAGCAAACTAGTGATAAAAAGAAAGAAGACAATGTGGTTGACGCAGAGTTTGAGGAAGTAAAGGATGACAGCAAGAAAGAAGGGAAAGAGAGCAAGAAGAAGTAGGTGATTAACATGGAAAAAAAAGAAGTTACAGGAGTACAGCACTTTGACCATTTTCCTTTGATGTCAAACCACCACACAGTGTCGCACCAGCCAGACAGGTTTGTGATTGATTTCAAGGGAATCTATCCCCAGTTCTCGCCTGACAATAAGCCCCAGATAGTGGTGGCCCACAAGGTTATACTGCTGGACCCGTATGTTGCCAAGAATCTGCTTGAGAACCTGAAGAGCAATGTCAAGAAATACGAGGAGAACTTTGGCAAGATTAAGGAGCCCGAGGCTGTTGGAAAGGCAAAGAAGGAGAGGAAGAAGGAGAGCAAGAAGGGAAAGAAGAGCAAAGGAGTAACTCCGAGGCCCAGTTATATGGGATAAATTATTTCTTATTTTTGAATAAATTTTTAAACCAAGACTTTGTGCGGGAGTAGAATGGCAGAGGATTACTACAAGATATTGGGAGTAGACAAGAATGCTTCTAAAGAGGAGATTAAGAAGGCTTACAAGCGATTAGCCAAGAAGTATCATCCTGACCTGAACAAGGATTCTGGCTCTTCTGAGAAGTTCAAGGAGATTAATGAGGCTGCTTCTGTGCTTGGCGATGAGCAGAAGAGAAAACAGTATGATGCTTATGGAAGCGATGCCTTTAAGTATGCAGGAGCAGGAGGCCCAGAAGGTGCTGGCTTTGGAGGCTTTGACTTCTCTGGATTTGATTTCTCTGATTTTGGCTTTGACAGGTTTGATTTTGACAGTATATTCGATACTTTCTTTTCTGGCGGCTTTGGCAGGGGCGGCAGAGGAGGCTTTGCCAGGAGGAGAACAGTTGGCGGGAGAGACCTGGCCTATGAATTAACTGTTACCCTTGAAGAGGCTGCTGGCGGTGCTAAGAAGAAGATCAGGATTACCAAGAATTATGTTTGCGAGGAGTGCAATGGCAAGGGAGGCAGCGGTGTTGACTCATGCCCTGACTGCAACGGCACAGGCATGTACCGAGAGACCAGGAGGACTGCCTTTGGCTTGTTCCAGACAAGCACTATGTGCAGAAGGTGCGGTGGAACTGGCGAGACTGTTAAGGAGGCCTGCAAGGAGTGTGAGGGCACAGGCAGGGTTAGAAAGACTAAGACTCTAGGAGTTGATATTCCTGCTGGCATAATGGATGGCGCCAGGCTCAGGGTTGCTGGCGAGGGAGAGGCTGGCTATCGCAGAGCAAGAGCTGGTGACTTGTATATATCAATCCATGTCGAGCCTCATAAACTGTTTGAGAGGCAGGGTGATGACCTTGTGCTGGAACAGGAGATAAACTTTGCACAGGCTGCTCTGGGCGCTAAGATCAAGGTGCCCACGCTTGATGGAGAGGCCACTCTTAAGATTCCTGCTGGCACTCAGCCAGGTGCTGTGCTCAAGATGAGGGGCAAGGGGGTCAAGCACCTGCATGGCTTTGGCAGGGGCGACCAGCTGGTTAGGGTCATGGTTGTGGTTCCTAAGAAGTTGGGCAAGAAGCAGGAGAAACTGCTGAAAGAGTTTGAGAAAAGCCTGAAATAGGCTATGTCCTCACTCCAGAATAGAAAACTTTATATACTATTTTTCTCTAATGAACCTAAAAGGGAGACTTATTTTAAAGAATCCAAGGTGGTATAATATGAAACTAAGCACTGTATTTGTTCTATTTGCACTCACCCTGCTCTTGGTAGCAGGATGTGAAGTACCAGCGCCAGGAGAGAATGAGACACCAGAAG
>Ga0114922_10007217_pt1 | contig 10175 bp, 6 predicted proteins | sample AartaG_FD_100975 | JGI IMG/M metagenome (GOLD analysis project Ga0114922, IMG submission 100975) | Deep subsurface microbial communities from Aarhus Bay to uncover new lineages of life (NeLLi) - Aarhus_00045 metaG | ecosystem: Environmental > Aquatic > Marine > Oceanic > Sediment | place: Aarhus...
GAATGGGAAAAGTAATTAACCGGATCGGACAGTTCTATCTGGAGTGTGCAAAAGCATGTATTGAAGCAGGGGAAGGTCTGCTTGATGGTTTTGTGATTTGGGGCGATGTCGCATACAAAGACAGTATGTTTTTCTCACCAGATTACTGGAGGGAATATTACAAACCATGGGTTAAAGCCATAACGGATGTGTGCCATGAACATGGACTGCCCGTGATTTACCACGGCTGTGGTAATGTGAATGCCATATTTGCAGATTATATCGAGATCGGCATCGACGCTTACAATCCTCTGGAAGCCAAGGCTGATATGGATGCCGTGGAATTAAGAAGGCAATTTGGCCATAGCATTGCCTTCTGTGGTAACAGTGACATCCAGATCTGGGAGACCGGGGATCAGGAGTTGATTCGTAAGGAAGTCTTACGAAAACTCAATGCAGCCAAAGGGGGCGGATTTATCTTTCAATCCGATCATTCTGTGAGTAGTAGTGTATCAGGACATACGTATGACTATATTGTTAAGCTAGTGCGTGAGTATGGACACTATCCCCTGCAGTTGGGTGAGTACGATACGGAGATGTAAGATTATGAAGTGTGTAAAGGCAATCCGAAGCAAATGGCTTGTTCTATGTATTGCTACATGCATGATCTGTTCCCATACCCAAGCGCAACCTAAAGAGGATCTGCAGTGGTTACAGGATTATAATGTAGTGTGGGACACCCAAAGCCTGGATTCGGCCGGTTCCATGCCCTGTGGTGGGGGAGACATCGGCTTGAACGTGTGGGTGGAGAATGGCGGAGTTTTATTGTACATGCAGCGGAGCGGCTGCTTCGATGAAAACAATGAATATCTTAAACTTGGTCGTGTCCGTCTAAAGTTGGATCCGTGCCCCTTTGGAAAGGATGCTCGGTTTAAACAGGAGCTAAAACTGTGCCAGGGATATGTGCAGATAACCGGGCAAGATAAAACAGTGGAGACATCCATCCACGTGTGGGTAGATGTTTTTCGTCCGGTCGTGCATTTGGACATTGAGTCCAGTCGGCCGGTCTCTGTGGAAGCGGCATACGAAGGATGGCGAAACCAAGATGTAAAACTTCCGGATGATGGGAAGCAAAGCCGATTTGGCTGTTTTAGCTGGGACCGCTATCCAGGCACAATTATGCGGTACCGGGATGTGGTCTGTCACCAGAACAATAGCGTGCTCTTCTATCATCGCAACCGGGATGATAAACTACTCTTTGATTTCATGGTACGGCAGCAGGGCCTCGAGTCAGTCAAGGATACGCTGGTCAACACCATGAAAGGCCGGACATTCGGCGGCCTACTAACCGGTGAAGGATTCGTCCCTGCGGGAATTACAGGAGGGACCTATGTGCTGACGTCCTTTAAAGCCTGGAAACTGAAATCTCAAGCACCGGCTACGCAGCATTCACTCAGTGTGTACACCCATATTGCCCAAACCAAGACACTGGAGGAATGGGAGGGTGGGCTGAAAAAATTGGTCCAAGCAACGGTCCCGTCCTGTGGTGAGGCCCGAGAAAAAACATGGGAATGGTGGGAGACATTCTGGCGACGCAGTTGGCTGGTCATTAATCCGAGCCGAAAATATCCGGCATCCAAACCTTGGCAACTCGGACGCAACTATCAACTCTTTCGCTACCAACTCGCATGCAACGCTTTCGGTACATACCCCACCAAGTTCAACGGTGGTAACTTCACCTTTGATCCCAGCCTAGTCGCGAAACGACGCGCACATACGCCAGATTGGCGGGCCTGGGGCGGCGGCAGCTTTACAGCGCAGAACCAACGTCTGGTCTATTGGCCCATGCTTAAGACCGGTGACTTTGATTTTATGAAGCCACAGTTTGAGTTTTACCGTCGTGCTTTACCGAATGCGACTGCCCGCGTAAAAACGTATTGGGGACATGAAGGCTGTCTATTCACGGAACAGATGGAGAACTTTTGTTTGCCAATCGCTTGCGCCTGGGGATGGGAACAACCCGAAGCAATCAGTCGGAAACGCCCCAAAGATTTTGATCGCGGTGTTCAGGTGAACGGAGCCTGTATCTACCATTATGAAGCACAGCTTGAGTTTTCCTATATGATCCTCGAGTACCACCGCTTCACCGGCGCGGACATTACCCCGTATCTTCCCTTTATTCAACGGTCCGTGTGTTTCTTTGATGAACATTACCAGATGCGACACCAAAAACGAACCGGCCGGCCGTTAGACGAAAACGGCAAACTTGTGATTTACCCGTCTACCTCCTGTGAATCCTACAAAGGGGCCAAGAATCCCAGCGACGTGATTGCCGGCCTGCAGGCCTGTGTCTCTTCGCTGTTGCAACTAGACGACCGGTTGGTGGACCTGCAGAAAAAGCAATATTATCGCGGGCTCCTCGGTCGCATCCCTGATTACGGTTATGGTGATGTACAGGGTGTACGCGTTATCAAGCCGGCCTGGTCCTGGGAGAAATACCAGAATGTAGAGTGCCCGCAATTCTATCCCCTGTTTCCTTTTAATCGTTTTTCCTTACAGGATACGGACATGGTCTCGCTATTTCGCAATACCTGGAAACACGGCACCTTTCCTAAAGATATGGTGATAAGCTGGCATCAAGACGGCATCTTCTTTGCCCGTATGGGTATGACCAGCGCAGCAACAGACTATAACACCAAGAAGATGCAGAACAGCAACCGTCGCTTCCCCACATTCTGGGGACCGGGACACGACTGGGTTCCCGACCACAACTGGGGCGGTAGTGGCATGATCGGTCTGCAGGAAATGCTGATGCAAACCATTGGCAAAGAGATTCGGCTCCTCCCGGCCTGGCCCGAGGATTGGGATGTTGATTTCAAACTCCACGCACCTTTCAATACTGTTGTGGAGGGCAGCGTCAGCAAGGGCAGAATAAAAGTTCTGAAAGTCACCCCTGAATTCCGCAGAGAGGATGTTGTTGTTGGAAAAGGATACTCAATCAGCCGGTAAAACAAGGAGCGAAAGCATATGGTTGCTAAGCAGTATATGGAAAAGCAGCTCTCCCGACGTGATTTGCTGAAAGCTTCAGTGGTGAGTGGGAGTTCCATGATGTTGCCCGGATGTTTCAATTCGTCCCGATCAAAGCCGATTTCACAGAATATCGCTGAGAAGGCCTCCCTTCCCTATCATTTGCAAGACTATGCAAATCTATATAAGAAAAGCCCTCGCCAGGCAGCGCTGAAGTGGTTTACGGAGGCCAAGTTCGGACTGTTCATCCATTACGGCCTGTACTCTCTGGACGGGATTCATCCTTTCGAACAATGGCGGTTGAAAACACCTGTCAAGGAATATGAGAAGAAGATGCATCGCTTCACGGCGGAGAAGTTCAATGCGCAGGCCATCTGCGATCTGGCCCTGGAAGCGGAAATGAAGTATGTCAACTTGGTCGCCAAACATTGTGAGGGATTTTGCCTGTGGGACACCAGGCAGACGGCTTTCAATAGTGTTAATGCCGCGGCGCAGCGAGACTTGGTCGCGGAGATGGCTGAGGCATGCAGCAAGCGACAACTCGGTCTATTTATTTTCTATGAACACGGATTCGACTGGCGTCACCCCCATGGACCCAGAAAGAGAGACTGGCCCGGCCCGAGCATTACGGAAATTCCCTACTCGCCCCTTGAACCCACCTATGCCTATGGCGATGCATACGATCTGAACCACTATGTGGATTATGTGTCTGCTCAGATCGAAGAGTTGCTTACCAACTACGGCCCCATTGCCGGCATCTGGCTGGACGGTGCTTCCGTTCCGGCCTCGGGCGATCATCGGAAATTCCACCTCCAGATGCTGTACGACAAGATCCATCGCCTGCAACCTCACGCCCTTATCAGCTATAAATGGGGTATTACGGGAACCGAGGATTTTTATGCACCGGAGAAGGGACAGATCAAGCGGGTGAACGATCGCAGCAAACCCATGGAGATCTGTGAACCTCTTAATGCGGGTTGGGGCCATGTCAAAGACGCCAAACACCGCGCTGCCGACTGGGCCATCCAACGTCTCAGAGAGGATAGACAAGCTTACGCCAATTTCCTGCTCAACATCGGCCCCTTGGGTGATGGCTCCATTCATCCGCAGGACATTGAGACACTGAAGGCAGTTGGCAGGCACATCCGCAAACACGGATTTCCCGGACAGGAGTAGAAAACACATGCAGACACGAAAGAGACGGCTTTGGGGGAGTTTCTTGGCAGTTGGCAGCATCGCCTGCCTGATAAGTTGTATTGGGCGGCCGGCCGGACCGGTAGAGAACATTCCCTTCCCGGATGCGCTGGAGGCAGCCACGGTGGCTGAATCCAAGATCACAGATATCGGACGCGAGGCTCTCGTACTCGGCAACGGTGATCTCAACGCCCTCCTATGGGACCGGGACGGTACTCTGTGCTTGCGCGTGACTAAGAACGATATCTGGGATGCACGTATCGATACATCGAAAGATCCCGACCTACTGCAGATGGATATCAAGAACAGAACCTGGAAAGGTGGTACCGGTGCTGTACCAAGTTGGCGAAAGCATCCCTACCCTCAGCCGGTGTGTGCCGGCGAGGTGGTCATCCAGGGGCCGCAATCAAAGAGATTGTCAATAACCGAAGCCCGACTTGATCTGCGGCACGCCGTGGCCTCTGTCAGGACGTCAGGGGACGTGGAATTCAAGGTTCGCATCCTGGCCGACCGCAATGTGTTGTTGATAGAAGGTCCCGGAACCGTATGCCTGAGGGGACCAACAGCGGCTGAACTGCCGGCGGCGAAGCAGGGCGTAACCGACGGTGTGGAGTGGCTCCACATGACCATGCCGGGTGACGTCGATTACAAAGGAATGGACTACGCGTTGGCTGTGGCAACACAGACTGATCGCAAGGTCGTGGCACTGGTGACTTCATTCGATACCCGGCAGAATGTACTGGAGACGGCGGTGGAGCTTGCACGCAAGGCAATAGCCACGGATTTGAAGACGCTTGTTGGGGTACACGAGAAGACGTGGTCGCAATTCTGGTCTGCCTCAGGTCTGGCACTGGGTGACCGTTTCTTTCAGGATGCTTGGTATCGAAACATGTATTACATGCGCTGTTTCTGTCGGCCCGGCACCGCCATGCCTATCACGCTGTACGCAGGGCTTGCCAATGATAAGCCCGGTTGGCATGGTGCGCCAACGCTGGACTACAACATCGAGCAGGTCTTCTGGGCGATGTTCTCCTGCAACCAGGTTGACTTGATGGAGCCGTATGTGCGCTACATTAAGGTATTTGCACCGCGTGCCCGCTGGCTGGCAAAGCAGACGTACGGCCTGGAGGGACTCTTTCTGCCCGTGAACATCTTTGGCCCGGAACATCTTGTGGCTCCGGAAGACGCGCAGAGCAAGAATGCACGCCAGATTGCTTATGTGCCCTGGACCTACGGCCTCGGCCTCACGGGCTGGGGCGTTCAGAATCTTTGGCTGCGTTACAAGTATCAGCCGGACCTTGAATACCTGGATTCAGTGTATCCGGTGTTGCGCGATGCAGCAGAATTCTATACCAATGTTCTGGAACAGTGCCGGGATGACAACGGGGATGGGAAGGTTGAGGTTGGGCCCAGCTACAATCCCGAACATGGCCCCTTCGGATCATTCAACAATCCGGTGGACATCGCCTATTTCCATTTCCTGCTCGATGTCGCCGCGGAATCGGCCCGCCTGCTGAATCGCGATAAGGACCTTGCGCAACGCTGGACGCACCAGCGTACACGCGTGCCGGATTACGAGACAACGTCCCATGAGGGCGCTACCATCGTAGCCAACTGGAAGGGTGCGGACGCCAATTCCGTACGTGTGCACAACGTGGCCTCGCCTACGGTGCCCATCTTCCCCGCGGAGCAGATTACGTGGTTTTCGCCTCCAGAGGACAAGGCCCTATTTGCACAGACCCTACAGTGGATCAAGCACAACGGCAACAATTCGCATATTATGGTCAATGTGGCCCGTGCACGTTTCTCCATGCCGGAGGCCTATGCGGAAACCCGGGCGCACTTCAGCAAGATTGTTACACCCAACGGCCTCTATGCCGGCTGGCCCGGACACGGATACTATCTGGCCGAGAGCTGGGCCTTTGCCGGACTCGTTGCGGAACTGTTATTACAGAGTGTCGACGACATTATCCGTGTCTTTCCCGCCTGGCCCAAGGAGCACGACGCCAAGTTTGTCAACCTGCGTGCACAGGGCGGTTTTCTGGTCTCCGCGGCGCAGAAAGACGCCCAGGTGATGCATATAGAGATCATCTCGACCGTCGGTGGGCCTCTACGCATATTAAGCCCCTGGAAGGCGATCCGGGCCAACGGCAAACCGCTGATACCGGACACCCGCGGGGTAGTAGAGATAGCAACCAGGGCCGGACAGGTATTTGAGTTTAGCCCCCATTCGAACGAGAAACACTGATTTGAAGTCACAAGGAGAATGAAGATGAGCAAAATGACAGTCGTAATTGTGGTTCTCGAGCTGCTTTTCTGTTCGATCAATCCGGTTCGTGTACACGGAGCCGCAGACAAAGCTGATGACCTGAGCAAGCATGTATACGTCGTCCCGAATTTCCATCCGGCCTCCTGCGGATGGCTCACTAATTTCTCCAAAGAGCGAAACTACTGCGCCAACAGCTATCTGGATCACCTCGATCGTGTTGCGACCGATCCGCACTACAAGTTCGCGATTTCGGAAGTGAACAACATGATTGCCATCCTGAATTTCCGACCGGAACGCTTCGAAGAACTGAAGCGGCGCATCCACGAAGGTCGTGTCGAGGCGGTTAATGCTTTCTTCCTGGAACCGACTATCTGTCTGTCCGGAGGTGAAGCACTCGTCAAGCAGGGCGTGGAGGGCATACGCTGGCAGCAGGCCATGCTGGGCGTCAAACCTCGCCATTGCTGGATGATCGACGTGACCGGCATGCACGAACAAATGGCGCAAATCGCCACGGGCCTCGGGCTGCAGACCTTCGTCCACTGCAGGCTCAACAACTCCGGCAGCACCATGTACTGGGCACAGAGTCCCGATGGGACGCGCATCCTGACCATTGCGTCAGGCCACTACGCTAACTGGCGTCGGGTCTTCCGAACAAGAGAACCCCTGACACCGGTGGAACTGGAGAAACTGATCGCTGAGACCCGATCGCGCGCGCACCAATCCGGAAGCGCTCGTTCCGGTCAGGAGCACACGCCGGACGGTGCGCCCGATCTCGTGCTGGCCGGCAACGGCGACTACAGTCTGGCACCGCTGTGTACCCGATACCCCGGGGAACTGCTGGAGCAATGGAAACAGGCTGCACCCGATCTGACGCTTCACTTTGCCACGTTGGGCCGATACCTGGATGCAGTGATGCCTGTCATTCAATCAGGCCGGATCGAGATGCCCACGGTCAGCGCCGACTGGGGCTTCGGCTGGCTCGCCTTTTGGATACAGAACCCAAAGGTCAAACAACGCTACCGTTTTAGTGAGCATGGCCTTCAGGCCACGGAGATGTTGGCCACAATGGCCAGTCTCCAAGGCGAACTGCAATATCCCGCACAGGACTTATACCACGCCTGGTTACAGATGATACTGAACATGGATCGGAACACCTTGTGGGGTGCCGCCGGAGGCATGGTGTTTGAACATCCCACGTCGTGGGACGCCCAGGACCGTTTCAATTGGGTGGACAGACATTGCGACCAGATTACCCGGCAGGCTGTCATTGACCTTCGGAATACCGGCGATGCATTGACACTGTTCAACCCGGCTAACTGGCAGCGCACTGATCCCATTGTTCTATCCCTTGATAAGGGCATCGGTTTTAAGGACGCCCCCAGTCAGCAACTCCCCGATGGGCAGATCTTGTGTCATATCAAGCAACCCTCCGTCGGTCTGACGAGCATTGAGATAGCCCGAAGCAGTGCCGCCAAATCGCGTACAGTCAAGTTGCCGCGCACGATTAAAACTGAATTTTACTCTGCGTTCATCGATCCGAACAGCGGTGATCTCGTCTCCTTGAAACTCAAGCCTTCCGGCCGCGAGGTCTTGGGCGGACCGGCCAATGTCCTGGTCGCTGAAGTGCCGGAGAGGCGTGTAGTCCCCGGCAACCATATGCTCAACCGCCCACAGCGCCGGCGTTTAGCAGCTTCCAGCCGGCACTCGGCCGACATTACTGTCACTACCGGGCCGTTGGCTACGCTGGTAGACGTTCGGTCTCGCTTCTACGGTGACAAGTTGGCTCGACGGGTATTCACCTTCTATCATCATCATCCGCGTATCGACTTTGATACCTATCTGGATGACATTCCCAACCCAACCGTGGTTGTGGCCGAATTTCCGCTGGCAGACAACGTAACTGAGATCCGGCGAGGCATTCCCTACGGCTTCTCCCACGGCGCCTGGCCGGAACCGACTGATCGGTTGGGCGGTTTCATGAAGGGGATCACACCGGTAGTGCGCTGGTCGGCTTACACCTTGTCCGGAGGTTCCATGGTAGCGCTACTTGACCGTGGTCTGACCGGTCGGGAAATCAACGGACATACGCCTGTGGTCTATTTGCTTAACACCACCGACAAATACATGGGATACCCCAACCCTTGGCTGAGCGGCAAAGGTAAACATCATCTGCAATACGCCCTGGTCGCCACTGAGGATTCCTGGAGCCAAGCGCGGATTCCTCGCTTGGCCTGGGAATATAATGCCGCGCCAATCGTCGTCGGTAAGACCGCCTTTGGCAACTCTCAATCGTTTATTAAGACGTCCGACAATGTGATTCTTCAGGCAATGCGGCGCGAAGGGGCAAATATCGAGCTGCGCCTGGCCGAGTCCTTGGGTCGGGCAGGGCAGGCAATGATTACCGTGAACCTGCCGCATGCTTCAGCGGCCCTAACAAATATGCTGGGCGAAACCCCCCGGTCCTTGTCCGGTGGACCCGAGTATTGTTTCGATATTCGACCCCAGCAGATTGTAACGCTGCGTTTGCGAACGCGCGAGGCGGTGCCCGCCGTAAAGCCGTTAACCGATTGGTCACCGCTGGTACCGGAGCACAAGCGGCCGGCGCTGAAGGAGTATCATCCGAACGTTAAAGGACATCCACCCCATGGATAGTATTAGCTCGTAGGGTGGGGCCGTGCCCCACGCTGGTTCTTCATTAATAGGAGATAGCAAATGAAACGCTACGGTAGTGTCATTGAAGTGCGAGAGGACAAGATTGAGGAATACAATAAGCTGCATGCCGATGTGTGGCCGGACGTGCTGGCCATGATCAAGGAATGCAATATCCGCAACTACTCCATCTACCTGCGTCGACTACCGGATGGGAAGCACTATCTGTTCAGTTATTTCGAATACATAGGAACCGACTATGACGCGGACATGGCCAAGATGGCGGCAGATCCGACCACGCAGAAATGGTGGGACGTGTGCAAGCCCTGTCACAATCCCCTGCCGGATCGGGCCGAGGGCGAGTGGTGGGCCGACATGGAAGAAGTCTTTCATGTGGACTGACGGACAACTCTCCTGTTTGTTTTTCCCTGTCACCCTTTAAATTAACCGCCTTCGGCGGAACCCTTTTAACTACGTTGCCTATTTTCGCTATTATTACAAATTCCTATACTATCAAGTTCCGAGATGCGTTGGATATAGAATTGTTCTTTTTTAGAGGTCAATTTTCGTCCTTAAGCCATTTACTATGGCTATTATCGAGCGAACGAGGCCATCCGCTTGAAAAAAAAGATGTTTTCAGTTTGTATTACGACCTTGAATGTGTTATAAACTGAGTTGAAAATTTAAGAAATGGGTATTTGATATTGGGTGCGTTGCCCAATGCTATAAAAATAAGCGTGAACGGTTACCTTGTTATTTATATCGAGGCCGATATAATTGTCCATGATAGTCTCCTGTCATAAACGTTATTGTCGTTTTAGTAAGACAATCACGCATTGTAGCCAACTTAGGAGGCTCCGGTTACATAGTTTCTGTCGGGTCAGAGAAGAACAACGGTGTGATCGATGAAACAAGTGCTGCTTTCATTTTGTGTGACCATTGCCTTTTCGGCGGGTGTTTTGGCACAGCCAGACGAGCCGCTGCCGGTTCCCACGCCTCAGCAATATCTCTGGCACGAACAGGAACGCATCATGTTTGTCTGCCTCGACCCGTGCAC
>Ga0114922_10007218_pt1 | contig 10175 bp, 9 predicted proteins | sample AartaG_FD_100975 | JGI IMG/M metagenome (GOLD analysis project Ga0114922, IMG submission 100975) | Deep subsurface microbial communities from Aarhus Bay to uncover new lineages of life (NeLLi) - Aarhus_00045 metaG | ecosystem: Environmental > Aquatic > Marine > Oceanic > Sediment | place: Aarhus...
CGGTGTGGCTACGGATGTCAAATCCAGGTTCACCCGGCAGCTTGTGGTCTCCAGAGCCGTCCTGGATGCGGATATTGTGGTTTCGCTACCCAAGTTTAAAACACATGGCCTTACACAGATCACAGGCGCGATAAAAAACATGTTCGGAATAGTGGTGGGCGGAGAGAAGGGGCGAATGCACGCTGTGACCGGCAGCTACAGAGATTTCTCTGAAGTTCTGGTGGATATATATCAGATTCGCATACCTGATCTGGTGATTATGGACGCCGTTGTGGGTATGGAGGGGAATGGCCCGTCAGCGGGCGATCTTCGACACATAGGCAGGATCATCGCATCCGACGATGGTGTGGCTGTTGACGCTGTTATGACAACTATGATGGGAAAGCGGCCGGAGAAAATACATCTCTTGAGAGTGGCCGCGCAACGAGGTATCGGCCAGGTCGATGTGTCGCGAATGGACATAATCGGCGAATTAGAAGTAATTAAGGATTTCCGCATGCCGTCCACGTTCTTGTGTCACGTTGCGGGCCGAATCGCTAATAATAGGCTGGTTCGGCTCTTTGTCGATCACAAGCCTGTGATAATGGAAGATAAATGCAAGGGCTGTCAGGAATGCGCTGAAGTTTGCCCTGTGGGGGCGATCTCTATGGTCGATAGAATACCTATAATCAACCGTAAGATTTGTATCCAATGCTTCTGCTGTCAGGAGTTGTGCCCCAATGAAGCTATAGAGTTGCGCCACTCAAGCTTTTTGAGGTAAAAAGCTTGAGCAAATAACTTTGTGGATAATCTACTGAGAGTCGATCCGTGTTATCTTCCAGTTCCCTGTAGCCTCTGACAACTCAAAGATTAGTGCCCCGGAAGCGGTGATAGGATCTGACTTACCCTCGATTGCCTGGTATTCTGATGTATAGCTCGATGTTGCTGTTGCGCCTTTGTCTGTGAGTTTAATGCCCAAGTTGCGTAACTCGAGTTCCACTCGTTGATAGTCTGCGAATATGGATTCCATTCGCTTCCGTAGGTCCGAATACGTCTCGCCATTCCTCGAGTAGCCTGGTGATATGCTGGACATGAGCATGTCAGTGTTTCTTCTGTTGTACCCGTCCACATAATTATCTATAGCTATCTGTATCTCCGCTATCTTATTAGCATCCTTAATCTCAGTTGTCGCTACAACTTCCTCCTCGCTTACTTGTGTCCTTTCATAACCATATATCTCGATCTCAGTAAGCCTGATGGTGCCATTTGAGTAGGTATAGTAGCCGCGTGTGTATCTTTTGCTATCATTAGTCCATCTTATAACGAGGCGCATTCTCGACGTTTCCACAGGTTGGAATCTTATCGTTATCACTCCGCTCTTGTTGTCGTGGATAGCGTTGCCCGCCTGACCTTTGCCTTTGCCAAATCTCTCCACAACTGCCCAGCTATTCACTGGCCTGGACCAGTATTGGAGCATCAGGTCGCTGACACCGAACTTCTCCGCTGGATATTCCTCCGAATCGATGGTATATATGATGGCTCTGTTTACGGTTTTTTCTTCAGGGAAATCGATGATGACCCAGCCTAAAGCTGAATTTACAGTGCCCCTGCTCGTTTCTAACCTGAGGCCGCGCCATGAATCATCACCTGAGTCGAAGCTTTCGTTGAGGCCGCGCTCCTCAGCCATGTATGGGTCTTCCACACCATAGGCCAGATATCCTCCTCTGGCAAAACGTCCTTCGTAAGAGGTTTCCCATCCCTCTCCTTGACCCCAGTTCTCGGAGGAAGTGATTCCGTTGATCAAAGTTTCTGCAGGATGATCAGGATTGTCATTCGATACCGTCACCCTTGCACCGTTAGCTGCCATCGCGAGGTTGACCAGTCCACTGGTTTCCAGTCCGCCTTCTTTCACAAAATCCACCAGCGAGCTGCTTTTAGCGCAACCTGCGAGAAATATCAGATACAGAATAATTACGTATATCGGCTTTGCATCTTTCATTGATCATATCTCCTCCTACTATAGGGAATTTACGAAAGAGTTGAGGCTCTCAGTCAGTATAACAAATGTAAGACGTCAGAAAATTCCTTATGACGTTTGAAGTCTTATTCAGTCTACTGGAAATTGTGGTGGTTGTCAATACTGCAAACCGCTAACGTTTGTATGACTTGCTCCACTGGTTTAATCGGTAAATCCCTGGCGTTGAGCTTGACAAACGGAACCCTCCCCTACAAAAGCGCCCACGGGTACGACTCGGGCACGACATGTCGTGCCCCTACATCATAAACCATGTGTTACTTGCTGATTGGCCACCGCACAATTTTGTGGAATTGCTTTGTGTTTTTCCGTGTTTCTATATGCGATCTTGCGATCCCTGAGATCCGCAGTGTGATCTGTCCTTTGGCAGATCAGAAAAACTGCTTGCTGGAAATGGCGCGAAGAGGTATAATTGCAGCATATCATGAGGAGGTGGTTATATGGGCAAGGGATTGGATTGAGCGGGAGGAGTTTTCTGCATTGCTCTTAGGTATTTGGGCATTTTGGACTCCGTGAGTCCAGAGAAATGAGAGGGGATTTCAATGGATAAGGTTGTTGAGCAATTAACCCTGTTTGCTACCGATTACGGCCTAAAGATAATCGGTGCGATCATAATTTTGATCGTCGGACGTATTGCGGCAGGTATAGTACGCGGCATCGTAAGGCGGATGTTAAACAGAGCCAAGGCGGATGCGACAATAGTTTCATTCTTTGGGACTTTGGCCTATTTCCTGGTTCTGGCTTTTACTATTGTAGCCGCTCTGGCAAAGTTCGGGATTCAGACAGCTTCGTTTGTGGCCATCCTGGGCGCCGCTGCCTTTGCCATCGGTTTTGCCCTGCAAGGGTCATTGGCCAATTTTGCCGCTGGTGTAATGATACTCTTATTCAGGCCTTATAAGTTGGGCGACTTCATCGAGGCTGCAGGCGTGGCCGGTGTTGTCAGGGAAGTCCGCGTATTCAGCACCGTGATCGATACGCCAGATAACATTAAGGTCATCGTGCCAAACAGCAAAATCTATGGTGATGTTATTAAGAACGTCACCGGTAATGATACCAGAAGGGTGGATCTGGTGATCGGCATCGGCTATGACGCTCCCATCGGGAAAGCGCATGAAGTTGCTATGAATGTGATGAAAGCCGATCCGAGGGTACTTGATGAGCCGGCGCCGCAAGTCGCTGTCGCGGAACTGGCGGACTCCAGCGTAAATCTCGTGGTTCGACCCTGGGTAAAGAAGGAGGATTACTGGGCTGTGAGATTTGATGTTACACGCAAGATCAAGGAAGCTTTCGATGATAACGGCATCGAAATACCTTTCCCGCAGCACGTAGTTCACATGGCTTCGCACCCTGGCGATTGAGTAGGCAAGATCCTGTGATGTCGCTGCCTTATGAAGGTTCATAGAATATTCGGGTAATGTTGCCAATGCTGATCCCGATTGAAATCGGGGATCCGGGGGGTGGAACCCAGACTTATGGAGTTTCAGCAATTAATCGGTTAATAGGATTATGTGACGAAGCAACTGATCGAATTTCTCTTAGTCCCCCTTTGGGAAAGGTGGAAATGACTTTGTTCCCTGCTAAATTTGGGGTTCCCCGATTAATCTATGAAATCTCATCAGGTAGCGACATTACACGTACTTGCATAGTTTTTTGCTTTATTTTCCGCGTCCATAAACCAGGGAGGTTCTATACTGCTACAAGGAGGGAAGTACTAAGATGCATAGGCTAGTGGTGTTTGTGTCATTAATAGTGATCGTGCTCTGTAGTGATGCTGCAGCTCAAGACAGTGGTTTTGGTTTAGGGTTTATTTTGGGTGAGCCTACAGGGATGGGTGTCAAGCTGTGGGTGGCGAAAAGCGTGGCGATTGATGGCGCATTTGCATGGTCGTTTGGTACAGGAGACGAAGAAAAAGGCGCATTCCATCTGCACACGGATTGCCTGCTTCACAACTTTGAGGGCAGACTTCGGACTTACTATGGCATCGGAGCGAGGATTAAGTTCGGTGACCGGTTCGACGGTAAGAGGAGAGTCGGAGTCCGTGTCCCTGTGGGTATAACATATCTATTTGGTAGGTCGCCGTGGGATGTTTTCATCGAGATTCTTCCTTTGATCGACCTGGCGCCGGATACAGATGCCCGCATAAACGGCGGTATTGGGCTGAGATATTACTTTGGTTCACAGGGAATTGAAAGCGAATCAAGGGAATATCCTGATTTAATTTTCTGATATGGTGGGGGTATATATGCGGTACACCAGGTATATAATATCAATAGCACTGCTGTTATCCATTGTAACCGGCTGTGCTGTAAGTCCCATAACTGGCAAGCGAGAATTCAGGCTTATCAGCGATGCACAAGAGATCGAACTGGGGAAGAACGCCGATCCAGACATAAGGTGGCATTTTGGCGGCGTCTATCGGGATGATGAACTTTCAGCTTACGTTAACAGCGTTGGTCAGCGAGCGGCAGCAGTCTCCCATCGGGGTGGTATAACTTACCATTTTGCCGTTGTTGATAATTCCATTGCCAACGCTTTCGCCCTTCCAGGTGGGTATATCTACATAACCAGAGGCCTTTTGTCTATGATGGATAATGAAGCTCAGTTGGCGGCCGTTCTGGCACACGAGGTAGGGCATGTATCCGCGAGACACGGTATGAAGAGATTGGAGTCCATCCTTGGGATTAGCTTGATTGCGTCCCTGGCAGATTACCTGATATTTGGCAGTGGCGATCATGAGACAGCGCGCGGGACTGTAAAGGTACTCGGTAATGTTGCGCTGGCTACTGTCTCTCTGGGATACAGCCGGAAGGATGAGTATCAGGCTGATGAGTTGGGTACTACGTACTCTCTCAAGGCAGGATACGATCCTGATGGGATGATCCAGCTTCTTGGAATCCTCAAGGGCATGCATGATCGGGAACCGTCTTCAGTTGAGGAATTTTTCATGTCGCATCCGCGTTCTTCGGCTCGTATAGAAGAGGTCAAAAAGCAGATTTCCAAACTTCCTGCTGAGGAGCGGAAGGGTGAATTGAAGCAGTCTGAGTACAGGGCCAAGATGCGCGATCTCATGGTGATGCAAAAGGCTTACGAACACTATGATAAAGCTGAAGCTCTTCGTAAGGAGGGTAAATATCAGCAAGCCATGTCAGAATACAATGAAGCTCTGAAGATCAGAAAGGACATGGCGAAGCCGCATCATGGAATTGGTTTGGTTTACCAGGCCCAGGGAAAATATAACCAGGCGATAGACGAGTATAAGAAGGCGTTGAAGGTAGATCCCGATTGCGTTTTTGCACACAATGACATGGGTATGGCCTATATGTCAGCAGGACGTTATAGCGATGCAGTAGCGCCTCTAAAGAAGGCTATCGAAATTTACGAGAATTTCGACTACGCCCACGCTAACCTTGGCGAAGCTTACTATAAACTGAAGCAATATCCAGATGCGACGAAGTCGCTGGAGATGGCGATAACTTTGAATGAAAATCATCCTCGTGCTCATACTACTCTGGGGCTGACCTACGAAGCCACTGGCAACAGGGAAAAAGCAGTAGAAGAATATGAAAAGGCTATCAAGGTAGCTCCTGACGAAGGCTATACCAGTACTGCGCGCCAGCGGCTTGCTGAACTTAAGAAAGCTGGCTAGCAAGTAGATTGGGTGAAGTTATGTTCTGTCGGGACAGGAATGATGCTGTTGGCGGGCACGACATGAGGTTATTGATGAAGCGAATCTTCGGATCTTAATAGATCAAGACGAGGAACCTAATACAACTATTATAGAAGTGCTTATCCGGACAACATTTGGAAAATCCCCCTAACCCCCTTTCAAGGGGGAAATTGCTAATCTCTGGTGGGCGGTGCCTACCCTACAGGAACTATCGAGAATTAAGTTGTCAGTGCAATAGGGCGAACAATGGAGGTAGTGATATGAGGATCCGATTGTCTTTATGTTTGTTATTCCTTATCTTGTTTACTGTGCTTCTAAGCTCTTGCTCTATCTTTAACAGGATGGTTGGGCAAAGGGTCAAGAAGCCGGAAGTGGACTTTGTGGGTGCCAAACTGAGCAAGCTTTCATTTGATGCGGCAGACCTGTTATTTGACCTGAAAATCCGGAACCCAAATGCTGTGGGACTGAAAATGGCTGGATTCGACTATGATCTCTTGATCAACGGCAAATCTTTCCTCAATGGGAAGCAGGACCGGAGTGTTGAGATTGGTGCCAGAGGTGAGAGTACAGTCCAGGTTCCACTGAGGCTGGGTTATTTGAATCTATATGAGACTTTTCAGAGCTTGCGAGATCAGGATGCTTCCACATACCAGGTTGACTTTGGCTTTTCGTTTGATGTCCCGGTCCTGGGAGTCGTGAATATTCCCGTGAGCAAGTCGGGGGAGTTGCCCTTACTGAAGTTTCCCAAAATAAGACTGGAAGCGCTTAAAGTCGGACGTCTAAGCCTGACCACCGCCGAACTGTTATTGAGTGTGAAGCTGGATAATCCAAATGCTTTCTCCATGTTACTTGATCAGTTTCAATATCAGTTCGATGTGAGCGGACGAAGCTGGTTTTCTGGAGATTCCCGGGACAGCGTTCAAATCCCAGAAAAGGGCGAAAGTGTTATTAGCATTCCAGTTTCCATCAATTTTCTGGAGGTAGGCAGAGCGGCTTACCAGCTTATTGCAGGAGACAAAGATTTAGACTATCAGTTTGGCGGGGAGATAGATCTTGATACTTCGATCTCGCTCCTGGGTCGGGTCAGCCTGCCATTTGATCATTCGGGTAAGATTAAGGTGATCAGATGAGAAAATGAGCATGAAACTTGCAATATTGGGGTAATTAAGATATAATATAGGTTGGATCGAAGTTTGCTCACTAACAGCGAGGTATGGGCGGCCCAAGGAGGTAAATTCCAATGCGTAATTACTCATTATTCATCTTCTTGCTGGTAACCTTGATCGCGGTGCTCTCCGGGTGTGGAGTTTCTAGCAAAACAGCCAGCGAGGGTACACCGATGATCGTTATAGACGGCGGGGCCAGGCTTTTTGATGGTAGTGACATCGTCGGCTCTCTGCCAGCGGGCACTGAGGTCACTATGATTGAGCGGAGAGACAAATGGTGTCTGGTGGAGGTCCCTGTAAATGACTATAATATGAAGATCAAGGGATCAATAAGTGCAGATGCGCTCGCGCCAGCACCCGAAAACGCAAGTGTGCAGGTTATGGCGCCAAAAGTAAGTCCCGTTTATGAGACTAGACGGAAAGAGGTATGGGCGGAGTTCTTTATCGGCAAGGGAGTAAACGATGTAGCCCTTGACGGCGATGATGTCTGGCTGGGAACCACCGCTGGGCTGGTGAAATTTCCCGCTCCGGCGCCGGCCAGAGCTGTTATATACATGGTGTCGGATGGGTTACTGGATGACGATGTTCTTTCGGTGGATGTGGAGAACGGAGAAGTATGGGCCGGTACTATGAAAGGACTGAGCCGGTTTAACGGCTCTAACTTTGTGAATTACACTTCTGAGGACGGGTTGTTGAGTGGCTCTGTAGTGGCCATGGACGCCGGCGAGGATTATGTATGGCTGGGTCTGGACACCGGGATAGCAAGATTTGACAAGGTGCTTGGATTCATTGAGAACTGGCGTCACTCTGGCGGATGGAGCCCGGAATCTGGTAGTGGGAGTGTATCTCTGGCCGATAAAGGCGGGATCTATGCCGATTCCATAATGCTGGAAGGCGACACTGTCTGGAACGCTGCATTTAACCTCACCAGAACTTCTATTGATGGTAAGGATCTCAAGACTTATAGCTGTGGCAATGGTTTGATCCATTCTCGAGTCGTAGACTTCCGCATCGATCGCGACAATATCTGGGTGATCACTCTTGGTGGCATAACCAGAATAGACAGAATGGACGATACTCTATACGAGAATTTCCATGTCAAAGGTGGTTACGAGAGGAATCCAGTAATAGCTGCATGCTCTGACGGCGATTACCTCTGGATCGCTATGAAAGACGGTCTAAGTAAGTTCGATACGCGCAAGCAAAAGTTCATCACTTATTTCGCCTGCTGGGATCTGTTTGACGGGGGTTACATCTCTGCTATGAAATCCGATGGAAACTACCTTTGGGTAGCAACTACCCAGGGACTCTGGCGAATGGACAAAGCCGTCGCTGACGGAATCTCAGATCGGGACCTGCTGGACGATTTCGAGAGCAAGAGCAGGCTTACGTATCGGGGCTGGCAGTTGGGCCACCGTGGCGGCAAGAATGGCAGTGAAGATGTGTTTGTTGACTATACGGTGGGCGCGAGTGATACGTCTGCGTCCCTCTGCAACGAGTATATCGCACCTGACCATAAAGCGCATAGCATTGCCCATATAAGTGTCAGTCTGAGGGATATGGATCTGACCGAGTACGACGGCATATCCTTCTTCGTTAAGGCTGAACCTGCGGTAAGCATGAGCGCTTCCATGGGTGAGAATAACGAGACCTGGATCGTGGGGAACTGGAATGTGCCAGGCAAATGGATGGAGGTGCGCGTACCGTTCTCACGGTTTAGACCCCACGGACAAGAGTCTGGTAACAATATAATAGAACTTTATGCTATGAGGAGCCTATCTTTTAAGGTCAAAAGAAACCACAGTTTCGGCCCCACGCCAAGACCTTATGAAGGTGAGATTGGCAAGGTTTGGCTGGACGAGATCAGGTTCTTCAAAAGTACCGATAAAGGTTCCCTTGCGAGCAAGTAGATCAAGCTTTTTGAAGCAAAAAGCTTGAGCAAAAAACTTTGTGGATACAGAAAAAGCTTGACAAGAATGGAGAAAATCGACAGGAGGCAATTCCTCTGGCGGACTGTGTGCGGAGTAGGTGCGTGTATAGGATCGAATCTAGTATTCGCTCCTGAGAATCCCGCATCCGGTCTTGGGAGGACAATCTATAGACAAAAGTCGGATCCCTCCAAGAAAATAGATTCTGTTCCCCGAAAACAAGAGGTTGTATTAACCGAAGCCAGGTACTATCGTACTACGGGCCCTCATGTTCAGTGTACCCTGTGTCCCATATTCTGTGTTATACCAGAGGGCGAAGCTGGTATGTGTAGGGTGAGGGTTAACAGAAATCGTAGGCTATATACTACGGTTTACGGTCAGCCCTGCAGCATCGCCTTTCACCCTATGGAACAGGGGCCTATATTCCATGCATTTCCCGGGAGTCGGTGCCTGGGTCTTGCCACGGCCGGCTGCAATCTGAGATGCAAGTATTGTCAGAACTGGCAGATGAGCCAGTTTGGCGCGGAAGAGACTGATAACTATGACCTGCCACCAGAGAGAGTTGCGGGGCTGGCTCGTGAAGAACACTGCCAGATTGTAGTTTTCGCATATACTGATCCCGTTGTTTTCTACGAGTATGCGCTGGATACCGCAAAAACCGTTAAGGCAGAAGGTCTGAAGACTGTCCTGGTTACGGCTGGATACGTGGATACTCAGCCGCTCAAGGATTTCTGTGAGTATATAGATGTGATCAGGATAGACCTCAAGTCATTCAGCGAAAAGTTTTACAGGGATGTGGTAGGTGGGACACTTCAGCCTGTCCTGGAAGCCATAAAGACAGTGCATGAGCAGGGAACGTGGCTCGAAATAGTTGATCCACTCGTCCCCGGCTTCAACGATAGCCCGGAGGAGATCCGGGAGATGTCCAGGTGGATGGTAGAAAACCTGGGCCGGGATGTACCCCTGCACTTCCTGAAATTCTTTCCAGCCTATAAAATGAGGAACTTCCCTCCGACACCGGAGGAGGTTTTATCCAGATCCCGACAGATTGCTATGGATGAGGGATTGAGGTATGTTTACGTTGGTAATCTGCCCGGGCATGAGGGAGAAAATACCTTCTGCCCGGAATGCGGAAAGCGTCTCGTCGAAAGAGTTGGTTACCTGGGGATAAGAGAGAACAATATATCCGACAGCAAGTGCAGGTTCTGCGGTTGCCCTATCCCCGGTATATGGGTGTCGTAATATAGCTTTCAGCATTCAGCCGTCAGCTTTCAGCGGCATGAATGGCTAATAGCTGACAGCTCTGGATCATAGTAAAGCTTGATGAAGTCTGATTCAGAAAAAAATATATCAAGAAGGGATTTTCTCAGAAATCTCGCTCTCGCGGGGGTAAGTGTTAC
>Ga0114922_10007219_pt1 | contig 10175 bp, 9 predicted proteins | sample AartaG_FD_100975 | JGI IMG/M metagenome (GOLD analysis project Ga0114922, IMG submission 100975) | Deep subsurface microbial communities from Aarhus Bay to uncover new lineages of life (NeLLi) - Aarhus_00045 metaG | ecosystem: Environmental > Aquatic > Marine > Oceanic > Sediment | place: Aarhus...
AATACTTTCCCCGAGTGAAGCCTCTAAAGGTGGCCTTTTTCCTGTTTCTGTCCCTGTTATTGAGCCCTGTCCAAGATGCCATAAAACTGGTATGTCGGAGAATTTTTTTTGCCCCGTGTGTCATGGATACGGGCGAGTGCAATCGGAAAGGGAATTTTCCTTGAGCATACCACCTCACGTAAACCACGGAACCAGGATAAGGGTGTCCATGGAAGATATTGGTTTGAAAGATAGTTACCTAAATGTCGAGGTCCTAATAGACGCCTCGTTAGAGGAAGAGGATTGGTAGGTTCTTTTTTATTTATTACACCTTGAAGATAGCCATAATGTGCTTAATTTGTCAATAAAGAGCAATAGATCAGGACCAAAGTGTAGAGTTAACTCCACGAGATGAGATGTTTAGATTTTAAGAAAAAAGGAGGGAGAAACGATGATACTTAGAAGAGTGCAAGGCTTGCCAACATGGGACTGGAGGAGCCCTGTTGAGGAACTTGAAGAGATGCGAAGGCAGATGGAGAGACTTTCTCAGGATGTGACAGGCACTATCTACGCAGAGCCCACTGCCGGAGTTTTTCCGTTAGTAAATGTAACGGAAGACAAAGATAATTATTACATCCGTGCGGAACTTCCAGGGATAAAATCTGATGAAATCGATATATCGGTTACTGGCAATGACCTGTCTATCTCTGGGGAGAGAAAGATCCATGCTGAAAATGAAAATGCAAATTATCACAGGAGAGAAAGGGACGAAGGGCAATTCAACAGAATTATATGCCTGCCCGCCGAGATTGATCCAGCCAACGTGGAAGCGCAAACATCTGATGGAATTCTAACGGTGGTTTTACCCAAGTCAGAATCAGCAAAACCAAGGCAAATTGCCGTGAAAACGTCATGACGCGTCAAACAATTTAGAAGGAGGATAGACAAATGGCGGATAGCAAAAACAAGGATCTAAAACCAAAAGGGAAAATGGAGGTGTCCACCCCTGCAGAACAGACATATCAGGGGCCAAGCTTCACCCCGGCAGTAGATATTTTTGAAACAGAGCAGGAAATAATTATTCTGGCTGATATGCCTGGCGCTAAGGCAAAGGATTTGAAGATTGATCTTCGTGACGATACACTTAGCCTGATAGGTAAAGCAGAATCTCCAGAAGGCACAATTGAAGCGGATGTGTTTAGAGAATATCAAACGGGCAGGTATGTCAGGCAGTTCACCCTATCATATAATATTGATCAGCCCAAGATTGATGCCGAGATGAAGGATGGCGTCCTGCGATTAACACTTCCAAAAGTTGAGGCAGCAAAACCTCGTAAGATAGCTGTTAAGGCAGGATAAGTGCGGCTTTGAATGTCCGTGCTTTACCCCGGGGCCGTTCAAACATTATTTTGTAAGCTCTCAAAAAGTAGTGGTATATTGTCTTAGCCAGTATTCTGGGGGCCATGAGGGTACCTATTTTAAAGGCCGCAAAGTCTTATCTCATTTCATTGAATGGCGGGTTTGCCTTACAATTCATCTTACCCGGCAAGGACGATATTTGGGCCGGCTTGAGGCGCCCGAGTCGAAAAATGTGGCCCTTGACAAGACATGAACCAAATAAAAAGTGCCGCTTAAAACATCAAGCCAAAGACAAATTACCATGAAAACAGGGGAGTGAATTGACGTGGAATGATAAAGGAGGGCTCCTTAGAATTTATACGTAGCAGAATGCAGACCGGATTACCATACTATCGCACCCTTATCAACGATTGAGGACAGTAATCACCTCAGCCTTTCTCAGTACTCTACCTTGTTGTTTGTCAATGTAGCCGTGCTTGACCACTGAAAGTATTGTCTCGTTTTCCATATTAGCGGCTTTCCGAGCATCCACAATCTTGCAGTATTCCATTCGGGCCTTGTTTTCAGGGAATTCAATCTGAACAATATGATTTGATTTTAGAAGCCTGATGAGCTTCATGTGGATGGAATGTACGGTCTTTGCAAGGCTCCGGGTCGTCTTATCAAATCCATCCTCCTTGGCCTGAATGGTTTCGTTCAGGTTTTCAAAGGCATCAAGGACTTCAAAAAGATTGAGATACAAATCCCTTTCCCTGTTCTGAAAGGTATCTGCTTGCTCATGGACGGCACGCGTTAACTCGGCTATCCTCAATTGAAATTCAACAAACTTTTCTCTCAAGAAATCCTTTTTTTGTTTCATAGATCATCATCAAAAACAGGTAGGCGATTCAAGTCGGCAACCCTTTGCTCGTTCTGCTGGCATAAATCTACTTTATCAAGTAAAGGTTTCACATCGACAAAGTGAAGAAATTCATGGGTAGCCCTGGAGATTGGATTCAGCAGTTGTTTTTGGGCCAGGGCCACATCTCGACCAGAAAACTTCCTCTCCCGCAGGGCCAAAGCTGCTGCCTGAATTATCTCTCGTTTGGCAGCGCGACAATCGACGTTCAACACCTTATACGGATTCATCACCTTACCCCTATTCCAGTTGCTCGAGCATATCATCTATATCGTATAAAATAGGATGTGAGTCATCTACCCTGGCACACCATCCATAAAAGTCTCTTAGCAAAAAAGCTTTTTCCTTATCTCCGAACCCCATTTGATCAAGGGAATCGAGGTTACGTTTGAAGAACGCGAAAAAATCATCCCGCACTTCCTGGTATTCGGATTCCGCTGCTATTTTACAAGCCTTATTCATCTTATGTCTATCCAAGGCCTTTATCAGACTTATTCTTTCCAGATCCACTTTTGTGTCATTCAAGTTACCACGAGCATGTTCGTTTTCAGGGTCAAGCGCCAGAGCCTTCCTGAGGGTTGTCGCCAATGTCTTATCATTTATCTGCTCGTCGTTGTACGCCTCGATAGCCCACCTGCTCATAACAATGGATAGGGTCGACTCTATTCCCTTTGATAACCCTTTTCTGTGGATGCCATTAAGGACTTCCTTATAACGGGTCAATTTATGTATTTCATAAACGTTCATTGCCTTTTCGATGAGTTCTTTTTCATATCCAGGCGAGATATCAAACAGAGCGGGTGAGCCCTCGAAGTAATGTCCGAGCTTGCTGCCCCCATTTTCCAGGCAATAAAGCCCATAAGCAAATTCCACCCTTTTAACGCCATAATCAACAAATTCATCACCATTTGTCTCGTTCGGCAGGTTGGCAATAGCCTCTTCGTATTCCCCGTTTTCCATGTGAAACAGAGCTTGTGCGGCCACAGAATAGTAACTGCCTGCAATTAGATAGTGTTCCTTGTTTTTAAAAAAGCTCATGTTTTCACGAATGAGCTGGAGCACCTGGGCAGATTTTCCAAATCGCGCAGCAAGCTGTGGAGTGAGGACTAAATGGGCGAGATCTTGTCGATTCCTTACCAGGGCATGGAGGTCCTTAATCAGCTTTCGCTCAATATTCCAAAGAGTGAGTAGACCTTCCGAATTTCCATCTTCCGTACTGACATGCCTTTTCATCAGTCCTTCTGCCATCTGGATCAACTCTCGGCGTACCCGTTCATCCTCTTCCGGCCTGGAGGATAGCTTCCCGGATACTCCACTATACACCGCATTAAGCCAAAACAACTTCAGGTCGTCCAGATGAGTGTTTGACATCTCGGCCAGCTTAAAATATGTCTTGGCATAGAGCAGGACCAGAGCATGAGGTATTTCGGTCGGGGGACGTGTAAGTAGCTCTGCAATGTTCTCATATTGCTCTTCTTTCCAGAGTTCATCGATCCATGCGTACTTGCTGTACTCCAACAGGCCGTGAAGCCCTTGCAACCCAGCGGAATTAACAAGGTATTTGGTCTCATCGAAAATCCTGCCGAAATCCTTGGCCTCATTAAACCGGCTATAAAGATCCGCTTTCAATAGAACACGGACTGTCTCTTTTTGTTCCGTAAAGCCACTATCCTGTGATTTAATATTATCCCAGACCTTAAGGCACTCATAATATCTGCCCTCTTTGGCCAGGGCGAAACCGTAGTCATACACAGCGGAGTTATCACGCACATCAAGGCCCCTAAATATCGAAATCGCCTCCCTATATCTTCCCGCCTTGACAAGGCAACGTGCCCTTTTGAAAAGGATATCCTCCCTATTTTGGGCAGCAAAAACCTGCTCGTACAGATCGGCCGCCTTCAGATATTCGCCGGAGGCCTCAGCATCTCTTGCGGCCTTGCTAATGTCACGGTCATGCAGAATCGCCAGCAAACGATCTATTTTTTCTCGGACCCGATCCTCGCCGGATATTCCATATGCTTCCTCAAAACACCTGAGGGCCTCATGGGGGTTGCCTTTTCTTGCGTATTTTTTTCCCCTCCTTACCAGATCTTCGGCCTTTAGCCCTTCCGCCTTTTTGCCGCATATCTTGATCTTTTCGGCAATATCCTTTAGCTTATCAACGTCTTCTGGTTTGACCATTTTCCGGGCCTTTTCAAACTCCCTTTTGGCCAACGGATAATTTGCCTTACGGAATAATTTCTCGGCCCTTGTTAGAATTGCTTCAAGGCTTTTAACCTTTTTTTTCTTCCCCATCTATCTACTCCAGGAGGATCCTGACCCGCTCCCCCGGCTGCAGTTTCATGTCGCTATTAAGATCAGTAATCCGTTTCAACATATCTCTGGTTTTATAAAATTTGCTGGCCAACGAACCCAGTGTGTCCCCTTCGGCAACGCTATAGTAGAAATAAAGCTTGTTTCCTTCTCTTTCAGTAATACTTCTATTGATCTTCTTTGCCAGGCCGGGATATTTAAGAATTCTTAAACGCACCCCATCTCCCACATTATAAATCCCCACATTGGGATTGTGCTCAAGAAGGACCGGGTAATAATGTCCAGATCCATAGTGTTTTTTTGCAATACCCCATAATGTGTCATTTTCATTAGCTATATAGGTCCAGAATGCTGTATCTTTCGAACAGCTACCCTTTTCTCGCTGTCTTTCAGAAGGCACTTCCTGCAGTCTTTCATTACCCCCTGTCTTTTGTTCAAATACTCCCTGGCCTCCCTTTTTCAAAGGGGAAGCCTGAATCGATGCCTTTTTTGGAACATAGAGATCTTCAGACTCATCTCTGGCTGTGCCTGAAATTTCTAAGCGGCCATTGCTTTCCCCCGCCGGGGCCAACTGATTTTCAACCAGACCTTTGACTCCGGTCTTAGCTGTGACCCTGGTGGACGAAGGAGAGCTCTTAAGACCAAAACCAAAAAACCCAAGTCCATTGATCCGGTAAAGCTGGAACAGAGACAGGGCGCTGACCAAACCAAGGAACAGTACCATGGCCGCCAAAAATGAAACGTGCTTCTTTGACGCAATTTTAACCCTTACCTGTTCGTCCGGCAAGGATTCCAGAACCTTGAAGCAGGTCAAATCCGCATCACACTGGGGGCATTTGGCCCTGTCAGAAGGAATGCGATCCAGATGACATATGGGACAGGAAATTATAGAAGTCACTTACCTTGCGATGTCCTTGTAAATAACGCCGGTTTTTTCTTCGTGTTTATCCAATATCTTGTAAACTTCGGGCATTATCTCGTTCATCAAGGCAGATACCTTGTCACGGTCTTTTTGAGCACTTGCTTTCAGGATATCTTCTACAGCACGGTAGAACTTCGGAGCCCTTGCAGGATCCGTCTCCATGCAAAATTCCCCGGCCTTATTGATTTGCATGAGTGTGTTAATTCCACCAAGCTTGTCAAGAGAACCATCCAGTTCAGTAAGTGCCTGGAGATTTTCCTCATACGTTCCATACTCGTCCATCTTCTCCAGGCGTTTTATCTTTTTCCGGATGTCGGCCTGTATTTTTTGAGGAATAGCAGGCCCAAAATTATTTAGCACGGAATTAGCATAGTAAACGGTGGTCTTGCTCGAACGCCCATCTGCTACCATTTTGATGGATTTTTCTATTTTCCGGGTTACCCTTTTGTAAAGCGCTTCGTCCACTTCACCGGTCTCAGGATGGACCACCATGTTAATGTCCTTTATAGCGGATAGAGATCGATAAGTAAGGTCTATTATCTGGTATTCGTCATAATCCTTACGGTTGGCTTCAGCGATGATCTTTTCCATGGACAGAAATAGCTTTTCATCGGCCTTTCCCCTGGAAAGGGTCTTAGATAGCTTGACATTTGGGCGCTCCTTCAGCACAGCCAAGACCTCGACAAGATTATTCTCGTCAATCATCAAGGTAATCTCCACATGTAGCGGGCCATCTTCTTCTGCATTTTCCGGTTCATCCCCCTCATCGATCCCTAACCACAGGTCGCCTATGGATTCCTTTTCTTCGTTCACCAGGTTGAAGAACTTCATGTGGACAAGTTTTTGTTCAGGATGTACAAGCTTGAAAACCTCCTTGCCTTCGCAGGGAAGCGGTGTATTTTTTTCGACAAAAAGATATCTTTCATCATTTTCAAGTTGAATGTAATAGTCGTGGGCAGCGGAGTGGACAATATCCAAAACTCCCTGATCGATTGTATATTTATCAAGATCGAATCCACACTCTTTGCACAAGTTGTCGGACTGCGAGACCGGTCTGCCGCATTGGGGACATTCATATGTATCCGCCAGTCGATGGCTCAGGATGGCTGCTCCCTCAGCAATAGCCAGCATGGGGCGTTCGTGGACCAGGACTTTTTCGGCACCGAACTCCTGTTTCATTGCCTCCACCACCCTGGGGATCTGGGAACTCCCGCCTACCAGAAGGACATTGTCTATCAGGTCCGGTGTGAAATGGATATCCTCTATTATCTTTCGGGTAAGCCTGATGGTGTTTTTTACAATCGGATCGATAATTTTGTCAAATTGCTCCCTGGTCAACTCAACATCTACATCAACACTGTCCCTGTCGCTATCTTTGAGAACCCCTAATATTTCGATATATGCCTCACCCTCTGTGCTCAGCCTGATCTTTGCCTTTTCCACTTTTTCTTTCAGCTCACCAACAAAGCGGTTTTTCAGTGTCTCATTCTGGTTTTCAATAAAAGCTATAATATCATCAATCTTGTATTCCTTTGCGGTTTTCGCAAGGACGTAATCAGAAATAAACCGATCAATATCCTCACCGCCAAGCCACATATCACCACCTTTCCCCTGCTCAATGAACTGCCCTCCACTGATAGTCAGGACAGACAGGTCAAAGGTGCCGCCCCCAAAATCAAAGACAAGCACCGTTTTTGCGTCATCGCCATGGACCTGATCTACACCAAAGGAAATCGCAGCAGCCGTAGGCTCGGGCAGCAATCTACGGACCTTAAGCCCAGAAAGGGCCGCAGCGGTCCTGGTTGCATGTTTTTGTTTGTCGTTAAAATAGGCAGGGACGGTAATCACGGCATATTCCACCTCGCTGTCCAGTGCCTTTTCCGCATCCCTTCGAATCTTTTCCAGTATCTTGGATGAAATTTCTTCGGGCATGAACTCTTTTCCGCCAAGGATAACCGCCAGGCTGTTTACCGTGCCCCTGGAGTAGCGCTTGATCAGGTAGCACAGCCGGCGCTCAGCAATGGTCTGCTGGATTACCTTGTTATCATAACTTCTCCCCATCAGGCGCTTGATAGCCACAATTGTATTCTCAGGGTCCTGTTTCATCCATTCCAGGGCATGTTTTCCTACAACAAAACCATCTTTAGGGAATGGTAACTTCTTTTTTTTCAGGGTGACGCAGGAAGGGGTGATAAGATCTCCTTCCGCATTTTTTAAGATCTCAGTATGAACCATTTTTATTGCGCTCACGGAGTTAGTAGTTCCCAGATCTATCCCAATCGACTTAGACATGTGTTCTCTCCCTTTCCCAGTTTCTCATGAGATATCAAAGTATTATATGGATTCATCGAAATATCCCACTTTTCGGTGAATGGATAATATGAAAAAGACGATTGCGTGTCAAACACTCCTTAAAACTTTCATGGATTTACACTACCTGACACCCTAATTGGATCGATATTACGCTATGCAGGCTTGTCGAAAGGATACACAGTAAGCCAATCCACAACCCGCGGTGAAAAAATTGCAAAGGAAAACAAATTAAAACTATTGCAAAACAAGTAATCAACATACCAAAGATGTCCCCTAAGAATCCCTGCCCCAGCGGGTAAGAGAGTCGGGACTGTTTTAGGGTTGTCCCAGCCCATTTTGATCTATATATGAACCATATTGCGTAGATATGGGTTATTTATAGGTTATTTTATCCTTGACGAAAAGACGATACTAACCTAATATGTTCTATACGTAGACCATATCTTATGAATATGGGCTGTTAATGACCCATTCGAGGTGAGAAATGCAAAAACAAGCCACGCGCACCTACTCCCGCATCACCCGTCATGCTGCGGCTCTGCTCAGCAAGCAAATCAGGATTGCTCGTAAGGAACGCAAAATGACGGCACAGGATCTGGCTGACCGTGCAGGCATTTCTCGTGGCTTACTTCAGCGCATCGAAAAAGGTGATCTCAAGTGCCAGATCGGAGCCGTGTTCGAAGTGGCAACCCTTGTCGGTATCAAGCTCTTCGACGCAGATGAGTTATCGCTGACCACAAGGATCAGGCAAGCCGATGACAAGATCGCCCTGCTCCCGAAACATATCCACCCCGGCAAGAAGGTTGTTGACGATGACTTCTAATAAGAGCGGATACAGCGAAGCCTTCGCTTGGATTTGGTTGCCGGGAGCAACCGAGTCGGTAGTTGCCGGAAAGCTGACCACAGATGGAGACTATCTGGTCTTCAACTACGGCAAGAGTTACCTGGACCGCAAAAACGCGATTTCCATCTATGACGCCGAACTACCCCTGAAAGCAGGCACGTTGCCCTTACTGTCCGGCCTCAGTATGCCGGGCTGTATCCGCGATGCCGCGCCGGATGCGTGGGGCCGCCGCGTGCTTATCAACAAGAAGCTCGGGCTGAAAGGTGTTGACGCAGACAGTGCCCAACTCGATGAGCTGACCTACCTGCTGGAATCGGGCTCGGACCGGATCGGTGCGCTCGATTTTCAACTATCGGCAACCGAGTACGTTCCGCGTTCTTCTGTGAATGTCACGCTGGACGAACTGTTGCAATCCGCAGAGCGGGTAGAAAAAGGTATACCTCTAACAGTGGAACTGGATCAGGCGCTGTATCATGGCAGTTCCATTGGCGGTGCGCGTCCGAAAGCGCTAATCGAGGACGGCGACACCAAGTATATCGCCAAGTTTTCGTCTTCTACAGACTTATATAACGTTGTAAAAGCGGAATTCATTTCTATGCGTCTTGCCAGTCTTGTAGGACTCAACGTCGCGTTGGTTTCGCTGACAAAATCGTCCAACAAGGATGTTCTGCTCATCGAGCGTTTCGACCGCATCCACACACTACAGGGCTGGCAGCGCAAAAGCATGGTTTCCGCGCTCACGCTTTTGGGTCTGGATGAAATGATGGCCCGCTATGCCAGCTATCAAGACCTGGCCGAAATTATCCGTCATAAATTCACGAATGCGTCCGCGACGCTGAAAGAACTGTTTTCCCGTCTGGTCTTCAACATCTTGTCCGGCAATACGGACGATCACGCCCGCAACCATGCCGCATTTTGGGATGGGCATATGCTGACGCTGACCCCCGCCTATGACATTTGCCCACAAGCGCGGTCTGGCAATGAAGCCTCACAGGCGATGCTGATTTCAGGCAACAATCGCATGAGCCGGATATCCGCCTGCCTGGAAGCCGCTCACCATTTCCTGCTTTCAGAGAAAGAGGCGGTGGCGATCGTGGAGCATCAGATTTCTGCAATCGGAGAAAACTGGGGCGCCGTCTGTGAGGAAGCCGATCTTACAGAGACCGACCGTACCCTGCTGTGGGGTCGTCAGTTTCTGAACTCTTTTGCTTTCGATGATCTGGATGGTGAATTTGCCGAACTTGCAAAGATTGGTGGTAAGAGCTTGCTTTTCGGGGAAGAAGTATAGGAAAAACTGGCCTTGTGTGCCAAACAGATTATTATTCCAACCTAATTCTAAAATACCATATGTAACAGGGCAATCTATTTCATCGCCCACATGCTTGGATTTGTTTTTTTGAAATGATTCTTGCAGAAACCGCTAAAACATAACCTTTTGATCATCTACGATTGACTTCAACCCCATCTGCCCGGAATGGCCGTGCCGCAGAATTTGCAGCGCCCGTTTTCAAGGTTATATTGCGGTATAAAGTACCCTTTCCTCTCTA
>Ga0114922_10007220_pt1 | contig 10173 bp, 9 predicted proteins | sample AartaG_FD_100975 | JGI IMG/M metagenome (GOLD analysis project Ga0114922, IMG submission 100975) | Deep subsurface microbial communities from Aarhus Bay to uncover new lineages of life (NeLLi) - Aarhus_00045 metaG | ecosystem: Environmental > Aquatic > Marine > Oceanic > Sediment | place: Aarhus...
ACGTGCGGGACAAGTGTTCAAAACGAGATTGCTTCGGCCTAAAAAGAAGGCCTCGCAATGACTTTTTACATTGCGTCGCCGTGCCGGCGACGGCTAAACGAGAATGAACCGGCCAGAGGCCGGGGACATTTTTAATAGATTCCTCGACTGCGCCCCTGTGCTTTCCTGCGAAAGCAAGAACGGGGGCTGCGCTCGGAATGACAGGGGTGGAGTGATGAGGGTGCTCGAATCTCGATGCCGGATTGTAGATGCCCGAGCTTTATCCTGAGCGTAGCCGAAGAGTCGAAGAGAACCAGCCCTTGCCCATTTTCACATCCGCGCATTTTCACATCCACGTATTTTCGCATCCACGGCAATGATTGGCGGGATTTTCGGGATTTTTGGGTGCGGTTTTTTTTATTTTTTTTTATTGCCAGATGGTGCCTGTCTCCGTTATGATGCCTGTTTAACAGGATATATATTCCCTCGTCTCTCAGGAATATTTACCAAAAGAAGAGTGAGAGACAGGTTAATTTACGGCCAGTTGTAAGGCCAAAGGAGTCAAGTAGTGAGTTCAGGTACAGTAAAATGGTTTAGTGGGAAGAAAGGCTTCGGATTTATCACCCCCGACGACGGCGGTGATGATGTGTTCGTGCACCACTCTGAAATCAAGACGACCGGCTACGCCACCCTTTATGAGGGCCAGAAGGTTGAGTACGAGGTCGGCGAGGGCAAAAAAGGCCGGCCGTGCGCGACTAACGTAGTCCCAGGCTAAAGCACCCCAGGATGACGCCAAAGAAAAGGCTCCACAGACAGATGGAGCCTTTTCCTTTTACTCTTTAAGCCCGCCGGATTGAACTTGTTTACTGCCTTGATATCATTTTTTTGCTGACCTTGCAGTTGGTTTTATGTCCGGTTGATTTGCATAGAGCCTCTTACTCCCAGCCAAAGAAGGAGCATACCAGCGGCGCCAAAAATCGCATCCATAGCAAACTGAAAAGAGTACGACATAGGGAAAAAAGTACTCTCGTCGGCAAGGAGAATATACCAGTAAGTCAGCGTTTTAACGAAGACTACGAAGGTCATTCTATGTGTTATAGTGATGTTGAAAATTATACTGCAATAAACCATTAAACATGTCAGCCATGTCACAAGCCACAGCAGAAAAACCGCGCAAAGAATCTTTGTCCTTCGGGCTGCCAGTAAAATGATGTAGGCGGCAGGAAAGATCAGTGCACAAAAGAACAAGCCAATAAATCTATACTGTTCATTGATTATAATAAAGGTAAGCCATATCACGATGGCTGCACTGTACAGGGCGGCGGTAATCAGCCCCATTATTATTTTTGTTTTCGGCTTCACGATTCTTTCCTTTCAGTATTTCTGATACTGTATTTATCATCCATCTTGCCATCGCCGTTTCCAGGCCGGGCGGCAAGAGCGTTGACGGTTCGAGAGTAAACAAACGTACTCGTAATAAGTACCTCTACGGAAGAAGATAACTAAACGCAGCCTTACTAATCCAGATGCCAGATACGGGCGACGTGCCCTTTCCTGAACTCCATACCGCAGCCGTCTGCATCACCGACTATGCGGGTGCCGTAATAGACACAGCCATCAATGACATCAAGCTCGCGACGCGCACTTACGTCTTCACGAGCCGGTTTGTCATTGGGCGTGCTATCTCCAGAAGGGCCGGTGAGCGGGGGATACCATTTGTTACCAGTTGTCATTGGGTATGCCTGCATAATCTGCTCAACCTGAGCGAAGGTCATTCCGGGCCCGCGGCGTTTTGTTATCACTATCGGTCCGGGACTGCTGCGATCCAGGTATGGGCCGGGTCTGATACGAGCCAACTGCCGGTGAAAGCGATGGTACCGAGTCAAGGGCACGCTGTACACCACCAACACTGCGCAGAGGAAAAGCACGTATAATATCAGCGTGGTTTTTTTGAACGGCGCGTTGACCAAGGTAAACACAGGTACGCTCAGTACAAGCGCCACTATCACGTAAACGATGAGCATACGAGGGCGGGCAACGTATATTCGAAGGGATGCGGCGAAGACCAGGCCCGCAAGAACCAGGGCGACAGCAACAAATAGCTTCGGATGCGACCTCCACAAACTCACCATCAATAACACAATCATAGGGACACTTATTACGATGGCAAATATGATGTAAAACAGATAAAGAGGAATGAAAGCAAAGAAGAGCAGTCCGGCCAGAGCAGGCGCAAATACGAAGAACCGTGCGGCGACAGCAAGGAGCCCCGGGGCTTTTTCTGATTTAATGATATGGCCGCTATACATTGATATTGGCCAGCATAGTATCATTATAAGAGCGTGCAGTAAAATAAGCCCCCAATCATAACGGTATCTATCACCAGCACCGTGATTCAAAGTCTCTCCAAACAAAAAACACAGAAAGGATAATATTACGACGATACTTGCAAAGATAATCAATCCTTTGCAATTTGGTTTAAGCCATAGCATTTTCACTTTCCCGTTCCTTCAAAAAACTATTAGCGTTTTTCTCTCAAGGTCCCCAATCTCTAATCCACTAATTCTCTAATTCACTAGTCACGAGCGACGGTGTTGCTGTCATCCCGTAAGTGGTTCGTAGAATTTTTTCGGGTGAGGACCGAGGGTGTTTGTCAGCGTGCCGAGGTCTTCGATAGTGCATTCGATGGTGTCGCCGGGCTGTAGGAAGTCGCCGGTGGCCATAGCTACGCCGGCGGGCGTGCCGGTGGCAATGATGTCGCCCGGCTCCAAAGTCATTATGTGGCTTAAGAACGAGACGATATCGGCGACAGGGTAAATCATCTGCGAGGTGTTGGCTTGCTGGCGGACACGACCATTTACAGCAAGCTGCATATCGAGATTTTGGACGTCCTCGACCTCGTCTTTAGTCAGGAGGTACGGCCCCATCGGCAGGAAGCCGTCCGACCATTTTCCGTTGAGCCAATCGTAGAATTCGTCCCAGGGGCGCTTGGCCCGGTCTTTAGCGAAAGTTACGCTGCGGGCGGACACATCGTTGACGATTGTGTAGCCGGCAACTGCGTCGAGGGCATCTTCGGGTTTTATACGTTTGGCGGATTTGCCTATTACCACTGCAAGCTCGATTTCGTAATCCACCTGTTCGCTGTAGGGCGGCCAGGGTATCTGAACATCAGGTCCTATTACGACGGTCGGGGGCATAAGGAACGGTCTTGGTACTGTCGTTCGGCGTGGCGAATCAGAGAGGCCGAGAGCAAGGCCGGCTTCCTTAATGTGCTCGCTGTAGTTTCCCGCTAGCGCGATTGCCTTGTTCGGCCGAGGGATGGGGGCGAGGAGCTTGACGGAATCGAGTCCCGATTTCATCCGGATAAAAATATCAGTCGAGTCAGCTAATTCGGAAAGCTTCGCAAGGCAGTCCGGGCCTCTTTGCAGAATTTCTCTTACGCTTCGCGGCGGCTTTGGGCCGGGCCAGACCGATGGGATGTCGATCAGGCCGTCGCCGGTAAGGATGCCGCAGGAAATTGACCCCGTTAGAAAGAAGGCGTCGGAGCTTTTTAACGGAGTTGACTTATTTCTGGAATATGTAACTAATTTCATTTGCATACTTTCAATATTACTGTTTAGATTAGTGGCTGATATGGTAACAAAATTAGACTTGAATTTGCAATGGGAAACCTTTTTAATGTGATTTGAGCCTGTCAGGTACAGAATTCGTCCGGCGGCAGCAACAAGAGGAAATAATAGTGTGGGGACTTGAAAGATGGCGGTAAAGGATTTTTGGGCGCGAGTAAGTAACTGGGTGACCGGTGGAAAAATAACCAGGGTTTCAAATTATCAGCCTGAGATAAACGAAGAAGGACTAATCAGCGAAAACGGCGGTCCGGCAGAGCCGGGTGGAGATGAATCCCAACAGGCCGGGACGCAAAGCGATAAGGCAATAGTGAAAACGGTCCAGCCGGTGGAAAAACAGCAGTCGCTTGAAAAACTGCAGGCCGGTTTCGATAAACTCATCGGGCAACTTCAGGGCATCAATGAGAACCTGAACCGTCAGGTCACCCAGAATGAAGACCTGATGGGCCGAATCGAGCAGCTTCCGAAGCTTCTGGAAAGCTTTCCGGATGTTGTACAAAATCAAAAACAGATAACCGAGGGTTTGATTGAGCAGCTAAAAACGGCGGCGGCCAAGGACCAGCAGTTTTTAGATGCTGTTGAGAAGATACCAACGGAGACGGCCAAACAAACCGACGCCCTTGTCGATATCGACCATCAACTTGCCGCCGCTGCGGAAACCGATGTTCAAATGGCAGAGAGTCTTAACAAATTTAACGAGGCGTTAGACAAACTAAAGCAGAGCACCGTCAGCCAGACCGACGGCATTATGCAGATGAGTAAGACCTTCGCGACGAGCGACAGGTACCTTAAATATATCCTCTCGAAGCAGAACAGACGGTTTATGTGGGTATTTATAGCCGCTATCGGTGTGTGCGTGCTGGCGATTTTGATACTGACGGGGATAGTTATTTATCTAAGGCAGTATTAACAACAATTTCTTTTTGGCGCGAATTGTGAACCACAGATAAGTTGAAGCGAGGAGGGCGTGGAGGTTTTTTGCCATAGATACCGAACCGGTGATTGGTGATTGGATTTCGTGTAGAGACAATTTCACATTTCAAATTTGGGGACGAGATTGCCGCCCTTCGACTACTTCGATTTAACTCAGTATAAATGTGCTCAGGACAGGCTCTGTGTAGCAATGACAAGGTAAAGAACCCCCAGTAAAACTAGGGACAAACTATTGCTGCGTCGCCGTTCCGGCGACGGCTAAACAAGACCACAATGAATTGAGGGGCTAAGCACTTTATGTTTGGAATATCGAATCCGTCAGGGCCGGACCTGGGCGGTATCGAACGAGGAATGTCGAGTGTTTTAATCCGGCAGTTTGAAGAAGGCTTTGGATGTGGCGGTTGCGGCGGCGGCGAAATCGGGGAAGGGGATTTGTTTTAGGTCAGCGAGGAATTTTGCGGTGTGGAACATAAGGGCCGGCTCGTTTGTCCTCTGCTTTCGCATCGGCTCCGGGGACATATAAGGGCAATCAGTTTCAAGCATCAATCTATCAAGTGGAACGAGCTCGGCGGCCTGTCGGGTCTTTTCGGCGTTCCTGAAGGTAACTACGCCGGTAAAAGAGATGTAAAAACCTTTATCAAGAACAATTTTTGCCTGTTCGGGTGAGCCGGAGAAACAGTGGAAGACCACTTTTTTGAGGTCGGGGCCGGCCTGCTCCAAAATTTTCATCGTTTCATCAAAGGCTTCTCTGCTGTGTATTATGACGGGCAGGGCCAATTCGCCGGCGAGCTGCAAATGCTTAGCGAAGACATCGGCCTGCTGGTCGCGGGGGGAATGGTCATAATGGAAATCGAGGCCTGTTTCACCGATGGCGACGACTTTTTTGTTTTGTGCAAGGGCATTTAGCTGCCTTAGCGCCTGGTCGGTTACGTCCTTGGCATCGTGGGGATGGATTCCGATAGCGGCGTACATATTATCGAACTTTTTGGCGAGCGCAATTGCCTTTTGGTTCTGGTCGGGATCGGTCCCTACTGTTATCCAGGAGGTGACGCCGGCGGCGATGCTGCGTTCGATGACGGCGTCAATGTCGGAGGCCAACTGCTCAAAAGTCAAATGGCAATGTGTGTCAATAAGTTCCATCATTTGTGTTTGCTTTCGACTTCTTTGGGGGCGTTTGCTTTTAGGTTAATTTTTTCGCGCAGTTCGGTCAGGTCTGTGGGAGAAACGGACCATTTCGTGCCGGAGGCGGTTTCTGCTTTTTCCAGGGCCTGTCGAGCTTCTTCGAGTTTTTCCGGGTGGTACTCATTAAGAAATCTTGCGTACCAGAACCAGTACCTGGGTCTTTGGGGATGGTCTGTGAGCATTTCGTTGTAAGTCTGCTGAGCCTGCTGGAGGTGGCCTGCTTTTGCGAGGCAGTTGGCGAGGCGTGGGAGATAGGGATAGTCGGGACAGAGGCTGACAGCCTTTTGTGAGGCTTGAGCGGCTTGTTCGTATTTGACGAGGTCCCTTAGAATATCGGCTAATGCGTGCCAGTAATGCCCATTTTCAGGGGACATTTCGAGCAACTGCCTGGTGAGGACCTCAGCTTTTTCGGGCGATTCTTTTTTAAGGGAGCGGAGTCTGACAAGATTAAGGTCAGTTCTCAGATTGTTCAGACCTTTTTCTGAGACGCGGTCCTGTGTCTTTGCATCGGCGAGGTCGAGGGCTTTTTCGGCTTCATCCAATTTATCAGGTCGGTTATTAATCAGGAAGCGTGCATATTTGAACCAGCACTGTTGACATCCACAGTCTTCGGTCATTCTCTTGTAGTAGGGTTCTGCCTCGTCGAGTCGGTCAAGTTTGGCCAAGGCATTGGCAAGGCCTCCGTAGTAGAGTCCGTTGGGATTGAGGTCAACGGCTTTCTGTACGGCTTCGAGCGCCTCTTCGTAGCGATCGAGCGTCATCAAGGCTCGGTGGTACCAGAACCACCAGTGGGAGTTATTGGGGTCTTTTTCGATTAGTTTCCGGCCAAGCTCTTCGGCCTTGAGGGGTTCGGTCTGCGTGAGAATGTGGACGCGGTTGGCCAGCGCCAGCTCGTTGTCGGGTTGGATTTCGAGGGCGGCATTTGTTTCTTTGAGTGCCTGGTCATATCGCTTATGTTCCATGAGGAAGTTTCCGTATCCGGCGTGGGCGCGGGCATTGTCCGGCTGCAGACGCAGGGCTTCTTCAAAGTTCGATTCAGCCAAGGTGAGAAGGTCTTTCCTGGAGGAATCTATCGTATATATACCCTGGGCGCTGAAAGCGATGAAGATGCGGGCTTGAACCGATTTGGGCCGCAAATCGGCGAACTGTTGTGCGGCAGCGAGATATTTGTCTGAATTTTTGTTCAACATCGACTCGATGTAATCCATCGCAAGTGAGAAGGCACGTTCGGCATTATCTACGGGCTGTAATTGGGGCGGTCGCTGCCGGGCGAAAGAGTCCAAACCGTGTTGTTCGAGGATGGCCTCTATGGAGCGTATGCTGCAACCCATAAGATCCGTTCGTATAACGGGGCCTTTCTTTTTGGGCTTAATCAATCCTTGCTGACATAGTATGCCAACGACCTTTCCTGTTTGGGGAAGGACGAGTGCCGAGCCACTCCATCCGGGGCCGCCAAAATGGGATCCTTTCAACACGATGGATTTGGGGGAAGGCTTTTTGTATATTTTCAGGACAGGCAGTTTCTCCATTCGCACTTGCCGCGAGAAGCGAAATGGAGGTTTTATGATTTTTTGTTGAGGATAGCCGGTGACGAGGATTTCCTTTGCCGCTTTAAGTTCGGCTTCGCTGGCCAGGGTAAGAGCAGGGTGTGCTGGCCAGGGTGCCTTTAGTACGGCCAGGTCTGCGTCTTTGTCGACGGCCAGGATTTTGAATTCAAAGGCGTCGCCATAATAAGGGCTGATGACGACAACGTCCGGTGAAATGGCTTGTCTGTGTGGGTGTGCGAAGCCGCGCACGCAATGAGCGGCGGTAAGGATAAGTGTTCCGTCACCGATTGCGAATGCCACTCTGGGCCATTCGACAACAGTTCCTCTTTGTTGCCGGCCGAGATATGCGAGCACTACGATTGCCTGTGAGGGAAAATCCGGGATTTGCTCTGAGGGGACCAAGAGTTTGCGAGATTGGTATTGTTTTTTTTGTTTGTCCCAGTGTTCGCACCCAAGTTTTGCTACACAATCCAAAAATAAGAAGCAAAAAATGCAAATTAGCAAAATAATTTTTCTTATGATAAACATATATGTAACCGTTCTTGTTTTGACAAGTAAGCGACACCTTTTTGTGGGCCGTGTGAATACTGTTTCTGCTCCGAGCTGCTGTATGAGATTAGTCGCTGCAAGGTCGGAGTTTAATCTATCCTGTTATATATGATGCCAAAATCCGTAAGAAGTTGCAAGATTTTTTCAGAATGTTCAAAAGTCAAATGGCAATGTGTGTCAATCAGCTCCATTATTTTCAGGCACGATATCGTTTTTTCCAAAGGATACGTGTTTTGTCTCGTTGCCGCGATTGATAGTAAATGTGATAACTTCGTCTTCTCCTTTATGCAGTTGCGAAAGAAACTCAACGAGCTCCACCAGACCATAGGATGATATATCTTGGTCGTACACTTTTAGAAGGACATCGTCTTGCCTTATTCCTTTTTTGTATGCCGGGCCATTTGGGTCAATTGAGTCAACAAAAATATTGTTGCGGTGTCGGCGCAGCTCAAAACCAAGGTTTTCAATGGAAATGTGTGCATCAGTTGGCCTGTCAAAGTGCTCGCCCTTTTTCAAATACATTTTTCGGCCCTGAAAATCGAACGTAACCAGATGGCGGCGCAAAAATCCCAGCCCTAAAGAAGATTGATTGCTCTCGTAAAAGATAGCGTCTCGGTACTCAAATGACCCGATAGAAAACTTGTTTATAACGGCCGCTTTGTTGAAACCTTCCTTCGTTTCGATTTCGACCTTTGAGCAAACTTTTTTGAATATCCTGCTTTTCAGGTCTCCATCAACCTGAGGGATGACATGACCGGTATCGATCACAAAATTCACCGGGACATCATTGACAATCCTGCCTTTGACAAGCGGAAGCCCGGAAAGGAACTCGTATTTTATAGACAGAGGTTGTCCCCACTCAGGATGCTCATTTTTTTCGGGCTTAAGGAATGAGAATATGCCTGTATCCCTCTTTGATTTAAGAAATGAAACTGTCGCCTTGTCAAAATCTATCCGGACTACATACTTCTTCAGGAAATCCATTCCAATAATGCCGTGGGCCTTCCTTGCCAGAGCGGAACTTACCAGCTCAAGGTCTATGACTGCTATCAGACCGCAATCCCTCATGTTCAAAGGTCCAAGATAGGCATGTGGAATTCTAAATAGTTCAACCTTAATAGTTTTTCCGCCGGCAGCTTTACCTTTCTTTGGCCAAAGGAACCGCTTTCCGAGTTTATCTTTCAAGGAAGCATCAAAAACCGTTGTTGTAGCTCCGGTGTCGAGGATAAAATCATATTCTTTGCCGTCGAACGTGACCGGAAGAAGTATCGGCTTTGCACCTCCTTCAATTTTGAATTCAGCTAAGACCTCAGGCTCAGTACAGGTAGGGGAATAACTTTCCGGCACAGTTGCACAACCAGCAGAGAAGGAGAAAACACAAAAGCACAAACTCACAAAACTGCTCGAAATTATCTTTCGCATGATATTACCGGTCGAATTATCACTGCCTTACAGCCTTGTTTTTGTTGTTGTCCTCAAATTCCAACCGTGATTATTATAATTGCTTGCATTATTATAGACGAAAAGTGAGCAAAAAGTTACGGTATTTTTCACAGATTACTTGAAATAGCTAAACAACCCCGCAATAAATTTGGGGGCTACATACAAATACATTGCGTCGCCGTGCCGGCGACGGCTAAACGGTTAGGGGACGAAAGCGTTTTTGTAGTGTTTTATTTGTGGGCGGCCGGATTGGCCGAGGACTATCGCGACAACATCAAAACGAAAAGGGCGGCCCTCTATGTTGTTGGTAGCAAGAAAATAGCGTGCGGTTTTGAGCAATCTGGCCTTTTTGGGCTTCGTGATTGAGTCTTCAGGCGGGCCAAAGGTAACATCCGCCCTCGTTCTTACCTCGACAAAGACGATGGAGCCATCGATATCGGCCATAATGAGGTCGATTTCGCCTGTCCGGCAGGCGAAGTTGCGAGTGATGGTTTTGAAGCCCTTGCTTTTGAGGAACTTCTCGCATCGTTTTTCACCCCATTGACCAAGGAGTTTGGGGTCGGCCAATAGCTTGCGTTTTTTCAGCAACAAATTTCGTATCTCGCTATTTTGAGACGGTGTGTTTGCTGTGGCGGTGAGCAAGGCGGACGGCTTTGCCTGTTCGCTTGCGGAGGTGGTAGAGCTTTGCTCGCCTTGTTTTGCCGCTTCGGACCGGCCTGATATTGACAATGTTCGGCGAATGCAGGGGGAAGATTCTTTCGACGCCCTCGTCATCTACGATTCGTCGGACAGTGAATGTTTCGTTGATTCCACGGCCTCTGCGTGCGATTACGGTGCCGGTAAATACCTGTATACGCTCTTTGTCGCCCTCCTTGATGCTGCAACGGACGTCAACGGTATCGCCTATTTCAAAA
>Ga0114922_10007221_pt1 | contig 10172 bp, 6 predicted proteins | sample AartaG_FD_100975 | JGI IMG/M metagenome (GOLD analysis project Ga0114922, IMG submission 100975) | Deep subsurface microbial communities from Aarhus Bay to uncover new lineages of life (NeLLi) - Aarhus_00045 metaG | ecosystem: Environmental > Aquatic > Marine > Oceanic > Sediment | place: Aarhus...
CGATTGACGCCCCTGACCTCATTTATAATCCTGCTGGATATGATGCCGAGCACCTCGTAAGGGATTTGTGAAAAATCGGCGGTCATAAAATCAACGGTTTCGACGGCACGAATAGCAATAACATTTTCATAGCTTCGTTCATCACCCATTACGCCAACTGTCAAGACAGGTACCAGCACAGCCAGGGCCTGTGATATCTTTCTGTATAGTCTGGCCGATTTTATCTCGTCTATTAAGATTTCATCAGCGTCCCGGAGTATTTCCAGTCTTTGTGGTGTAACCGCTCCGATTACCCTGACGGCTAGGCCTGGTCCGGGGAAAGGATGCCGCCAGACAATGTCCTCCGGCAGTCCGAGATATTCGCCGACGAGGCGCACCTCGTCCTTAAACAGGTCCCGCAACGGCTCAATCAGCTCAAAGCCCATTTCTTCCGGCAGCCCCCCTACATTGTGGTGCAGTTTTATATTTGCCGCCCCCGCCGTTTTGCTTTGCAAAACTGAAGCAGCGGGGATCTTCGAGCCGGACTCGATAACATCAGGATACAACGTTCCCTGGGCCAGGAACTTAGCGTTTGGAATCTTCGAGGCTTCTGATTCAAAAGCCTTTATGAATGCAGAGCCGATAATTTTGCGTTTTTGCTGTGGGTCGGTTACGCCATCCAGACCCGCCAGGAACTGTTTTGACCAATCTACGACCCGCAAATCCATATGAAAATGATTTCCGAAAGTGGATACGACATTTTCGCGTTCGTTCGTTCGCAGCAGTCCGTTATCAACGAAGATGCAAACAAGCTGCTCGCCTATGGCCTTATGGATCAGCGAGGCCACAACGGACGAATCAACTCCGCCGCTCAGGCCGCAAATCACCTTGGCGTCGCCGACCTGACTGCGGACAGATTCTACCGTTTCATTGACAAAATCACTCATTTTCCAGTCGCCGCCGCAGCCGCAAATATCATACAGAAAGTTCTTCAAAATCAGCGAGCCTTTGGGCGTATGTGAGACCTCCGGGTGGAACTGGACGCCGAAAAATTTCCTTTTCTTGTGTCTTACCGCGGCGAACGGGCAGGTCCTGGTAGTTGCTAATTTGACGAAATCGCCGCTTAGCTCACCGAGCTGGTCGCCGTGGCTTGCCCAGGCCGTGATTGAGTCCGGAATATTTGCAAACAAATCACGCTTGTCAAGAATGGACATAGTTGTTCGCCCGTACTCACGTTTTTTGGCGGCAATAATCTTTGCGCCTAAAATGTGACAGCCCAACTGCATTCCATAACAGATACCCAATACCGGCACATCCAATTCAAAGATTTTCTCATCGCATTTCGGCGCATTTTCATTATAGACGCTCGCGGGTCCGCCGGACAGTATCAATCCTTTAACGCCCAGTCGTGATAATTTCTCTGCTGTTATATCCGCTGGGTAAATTTGGGAATATACGTTTTGTTCGCGCACCCTTCTCGCTATCAGTTGACCATACTGACTGCCAAAATCCAGGATGGCGATTGTTTCTCTGCTCATATACCACACCCGGCAGGACTCGATTCGTCCTCTCTTTGTAATATCCTTAATAAACTTAGTTTACGGCTTAATTCCACTAAAAGCAAAGATTTAAATTGTCTTGTTGAGAGTGGGGACCATACAAAACAACCGCCGAAATCTGACGACTCAGTTTAGGGGGCTTAAGAAAATGAGGCACTTGCAACTGGGCTTCTTGAGCCTCATAACCGTGAATTGCCTGGATAGAATAGACAGGCACACTATTTACTCTATAAATACTGATTCTAAGTGACGAATGTTCACAAAACAGGCTGGATTTGTGCGGCTGATTCAGGTAGTATGCATATAGTGACCGAGAAAAGGATAATATGCCTGGACAAGGTGGGCGGAGGAAATCTTGGATAGGAGAGCACTCGCTCAGGGGGTTTTGTATGAGAAGACGTAACTTTCTAAAAGCTGCTGGAGCAACCGGAGCAGCAATTACACTCTGGATAACAACCGATACCAATGGGCTCCCTCATAACATAGATACCGCTCGTATGAGAGGATACTTGCGGTCCCTCATGCCCAGCCGGGAACAAGTCAATAATTTCGTCCGCGGTCGGCAGGGTTCGGAGAAACTCAGTCACAATCAAGGCTGGACATTCGATTCCGACCTGGGCTGGGTTCTCTGTGATTCCATCCGCCCCCGCAGCGTGGATGGCTCCAAGGGTTTTTACAGCTACGAAACCGATGGAGCACGAAGGCTCGTGAATCTTCCTGTTAAGCCCTGCCGCATTCATACTTACGGTAACAGCTTCACACACTGCGACCAGGTCAGCGATAGTGAAACCTGGCAGGAATACTTGGCAGCTCATATACGAGAGCCAATCCGTAATTATGGCGTTGGCGGCTACAGCGTCTATCAAGCCTTTCGCCGTATGCTTAAGGTCGAAAAGGAAAACGGGGCTGAATATATCATCCTCAACATTTGGGACGATGACCACTTTCGCAACCTGGACTCATGGCGGTCGATCCGCTTCGGCCATCGTACATCTTGCGGTTTCACTCTGCCTTATTTGCAGGTAAATGTACAAAAAGAACGGTGCAAGCAGATTGAGAATATCTGCCGTAAACCAGAGGATGTTTACAAACTTTGTGATGAAGATTTCATCTGGCAAATGTTCAAGGATGACCCGGTACTGCAACTGGTTTTTGCTTCGGGGTCCGATGAAAATGTCTCAAAAAAGCCGGCCAGGCTCGTTGCAGATAGCTTTGGTGTAGCCTACGCCGCAAGCATTGATACCAAAGTCGCTCAAAGGATTAGGGAAATACACACCAAAGCAGCACTTTACGCCACGCAGAACGTTGTTACCTGGACCGAACAGTTTGTAAAAAAAACCGGCAGGAAACTAATGGTAATCCTTTCATTTGGCCATGGCAATATCGCCAAAGAGTTGAGAGGCACGCCGCGTTTCGATCAGAGTTTTGTTAATTGGCTCAAAGAAAAGCCCTACCCGGTAATTGATATGCGCGATTTTTTCTGCGCCGATTACAAGAGATTCAAAGTAGATATCAATACCTATCTTAAGCGATACTACATCGGTCACCACAATCCGGCTGGTAATTTCTTTACGGCATGGGCGCTCAAAAATCAGATAGTTGAATGGCTCGACCCGCCCCCGGCACCGTATCGGTAAAGTGCTATTTACAGCCCAGTCGGCATTTTTATTGCGCTCGTACTGTTTAATCCCTCGGCTGTCTTCTCGTCGCCTTGCATAGTAAAGTAAGGAAAACCTGCGCTTGTCAAGGGCCAATAGTACCACGTGACAGTTAAGGTAACTGTTTATGGGTACTTTGTGTCTGTTGGGCAGGACACCCAACATTAGAATATCCATCTTTCTTTACAGTCAGTATGCCTGCAGTGCAAAACTGTAACCTTTCTGCAAAAGTTCATTAGATGTGAACAACTTTTATTCCTGCGAGCTGGCAGTATGCTTTGAACGGAAGCTCCAGATCACCGTATATGAACAGTTGATGGAAGCCCTTTGTGTCGCAGCAGTCGGGCACATCGTCCAGTTCAAGCTCGACAGATGTGCGGCAGCCGCCCGCAGGGGGGGTCTCGATGTTACGAAGCACACGGCCTGTGCCTAAAATAATTGACTCCGGCCCCTGGAATTTCATAATGGTGACCTTTTGGCCGATACGCCAGAGCACCTGCATAGCGACGCCAACGTTCGACTCGGAGTGACTGCGGAGGATAAAAGGTTCTGGTGGCTTGTCGAAGCCATCGAGTCTGGTTCCGCACGTGCAGTGGGCCCCCATCAGCGTGTTGTTGACGGTGTTGGGCGCAGGGTCCTGCATAAATCCGGGCCGATCGAATAAAAGGTTCGTCAGCCGTGTGGAGATGGCGGCGTTCCAGTCGGCCTCGCAGGTGCCAAGCCCGCCCTCGTCGCGCAGTCGGGAGAAGGCGAGGCAGGGCGGCTGTATCAGGCGGCTTCTAACGGGACCCAGGCAATCCATCGAGAAGCCCTGGCAATTATCGGCGGCCATAAGGTTTCGGCAGACGAAGTAGTTCTTGGCAGCAGTGAGGATGTCTTTCTTTGTCGGTTCGACGATTTTCCTGGCTTGCTTAGTGTAGTAGTTGGCGATGGCTCGCACTTCATCACTATCCTGGACCTTCTTGAACTCGTCCAGGAAGCGTTTGGTTGGTATGTAGTGGAGCGTGGTGCCGATGACGTTGAGTTTTTTGTCCTCGGTCTTGTTACCTTTGGCAATGCAGATGCGTGTGTTCTTCATATCCCAGATGGTTTTTAGCATCCGCAGGCCGAATTCAAGCCAGCCGAGGTCCTGCGTCGCAGCGGTAAAGACGCCGTCGATATTCCGGGTTCCCTGGAGGCGATTGGTGAAAGAGGTGCCCATAGGACTAAAGACAATCACCGGAATTTTGCCCCGGTTCTTGGCGATGTTGTTGATGTGAGGCCAAGATTGGTTGAGGCTCTGGCTGACCACGACGATGCCTTCCGGGGGTTGTTTCTTGAGCTGCCCAAGATAAGTGTTGACTGCGTTTTCGTCGTCGAGCGGCTCACTCCTGAGGTCAAGCTGGACACCGAACTTTTTGGCGGCGTTTTCGAGGATCTTGGTGTAGTCAGCCTGTCGGGCTTTGATGTCGTAGGCAGCGCCGGGCCAGCCCATCCAGTATCTTTCGACCTTCGGGCGCACAAACACAGCCTGGACGACCGGCCTGCCGGTGGGTTTCGGCTGGGCAGCTGACACTGATGAAGCAAAGTCAAACAGGCCTATCTTCGTAGCTACAGCCGCCATAGCGCCCGTGCTTGCCAGGAAACTACGACGATTCATTGAGAGGGGACAGCCCGAGTTGCTGCCGGTTTTGTTAGTTTGCATTGTGATTCCTCCTTATGTATAAGGGTTTCATTACCTAAGGTATAAATTGACCTTTTTGCAAAACGCGTAAAACGATTGGATTTTACTATAAGTCTGCTGAAATAATCAAGCAAATAATTCTTTAGGCCTTGTAAATGTGCACTGCGATGATTATATTTTTTGTTAGCTTATTTGCTGTAAGCGCTTATTAAAGGAGCTGAAATACCGAGGGCATAAAATGAAACCTAAACTTGTAGTCATCGGCGCCGCCGGTCGAATGGGCAGGCGTATCCTTTCGTTGGCGGCCAAAGCCGGCGAGTTCGATATTATTGCAGCGGTTGAAAGACAGGGCCATCACGACGTCGGAAAAAACGCGGGCCTTGTGGCCGGGGCCGGGCCGATGAATATTAAGCTGGCTGATGTATTCGGCGCTTCCGCTGACGTGGCAATAGATTTTTCAGAAGCACAGGCGGTGGATAAGACCATTGATTACTGCCTAAAAAATAGCGTCGCCCTGCTATCAGGCACGACCGGACTGAGCAGTCAGCAGCGTAAAAAAATCGAAGCGGCCTCTGAAAAAATTCCCATTATATACGGCACTAATATGAGTGTCGGTATGAACGTTCTGTTCAACCTTGTGGGTAAAGTTGCTGCAATGCTCGGCGATGAATATGATATAGAGATAATCGAGCAGCACCATCGTTTCAAAAAGGATGCTCCGAGCGGCAGCGCTCTTACATTAGCAGAGAATATCTGCAAAGAGACCGGCCGGGACATCGGCGAGTCTCTGACTCACGGCAGAAGCGGAGACGGCCTTAGACAAAAAGGCACTATCGGCATGCACGCCGTCCGTGCCGGCGACATTACCGGCGCCCATTCGGTAATCTTTGGCACATTAGGTGAGACCGTTACTCTAAATCATACCGCCAACAGCAGAGACACTTTTGCAAGGGGGGCACTGTGGGCGGCAAAATGGCTCGTCGGAAAAGAGCCGGCTTTATATTCAATGGCCGACGTCCTTGGTATTTCATAGTTCAGGATGAACGGATATTTACTATTACGCACTTATGCAAATGAGGCATCACGTTACATAACATATTCTCAAACGTATATCTCACTTTCTTCAGACACAGGTAATCTATCATCAGGTTGCACATCGAGCCAATGCAGCATACCAAGATTGCGGATAGTTGAGGCGACCGTTGTTTTATCTAATCTCGGGTTCCTTCGCTGTTTCCATTGCATCACTGCTTCAAGGACATCCATTTCCGAGACTGGGGATTTGCTCTTTTGTTTAAGTGCAGTTACGGTAAATATTACCGTGGCAATTGTTTCCGCTTGTGTTGTGTCCACTCGCATAAACAAGTCTGTTGTTTTTTCAATTACATAAGTATATTTTTCCAGCAAAGTCTGATAACGTCTCCGATATCCATCGAAACCTGGGCCCACCTTGACTTCGAACATTCTGCCCAAACGTTCCTCCTGCAAAAGGTTATTGTTGATTAACTTTGATTCAGCGAGCTTCAGTTCTTTGGAAAAGGGTCCGTAACTTGATTTCTGATATTTAAATCCTGTAGGCAGCCCTTGCTGAGTAGCTACATAGGCGATCTTTTGAAAAATCGTCCTGCCGACAGGCCGATGATATGGCTGTTTTTCAATCCGGTGTAAAATCTCGACAAGACCTGCCCAAGCAGGATTGAATGCAAGCCGGTCCTTTCGTGAGCCATTATGACTCGCTTCGACCGTTTTCCCTGCGTTTTTGAGAAATGACTCTGTCAGTTCAGCAGGATTTGTGCCGTATGGGGCGTACATCTCCACAGGTATATCCATTTTTTTAGCATGCTCATAGATCAGTGGACCAACGACTTTCCACTCCAATTGACCGTTCCCGCACCCGAGAGGAGGTATAGCCATAGAAGTGATACCCCAATGCTTATAATGCGCCAAAAGGTAATCCAAGCCTTCCTCAATATCACTCACTTTTGAAACGGATTTCCAGTGTTCTTTGGTTGGGAAATTCAAAATTTGCTGGCCGAATAAACTCTTGTAAATGTAGGGCTGGCCGATGCGTACTTCGTGGAGTTCACATCGCTGCACATAATCCTTAAACATTTCAGGGAATCGATTCTTGAACTCCAGAGCTACCCCCTTACCCATTATTCCAACACAGTTTACAGTGTTGACAAGGGTTTGCGCCTTAGATTTCAGTATATCGCTCACTATAATCTTCATGGCATCCTCTTAGAAGAATATATCACTTTCAATACTTACGGTCAATCCTATTCTGAGTTTCTTGAGAGCAGCCAAAGCTGCCTGATTTGCGACATAGGCACCCAAAATGTATCGCGGCTCAACCTCGTCCGGCACAAGAACTTCCGCACACTTGACGGACTTGTGTGCCCACTCCTCATATTGATTGTCTCGATGTGTCCAGTATTTAGCAAAAAGCCTATCTCTATCGATTGCTGCCAGTCCGTCGCTCACGCTGTAAGGTCTTGCCCAATCGCTTGCTGCATTCCTGTCAAATATAACAACATTCGGTAGATCAATTACTGAGGTATCAATCCTCAAAACGCATATTTGGTCATTCAAGTTTTGCCTTTTACACAACATTGGATTATGGGCATCGAAATAGAGATTAGCATAATCGTGTAGTTTCTTGTTCGTTCCAGGAATTTTTTTGATCCTACGCTTCTCCTGCATTTTTGGCATTGGGAGAGAATCATCATGGGGAATTTTAACAGACTTATTGTGGGATAATATCCCGTATTCAAGCATAGAGCGGACATTGGAAATGAGAGTAATAAAGTACAACTCTTTAACATCAGAACGGTCCATTATCGTTTTCCCTTATATTGCTTAATAGATTCCCCATACTTTCTCCCTCAAACTTTGGGGCGCTTTTCTGGTAGCTTTTGCCCTTGTAATGGGATAAATCTTTGTTAGAGAATAACGTCTTTTCTTGTAGCGGGAAAGGTAAATCCTGATTTGGATCGAATTTCTACGGTGGGTAGTCCAGACCTTTTATGCCTCGAATTGTCAGGTTCGCATCCGGGAGTCCATCTCGGGCCGGGCGAATCTGTTTGGCTTTTAGGAAACGAACCTGGCCGTCGGCGAACAGATAGTTCCTGCTGCCTTGCCAGGTCCACCATCCCGGGTCGTCAGTGACAGGTGAATGATTGCTGAGCCATTCGCCGATAAGAATCTTTTCGGACGGCCTGGCTACATCCAGGCTTCGCTGCGGAATAGAGGGCTGAGGATTTGTGTAGGTCTCGGCGGGGCTGTTCATATCGTCAATCTGCTCGGGGCTGTGGTAAAAGGCCATCGAGTAGGAATAACTGGTGGACTCGTATTTTTCCCTGGCGAGGCGGTCCTGCGGACAGAACAGAACGGAAGGATTATTGGCATCGATATTACCGCCTAGGTAAGGCTCGACAAAGGAACGCCATCCGCGTCCCATCCACAGCCAGTAGCCTGCCGGCAGTGGGTCCTGGGCACAGGGATATATGTTGTCGTTGTCATTGAGATAGAAGTTCACAGCTAAGTTGATTTGCTTGAGGTTGTGGGCGCACCTGACCTGCACCGCCATAGTCTTGGCTTTTCTAAGCGAAGGCATAAGTATGCCGAGCAGAAGGGCGATGATTGCTATAACAACGAGCAGCTCCACAAGGGTAAACCCTGATGTAGTTATCTTCACGATTGAGCCGGGCCAGGGCCGGTTTGTATTACATGTTTTGGGGCTAATCATCAGGCGAAACAGTTTACTCGACTGTAACGCTTTTTGCAAGGTTTCGAGGTTTGTCAACATCGTGTCCGCGAAGCACGGCAGCGTGATAGGCCAACAGTTGCAGCGGCACAACGCTGAGCATCGGCTGCAAAGGTTCCGGGGTCTCGGGTATGGTAATTAAATGGTCGGTCCGCCCAAGGGCGGATTGGATATTTTCATCGCCCCGGGTTGCGACGACGATGATTTTGCCGCCGCGTGCCCTGACTTCTGCAATGTTACCCATAATCTTGCCGTACTGAGGCCCGGAGGTGGCGATAAAAACCGCGGGCATACCGTCGGCAATCAAAGCAATCGGGCCGTGCTTCATCTCCGCAGCAGGCAGCCCTTCAGCGTGAATATAACTTATTTCTTTCAGCTTCAGGGCACCTTCGAGAGCTACCGGGTAGTTAAAGCCCCTGCCCAAGAAAAGCCAGTTGTCCTGGTCGATGTTTGCCGAAGCGATTTGTTTAATTTGGTCGGATTGTTGCAATATCTGACTTATCTTATCCGGTATCTGGGAAAATTCGTGGAGGTACTTGTTTATTTGGTCGCTGTCGAGGTGTCTTCTTCTGCCTAATTCGATTGCCAGCATTGTCAGGACCGCCACTTGTGTTGTAAAGGCCTTAGTACTGGCAACGCCGATTTCGGGGCCCGCGTGCAGATATACACCGGCGTCGGTGGCCCTGGCGATGGAAGAGCCGACGACGTTGACGATGCCGAGCACCGTTGCGCCTCGTTCTTTGGCTTCCTCTACTGCCGCGAGAGTATCGAGGGTCTCTCCGGATTGACTTATTGATATAACGACCGTCCCGTCCTCGATGATTGGATTGCGGTACCGGAATTCACTGGCGTACTCTGTTTCCGCCGGGATACGTGCTAACTGTTCAAACAAAAATTCTCCGACCAGACTGGCGTGGAACGCCGTTCCGCAGGCGGTCAGGATGAGCCGTCTGGTGCGCGTCAGGTCGCGCAGGTATGAAGCTATTCCACCAAGTTTAATCCTGTTGTTGTGGCGGTCGATTCGACCACCCATACAGGTACTCAGGGCTTTGGGCTGCTCGAAAATTTCTTTTAGCATGTGGTGCGGGAAATCGCCCAGCTCAATTTGTTCTAATGAAAATTCAATCTGCTTTAACTCTTTGCTGACCGCGATGTTGTCAATCGTTTTGGTATGAAATCCGTCCGGTTGGACGACAACCATTTCGTTGTCGGCAAGGTATATCGCCTGTGCGGTATGTTTGACAATTGCGGCAGCGTCCGATGCTAAGATATACTCGTTTTCCCCGACTCCTAAAATCAAGGGACTGCCCTTTTTGGCGCCGATGAGTGTATCGGGAAGTTCTGAGCAGATAATTGCCAGGCCGAAGGTGCCGTGAAGCTTCTGAAGAGCCTGCTGAACCGACCATTCAAATTTGTTTTGACTATCGGATTTCTGTTGCTCTTCTTCGCCGGGGCCTTCGGCATAAAAATAACCGATTAAGTTTGCTATCACCTCGGTATCGGTTTCGCTGGCAAAGGCAGCTCCTTCATTTTGCAGCCAGGTTTTC
>Ga0114922_10007222_pt1 | contig 10171 bp, 6 predicted proteins | sample AartaG_FD_100975 | JGI IMG/M metagenome (GOLD analysis project Ga0114922, IMG submission 100975) | Deep subsurface microbial communities from Aarhus Bay to uncover new lineages of life (NeLLi) - Aarhus_00045 metaG | ecosystem: Environmental > Aquatic > Marine > Oceanic > Sediment | place: Aarhus...
CAAGTCATCAAAATCCAAGGCATTGTTTTCGTTGAGGATATGCTGATAGCGGGCATATATTTTGGCTAAAGTCCTGGAAAAGAAATCGTCCGCTTCCGCTTTGAAGGTATCAACGTCTATGAGGTTGTTTTTCAGGGCGGAAATAGCATCGAGCATTCGGGCCGGCGGAAAGTTTGAAGTATCAAGCTCACAATCCTTGACGGCCTGCTTGATACATCTGGTCTGGTCGGACTGGTCATAGATACTAAAGTTAGGGTTAATGCCCGCCCTGTCTGCATATCGGCGGAGGATTCTGACGCATAAGGAGTGAAAGGTGCTGATATGGGCGCCGGCGGCGGTGCCCAGAGCAGCGACCCTTTGTCGCATCTCGTTAGCAGCTTTGTTGGTGAAAGTTATTGCGCAAATATTGTGCGGCTGGATGCCTGAATCGATAAGGGCGGCGATTCGATATGTGATGACGCGGGTTTTGCCGCTGCCGGGACCGGCAAGGACAAGTAAAGGGCCCCGGACGTGGAAGACAGCTTTTCTCTGCGAAGGGGTCAGTTGGTCGTATTGCATTATGCTATATCGTATTGCGTTATCCTGTATCCCAATGTGTATTCGGCGCCGGCATCATTTGGGTTTTTTGAATATCTCTTCCTGCTGCTGTTTTAATTTTGCAGCAAGGTCGGGCCTTTCAATTCTTATACGGTTGAGCAAAGTGCGTCTCAGGTCAAGCGAATACTGCTCATCCTTCAAGAAATCGACAAGCGCAAAGTATCTTAACAATGGGAATTCAGGCAGGTCCCAACGGATTTGCTTTTTATACATAGAATAGTAACGGTTGTAAACTTCTGTGGCTAAATTCTCTGTTCCGAATGCCCCGTCGTCATCACGTATTGCGTAGAGGAAGTAACTTTGCCGCAGAAGCGTTTGTACAATTTCACCCGCGTTGATTACGTGTAAACTATTGAATTGCTCGATGAGATAATTTCTTGCAAAGATGGGAAGGGGGACCTTAAATTCCTCCTGTGGATACAATTGTCTTAATTGATTGTAGATTTTTTGCGCCTGGGGACTGTGGCCTACCTGGTAAAAATCAAGCACGGCGTTTTTGAGCATATTTCGGTGGCCGATTTGGTGAGAGGTGTATTCATCCTGGTTGGGGTCCTGGTATTTTTCGATAACCTTCAGTATGGCCTGATTGTACGGTTCAAACATTCTCAAATCGGGTCGGAAAAATACTTCGGGCCTGTCGGAGGCGGGCTTCTGCTGCGGTTGAGAGAAAGAATCTGAGGTTTTTTGGGCCCGTGCAGGTGGGTAATAGATAAATATCTTTCCGCCGCGGAAGAGGTTCTGCAAACTATGGACGACGATACGGTCGGTATTTACTTCATCTATGGAAAATTTCTCTTTGCCTGCCATTTGCAGACCCTTAACGGCCCAATAGATTGCGTGACTGTCGGGGTGCCGCCAGTCCAGAGGCAAATGCGTATTGGGGTCTTTCCAGTCGATAGGGCCATAGAGTTTATTTAATTTTTGCATTAAAAGAGGGTCGAGTTTCCAGACCTTGCGCCACTGGTAAGACTTTGCGAAAATATCAAATTCTCCGAGGGCTTCGGTACCTCTGAAATCATCTATTACCTGGAAAGCGGCCGGTTTGAATCTGTCGGGGTTCTGCCTCAGGGATAAATAGTTACTGACAAAGTTTTTGTCATCGTCGAATCTTTTGTCGGCTGCTTTGAGGGCTTTGATGAGCGGACTAACATTGGCGTCATTTTCAATTTGCCGCCAGTCGGTCGGCGCCTTTGCGAGAGCTTCGAAATAAGAGTTCGTAGTTTGCGGCTCTGAACTTTTGAGCAGCGGCTCCATAGCCCCGGCCAGTTGCAGCTTGTAGTATTTCTGTGCATCATCCGTTACGCCTCCTATCTTGTGCTGGAATATTAGAGCAAGCTGGCGATAGAGCACAATGCTTTTAGGGTTTAGTGGAATGCCCTTGTCGCGAAGCAATTCGTAGCCGTTTTTGACCCATCGCCATCGCTCCTCCGGCTGGGTCGCGGGTATGGCGACGGAAATGTTATAAGCCATATTCCAGGAATGAAAATCCCATACCGCTGCGAAGCGGGGCTGCAAAGTAGTTATCCACTCTGCAAGTTGTTTTGCATCGAAGAATTGGCCCTGGTCTTTGAGCCGGTCTGCCCGCATCCATAAGATATCCACGACCAGGCCGCGAAAAGCGCCCATTGCAACGGTCGCAAATGCCAATGAAGGCGGAGCGTTCTCAAGAGGTTTATTGCTTATCAGCTTCATTTTCTCACGCTGAGAATTTATATAATCCAGTTGCATACCGCTGATAACGAGCAAAGCAGCCGTGAGTATAACGCAAACAGAGCAGATTGTTGTGTCACGCAAACGCATAATCAAATTTTACTTTTTTAGACCGTAATCTTTGCAATTTCTTTGTAAGTGAAAATCAAGATGGCGAGCAGCAGCAATAAAACTGCTTTAATACAAATCATAACGCCGGTTATCCTCGCCAACAAGGTCCAGCTCAATAATCGAGCAGGGACGAGAAATTTTGAAGGATTGAATTTATCAAATCGTGGTAAAAGCGCAATAATCGGCTTAATAGCGTAGGAATAAACGCCGCTTAATTCGGCGCTTATATAGTTAAACGACTCGATAACGAAGCCGCTAATGGTCGCGGTAAAGAAAATTACAAGACAGAGCAATACGGCCACGGGGAACGAGAGGAAAGTTGCGGCCAGCGTGCCCAGGACAGCAAGGAAGAGCAGACGAAGCAGGATTAAAAGGGCAGCCCTTAGAAAGTTTGCACCGAAGGTATCGGCTTTGTAAAGGACCTCGAGGCCGTCCGGAGGAAAGATTACAACTGTGTTGTTTAGTGGAAGGTTTACGAATCTAACAGCCAGATAGCCGTCTTCTGCCACGGCATCGGCGGGAACTTCTATCTCAGAAAAAGTGCGAATGAGATTCTTACGGTCAAAGCTATAAATAGGCGTTCGGATTTTGCCGCCGTATCTGACCTGCCGATAGTCACCAACGACCCATCTGCCGTAAACCTGCAAATCGGGAGGATTTACAGAAACGTCGTACTTGAATCTTATAAACAGGTTAGGGTCGTCAGGTTTAACGCCAATGTTATGGAATTGCCAAACTGACTCGTATCCCGGCGCGGCGGCTCGTTTTTCAAGTTTTTTACGTCTGGTAAGCTCGGCAATTATTTTTTTACGAGGGACATCTTGAAAAATTTGGTTCAGTTGGCCGGTCCTTTTAAGCTTGTTGTAGGTCTCAAGAACCTCCTGGCGGACGTCAGCTTCGGGGGGGGTCAGACCACGGCGGGCGGTGAAAAACTCATTGCCAACCTGTGCGAGCTCAGCTTTGTCTGCACCGAGATATCTCGGTGTGTAAATAGTAATGACATATATCATAACTGAAAAGAGAACAAGCAGTGCCGCATCCAATAGTATCACGCCGAGCAGTTTGCCTAAAAGAAACTGAAAGCGACTAATCGGCTTTGTGATAACGGTGTATATCTGTTTTTGCTTGATATCGCTCGTTAGTGAATATATTGAAACTACTATCGTAAACAAACAGAGCAAAAGATTGGTGAGTGAAAGGCCGTAGCTTACAAAGGTTTGCAGCCTGCCTTTGAGGGTCCCGTCGCCCGTCATCGAGACTCCCATAGCGGGGAGCAGGACAATCAGCAGGATTATAAAGACAGCGGCGATTTTCATTCGCAATGCCTGCTTTATAGTATTTGTGGCGACGGCCCAGATACTATGCATCACCGGAGTCTCCATGAATTACTCAGAAGTTCATAGTTCATAGACGACGAACTACAAACTCATAACCAATTACCATTAACTATGCGATACCAATTTACTCTTTACCTTCGTTATCCTCGTTTTGAGGTGACCGGCGGCCTGTTAACTGGTCTAAAATGCTGGGTTCGATTTGCTCGGACTTTGGTGCTTTTGGCTTAACCGGTTCTGTTTTGGGCCCCTGTTTTGCGGGAACCACTTTTTCATCTCGAACAACGCCTTTAGACTGAGCCGGTTTGGCCTGCTCGGTTAGTTCACGAAGTACGCCCGTGGTGTACTCGTCGGGTTTAGTTTCAGAAGTTTCAATCCGTTTGTCGGCGGACTCCGTTGTCGCCGGTTCCGTTGGCTCCTGCGATACGGGTGCGGTCCGTAGGGACTCCATAGGAGAGACGAGTTTATCGAGTATGTTCTCTACCGGGGTGTCCGGTGCGAGAAAGCCGCCGATTTGCGTGGTACTGACAGCACCGCTTGTGGGCCGGGCCTGTTGTTGAGCGGCCGCAACGGTTTTGATGAAAAATGTTTCGAGCTTGTCCATTGGGGAGGTAACAACACAATCCGCCTGTTCGTCGCGGACTACCTGCTTTATCTTCTCAATAGCGGTATCGCTTATGGCGCCGGTAGTAATTTGCCTTTTCTCTGTCTGCTGAAGAAGCTCCTTGACCCTGCCTTCAGACTGGATTTTGCCGCCGTAGAGAATAGCAATTTTATCGCACACATCTTCGACATCGGCGAGCAAATGGCTGCAGAGCAGAACTGTTTTTCCGCGTTTTGCAAGGTTCAGGATTAAATCTTTCATCTGCCTTGTTCCGATAGGGTCGAGTCCGGTTGTGGGCTCATCAAGTATAAGTAAGTCGGGGTCGTTTATCAGGGCCTGCGCGAGGCCGATTCTTCGTGCCATACCTTTTGAAAATGTTCCGACGGACCTGCTTGCAACAACCTTTAGCCCGACCATATCGAGCAGTGCTTCGATACGCATCTTCCGTACTTTGGGCGGCAGGCCGAACAATCTGCCGTAAAAATCCAGAGTTTCCCGGGCGCTCAAATACCTGTAAAGATAAGACTCTTCAGGTAAAAAACCGACCCGAGCGCTGACTTTAGGGTCGGCGCCGTCTCCGCCCAACACGATGGCTCTGCCCTTTGTCGGATAAAGCAGGCCGAGCAGCATTTTCAAAGTTGTTGTTTTGCCTGAGCCGTTTGGGCCCAAAAGGCCGAACACCTCGTTGTTTCGAATCTGTAAATTCAGGTCATCGACGGCATAAACCTTGTCCCGACCCCACCAGTCGGAAAAAATTTTTGTCAAAGAAAAAGTCTCAATTGCATATTCCATATTTTTGTCTCACGATTCGTGACTCGTGGTTCGTATTGCACATCCGGCAATAATCAATAATTAATTTTTTCGAGGTCGAGATCTTCTCCTGAGCGGACAAGTCGAGCGCTATTAAAAACAACGAGCAATGAACCGGCAAAATGTAAAAGCGCAGCGTAAACTACGGGCAGCCACCCTACCGCTCCTGCCGCAACACCAAGAATGATAAACATTATCCCAAAGCCAAGATTTTGACTAATCACTCTTGTTGCTTTTCGTGAAAGTCGGACAAGGAAAGGCAATCGCTTCAAATCATCACTCATCAGGGCAATCGAAGCGGAATTTATAGCCACATCGCTTCCGGCGGCCCCCATAGCAATGCCCAAATGACCTGCAGCCAGGGCGGGTGCATCATTTATACCGTCACCAACGACAACGACGGTATGGCCGTCTTCTTTAATTTGCTCAACAATCGAGAGTTTGTTCTGCGGCAAACACTGTGCCTTAAAATCGGTACAAGCCAGCTCGGCGGCAACACGGCTGGCGACCTCATTGCGGTCTCCGGTGAGCATAGTTATTCTCTTTATACCGATATCGAACAACTCCTTGATGGCTTGTTGGGCTTCTGGTCTCGTCTTGTCCTGCAAACCTATCCAGCCGATACATTTGGAGTCCTTTGATACATAAAGGGTGCTGAAGCCCTGCTCCTCGTGGAGATTGGGGTCGGGGACATTAGTTATATTCACGTTATTTTCTTTGAGGAAGGTGCCCCTTCCTACCATAATTTCAGAAGAATCAACCTGTGCTGTTACGCCTTTGCCCGGTGTTTCGTGGAAGTTACTTGTTGCGGATAGAGAAAGTTTTGCCTCTTTGGCGACCTCCTGTAGGGCCCTTGCAGCGGGGTGTTTGCTCATCTGCTCGGCAGAGGCGGCGACCGCTAATAATTCGGCCGGCTCAACATCTTCAGCGGGAGTCAGTTTAGTCACATACAACCGACCGGTCGTTACCGTTCCTGTCTTGTCGAACACCATCGCGGTTATTCTGCCTGCAATCTCAAGGTCGGCTACGTTTTTTATCAGGATGCCGAGGCGAGCGGAGGCCGAAATCGCCGCAACCATCGCCGTTGGCGTTGCCAGAATCAAAGCACAGGGACACGAAACAATAAGTATCGTAATCGCCCTGTTGATATCCGCGGTGAAAAAGAGGACTATGACGGCAATCATCAAAATCGTGGGCGTGTACCATTTAACATAGCGGTCGATTATCCGCATAATGGGTATCTTCGTCTGCTCGGCCTGCATAATCAACGACTGGACTTTGCCGAGAGTTGTATCTCTGCCGGCTTTGGTTACGGTGATATCCAGCGCGCCAGTAAGGTTGCTTGTTCCGGCGAAGACCTGCATTCCCGGCACTTTATCAACAGGCAGAGATTCGCCTGTTATCGTTGCTTCATTTACAGAACTAAGTCCCTTGGTAACTTCGCCGTCGGCCGGTATGTTGTCGCCGGGACGGACTCGTATAGAATCTGCTGGCCGAAGTGTGCTGACATTAACCTCCTTTTCAGAGCCATCCGGCTCGAGGCGATTTGCTTTTGTAGGCGTCAACTTTATCAGCGATTCAATAGACGCGCGAGCGCCGAGGGCGGTTCGTGTTTCGATGAGCTCGCTCAGCAGCATAAAGAAAGCGACTATACCCGCGGTGGCATATTTTTGTGTCGCAAAGGCGGCAACTATTGCCAGAGCTACCAGTTCGTCCATATGTGTTTCTTTTTTTATGAGACTCTTTATCGCGTGCGCGATGATAGGGGCGCCGAGCAATATTGCGGCGGCGATAGCCAGGAACTTGGTGTTGAAACTGCCGCGACCATAAATAAAGTTGGCGATGCCGCTGTTTATCAGCAGCATTCCACCAGCCAATGTCGCCAGCAGAGCCATACTTACGCGAATTTGCTTGCCGTGAGTGTATTCAGAAGCAATGTTTTCCTGGAAATGTAAATGTTTATGAACCATAATTTCGTGTCTCGTATTGTGTTTAGCGCGTAGGTTATTTCTCCGATTTCGGTTTTATCATTGGGTCCCTGTTTAATTGTATCCAAAGTTGGCTGCCTTTGGTACCTTCCGTAGATTGAATTAGCATTTTCTCGTCCACGCTGTTAAGAACGTGGACCATAGTGTCAAGATAGATTTTTTGAAGAACAAGCTTCGGGCGTTTGCGATATTCCGGTAGTATTTTCTGCAGATATTCGGCATTGGCTTTGGTGGTTTCCACAATTGTCGTTCGATACGCCCGGGCTTCGGCGATTTTCTCCCGAGCCTGGCCGGCTACCTGAGACCATAACGTCTCTTTTTCCTGCTCACCGATGCTTTTATCTTCAAGGGCGACAAGAAGTTCTTCAGCGAGGGGACCGGCGGCTTCGTTAAGGGTTTTTTCGGCGTAGGTTCCGGCTATACTGATGACTTGTTGACTTGCCTGACTTGCCCTGACAGAGTTCCAGAACGCCCGGTCAACCTGTCGAGGCCAGGTACTACGGGTGAGCTGTACCGATATGACTTTTATGCCGCTTTCTATCTTGTCGAGCTTTTGCTGCAACAATTTTTCAACATGGTCCGGGATTTTAGCCAGACTGGAGATTGCCTCATCAATTGTATAGTTGACCATTGCGGTTACAATTGAATCCTCGAGCAGAGATTCCAGTAGTGGTGTTATATCTTTTTCTATGACCTCGGCATAACTTTCTCCCGGCTTTACATCGTGCGTATAGACATTTTTGAAGAAGAGTTCAGGTTTATGAATTTTGTAGGTTAGCTGCCACTTCGAATGGACAATGTTGTAATCGCTGCCGGCAGAGGCTCGGCTTTGCTTTTCACTTCGGGTAATGCAATAGCCATCGAGTATGGGGTCTAACATTGGGGCTATGCGAGTTCTGTTTTTTGGGCCTTCGGGGAGTATTTCCCCCGGCTTCTGATAATACCAAAATGAGTTGATTGGCAGATTCACCTTCTTCTCTACGGGAATCCTGACAATCTCATCTACCGGGTAAGGAAATACCCAGTGCAGCCCGGGGCCAAGAACTCTTTCTTCGCCTATACCCCGAATCTTTCCGAATCTCAAAACAAGCGCTTTCTCATCAGGTCCAACTGTTTTAAAACCCGAGGCCAGAAAGACGATGACCAGCACAACCATTATCACCTTCAGGACAGCAAAGCTGATTCTCAACGCCTCGGACAGAGATTTGCTGGCAGCATCAAGTTTCTCGCCCGGGCGTTTTTCAGGCGATTGAGGTGGTAAGTTTTTATTGTCTTCGTGGTCTTGTTCTGTCATAGCACCGACGGTTTCCTTTGTGGAGCGACTTATTTTTTTGGTTCGTTCGAGTCTTTGGGTTTAATGTCAGGCATTTCGTATAACAGTTTGAAAGGGGCTGTTTTAGCGCTGAAAACAACCGTTGACCGCTTCTCCAGTATTTTTTTGAGGGATTCAATGTCGCGCAGGAACATTGCAAGTTCAGGGTCGGCTTCGAGCATTTTATAGTATGTTGCAGCTTCAGCGTCTCCCCTGCCTCGTATCGCCTTTGCCCTTGCCTCGGCAACGGCGAGCAACTCTGTCTTTTTGGAATCGGCGTCGGTTTTTATCCTGATAGCCTCAGCGTTTCCCTCGGAAATAGTAGCTTCGGTCATGCGATTTCTTTCGGCTCTCATTCGGTCAAAAACATCTTTGCTGACATCTTTACTGATTTTGAGCTGTTTTATACCGAGGGTTTTGATTTCAATTCCGTAATCGTTTCTGACGGCTTGTTTAAGGCCGGTCTCCATTTCCTCTTGAATCCGGTCAAATTTTGTTTTTGATGGGTCACTATTTACGAATTCAGCAAACTCGTGCAGACCTATTATTTTATTCTGGGTGGCACTAATCTGGCTGAGCAATTTACTTTCGGCTTCCTCAATGCTTCCGTGCTTATTGGCGTTATAGAATTGGAGCGGGTCAGCGATTTTCCAGACGATGTAAGTATTTACGATAATCGGCACAGCTCCTTTTGTTGTTGTCTCGCCGGTTTCCGCTTCCAGAACTCTCATTCGTGAATCAAATTTAACGAAGCTCTGGATTGGGGCCGGCCATTTGAAATACCAGCCCGGCTCGGTAATTTCTCGCGTGGGCTTGTCAAAGGTCATTACCATAGCAGACTCTGTTTCTCTCACCTGGAACGAGACAAGGTACAGACCCAACACAACAACTACAAGTAAGATAAAGATTGTAATGGTTATATTCTTCATTTTTCGCTGCTCTCCTTAACGCTGGGTATGTCAACATTTAATAAACCTGTCATTGGTTTTCCCTGAAGGTCAACTATTGTAATCTGCGTATCATTCTGGTCGGCAACCACAACGTACTTTCGTATATTTTTGAGGGCCTCTTCAAGAGCCACCAATCTCTGCTCACGTTGATAAATTTCCTCGGCAGCCCTGTAGGCCTTGAGCTGGCCGGCAAAACGTTCCCCGGTGGCACGCGCAAGCGTTGCTTTTTCAAAGGCATAACTTTGTGCTTGTCTTAGAGTTGAAAAGATACCACCCTTTGCATTTGTGAAAGCCGTATCCAAAAGACGGCTGAGCTTTTCGATTTTTTCAATGTCATTTTTATCTTTGGCTGCCTGGTATTTAGCCGCAAGGGCATAAAGCTCGTCTGCATACCGCACTGAGCCCGCAAGGATACTTAGCTTCTTGTTGCGCTCTGCCTCGGCGTTAAGGATGAGTGCCTGTTTCTTTTGAACGGCACCGATTACCTTTTGATAATCTTCTGCGACCTCCGGCGGCGGATGAATACCCTGCAGACCCAAAAATACAATCTCAACGCCCAGACCTTCTGCATCAGCCGCTTTTTGAATTTCATGAGTCAAAAGTTTTTCCGCTTCGGCTCTGCCCGCTCCGAGAAGACTGTGCTCCAGAGCAGCTTCACTATCGACCTCGATTTTTGACTTGGCCGCAAACTTGGTAAGTTCGCGATAACAAATAGCTTCAAGCAGCTTTTCCGGCTCGTTATGATTGTAGATGAA
>Ga0114922_10007224_pt1 | contig 10167 bp, 8 predicted proteins | sample AartaG_FD_100975 | JGI IMG/M metagenome (GOLD analysis project Ga0114922, IMG submission 100975) | Deep subsurface microbial communities from Aarhus Bay to uncover new lineages of life (NeLLi) - Aarhus_00045 metaG | ecosystem: Environmental > Aquatic > Marine > Oceanic > Sediment | place: Aarhus...
AAACCCGATGTTGTTGGTATGACAAGCGTCACCTCAACGTACAATAATGCAATCAGGACACTCGAGGCTGTCAAAGCCTATGACGACTCGATCATCACGGTCATGGGTGGGCACCACGTAACATTCACCGCCCAGGAAACGCTCAGCGAATCCTCTGTTGATTATGTAGTACGCGGGGAGGGTGAAGAGGTGTTTCCCGAATTGCTCAAGAATATCATGAAAGGGAAGCCACATGCATTACTTGACGGTGTCTGCTTTAAAAAAGGAGGTACCATTCACAACAAGGATACTGTAGCTCTTGTAAGGGATATCAGCAGACTCCCCTTTCCTGACCGCAGGGCAGTTGAGAAGTACAACCCTCCCAATGTATACGTTCTTTCGAGCAGGGGCTGTCCCTTTAAATGCACCTTCTGTTCGGCATCAAAGCTGTACGGAGGGGTCTGGCGTAAGAGGAGCGTTGAAGATGTGCTTGACGAACTGGAGGGAATAAAGGGTATCAGAGACGATGTAGTCACCGTGCAGTTTGGAGATGAAACCCTGACCGTCGATACCCGATGGGCAAAACAGCTCTGCCGGGGTATTGTCGAGAGGGGATTGAAGTTCAAGTGGTATTCCAATAGCAGGGTGGATTCCATCGCCAGGGACCCGGATATGCTGCGACTCATGCAGGAATCGGGTTGTCATGGGATTTCCCTCGGACTGGAGAGCGGCCTTCAGGAGATTATAGATTCCTATCACAAGGGGATCACACTCGACCAGGCCGTGCGTGCTGCTGAAATAATAAGAAAAAGTTCAATGTTTCAGCAGTGGTATTTGATGATTGGTTCCGGAAATGAATACGATACGCCGGAATACATCAGGAAGAGCGTTTCATTCATGACTGGTTTCCCCTTTGATCTCGTACAGATCTCGGTTCTCACGCCTTTTCCGGGTACAAGTTTGTACGACAAGCTTGAGAGAGAGGGAAGGCTGCTTCACAAGAACTGGGATTTATACGATGGGATGCACTGTGTATACAGACCGCTGGGAATGACAGCCGAAGAGCTGGAAAAAGAACTCACCAAGGCCTATCGGCAAATTTATCTGCATTCCGGTTTCAAGAATTTCTTACGAAGGATTTTCCGCTTCAAAAATGCTATCGCAAACTCCCGGAGTTTCTTTACATTTCTGGATCTTATTATTCGAGTTGGAATCTTCAGACAGGATATTCGCGTTGCATTGAAATAATGCAGACCCTCATGCCTGTCCGACGAGGTGCTGTACGTTGACAGGCAGCTCGTTCAGCACACGAACATCCTTACCGTATTTCCCGAGTGTCTTCTCCACCACCACATAGTCAAGTCCCGGAGCCTAAGAGAAATGGAGAACAAAATAATTCAGATATGATGGAAAGGGTAATGGTCGCCATTCATGGGATGCACTGGCGCTCTTTGCAGATTAGACTGCTAAAGACAATTCACTTCTTATCCCGCATTAGCTCTACATCTGGTAGGACCTCAAGAATAGCGTATATCAACACTCTTGGTATATAGGGCAAAAGGAGGATTAAATGAAAGAAATTATCTTGAGGCTTTATGAGTTTTATGAACGATACCATAACACAAAAGAAAAAATGGCCTGGCTTGGGATTTCCTTTTATGCAGTATTCACTTTAGGAATTATCAGGATATTCACTATAAAGGATCTAAGTATTGATCCCTGGCTTTTGTGGGTAACCATTGATGTCTTCACGGTCGTGATGGGTTGTATCCTATGGTTTTTATGCTTCCATTATAAGAAAAAGAGATGCGCAGCAAAAATCGTAGACGATTTAGAGGATTTCTTATCTAAGAAAAATTCTAATTCTGAGAAAGAGCTACAAAATATCATTGCAGCCATTAGGAATATAAACAGGGAAGGTGTGTCGTTCTGTTGCGGATATAAAAGTACCGAAGTACCGATAACAATCTTACTCTTAGTTATGTATGCCACACAAGTAGCTTTTATTAGTGCATGGTTTTAGACCAAGGATTTATATTGTGATTCAGTCAACTCCACTACTGTATTATCGTATCTATTACCGCCAGTAGAATGTCTCGATTGTATTGATTCGGGGGCTCTACAGAGGCTCGTGTTCGATAGCCACGGAAAGGCCCCTCTCTTAAATAGGGCGGGCCTCTGGATACCGGCCTACCTCTTCAGGCGCATGGAAAATACCTTCTCGTGCAAGGGAAAAGCTTTCGGAAGGGATATTAGGCCCTGCGAAGAGCCTTTCGATCCCTCAAAGAAAAAGGTATTGAGTGTCTTTTTTCCAATTCCCATTATTCAGTGACAACTCCTGTCTTTGCTTTCTTTTTTGCTGCTTAACACGATGTATCAATTGGTAATGCAGGGTGTGCCCAGGGCCTTGGGGATGGAGCCTGATACTCTGAAATGAAAACACTAATTTCTTCGTAGACGAAGATATGCTGCCACATAACCCTCAATGAAAAACCTTCATCTGGTTAGGGCTTCCTGAGCAAGTCGTACGTTTCATTGCGGTTATAAAACAACCCATTCTTCGCATACAATCGTGCAAGGAAAAAAGGGACATTAAATGTCTAATAATCGAAGAAATTTGTCTTACATCCGATTGATGGATATAAGGTGCCTAGTATGATTCTAAGAGAAAAGGATATACATGGAGGACAATACATTGGAGAGGGTGACACATAACGTATTTGCCGAGACTAAAATCAGGGGTTGTAACCCTGCATATGTCGTTACATCCGATGGAGTGGTGATTATCGACACGCCTCAACTGCCCACTCATGCAGTGAACATGCGAAAAGAAGCCGAGCATCATGGGGAGATAAAATATCTCATCAACACCGAATATCACGTAGACCATATTTTCGGGAATTATTACTTCAGGGGCGCCGGCGTCGTCGTTGCCCACGAACAAACGGCTAAGAATTTCATGACCGTAACGCCTGAAATAAACCCTTACCAATATGCAAAGGAAGCCATTCCCACGGATGATCCGGAGGGGGAGAAGATCTGGCCGGACGAGGAAACCTACTTCAAGGATCCAAACCGACCGATCATCGTATTCGACGGCGATCTCACCATTCGGCTCGGCGATCTCACCTTCGAGCTCATCAGCACGCCGGGGCATACTCCCGGACAGCTTGCCGTGTATGTACCGGAAGAACGCGTAGCATTCGTGGGAGACACCATATTCCATGGTTGCCAAACCTGGCTCTACGCATCTGACGTCGATGCATGGCTGATATCACTGGACCGTCTGAAAGAGCTCGATGTCGACTATTTCGTGCCGGGACATGGTGCTGTGTGTATGAAAAAGGAATTGGATGTTCAGAAAGCGTTTCTCCTGGAATGGCTTGCTGCTGTCCAAACCTGTATAGGCAGGGGAATGAGTAAGGAGGAAACGATTAAGAATATCGATTTCGGGAAGCGGTTCAACGTGGATATCGGCCAGGAGTATATGCTTGACCATGTCATCGAACACAATGCGTCTGCTCTTTATGACAAACTAACCGGGGTGAAGAAGGAGCTTAATCAATGAAGCGTATTTACGTGATCGAAGACCTATGCAGCGGGTGTAGATTGTGTGAAACCTTTTGCTCTTCTCTTCCCCATGGAGTTTTCAGCGGTCAGTCGGAGCGCATTCACGTTATGAAGGTACCGGGAGAAGAAAAGGACGTTCCAATGGTCCACTGCGACGGGAAGTGCATTCGTTCTATCTTCGATGATGGTCGTCCTACCTGTGTGGGCTTGTGTCCCACCGGGGCCCTGTATTTTGCCGAACAGGAGAGGGCTATCCAAGTACGGCGAGAGTATGAAGCCGCTCGTAAAGAACACAGCATCTTCAAGTTCATTGCACCCTGGAAGTGGCCCTTTCCCTGGCGGAGACCGGGAGAAAAAAAGGCGAGATCTCCTATGGGGGAGGTCGTATGAAAACCCGGTCCGACAGGGAACAAAGGGTACTCAGGGTCAATTTGTCCGACGGGAAGGTTTCGATGGAAAGGCTTCCGGAAGAGTGGACCCATATTTATCTTGGCTCCCGAGGCGTGAACGCTCGTCTCCTGTATGACGAAGTAAAGAGAGGAACCGATCCTTACGGTCCGGATAATATACTATACTTCGGTACCGGGCCCATGGACGGAATGCCTGTAGGGATGGGCAGGCTTTCAATTGCATGCAAATCTCCTCGAGGGACTGTTGCCGAGGGAAGCGCCGGCGGTTTTTTCGGTCCCGAACTCAGACGTGCCGGATACGATTATGTAGCAATAAGCGGAAAGGCTGAAAAACCCGTCTATCTTTTCATCCAGGATGAGCAGGTGGAAATTCGTGATGCCGGTCACCTGTGGGGCTTGACTACATACGAAACGGACGTGGCGCTGCGCGGTGAAATCCCGGATCCCGACACCCAGTTGCGTTATATCGGTCCGGCGGCGGAGAATTTGGTTCACGCTGCCGTCATTATGGGAAACCTCAACTCCTGCGGAGGCAGAGCAGGATGCGGTGAGGTCATGGGGAGTAAGAACCTGAAAGCAATAGCCGTACGGGGATATGGAGGTATCAAGCCTTTCGATTACGACTCTTTTGTCGAAGCATACAAGGTCTTCCGACAGCGGGTGGATATCAGGACTTCACGGGATATGTGGTCTCCCGTGTGGACTACATACGGTGCTCCCGTACTGTCTAGGCTTTTTACCGATATCGGTAACCTCATGACATGTAATGCCAGCGTGATGAGCTGGGATTATGAAAAAGCGACGGAAATATCCTGTGAAAGGTTCCTCGATAACTATGCATATAAATCAAAATCTTGCTATTGCTGTCCATTACCTTCCTGCCAGAAGTTGTATTCCATTCCTTCGGGCAAATATCGGGGATTCAAGGGGGGCAATTACTGGGCCGGTCAACCGATTACTTTTGGATCGATAATCGACAATGGCCGCCTGGATCTCCTTCTGGTCCTCTCTGGATTGTGTAACCAGTACGGTCTCGACGTTTTCCATGTCGGATTTACCTTGAGCTGGGCGATGGAATGCTTTGAGAAGGGGCTTCTCTCCAAAGGGGATACGGATGGAATGGAATTGCGTTTCGGTGCATTCGATGAAGACGCCATGGTCGAGCTCATGGGTAAAATTGCCCGTAAGGAAGGGTTCGGTGAGCTTCTTGCCCTTGGCTGTACCGAAGCTTCAAAAATCATCGGGAAGGGTTCGGAAAAGTATTGTCTGAGTGTAAAGGGGCAGGAGCTTGAGGCGATTGCCGAACGCAACCTCCTCATGGTTGCTCTGGGAGTGGCAGTAAGCGAAGTCGGTCCCGATCACACACGGTGGTATCCTCCATACCCCTGCAACCCAAATCTTATCAGCAAGGAGGAGCTTCTTGATCTGGGTGTCGACCTGGATTTACGACTGGCCTTTGACACACGGAATCCGGAGCAGAAGGGGAAACTCCTCCGCTGGTTTACAATCAGTAGAGCGATTGTTGAGTCTCTGCCGAGCTGTGTATTTCTTGTCAGAGACACCCTCGGCCTCGACATGCGGCCCTGGTGGTACCTTTTCAGAGCTGCGACAGGTGTTGATATGGATTACGGAGAGTTTGTGATGGCCGGAGAACGGCTGATGAATCTCGATAGGCTTTTTAATGTTCGTGAAGGATTCGCTAGAAAGGACGACAGAGTACCGTACAGGATGTCCCACGAAGATGTGCCGAATTTCGGCTATAAAAAAGTAGACGATGCTCTGCTCAATGGAATGCTCGATGAGTATTACGCCGCAAATGGCTGGGATCTGAATACAACCGTGCCAACTAGAAAAAAGCTTGCTGAACTCGGTTTGGAAGATATCGTCGATGATCTTGAGGTCAACGGAATCGAGGTGGGTTAATGAAAAGATTACATCTGCGATACGTTGCTGTTGCTTACCCAATTACCGGTAAATTGAACGAAGATTATGAAACATCGGTTACAACACTGAGAGAGTTAATAAAAGAGCTTGATGAGAGGTACGGTGGTTTCTTGGAGATGTTTATCAACCACGAGACCGGAAAACTCAACTTCAACACCATGATCTACTATGGTGAGCAGGGCAAAGTACCGGTCGCTGTGCTCGACATCGAACAGCCGGTATCGGATGGAGCGCGGATTACATTCTGGTAACTTGGATTGATTTCCGACCATGAAATGACAAACTTTGTGAAACGTAGGATCCCGGTGAACAGATGAAAATAGTTATCGGATGGAGGATTGGAATGTGGAATACGTTATACATATCAAAGATTTAACAAAAGACAAATCCCTGGAAACTGGCGGGAAAGCAGCCAACCTGGGTGAAATGATCCAGAACGGCTTCAACGTGCCCGGAGGTTTCTGTGTGAGCGGGAACGCCCTCGACTATCTCCTGGAAACTCACAACCTTGAGGTGGAAATCGCGAGAATAATCGATGGGATGAATTTCGATGTTTACGATTCCATTGAGAAGCAATCCGCAGATATTCGCAGGATGATCACCGATGCGCGCATCCCGAAGGACCTTGAAGCTGAAATCAAAGATTCAATTACAATGTTAAAAGCGACGTCAGGCGAGGATCCTTTCGTTGCAGTCCGTTCTTCCGTATCCGTCAAGAACAGTGAAATTACGTCCTTTCCGGGGATGATGGACACCTATCATTTCATCAAAGGTGAGAAGCAGATCATTGAAAACATAAAAAAATGCTGGGCCTCCCTTTTTACTGCCCGGGCCATCTACAGAAGGCACCAACAAAAAATACCACAGGATAGGGGAGTCATTGCGCCTATCGTTCAGAAAATGGTGAACTCCCACGTCGCAGGTGTTTTGTTTACAGCAAATCCGATCTCCGGCGCCAGAGACGAGTATGTCATCGAGGCGAACTGGGGTCTCGGAGAATCTCTGGTTTCGGGTGAGGCAATTGTCGATTATTTCGTCCTCAGCAAGGATACTCGGCCAAGGATAAAACTGAAAAAGGTGATGAATAAAAACATCATGGTGACCATAGATAGGGAGAAGGGAATTGGAAGGAAAAAATACGAGCTCACCGGAAAAATGGTTACGGATTGCACTTTAACGGATGAGCAGCTATTCGAGCTTGCAGATGTGGGAGAAAAAATCGAGATGGTCTTCCGGTATTCTCAGGATATCGAATGGGCCTATGAAAACGGTGAATTGTTCATCCTGCAGGCGCGAAAGATCAAGGGCTTGCGTGATCAAGAAAAGAGGTAAGGAAAGTATGGCGAATATTGAAAGTGATAGCTTCCTACGCGGTGCATATGCCGGGTATATCCTGGACATCGATCTGAGTAATCGTGCGGTAGAAAAGAAAAAACTGAACCCCGATTTCGCCAGGTTGCATATCGGAGGAAAGGGTTTCGTCGCGCGAATTTTATACGATGAGCTTTCCGCTGACGTGGATCCTGTATCACCCGAAAATCTCCTGTTGTTTGCCAACGGACCTCTCACCGGTATCGCTCCTGCATCCGGTCGGATGACCGTGGGATTCCGCTCTCCTCTCACAAAGACACATGGATACAACAGTGTCGGAGGTGAGTTCGGCCTGGAGCTTAAATCGGCGGGTTATGACATCATTATCGTGAGGGGCAGATCTTCAACACCCGCATATATCACGCTGTATGACGAAAAGGTCGAAATTCGCGATGCTGGTTTTTTGTGGGGGATGGATACCCACGAAACCATTAAGGCGGTCAGAAAGGATTTCGATAGGAGCGCTCAGGTTGCCTGTATTGGACCTGCAGGAGAATATCTGGTTTATCACGCGGGAATATGCATCAACCCCGACAGGTATGCGGCACAGGGTGGGTCCGGCGCTGTGATGGGTTCGAAAAACCTGAAAGCCATCGCGGTTGTGGGAACCCAAGAAATCAGGATTAAGGATGTACAGACGTGGGCACACCATTACAGGAAGATACTTGAGACTTATCTGAACGACCCGACAACCCAGACGGGAAGAATAATCGGTTCTAATTTCCTAGCCGAGCATCACAACAAAAAGAATGCCCTTGTTGTAAAAAATCTCCAGTACGGAAGCACGGATATATCCGAGTGCAATGGAGAAGTCTTAAACGAACGATATGTAAAGAGGAACCGGTCGGGATGCAGCTTGTGTCCGATAGCGTGCCAGCGGAGTTCCTATATCGGGAAAGGGAAACATGCCGGCATACATAACAACGGACCGGAATATTCATCGGTCGCTCACCTGGGTTGGAGGATCGGGATAAAAAACCTCGATAACATAATCTATAACTGTACTCTCGGTGACCGATTGGGCCTTGATCTGGAAAACACTCCCTGCGTGATCGGTTTTGCCATGGAATGCTATCAAAGGAAAATCATCTCCAAGGAGGATGTGGACGGTTACGATCTTGTGTGGGGTAATGAAAAGGCGGTCACGGAATTGCTGGAAAAAATAGCATACAGAAAGGGGATTGGAGACGTTTTCGCAAATGGCATTCTGGGCGCTATCGATCATTTCGGCCCGGAATCGGAACCGTATGCCATGCACGTGAAGGGCAACGATTTGCCCCCGAATGAGCCACGGTCCGGTAAAACCTACAATATGCGCTATGCCATTGCACCCCGAGGTGCCGATCACCTTCAGGCTGCGGGAGTAAGCAGGTCGGCCGGTAGTTTCGTTGCCAATATAGACGATCTGCCTCCTCAGGAGAGTATGAAGTGGTTCAAGCGGTTGGAACAGGCAAGCATGCTCGTTAACCTGCTCAATGTCTGCAATTGGGCTTACAATTCTTATTCCAGCACCTTTGAGATACTGGAGGAAAAGCACGATCACCTCCGTGAGATTCTCAATGCAGGCACGGGATGGAATCTTACGATGGATGATCTCCGCGAAGCGGCGGACAGAAATATAATTCTCGAGCGCGCGATAAATGCAAAGTATGGATTCACCAGGAATGACGATTACTTCCCGAAGCGTATGTATGAAGAGCCGTGCCTCTCGGAAATTGACGACAGAATGAATAATCCCTACACCGATTTTGATGAACGGTTGGACTGGTACTATGTCTACACGGGTGTAGATGTAGAGACGGGAGTACCGTTGCCGGAAAAACTTCATGGATTGGGTCTTCATCATGTTGCGGAAGACATGGAAAAGGTAAAAGGAGTGAAATAGTCATGGCTTTTACGGTACACAAAACACTCACGATACGTTCGGAGAAATGTACCGGCTGCAGAACTTGTGAAGCGGCCTGCAGCTCCTCCCATTACGGTGTGCTCGATTTCGGAAAATCGAGAATCCGTATGATCAGGAACGACGATGCGGGACTGGATGTTGTGACGGTCTGTGTACAGTGCGATGAGAAACCCTGTATCGAGGCCTGTCCGGTCGATGCCATAACCGCCAATGACGACGGAACGGTCGCCATCAGTGCGGAGTGCACGAGATGTGGTCGTTGTAAACGGGCATGTCCATACAGCGGTCCGCAACCGGATCCGAAAGGCGATTCCTATATTGTGTGCGACCTTTGCGGTGGAACGCCCGCCTGTGTGGAGTGGTGTCCTTTCGAGGTGTTGGAATTCAGTGATGGATACAATTCCGAGGAGGATGCAAAGCTTCGTCGACTGGTCGAGGAGATTGAAACCAACAATAAGAAAGCGTTATCGATGAAAGCATAGTCGATATGTAATATCACCCGCAGAGCAATTTGATTTATGTCCATTTAACGGACAAATATATCTCTTATTCGATTGAATGACGTTGGGTATTTGTTATGATGGGAAAAACACACTTTAAAGGAGGCTAGCCGTGGAAAAGCAAGAAGACGTATTGGCGACCTTTTACGGGAATGATGACTTCTCCATCGACTGGATGAACGAAGAAGAAAAAAAACTCTTTTGGTTCGTCGATGATAATCACTGTCTGAACCCCATATCTCCTATGTTCTTCAGCCTTCACGGGTGGTGGGGCCCCACTCTGGAGTACATGTACAGGCGATTTAATGCACCCTTCGGGAAACAATGGATCGGCCGGAGGTTCAATGAATACCTGTACAGTGCGGTTGTATCCCGAGAATCCGAAGAAGTGGCACAGTCTGCTCCCTACTATGGCTGGATAATGCCCACCTATGCCAATAATTTTTTGGACTGGTGGACTAATCGTTATTTACCGGAAATAAAGAGA
>Ga0114922_10007225_pt1 | contig 10167 bp, 6 predicted proteins | sample AartaG_FD_100975 | JGI IMG/M metagenome (GOLD analysis project Ga0114922, IMG submission 100975) | Deep subsurface microbial communities from Aarhus Bay to uncover new lineages of life (NeLLi) - Aarhus_00045 metaG | ecosystem: Environmental > Aquatic > Marine > Oceanic > Sediment | place: Aarhus...
CCTAAGTCCGACTCATTATACTTTGGTCCGTATAAAGACGATCATGTGGAAATTAATGGCTGTGACGTTGTTGATGAGCCGTGGGGCGTTTTTAAGGGAAAAATTCAGACCATTCCCTCGCCGAAAAAGGTGTGGCAGATCTTCGTCGATGGAAAACGGATGAAGGTGGCGCGCTTTCCGGATATGGGCAATGAGGAGACACTGCTTACAACGGATAAAGAGAATTACCTGCCGACGGAAATCTTGATGCCGCCAGAGCCCGATCAAAGCATTTTGAAATTTCCTGCTGTGAAGGATTTTCCGGAAAACTATTTCGAAGGAGGCATTTATTCGGGGATGCATGGACGCAATCCATTTACCGCCTGCACTGGCCTGATCCTGCCGTCCAAAGGCGATGTTTTGAATATATTTGCATTTGGCCATCGATCGTGGAATAAGCAGAATCACACCAGGATGGGTGCAGGAAAGGGCTATATTATTAACTGCCTGGCTGTTTTGGATGCACCCGCAGAGTGGTTCTGGAGCCCGGATGATAAACACCTCTATTTCTATCCGCCGACTGAAACCGCTAATGGAAAGTCCGTGGTTGAGGTGAGGCATCGTTTGTGGGGGCTGGACCTTCGGGAACGAAAAAATATTGTTGTTGAGAGGCTGCATTTCAAGGCGGCGTCTATCCGGATGGATGATGCGGTCGGCTGTGAAGTCAGGCAGTGTGAAGTGTTGTATGCATCCCCATGGACCGCTTTTAAATCGACCGATTATGGCGGACGGGTTGATGCCTCCTGCGGCGTCTATGTGTCGGGCAAAAAGAATCGTCTATGGCGCAACCGGATTGCTCACAACTGGGGAGCCGGTGTTCGCATCGAAGGTTCGGACAATATTCTGGAGCAGTGCCTGATTGAAGACATTGGCTGGCTGGGGCGCAGGACGGCGGGCGTTCAGGTCTGGGGGCAGCGGAACCATGTGCTCCGCAATGTGATTCGTAAGGTCGGCAACTCGGGGATGGATGGGGGACAGAGAGGGTTTGGTGTCGGCCGGTTCGGTTGGGAAACGGATGTCCGCTTTAATCTGGTGATGGATATCGGCTATCTGGCGTCGCACGATATCGGCATGTATTATGTGAATACTCAGGGGTATCGCGAACCTCTAAAACAAGTGATTGCCTATAATACCATGATTGGCTTCAAGGGACAGATGAGCGTGAACAACGGCGCCTGCCCTGCAGTCTATACGGATAACGGCACACAAGGGGTCATTGCCCATGATAACGTGAGTGATCTGAGGTATTTTCGCCGATCGGGGGTCAACGTCGTGTATCGGAATAATTCAGATGAGCAGAATCCGTTGGCTCCGATCCCCACTGAGGAAGGGATCAAAAAGCTTTTGAACGATAACTCCCCATGTCCGCCTTTGGATGCCGGTGCGTTTTTTGATCAGGAGATTCCCGGCCTCGAGGTCGGTCGGGCAGATTCACGCAGGAGGGGAATTTTTACACTGGATGACCGGAAGGATTATTCCGTGGATGAATTGAAGAAGATTTTTCCACCGTTAGATCGGGGAAGGTGGGAGAGGGAGAAAATTGAACAGGCGAAGAGGCTGGAAGAAGCTGAGAAGAAACGAATAGAAAGACAGAGGGCTAGAGAGAAAGAATGAGAGTTCGTGCTATAAGAGAAAACATATGAACACACGAAATTGCTTATTAGCGACACTGATTTTGGTCAGCCTCAACGTCCTACCGGTGAGTGCTGAAAGAATCCCTTCGACACGCTCAGGGCAGGCAAAGCCAAACATCATTTTTATTTTGGCCGATGATTTGGGCTGGCAGGATGTCGGGTTCATGGGCAGTCAATATTTCGAGACGCCGAACCTCGATACGCTGGCCGAACAAAGCTTGGTGTTCAACCAGGCCTACATGTACCCGACCTGTTCACCGTCGCGCGCAGCCATTTTGACCGGCAAGCAGTCGTTCCGTACCGGTTGTTATACCGTACCGGTGCTGGAGAAGGGAAACAGCAAGGACAATATTTTTTCCAAATGGACGGTCGCCTCGGAACATCCGGTGTATGCGAAGCCGCTCAAAGAAACGGGCTATAAGCTGATTCACCTCGGCAAGTGGCATATCGTGGGCCCGAACCCTGACCAAGAAACAGCACTTCCGCTTAAGAAGAAGCTGACTCAACCCAAAAACGGCGATCTGAGTTGGCTTGCTGCCCACCAGTCACCGGAGATTCAGCAGTACTATCCTACCGGTCGGGGCTTTCATGAAAATGTCGGCGGCACCTGGTGGGGTGATCCGGCGCGTGGCTATGACAAGGGCTACAATGCACCGGGCGGAGGATACGTTGCCCCGTTTAAAAACCCCTTTATTGCAGACAAGGAAAACGACGAGTGGCTGACAGACCGACTCACGTCCGATGCGATCGATTTCATGGAACGCCACAAAGACGAACCCTTCTTTGTGAACCTGCATTTTTACGCGCCGCACAGACCCTCGGTTCCGCGCAACGAAGAATGGCTGGCTCACTTCATGAGCAAACAAGGCGATCCTTCAACCGGGCAGGGGATGGGTGCATCGAAAAAGAAAAAAGAGATCGCCGCCTATGCCACCATGGTCAAGTCGCTCGACGAGAATATCAAACGGATCATCGACTATCTGGACCGGGCTGGGCTGCGAGAAAACACCGTGATTATCTTCACTTCAGATAACGGGTTTAACAGCCTCCAGAGCTGCAACAACAATCTGCGCGGCGCCAAGGGCTATGTCTATGAAGGCGGACTGCGGGTTCCGGCGCTGATCAACTGGCCGAAAACCGTCGCGCCGGGTCGTTGCGACGAGCCGATACACGGACTTGACTTTTTCCCGACCTTTCTGGAGTTGGCCGGGATCTCCGATTATAAAGGGACGCTTGATGGCGACAGCCTGGTCCCACTGCTGCACGGTGAACCGATGAAAGAGCGGCCCCTGTTCTGGCATATCGCCAGTTCGTATAAAAATCCACCTTGCTCCATCATCCGCAAGGGCGACTGGAAGCTGATCCAATATCTGAAGGAAGGGAATATCGAGCTTTATAACCTGCAGAAGGATTTGAAGGAGAGTCATAATTTGGCGACGGAGAATCCCCAAAAGGCGCAGGCCTTGTTGAAAGAATTAGTCGGTTGGCGCAAAGCCAATAACGTGCCGTTGCCACCGAGCTCAGTGTTGGACTATTAATAGCCCGGATTTCCCATATAAAACGGGTGACACGAAAACCTGAATTTCATATTTCGAACACTAAAGCCCTAACCCTGACGAGTTACGGAGTGACAAGAATGAGAAAGCCAGTTTTAGCTATTTGCCTGATGATTTTTGTAAGCATCGCTTATGCTGCTCCTTCCCAACAAACGACCTTTTATGTTGCTCTGGACGGCAGTGATCGCAATCCTGCGACAACAGAACATCCCTTGGCCAGTCTAGCGGGAGCGCGTGGCGCACTGCGTTAATCTGGACTGCTCGGTCGCGAGTCGCGGCGGTGACCTACTATCCACTCACAACTTTTCTTCCCCCCAGACCCTAAACCCGAGACCCTATACCCTATTATTATCAATCCGCGTAAATCCGCTCAATCCGTGTTCTATCCTTCCTCTGCAAACTGTAAACCGTGAACTGTGAACCACTTTTTCTTTTCCCTTTTCTCCCTGCGCGGTAAAATTCCCCATAATAAGGAATACAATATGGATTTAACCGAGGATCAGTTTCATCAGCAATTGGCCCAATCCGCCCGGATGGTCGAAGACGCCATCGAGGGCTATCTGATGCACGAGTCCGGGATTCCCGTAACTCTCTCTGAATCAATGACTTACAGTCTTCACGCCGGCGGCAAACGCCTAAGGCCCGTAATGACTCTCTGGGCATGTCGAGCCGTCGGCGGCAACTCACTATATGCCCTGCCCGCCGCCGCCGCCATCGAACTTATCCACACCTATTCCCTCATCCACGACGATCTACCCGCCATGGACGACGACGACATGCGCCGTGGTAAACCCACTAATCACAAGGTCTTCGGCGAAGGCATCGCCATCCTCGCCGGCGACGCCCTTTTGACCTATGCGTTCCACATCCTGGCCCGGCATATCCAAAAAGCAGGCCTGGTACGTCCGCTTATCCTCGATCTCTCGACCGCCGCGGGCGCTTCGGGCATGATCGGCGGACAGGTCGCGGATGTGATAAGTGAAAATTCCAAAACAAAGCCAATTTCGCACTCGGCGGCTAATCCGGACGTAACTCTTTTAGAGACAGTGAATTACGTTCACACTCATAAGACAGCCATGCTGTTTCAGGCAGCGGCCCGGATGGGAGGGATCTGTGCAGAGGCGGCGGAGAGGGAGCTGGAAGCGCTGGCGGATTACGGGATCAAGTTCGGTCTGGCGTACCAGATCACCGACGATCTGCTGGATATTACCTCCAGTACGGAAGCGATGGGAAAACGCACACAAAAGGATGAAAAAGCGGGGAAATTGACCTATCCGGCGGTGGCGGGTGTGGAGACATCGCGGCAAAAAGCACAGAATTTGATCGAAGAAGCGGTAGCGGATCTGGCGGAACTGGGCGAAGCGGCCGAACCGCTACGACATCTGGCACGTATGATAATTAACCGGAACCGTTAAATTATTACCCACTCTGATATGTTAGGTAGTTTGTTCATCCGCAGAAGCATAGGATACAACATAATGCTTATCACTTCGTCGGAGTGCCATGTTAGGTGGTGGAATGGATGTTAGCGAAGAAGATGACATATAGTATTTTCATTCAGATTATTTGTATCTGTTTTCTCCTTGGGAGTGTTTGGGGTGCGGAGGGCTGGCCTGATTATGACACTTCTACGGAAGAGTTGCTGAAATTGATTTTGGCGCAGGATTACAATGTTCGACGTGACGCGGTGAATTTTTTGGCGCGGCGGGATGATCCAGAGGCGGCGCCGAAATTGATACGTATGGTCAGGCAGACGAAAGATTATCGAGCGCGGTTATTTGCCGCGGAGGTGTTGATGAAGATGCCGTCGCGGCCCGTGGCGCCGGAATTATTGGAGGCGTTCGCCGAGTCGGAAGAAAAGGCTCCCTGTCATCTGATCGCGCATATTCTGGGTCGGAGCGGCGATCGGCGGGTAATACCGGAGTTGGCAAAGTATCTGGATCATCCGAATTGGCGGAAGCGGTGTCAGGCGGCATGGGCGTTGGGATTATTGAAAGACAGACAGGGATTACGAACCTTGATCCAGGTATATCGGATCACGGGGAATAAACTGGAACATACGACCGGCCAATTAGCGCGGCGGGAGTTGATAGAAGGTCGGAGTTGTGCCGTTAGACTCATGGGCGAGGTTGGCGACAAGCGGGTGTTTTCGGTTCTTAAGGAAGCGATTCGGGATGATTATCTGGATGAAATAGCAGCGAGAGCGTTCGGCGAGCTGGGCGATAAGCGAGCAGTGCCGATACTGATCGAAGCCCAAAAAAATAAAACCATCGATATGAACTGGATCGGTTACGGTCTCGTATTACTGGAAGAAGAAACGGGCTGGGATTTACTGGTGAAGCAATTGGAGGACACAAGTTGGGTCCACCGGCGTCATACGATAGAATTTATGGAATCCCTTAAGGACAAACGTGCCATCCCGCATTTAATATCGGTATTGAAGAATGATAATCATGCCAACGTACGCGCTTTTGCGGCGCGTGCGTTGGGCACACTGGGGGATGCGTCGGCGTTGGCGGCGCTTACGGAAGCTTTGGCCGATGAGGAGCAGACGGAATGGGGGCCTTTGGAGGTGGTGCGGGACTCAGCGGCGTACGCGATACATAAGATAGAAAGAGAAAGAAGAAGAATGAAGGAGGTATAGGGTATAGGAAGAAAATCAAAGATCAAAACGCAAAGAGAAAAATTACATAGTAAAATGCAAAGAGTTTAAGTCCACAATCTTTAGTTTACAGCGAAGAAAAGTAGAATAGAATGGTAGGCACAGCCTACCCTACAAGATTTTTTTATTTCATGCTCAAGAGTACTTGAGCATGCCGCCCGACCGATATCCGGTGGTGAGAAATCATGCATGAAATCTCTTGTCATTTTCAGGAGGCATCATATAATAATGCATTTAGGCTCAACTCCAATAAAGTTGGTAAATAAGACAAAGATTTGCGAAGCAAATCCTTGGAGTTTAGCGCTTTAGGCCGCCGGCATGTTTTGGTATAATATCGTTACCGTCGTGGGGGATAGGGCAACGCAGGAGTGCGACCTGAGCACCATGGCGGCGCCAAATGGCATGGGGTTGGTATCTTTTTAGGTGCCAACCCTTTATGAGTATGCCAGTGGCTACAATGCGGTAAACTTCAGCTTCGTTAGAGGCTGTTGATTAGCCTATTTAACCAACTTTATCGGAGAAGAACCCGAATTTATGGTAGGATAGTGATATAGGAATACTATTATGAAAATACTGGATTTGAAAATTGAAGGTTTCCGGTCGCTCAAGAGCGTAGAGTGGAAGCCTGGGGATATTAATATATTGATCGGCCCCAATGCAGGCGGCAAATCCAATCTGTTGCAGGCAATGGAGATGATCGCGGAATCCGCCAAAGGCAAACTCGATAAATTCGTTAAAGAACAAGGCGGCATGGGTTCCATTGTTTGGGATGGAAAAGCTAAAAGTATTAAAGTCTGGTTAGATCATCAATTTGAAAAAGTGGATACAAATAAAACTTTAACTTATCGGTTAATTTTTGATCGGTTGGGTGATTCAGGAACTGGTTATATCATCGGAAGTGAATATTTAATAGAAGAAGGAAGTAATGATCCCTTATTATCTAGGTCTTCTTTGGAAGTAATTATTTCAGATTTCGATAGAACCACGAGCGATATAATAGATCAAAACCAAACATCTCTATCCTTATTTAAATCAAGTGACCTTTATCTATCAAGAAAACACGAGAACATTGCTCAATTGCAGAAATACATTTCTTCTTGGAATATTTATAGTCATTTCGATACCGGTCCTGAAGCAAAAATAAGGCAGGCTTTTATAACAAGTCATGACAAAAAAGTGGAATCGGACGGTCAAAATTTTATCGCGGTTTTGCACACTTTGTATGAGGAGGATCGGGAGTTCAAGCAAGAGATTAATTCGGCGATGAAAGCGGCGTTTGGAGACGATTACGAGGAATTGTCGTTTCCGCCAGCGGCCCAACAGCGGAGTCAGTTAGCCTTAAAATGGAAAAGCCTAAAAAGTCCTCAGTATTCTACCGTTTTGTCGGATGGGACATTGCGGTTTTTGTATTTGTTGACGATTTTGGCGGATCCGGACCCGCCAGCGTTGATCGCGATTGATGAGCCGGAGGCGGGATTGCATCCGCGGATGCTGCCGATCATTGCGGAATATGCGTTAGAGGCGTCGCGGCGGACGCAGGTGATATTGGCAACGCATTCGCCAGAGATGCTCAGCGCGTTCGGCAAGAGACAATCGGAGGTGACGGTCACGGTGGCCCAATGGGAGGAGGGGCAGACGAAGTTAAAAACACTGGAAGGTGAGAAACTTGATTACTGGTTGAAGGAATATACGCTGGGAGAGCTTTTTCGGAGCGGCGAACTGGAGGATATGTAATCGATGAAGTTTGTGCTGCTGGTCGAGGGCGCCACGGAGAAGAAGGGAATCGCTAGTTTTTTAAAGCAGTATCTCGACTCCCAACTTTTGCAACCGGCAGGTATCCAGGTGGTGGATATGGGAGGATATGGCGATTTTAAGAAAAAGGTCCGTCTGAAAGCAGAGATGCATATCAACAGACCGGATCGCGATCAGATCATTGCGGTACTTGGTCTTTTGGATTTGTACGGGCCTCAATTTTCCGACTTATATCCAGCGGATCAAACGTCCGCACGGAAGCGATATGAATGGGGTGTAGATTATTTTGAGCGGGAAGTAGAAAATCCGAATTTTCGGATGTTTTTTGCGGTGCATGAATTTGAGGCCTGGATATTGAGTCAGCCGGAGGTACTGCCTAATTCCGTCCAAAAACTTATACCTCAGGGATTACAACCGCCGGAGGAAATTGATTTTGATAAGCCGCCGTCGAAGTTGTTAGGCGAACTTTACCGAAGAGCGTTTCGTAATAGAGGATATAAAAAAGTTACGGATGGTTCGGAGTTGTTTTCCAAGTTAGATCCTGATACAGCGTATGAGAAGTGTCCGTATTTAAGAAAGATGCTGGATGGGATGCTGACCTTGGCGCAGGGGGCGGGATTATAGGACTAATTTGGATGAGCATGGGCACGCGGGCAATTTCCGTGATAGTCATGGCGTGGGCCTGGCATCAACCTTGTAGCAGTTGAAAGCACCGCCGAGGGCGGCTGTGCTACATGCTCAAGAGTACTTGAGCATGCCACCCAATCGTTTGTTAGTTAAGAGCATGCCCACGCGAGCGTGGGCATGGCACCCAATATAAACGTGGAGAATTGAATGGGAGAATTGTTGAGACAGGTCAGGTCGCCGGGGGATTTGCGGCGGTTGGATTTAGAGCAATTGCCGGCGCTGGCGGCGGAGGTGCGGGAGTTGATCATGGGTACGGTCAGTGCGCGGGGGGGGCATCTGGCGAGCAACCTGGGGATCGTAGAATTGACGATCGCGCTACATACCGTATTTGACTTTGCGCGGGATAAGCTGACGTGGGACGTAGGGCATCAATGTTACGTGCATAAGATTCTGACGGGTCGAGCGGAGCGGTTTGCGACGCTGCGGCAGGAGGGAGGAATCAGCGGCTTTCCCAATCCGGCGGAGAGCGAATACGATCAATTTTTCGTGGGTCATGCAGGGACAGCGATCGCCACGGCGATCGGACTGGCGCTGGGGGCGCAAAAGAATCGGACGAACGAGAGTATCGTGGCGGTAGTGGGGGATGCGAGTATCGTCAACGGGCTATCGTTTGAGGGAATGAATAACAGTTCGCTAATCAAGCGGCAGATGCTAATAATCCTGAACGATAATTCGATGGCAATCGATGCGACGCAGGGCGCGTTTGCGAATTACCTGTCGAAGCTGCGTTTGTCGCGGTCCTATGAGGACCTACACAAACGGACAAAGATGCTGGTACGTCGCCTGCCTTACGTGGGTGAGGCGCTGCATGAGGGTCTGCATCGATTGAAAAGCGGATTGAAATCGACCCTATTGAGCCGGCAGATTTTCGAACAGTTGGGGATCCCGTATTTTGGTCCGATTGACGGGCATGATATCGGGGCGCTGATTCAGTTATTGACGGAATTCAAGAAGGTGCCTTATCCGGTGCTGCTGCACGTGCAGACGGAGAAGGGCCGGGGCTTTCAGCCGGCGAAGGACGATCCGTGTACGTTTCACAGTCCGCGTCCGTTTAAGCTGGAGGGCGAGAGCGCGAGTTTTCCGGACGGAGGTACAGCTACGTTTACGGCAGGATTTGCCGGCGCGTTGATGGACCAGATGGAGGCGGACGAGCGGATCGTGGCATTGACGGCGGCGATGCCGGACGGTACGGGCCTGGCGCCGGTGCGTCGTCGGTTCGGTGACCGGGTGGTGGACGTGGGGATCGCGGAGAGTGCGGCGGTGGATATAGCGGCGGGTCTGGCCAAGGCGGGCTTGAAGCCGGTCGTGGCGATCTACTCGACATTTCTACAGCGTAGTTTCGATATGATCTTCCAGGAGGCGGCCTTGCAGAACCTGCCAGTGGTGTTCTGTCTGGACCGGGCGGGCTTGGTAGGCGGCGACGGGGCGGTGCATCATGGATTCTGCGATATCTCGCTGCTGCGGACGCTGCCGAATATGATTCTCATGGCGCCGATGGACGAATCGGAGTTACGGGCGGCGCTGCGTTTCGCTCTGATATGCGAACGACCTTGTGCGATCCGCTATCCGCGGGATACGATGCCGATCGTGGCACAGGATTCGGAAACAAGCTGTCCGGAATTTCAGTTGGGCAAGGCTTGGCGGCTGCGGATGGGGCGTGACGCTGCGATTCTGGCGTATGGGAGCGAGGCTCATCAAGCTATAGAAGCAGCGGAGATGTTGCAGAGGGAGCGGCTGGACGTTGCGGTCTATAGCGCGCGGTTTGCGAAACCCTTGGATCAGGATTTATTGTCGGAGTTATTGGCGTCGGATATTCCGATCTTGACGGTGGAGGATC
>Ga0114922_10007226_pt1 | contig 10167 bp, 9 predicted proteins | sample AartaG_FD_100975 | JGI IMG/M metagenome (GOLD analysis project Ga0114922, IMG submission 100975) | Deep subsurface microbial communities from Aarhus Bay to uncover new lineages of life (NeLLi) - Aarhus_00045 metaG | ecosystem: Environmental > Aquatic > Marine > Oceanic > Sediment | place: Aarhus...
GGTATCTTTCTGCTGATCATTTACTCTTACCAGGATCACGTCGCCCACCTTCAGCACATTACTGACCTTTTCCACCCTGACCTCGTGGTAGGCGACTTCCGGGTCAAGTTTCCTTGCCCACCTCATGTTTTCAAGACGAAGGTCCCCTTGTTCGCTTCCGATGCGAACCGTGGCCTTTTGCTCACTATCATTCACTGCAATTACCACTCCCTGGACGATGCTTTCCTGTTCCAGTGGGTGTTCCTCAAGGGTTTTTTGGATCTCTTGAGAAAAGGCCTCAAACTGTTCCGGTAATAGGTGTTTGAGCGGGCCCCGATATCCCTGCCTCTTATCCAGCGCTTGTAGCCCGTGGTTTAAAGCGGCCTGGCCTGCCTCCTGCATCTCTACGTTGACAGCCGTGTGTATTGTGAGGCCCTCCTTGTAGAGGACATCCCTGCCGTATTTTTCCTCCACATACCTCCGTGCGTATTCAGTGTAGTAAGGGACCTCCTCGATGTACCAGTTGCGTCTGGGCTTGATATCAAGCGGTGTGTCGATGGCCTCGGTTGCCTGGACATTTGTAATATATCCTTCAATGATCATCCGATTTAAGACATAAACCTGGCGCTGCTTCGCCTTTTTAGGATGCAAAAACGGAGAATAACGACTGGGGGCCTGCGGCAAGCCGGCCAGCATGGCGCATTCGGCCAGATTAAGGTCGGCCACTGATTTTCCAAAATAGTTTTCAGCGGCGGCCTCAACACCGTAAGCACCGTGTCCTAAATATATCTGGTTGAGATAGAGGAAGAGAATCTCGTCCTTGGAAAAGGCCTTGTCTATACGATAGGCGAGGATCGCCTCTCGTACCTTACGGGCGTAGCTTTTTTCAGGTGATAGGAAGAAAGACTTGGCAACCTGCTGGGTTATAGTGCTTCCCCCCTGAATGATGGTGCCTGCTTCGATGTTTCTCAAAAATGCCCGGGCGATGCTGAAAAGGTCAACCCCTTCATGTTTGAAAAAGCGAGCGTCTTCGGCCGCAACAAAGGCACTGATGAGCATCTTTGGCATCTTAGGAAGGGGAACTACAATCCTTCGTTCTTTGAAGAACTCGGCAATCTTGCGCATGTCATCCGAGTAGACGGTGGTGATAATAGGTGGGCGGTAATCCTCCAAAGAGGATATCTTGGGAAGATTTCTTGTAAAGTAGAAATAGACCCCTCCCAGAACAAGCCCAGTTAGGAGCGACAAGACCACGACGGTTCCGTAAAAAAGATAGAGAAACCTTCCCAAGATTCCCTTCCTGCCCCGTCTGGATCTTATCTCTTTGACGTGAGATTGATTCCGAGAACGCACCATGATTTGTTTATAACAAAAAAGGGGTTGACAAGCAAGATCCATACATAAAATCGCGGCGCGATTTTATACCTTGACATCGTCGAGAAATTCCGACTAATTACATAAAATCGTTGTGCGATTTTATGACATGATTGCCCTAGATTTTGAAAAATGCGGTGGTTTGATCCCAACTATTGTGCAGGATTTTGAAACCGGTGAGGTCCTGATGCTTGCCTTTATGAACGAAGAGGCCTGGCGAGAAACCCTCAAAAAGGGCAAGGCCACGTACTGGAGTCGGACGCGCCGGGAACTCTGGGTCAAGGGTAAAACGTCCGGCCATGTCCAGTGGGTCAGAGAGATCTGGATTGACTGCGACGACGACACCGTGCTCTTGAAGGTAAACCAGGTGGGCGAGGCCGCGTGTCATACTGGGTATCGGAGTTGTTTTTTTAAGAAGGTGGAGGAGAACTCAGTTCGAGTGGTCGGCAAGAGAATTTTTAATCCCAAGGAGGTATACAAATAACGTGGTAGAGAAACTCAAACTCGGGATTCCCAAAGGGAGCCTACACAATGCCACAGTCGCTTTGTTTAAGCGGTCCGGGTGGAGGATTGATATCAACGGACGGAGCTATTTTCCTGATATCAACGATGACACTATTGAGTGCGTCATCTGCCGTGCCCAGGAGATGTCGCGTTATGTCGAAAGTGGCACGCTGGATGCCGGTCTTACAGGACAGGACTGGATATCTGAAAACGAATCCGATGTTAGGGTTGTGGAGGACCTGATCTATTCAAAGGTAAGCCAGCGACCGGCTCGTTGGGTCCTGGCAGTCCCGTACGATTCTGATATCAGAAAATTGGAGGATCTGGCAGGAAAAAAGATCGCAACTGAATTGGTCAATTTTACAAGAAAATATTTCGCGGAACGGGGTATTGACGTCGAGGTGGAATTCTCATGGGGGGCTACTGAGGCCAAGGTGGTCTCTGGTTTGGCCGACGCTATCGTAGAGGTGACTGAAACGGGCAGCACCATTAGGGCTCATGGCCTTAAGATCATCCACAAATTGCTGCAGACCAACCCCCAACTGATTGCTAATCATGCGGTCTGGGCCAACCCGGAGAAGCGAGAAAAGATAAAGCAGATCGCGCTCCTTTTGAAAGGGGCCCTTCAGGCTGAGAAGATGGTTGGGCTGAAGATGAACGTGCCCAAGAAAAGGCTGGAGCAGGTTGTGGAGATTCTTCCGAGCCTCAATGCCCCGACCGTATCTCCCCTCTATCAGTCAGACTGGTTTGCTGTGGAAACAGTAGTGTCGTCCTATGTAGTTCGCGATCTTATCCCTGAACTGCTCAAAAACGGGGCTGAGGGGATCGTCGAGTATCCGTTGAACAAAGTAATATAAGCGAATGCGGGGATGTTCTCAAGCCGACAGGCGCTATGCGGAATAAAGGAGAATATGAAATAGGCAAACCAGCAACCAGCGGCGTAGCCGCGTTATATAAAATCGTGAAGCGGTTTTATTTCATATGAACATCAAGTCTGCTGAATTCGTCACCAGCGCTGTGAAGCCTTCCCAGTATCCTCCATCCGGCCGGCCTGAAATTGCCTTTGCAGGGCGATCAAATGTCGGAAAGTCTTCTCTCATCAATGCCCTGTTGGGTCGGAAAAACCTGGTAAAAACCGGTTCTACGCCAGGGCGTACCCAGACCATTAATTTTTTTCTCATCAACGATAGCCTTTATTTTGTGGATTTGCCCGGATATGGCTATGCCAAGGTTCCCATGGCAGTGCGCAAGACCTGGGGTCCAATGGTCGAAAAATACTTGAAGACCCGCCGGGCGGCAAAGCCCTCTGGGCTGGAGGCCAGCCAGGGGCTTTGCGCAGTCGTGGTGATCTTGGATATCCGGAGGCTGCCAAACCAGGGGGATCATGATTTGCTTGCGTGGCTGACGCGCTATAAGATCCCGGCCCTTGGGGTGCTAACAAAGGCAGACAAACTCAAAAAGAGTAAGCAGGACAAACAGCGGAACTCTATTGCCCGGGAACTTTCCACAGATCCTTCCTTCCTTACCCTATTCTCGGCCACGACAGGTCTGGGTAAACAGCAGTTGTGGAAGGCCGTGGAGGCATTGTTGCAGTGAAAATTGACGGGAGCCACGGCGAGGGGGGCGGGCAGATATTGAGGACGGCCCTGGCCTTGGGAGGTATACTCCGACAGCCTGTGGAGATCCACAATGTCCGGGGCGGCCGGAAGAAGCCGGGGTTGCGCCCACAACACCTCATAGCAGTAAAAGGTATGGCCTTGATAACTGGAGCGAAGGTCGAAGGTGCGGAACCGGGCTCCATGCGCCTGTACTTCGAGCCTAGGCAAGTCGTGCCGGGGTCCTATTCCCTTGATGTGGGAACAGCAGGTTCCACGAGCTTGGTGCTCCAGACCATGATTCCTGCCATGCTGTTTGCCAAAAAGGCATCCCGGGTTGTCGTTGCAGGGGGCACCCATGTGCCCTGGAGCCCCTGCTTTCATTACTTGAAGGAGGTATTTGTGCCTGCCCTTCAGCAAATGGGGGGAGCACTACAGCTGGAGACGGAGCGTTGGGGCTGGTATCCAAAGGGGGGTGGAAAGGTAATTGCATCCATATTGCCGGTTCCGGAACTCAGTGGCGTTGACCTCACGTGGCAGGGCAGGCTGCAAGACACTTATGTGCTTTCGGCTGTGTCAAATCTTTCCATGAGTATTGCGGAGAGGCAGCGAGACCAGGTTCTCAAGCGTCTTAGAGATCACGGCTTCACCCCCACCCAAACCCTCCCCCTTGAAGGGGGAGGGCAGGGTGGGGGTAAAGAATTACGAATTGAGCTTCTAAAAGGCCCTTCACCGGGTACTGGCACTGTGGTCTTTGTACGGGCGAGGTTTGAGAACGGGGTGGCCGGGTTTACCTCTTTGGGTAAAAGAGGCAAGCCCGCTGAGAAGGTTGCCGACGATGCCTGCTCAGATTTTATTGAATTCATGGCTTCTGGGGCGGCTGTTGACGACCACTTGGCCGACCAGCTAGTCCTTTACATGGCCTTAGCCAAAGGCCAGTCTTCCTTGATTGCAGGCAGGATAACAAAACATTTGGCGACCAACATGTGGGTGATTGAACAGTTCCTGCCGATAAAGTTCGAGGTAGACGAAGAGACCGGAAGGGTAAGTGTTGAAGGTGTGGGGTTTCCGTTCAGCTCCCCTTAAAGGGTGTCTCTTGGAGTTAGGATGTCTTAGGCAAGGTAAAATGGAAGGTTGTCCCCTTTCCCTTTTCAGAATCCACCCAGACCTTTCCACCGTGGTTATGCACAACTCTGTCAACAATCGAGAGTCCTAAACCTGTTCCTTCCTCATCTTCTATTTCTCTTAACCGGTGGAACATCTCAAATATTTTCCGGTGATGCTTCGGATCAATCCCGATGCCGTTATCCCTAACGTAAAATTGGTGGGAGCCCCTCCGATCTACGTATCTAATTTCGATCTTAGGGTTCTTAACAGCCGCTGTAAACTTGATGGCATTTACGAGCAGATTCTCGAAAACCTGATAAATCCGTTCTCCATCACAGTAGATAGTGGGAAGGTTGTCCGCCACAACAAGCTCTATCCCCTTTTCCTTCAATCTGTCTTGGAGGCCTGAGGTCACATTTCTTACTATTTGAACACATGGGATATGCTCAAAATTAGAAACTACCCGCCCGATACTTGATAATGCCAAGAGGTCAGAGACCAACACCTCCATTCGGCGGGCACTGGCTTCAATCTGTTCAAGGTGCCTCCGGCCGTTCTCCCCCAATTTTTTCTTATACTTCTTGAGCAGCCGAGAAGAAAATCCCTGGATGGAAATGATGGGGGTTTTCAGGTCATGGGAAACAACACGGACAAAGTTCTTAAGCCCCTCGTTTATCTTTCGAAGTTCTTCCTCTGCCGACTTTTGTTCTGTGATATCCACGATGTTACCCAATATAGCAGGCCTTCCCCAATACTCTATGCGAGTGTTTCTCCTTTTGATCCAAATGGTTTCCCCGTCCTTTGTCAGGCCCCTGGCCTCGTACTCCGATGGTGTGTCTTCGCCACGTAGCCTTTTTGTCCTCATTCGGTCCGTCAAGGGCCTGTCCTCAGGATGGACCAGCCTCCAGGTCTGAATACCTACAAATTCTTCTCCCGGGTATCCGTAAATCTCAGCAAATCTGTTGTTGGCAAATACTATCTTCTTGTCTTGGTCGATATATATGCCGGTCAGGGAATTCTCGACCAGAGTACTATACTTTTTTTCGCTCTCCCGCAACGCCTCCTCAGCTCGCTTGCGCTCAGCGGTTTCTTTCTCTAGCTCCTTGACCCTTTGTTCTAATTCTTCATAAGTTGGTTTTCTGGCCATTAGAACATCCTCCAATTTGCCAACAAATAAAAAAGCTCATACCACTTGTATCTTTACAGCGTATGAGCCTTTTCCAGTCCCATAAGGATTCTTTCCCCGGCCAATGGTATAGTTGGTTTTGTTCGCGAAAAGAAAGAGGTCTACCTCCCAGTCGGCCCTGTGACTGCTAACCCGATTTGAGTTGAAAGGAGCCACACTATGCAATTCTATAAACAGTTAGCACAAGCCACATATCTTTGCAATTATTACGTTGTATTCCGTCCTGAATATTTGCTCTATTCAAGTGCCACGGGCGTCAGCCCGTAGGTATCTAAGTTACAATAGAGAACAGGATTGCGGCTGCAAGCGACAGTAGGCAGGGCACCTGGTCGTTCCACCTAAAGAGGGAGATGCGGTTTCAGAAAAAAATTGACAGGCCATCCCAAAATTGGTACATAAAGTCGAATGATTTGGAAAAATAAGGGGGCCGTTAGCTCAACTAGGCAGAGCAGCTGACTCTTAATCAGGAGGTTACAGGTTCGATTCCTGTACGGCCCACCAAGTAAATCAAGGGGTTAGCCGTCTTGGCTGGCCCTTTTTTCTTGACTTTCCTGGTGTTTGGTGCTCCGCCTACGGCGGATGCGGGTGAGGCTTGATGAACTCAGATGATTTGATGTACTTCAAGGCGTGGTTTGCCGACTATGTGGCTGCGTATTACACGGATGTTCCGGTTCACAACCAAACGATCAGGCTGAAACAGGAACATACCGAACGAGTCTGCAAGGAAATCGTCATGATAGGTCAGGCCTTGCACCTGGCGGCCCAGGACATGTTATTGGCCGAGACGATCGCCCTGTTTCACGATGTTGGAAGATTTGAACAGTATGCTGCCTATGGCACCTTCAAGGACAGTGCCTCAGAAAATCACGCAGGACTTGGGTTAAGGGAGCTGGCCAGGCACCAGGTGCTCTCGATCTGTTCGGACATGGAGGAATCCCTCATCACCAAGGCGATTGGCTACCACAATGTGCGCACCTTGCCAGAAGACGCAGATGAACGCTGCCTGTTTTTTGCGCGTCTTGTGCGGGATGCCGACAAGCTGGATATCTGGCGGGTATTTATTGACTATTATGAGCATCAGGATAAACAGCCGAATTCAACCATCGTTTGGGGCCTGCCAGACAATCAGGCCTGCTCGCCCAAGATCGTGAATGCGCTAAGCCTGAAAAAGATGGCTGATACAAGGGATATGGCCACACTCAATGATTTTAAGCTGCTTCAAATCAGCTGGGTATTTGATGTGAATTTTAGACCCACATTTCGCGCGGTACACGAGCGGCAGTATGTGGAGAAGATTGCCGCTTACCTTCCGCAAACGAGAGAAGTTCAACAGTTAGTGGCAATGGTGCAGGCCTATCTGAAGGAGCAGGAATCTGCTCTTTAGGTAAGAAGGGTTTAACATCTTGGCAGGGAGGGTGGGGAGAAGTGGTTGTAATTATTGGTCGGGGCGAGAGGATTTGAACCTCCGACTTCCTGCTCCCAAAGCAGGCGCGCTGCCAGGCTGCGCCACGCCCCGTATTCGCCTTCCATTGTATCAATTTAGCCTGTTGAAAAAGCGAGCCTTAATGTTTTCAAAGAACTAGAATGTTACTTTCCATTTATCATGCCTTTTCCATTGATGCAACCTATTTGGTTCGCTCTGCTTACAATTGGAATAATGGAGTGGTGGGTTTAATGCGATGTGCGATGTGCACGTGCCCCCTGATGCAGGTTGGAGGAGTCCACCTGCTGCGGACCTAAAGCGTGCTTAAAGCTGGAGGCTGAGAAGCTTTTGCCTTGAGCCTTATCCTGTTGGGGATCAAGGGTACTTCGTGAAATATTCCTTAATTGCCTGACATATGGCTTCAGCAGCAGCGGATATTACCTTGGGCTTCCTAAGCTCCTTTTCGTCGGCAGGATGGCTCAGATGACCAATCTCAACTAGTATGGCTGGCATGTCGACTCCTCGGAGAACGAAACAGGGAGCCTCGCGAACTCCTCTGTCTACAGGGCTGAGTTTTGCCAGCAGATGACTGTGTATAAGTTTTGCCAGGACCTGATTCTTGGGTGTATGCACGCCCTGAATGTAGTCCCACGGAAGCGGTTTTTCACCCATTTCCCATGAGCCCCTCTCTTGTCGAGGGGGCGTAGACCGTGGGCCTGTGCGAGGGCTGTGATAGAATATGACCACGCCGCGGGCTTGGTGTCGAAAGCCGCCCCCTGCATGAATGCTGATAAAAATATCGGCACGGTAATGGTTTGCTGCTGCGGTCCGATGTTTAATATCGATCCTGTAATCGTCGTTGCGGGTCAAGTGGACTTCATAGGTCCCCAAAAGAATTTCCTTGATCTTGTGGGCGACCGACAGCGTCACAACCTTTTCGGCCAGGCCGGAGGGCCCCACAGCACCCAGGTCACGACCCCCGTGCCCAGGGTCTACCACGATGATTTTTCGGTGTGGCACTTCCTGTGATAGGGATATGGCTTGGGATGGGGATACATTGTTGACAACCAATGCCAACACCAGCAAGATAGGCCATATCAGGCGTAAGATTATTCGTCTGTATTCCGGTGTCTTCATCCATAGCCTTTGGGCTCAATTCCTCTTGACAGGATTTGAGCTTGACATTATTTTGGAACACTTGGTACGCTGCAACATCTTTCACAGAGAGCACTCAGTGCCCCAGGATTTTTTGTAGCTGATTCCTGGAGCTTCCGGCAGGAAAAACACACAATATTATCCCTTTTGCAGAAAATCAATATCCTTTGTGCGAGAGTGGCGAAATTGGCAAACGCACTGGACTTAGGATCCAGCTCCCGTTTCGGGATTGGGGGTTCAAGTCCCCCCTCTCGCACCAAAAACCCGACAAACACAACAAACACAATAGCCTATAGCCTAAGAAAAGGAATTTGATGAAGGTAGATGTCGAAGATGTTACCACTGTGAAGAAGATTCTTCATATGGAAATTCCGGAAGCCGAAGTGACCGGAGAGCTGGACAGGGCGTACAGGACTCTCAAGAAGAATGTCAAGATCAAAGGGTTTCGTCCCGGCAAGGTGCCGCGTTCTATCATAGAACAGCGTTTCAAAAAGGATATGCATGCAGAAGTCTCTGGTCAGTTGATCCAGAATTCTTATGTTGAGGCACTGCGCGAGACCGAGCTTGTGCCCCTTGGTGAGCCGACTATTGACCGTCCGGATCTTGAAAAGGGCCAGCCTTATAATTATTCTGTCACGATCGAAGTACGGCCTCCTGTCCAGGACTTGAACATCAATGGCCTCGGGCTCAAGAAAAAGATTTACCGGGTTAATGATGAAGAGGTTGAGACACAACTTAAGATACTCCAGAAAAATCAGGCCCAGCTCAGGAGCATCGAGGAAGACCGTCCGGTTGAGAATGGAGACTTTGTTCTTATAGATTACGAGGGGTTCAAAGACGGCAAATCCTTTACGCCGGCCAGCAAGACCGAAAACTTCCACTTTGAGGTCGGCTCGGGACGGATATTAGAGGACTTTGACCAGCAACTCCTTGGGATGCGCCGCAATACGACTAAGGAATTCTCGGTGCGTTTTGCAGCCGATTATTACAACAAGGATTTGGCTGGCTTCGACATCACCTTCAAGGTTACCCTTAAGGAGATCAAGGAAGAGATCTTGCCTGAGATTGACGATGACTTTGCAAAGGATTTGGGGGAACATGAGACGTTAGCAGAGCTTAAGCAGGCCATGAGAAGGGAATTAGAGCGAAGATACGAGACCCAATCCGAGCGGGAACTCCGCCAGGATATCATTGACATGTTGATCGAGCAGGCGGACTTTGAACTCCCGGAGGTCCTGGTCCAACATGAGCTGTCTGCTTTGGTCAACGAGGCCCACAACGCGTTATCATACAGAGGGCTGTCTTTGAAGGACACAGGTCAGACCGATGAGAGTCTCTCTAAGGAGTCCTATCCACGAGCAGAAAGGAGGGTGCGGGAGTATCTGCTTTTGCAGAAGGTGGTTGAGCAGGAGGGGATCACTGTAACAGATGAAATGCTGGAGCAGGCATACAAGGAGATGGCCGAAGCCATGAATCAGTCCGTAGACACCATCAAGCAATTCCATGACAAGTACAAGGAAGCTTATGAGGTGTTCAAGCAAAGGATCCTTGAGGAACAGGCCGTCAAATTGATCATCAAGAACAGTACCATTGAAACGATAGAGACTGAGAAGGCAGAGACAGAACCGGCTAACCGACAAAAAGGAGACAAGTGATGCCGCTTATTCCGATAGTTATCGAGCAGAGTAGTCGGGGGGAACGGGCGTATGATATATATTCCAGGCTGCTCAAAGATCGGATTGTATTTCTGGGGATACCCCTGACCGATGAAATTGCCAATCTTATGATTGCCCAGTTCCTTTTTCTGGAATCAGAAGATCCGGACAAAGACATCAATTTATATA